>WNGF01004621.1_pt1 | contig 21782 bp, 21 predicted proteins | sample 5400641 | NCBI WGS metagenome assembly WNGF01 (sample SAMN13153371, study PRJNA577476) | soil metagenome | isolation source: 80 cm soil or saprolite under grassland replicate 2 | place: USA:California | collected 2016-06-15 | reverse complement strand
CCTGCGTGATTGTCGGCGGCATGTTGCTGTCGCCGATCTGCAGCCTGCTCGTGATCCCGACGCTCGCCCGGCTGCTGATGCCGGCGATCGAGGGAACGGACGCAAGGCGCCACCCCTATTCAGCAGGGCATTGACCGGCTGTTCGCGGCACACTGCCAGGCTTTGAAGCGATGTTGCTTCTACTTGCGCCCCTGCGTCTTTGGCGCGCAGCCCAATGTAACTCGCAGGCTTCCGAGTCTGCACCCGCTCCGGACAGGGGCCGAATCGAAATCCCGCAATGCAGCGATCTCCAGGCGCACCTTGGTGTGCTATCGTTCGGGAGGAAGCACAGTCAGCGCCCACGCGGATTCAGAACGATTCAGGTTTGGCCCAAGGACTTGCCGGCCGCTGTGTGGCAGGCTGAGCGTGCGGTAGACCGACCGCAGGGGCCCCTCGGTTGCCGTGGTCACCTCCCGGCAGGAGGAAGGCCCATGTCCGACATGAGACGGCGTGAGTTCGTCACTCTGCTCGGCGGCGCGGCGGCCGCGTGGCCGCTCGCGGCGCGCGCGCAGCAGCCGGCGATGCCGGTGATCGGGTTCCTCAACAGTGGAACGCGGGAAGGATTCGCGCACCTCTTGGCTGCATTCCATCAGAGCCTGAATCAAGCCGGTTTTGCCGAAGGTCGCAACGTGGCGATCGAGTATCGGTGGGCAGAAGGCCAGTACGACCGATTGACGACCTTGGCGGCCGATCTGGTGCGTCGGCAGGTGACCGTCATAGCCGCGACTACCACGCCTGCTGCGCTCGCAGCCAAGGCTGCAACTTCCATGATCCCGATCGTATTCACGGCTGCTGCTGACCCGGTCGCGGCGGGTCTCGTGGCCAGTCTCAACCGCCCGGGCGGGAACGCAACCGGCATAACTAACTATCTCAATGATCTTGGAGCAAAGCGGTTGGAATTGCTGCACGAGCTCGTCCCAAAAGCCACTACGATCGGCATGCTCGTAAATCCGAATTATCCGGATATCGAGTCCCAGCGGAAAGACCTGGAAGAGGCCGCGCGTAAGTTCGGGCAGCAAGTGCATGTGGTGAACGCCGCCAGCGTAGACGATTTTGATAAGGTCCTTGCAACCCTCGTTCAACTGAAGGCCAGCGCGTTAGTGGTTAGCGCCGATGCTCTTTTCCTTAGCCGCCGCGATCGACTCGTGGGGCTGGTGGCACACTACGGGCTTCCTCCGCCGCCCCGTCTCCGCCCTCAAGCCCGCGGGCGAGGGAAGCCCCCCTACGTCCGCAAGCACTTCCAAGCGGCGGTCAGAGGCGAGCGCGATTGAACGTCCCATGCGATCGATCGAGCGCACAAGGCTCGTTTCCGCCTCCAGATTTCCATAAGCTATGGCGGCACATCGCAGTCGAGGCTCCATGCGTCTCAAGGATAAGATCGCGATCGTGGTGGGCGCCGGCCAGTCGCCGGGGGAGGGCATCGGCAACGGCCGCGCCACCGTGCTGCGCTTCGTTCAGGAAGGCGCCAAGGTGCTCGCCGTCGACAACAATCTCGCCTCTGCTGAGGAAACGGTGGCGATGGTGCGGCAGTCGGGCGGGGAATGCGCTGCATTCGAAGCGGACGTCACCAAGGAGACGATGCTTGCTGCAATGGCGGAAGCTGCGCGGCGGCGGTGGGGCCGCATCGATGTGCTGCACTACAACGTTGGCGTGAGCATTGCCGGCGGCGACGCGCCGCTCGCCGAAATCAGCGAGACGGCAGTCGATCGCATCATGACGATCAACCTGCGCGGCGCGATCATGGCCTGCAAGCACGTCTTGCCGGTCATGCGCGCGCAGCGCTCGGGAGTGATCATTATGATCTCGTCGGTCGCCGCTTGGGAGCAGTATCCCAATGTTGCTTACAAGGCGAGCAAGGCGGCAATGATCGCGTTCACCCAACAGATCGCCATCCAGAACGCGGAGTTCGGGATTCGCGCCAACGTCATTCTGCCGGGACTGATGGACACGCCCATGGCCGTCGATACCCGCGCCCGCGCGAGCGGAAAAAGCCGTGCCGAGGTGGCGGCCTCCCGCGATGCGCGAGTGCCGCTGCGCCATAAGATGGGTACGGCTTGGGACGTGGCCAACGCAGCGCTCTTTCTCGCATCCGATGAGGCGAATTTCATTACCGGGGTCGCGCTCCCGGTCGATGGCGGCGCCCTGGTCCACATCAATTGAGCGTTCGGCGGTTACAACCCATCTGCCTACACCACGATTAGGGCGCATTCCGCAGCCATAGAGGAACTCGGGACCATCGTACGCGAGGGCATTCGAGGTGGCACCCCCACATGCATCACAGTACGATAAGCCTTGGCCCGCGCGCGTGACACTGATCGCGCTCGCGGTCGGCGGGCTGTTGGTGGGTCCGGTATTATCGGCGTGCTCGTCGGCAGGCGATACTCAGCTCACGTTCTTCGCCGAGCCCGGAATATACCAGTACCACACCTGCGATCAGCTCGCGAATATCCGAAAGCACTGGTCGACGCGCGAGCAGGAACTAAGAGAATTGATGGCCAAGGCCGAGAAGAGCACAGGCGGCGCAGCGATCAACGTAATCGCCTATCAGACCGATTACGTGATGGCCAGGGAGCAAGTCGGGCAGCTTGACGCAACCGCGCGCGCGAAAAATTGCAAGATACCGGAGAACTGGAGCAGCAGTTCGAGCATCCGGTGAGGCAGCCGTATGGCGCTTACAGCTGGAGCTTCGTCGCGCGCTATTGCATCGCTTAACCGAAACGCTTGCGCGCAAGTTCTGCGCCTTTGCCAAGCGCCGCTAACTTGCTGAAAGCGATATCCCACCGCATTGGCGCCATGCCGCAATTCGTACCGGCGATGATGGCGTCCTTGGGCAGATGTCTTGCCGCCTCGCCGATTACGGCGGCGACCTCATCGGCGGTCTCGACGTCGTCACTCGCCACGTCGATCACGCCGACCTGCACGTCCTTTCCGTCGAGCAACTTCAACAACTCGATCGGAACCCGGGAATTGCGGCATTCGACCGACACTTGGCCGATCCGGCTCTTGGCGAGCGCCGGAAAAATCTGCTCGTACTGTCGCCATTCGCCGCCGAGCGTTGCCTTCCAGTCGATATTGGCCTTGATGCCGTAGCCGTAGCAGATATGCACGGCGGTGGTGCAGGAAAGCCCCGCGACAGCGCGGTGCAGCGCATCGATGCCCCACTCTTGGACATCGCGCAGATACACGTTGAACGCGGGTTCGTCGAACTGAATGACATCGACGCCATCGGCTTCGAGCGCGCGCGCCTCGGCGTTGAGCAGATCGGCGAACGCCATCGCCATCTTTACCCTGTCGCCGTAATGGGCATCCGCGACCGTATCGACGATGGTCATCGGACCCGGCAGCGTGAACTTGAGTTTCCGCTTGGTGTGGGCGCGTGCGAGCTGTGCCTCGCGTGCATGCACACGGGACTTGAGGCGCAGGGAATCCGTGACGGTTGGCACCATCGCCTTGTAGCGGTCGGCGCGGATGCCGATTTCGACCTTGCGTGCGAAATCGATCCCGTCGACGAATTCGAGAAAGCCGTGCACGAAGTGCTGACGCGACTGCTCGCCGTCGGTGACGATGTCGATGCCGCAGTCCTCCTGCAGCTTGAGCGCGAGCAGGGTCGCGTCGCGCTTGGCATCCTCGAGTGCTGCCCCGGCGGCTCGCCACGGCGGCCACAATCTGTTCGGCTCGGCGAGCCAGGCGGGCTTGGGCAGGCTTCCGGCGATCGTGGTCGCAAATAGCGGCATGCTGAATGCGATCTTAGCCTGCGGCGGGCGTCCAGCCATAGAGCCAATCGTAGCGCGCAAGCAGCCGCTCGCCGCCGATGGCGCTGAGCGCGAGCGTGCGCAGAAACGCGCCCGGTCCGCCCAGCTGATAGACGATCCCGTTGCGGCGGGCCGCGCGTTGGGCGCGCGCGGTGCGCGCCCGCCGCTGCCGCTCGTAGCGGCGCATGGCAGCAGCGGGGTCGCTGCGCGTGTCCGCCAGTCGTTGCGCGAGCACCGCCGCGTCCTCGATCGCCATGGCGGCACCCTGGGCGAGATAGGGCAGCATGGGGTGAGCGGCGTCCCCCAGCAACGTGACCGCACCTTTGCCCCAACGGGCAAGCGGCGCCCGGTCGTAGAGCGCCCACTTCTGCCAGTGTTGCGGGGCGGCAAGGATCGCACGCGTTGGCCCCGACCACATCGGGGCGGCATAGCGGGCCAGAATGTCTGCGCGCTCGCCAGGCGCACTCCAGCCGGGCTCGCGCCAATTGTCGCGGATGATGGCAACGACATTGAGGAGGCTGCCGCCCCGGACCGGATAGTGGACGAGATGAGCCCTGGTGCCGAACCACAGATTGACTGCAGGCGCGCGCAACTCAGGCTCCAGCGCGGCCGCCGGAGCAAGCGCGCGCCAGGCGGTCCGACGGGCAAAGCGCGGCTGCCGGCGATGACCGAGCCGACGGCGCAGGTTCGACCACAGCCCGTCGGCCGCAATCAGCGCAGCACCGCGATCCTCGAAACGATGCTCCGACGCGCGCGCGGAGATGGTGACGCCGTCCTCCTGCATCGCGAAGTCCTCGACCCGTGTCCCGAGATGAAGAACGATGTCGGGATGGGCGCGCACCGCCTCGACCAGCACGGCTTGCAAGTCGCCGCGATGGATGACCCAGTAGGGTGCGCCATAGCGTTTCTCCGCGACCGCGCCGAGGGGGGCGCGCGCAAGGATGCGCGCCGTGCGCGCGTTCATGACCCGCAGCTCCTCGGGAGCGACGACGTGTCGTCGCAATTGCTCGCCGAGACCAAGCGCAATCAAGATGCGTGACGCGTTAGGCGAAAGCTGAATGCCGGCGCCCACCTCTTCCAGTCGCTGCGCCTGGTCGAACACGGCGACCCCGAATCCACGCTGCGCGATCGCCAAGGCGGCCGTCAGCCCTCCGATCCCCGCGCCGGCGATCATGACGGTGCGCGAGGACGCCACGGCTCATCTCCCGTCTATCGCTAGGCGGTTGCGCTGTCCGGCAATGCGCATTCCGCCGGGCGTGCCGCGTGGGGCGCGAGCGTAGGATCATAGCGGAATAGCGTCGAGCAATACGGACAGATGATTTCGTTCGCATCGCCCATATCGAGGAACACATGCGGATGATCGAATGGCGCCAATTCGCCCTCGCACATGAACTCCCGCGCGCCGATCTCGATGACCCCGACGCCCGGCGTGTTGTGGAAATGAGGAACGATTCGCTCGGCCATGTGGTTTCGTCCGCATTTGCCCGCCCCGCTGCCGCCGCGCGTCAACTCGGGCCGCGCTGTGGGTCCCGCGGACGCGGCACCATAGCCATCCGAGGTATCGATGGCTACCCAAATTGCCTCAAATCCGCGGACGAAATGCCTCGACACGTCCACCGCCGATGAGCATTTTTCAGCTGGCATCTTGCCGGCGTCATTGCGCTTGAAGAAATTAAGGGCGGGGTTAAAGGAAGAGAACGGGGGAGGTCGAGGAGAAGGAGCCAGTGACTCCGGTGCGTATCGCAGTGCCGCTCGCTTTCGCCGTTGTCTCGGCGCTCGCCGCGCTTGCCATCGTGCCGCGCGCCTTCGAGGCCCAGGTCCTGCTCGCTGCCCAGGACGATCCAGCGGCGCTCGCCGATTACGCGGTCGCGCGCTCGTTCGATGCTGCAATTGCCGGGCGCGAGATCGATGCGGCGCTTGCCGCCGATGACGCCGATCTTGCCCTGAGTTTCCTCGACCTCGCCCGCGAGCACAATGTTCCGATCGATCCTACGCTTGTCGAAAAGGTCGAACGCGCCAATGCAAAGCTCGCCGTCGCGGCACGCTCATTCGGAAGCTTCGCTCGCGGTCTCGTCACCGGCGAGGCTGATGATGTCTCGGGTTTTGCCGGCACGGCGCTCGGAGACCTCTTCGTCCTCGGGGACGTCCGCGACGCGGTGCGCGAGGGCGCGCGACTTGCCACCGGCGGCGAGGCCGACGAGACCGTGCTCGCCTTAGCTGGCGCCGGACTGGCAGTGACGGCGGGCACCTATGCGATGCTCGGCGCCGCGGCTCCCGCGCGCGTGGGGCTGACGCTGGTCAAGGCGGCACGCAAGACCGGCCGTCTCGGCGGGGCAATGGCGGCGTGGATCAACCGCTCGCTGCGCGAGATGGTTGACTGGACCACGCTCAAGGGCGCGGTCAGTGCCCGAAGCCTCGCACAGCCTGCAGTCGCGGCGCGCACCGTGCGCGAGGCGGTCAGGGTCGAAAAGGCGCAACCGCTTCTGAGATTGGTGGGCGACGTGGGACGTGTGCAGGCAAGCGCGGGAACGCGAGCGGCGCTTGACGGATTGCGGCTTGCCGAGGGGCCGCGCGACATGTCGAAGCTTGCGCGGCTCGCTGCGGCCAAGGGGGGCAAGATCCGCGCGATCCTCAAGCTGGTCGGCCGGAGCGCTATTGTCCTCGCGCTCGGTGCCTTCGATCTCGCGATGTGGCTATTCTGGGCACTCGTGACGCTCCTAGGTTTCGTGGCCTCGCTCAAGCGCATGACCGAGGCGATCATCGAGCGATCTTGCATGCGCCGCAGGCTTCGCCGCGCGCGTCGCGCTCACGCTCAGTCCATCTCGCAGCACTGCATCCTCGCGCATTAAGACGGCCGTCCTCGTGCAGTGCCGAGGAAAAGGATATGCGCATTGCGAATATGCAGCGTTTTCAGCACGACGGCGTGGAAGTCGCATTTCTCGATGAAGGGGAAGGCGAGCCGATCGTCCTCGTGCACGGTTTTGCTTCGACTGCGCACGTGAATTGGGTCTATCCCGGCTGGGTTGCGACACTAACGAAGGTCCGCCGACGCGTCATCGCGCTCGACAATCGGGGTCATGGCGGCTCGAGCAAGCTCTATGATCCGGCGGCCTACCACAGCGCCCGTATGGCCGAGGATGTGGGCGCGCTGCTCGATCATCTTGATCTCGCACGCGTCGACATGATGGGCTACTCCATGGGCGCGCGTATCACGGCATTCTTTGCGCGCGCCCACGCCACGCGCTTGCAGCGGGCGGTGTTCGGCGGGCTGGGCATCCATCTCGTCGACGGCGTCGGGCTGCCGGAGAGCATCGCGGAGGCGTTGGAAGCCCCTTCGCTCGCGGATGTTCGCGATCCGGCGGGGCGAACGTTTCGCGCCTTTGCCGAGCAAACCAAATCCGATCTCAGGGCGCTGGCGGCCTGCATCCGCGGCTCGCGCCAGACGCTGACGCGCGAGGAGGTCGCAGCCATTCGCACGCCGGTGCTGGTTGCGGTCGGCACTGAGGATAAAGTGGCGGGCTCGGCGCGGGAGCTTGCGGCCCTGCTGCCATCGGGGCGGGCGTTCGACATCCCTCGGCGAGATCACATGCTCGCGGTGGGAGATAAGGCCTTCAAGGCGGAGGTGCTGCGCTTTCTGGCCGAGCCGCTTTGAAGGCTTGCTCAGTGAGCCGACACGACGTGGGAAATTGGTTCCCGCAACCGCGCGGGGGAGGGTCAAATAAAAGTGAGCAGGGGACTGCTGCGACGGCGAACCGGGAGCGCCCAGAAGGCATTGAAGATGCACGACATCACAAGGAACACGCCAGTGCCGATTCTTTTGTACATTGCAATGTGGTCGTGCGCGCTGGGCATGGCGTCCAGTCTTGTGTCGCCTCTGGCTGCGCCGCCGTCAAAGAGCGGGTCGAGTGTAAGCACTCCCGCGCAGCCCACCCGAGGTTAAGGATATTTTCGCCGGCTTGATGGTCGCTCACGCACCTCGCGGTTGGCGGCCACAGTCTCCATATACGCCCCCGCACGCTCCATATACGCCCATTGCCCGGTCAAATTGTGCTAAGCTGACCGTGGCAAGGAGATGTGCGGGAGACGATCATGGCCCAACGGCAGGCGCGAGCGGGCGCGCTCGACAAAGTCGACCCGGTATGGGCGCGTATTCGCGGCGAGGCGGAAGAGATTGCGCGTCGCGAACCCGAGCTCGCGACCCTGATCTATTCCACCATCCTGCATCACGACTCGTTGGAAGCAGCGGTGGTGCACCGCGTGGCCGAGCGTCTTGATAGCCCCGAGGTGTCGGGCGAGATGATCCGGCAGGCCTATGCCGATGCGCTCCAGGCCGAGCCGGCGATCGGCGAGGCTTTTCGTGCGGATATCGTGGCCACCGTCGATCGGGATCCCGCAACCAACCGTTTTCTCGAGCCGGTGCTCTACTTCAAAGGCTTTCATGCCATCCAGACCCATCGGCTTGCCCACTGGCTGTGGAACAAGGGCCGCAAGGATTTCGCCTACTATCTCCAGAGTCGATCGTCGGCGGTGTTCCAGACGGACATCAACCCGGCCGTAAGCATCGGACGCGGAATTTTCCTCGATCACGCCACTGGGTTGGTCGTGGGCGAGACTGCGGTGATCGAGGATGACGTGTCGATTCTCCAGGAAGTAACTCTCGGCGGCACCGGCAAGGAGGCGGGCGATCGCCATCCAAAAATCCGCCGCGGCGTGCTGATCGGCGCAGGCGCCAAGATTCTCGGCAACATCGAAATCGGTCACTGCGCGCGCATCGCCGCCGGCTCAGTGGTGCTCAAATCGGTGCCGCACAACACCACGGTCGCCGGCGTTCCCGCACGGGTCATCGGCGAGGCCGGCTGTCCCGAGCCGTCGCGCACGATGGACCATCTCTTTGAGGACGAGGACGGCTAAGGCGGGGGCGGGAGCGGTGGACGTTCAGGAAGTCAGGAAACTCGACGCCTATCTCAAGCGGTTGTTTGGCAACGCGCGCATCCGCGTGGTGCCGACGAAAGCTGACGCGGCCGATGTCTTTGTCGGCGAGGAGCGGATCGGCGCCCTCGTTCTCGACGAAGACGAAGAAGACGATGATCGTTCCTACAATTTCGAGGTGAAGATCACCCTGGGCGATGCCTCCACGACCGCCCCCGATATCAAGAAGCTCGACGCCTATCTCAAGCGCAAGTTCGACACCGAGCGCCTCCGCGTCGTTCCACGGTCGCGCAAAAAGGACTCCGCCGAAGTCTACGTGGGCGACGAATATATCGGCGTATTGTTCTTCGACGAGAAGGACGCACGCTCGTCTTATTTCGAGCTACCGATCCTGGCGCTTGATTTGGACGAGCCAGGGCTGCTCAAGGGATAGCGCGGCTGCGAATTAGCGATCGCATCGACGGACCCGAGCCGTTGCGTGACTGCCGACATTCGATTGAGCGAGATCAGCGCGGTGGCCGCACGCTTGCAATCAATCGGTCGAGCGTGTCGGCCACCATGTGCCAATCGCTGAGCCAGTCGCGCGGGAAGCGCACCACAACGTCCGCTGCGCCGATCCGCCGCTCGTAGAGGCAGGTGCCGGGAGTGGGACCAGCGCGATCGCGGGTGCAGCGTACGAGAAAGCTCGGTCCTTCGGCGTCATAGATCAGATCCTCGCCCTGATAGGGCGTTCCGTCGCGGAACGCGAGGACAGTCAGCCCGCTCGCGTCGAGCACCGGCTCGGCCGCGGCGTAGCGTGGATAGATGGTCAGCGCGCGGTCGTCCGCGGCAAGGGTGTCACCGGCTGAGAGAATGGTCATGAATACCCGTGCAACCGCTTGTGACGTCTGTGCCACAGTACCGGGCGGTGCGGCGGACGGCTTCGCGGTGGGATCAGGCGGCTCGAGCGAAGGCCACAGAAACACAAGGTCGACACGCTCATGCGCGCCCGATCGCCGCTGTGCCGCCCTGCGAATAGCAGCTGGCGGCAGGTTGAATGCAACACCTGCGACCGTGATCGGCACTGCCGGCGCATCCAGACGCGGTGCAGGCCAGCGCGGCCACAGCACATAACCGACATAGCCAAACGCGCCCAACGCGATCACCGCAAATGCGATGAGCAGTAGCGAAAACTGGCCACCGTAACGGCGCCGCTGCTGGTTAAACTGCCGACCGCGCTGCTGGCCGAAGTGAAGCGTTGTCATGGGTCGCGGCCTTCGAATCACTCGTTGCTCATCAGTCCATCAGCAATCAGGCTTCGCTATGTCCTTAGGCTTGCGTGGCAATTGCCAGGCGATGCTGCACGATTACGGCGATTACTGAAAAATTAACCCTTGATTCAGCATAATGTAGCGTGGGGTGTCGCGCTGTGCGAAGGATCGCATCGGGCGATGGGGATGGGGCGCATGGTAGCGGAGCGGGTTGATTTCTTGGCACTTGCAATCGGCTTTGCCATCGCCGGTTGCTGGAGCCTGGTCTCGGGCACGGTCGTGGTGCTGGCGCTGCGAGCATTCGGCATCATTGCGGGCTGAACGCGCGGCGAGGCCGCCTCGCAAACCTTTGCGCGTCATGGCAAGGTCGCGTCCCCGCAAAGGAGGCGCGAATGGCAATCTTCGAGCTCGATGGCGAAGCGCCGGACCTGCCGGCCGACGGCCGGTACTGGATCGCGGACAGTGCCATCGTCATCGGACGCGTGCGGCTGAAGACCGACGCCAGCGTCTGGTTCAACTCGGTGCTGCGGGGGGACAACGAGTGGATCGAACTCGGCGAGCGCTCGCAGATCCAGGACAACGCCGTGCTGCACACCGATCCCGGCTTTCCCTTGAAGATCGGCGACAATTGTGTGATCGGCCATAACGTGGTTCTGCACGGTTGCACGATCGCAGCGAACAGTCTGATCGGTATGGGCGCGGTCGTGCTCAACGGCGCGAGGATCGGAGGGAACTGCCTCATTGGCGCCGGTGCCGTGGTGACCGAGGGCAAGGAATTTCCGGACAATTCACTGATCCTCGGAACGCCTGCCCGCGCGGTTAGGGCTCTGGATGAAAAAGCCGCGCAAGCCATCGCCCACGACGCCGACATCTACGTGCGGCGCTGGCAGCAATATGCCAAGGGCCTCAAGCGGATCGGATGAGCCGTTCCGCGCTGACGCACGTCACGCTGCACCGCGCCCGGGACACAGCTAGCGCGAACTGGCGGTCGCGGCTGCCGGACGCGGATCGCCCAGCGCGATCCAAACATTCGGATCGGTCTGCGACTGCCGCTTCACGAAGCGGTATCCCGTCTGCGACCAAAGCAGGACGTCTTCGGCTTGGTTGTCGAGGATGAACTCGCCTTTGTCCGTCTTGACGGTGAGCACGGCATGCCCATCGCCCTGCTTGTCACGCACGACGGTGATGAGCAGCGCCTGAGGGGGCCATCCGGCCTGCACCAGCATCTTGCGCTTGAGTAAAACGTAGTCCTCGCAGTCGCCGTAACCGTCGTCGGGGTAGTTCCAGCGCTCGCTCACGCCCCAATGCTCCAGGTCGGTCATCGGTTTGATCGCGTCATTGGCCCATTCGTTGATCCGTACGAGCTCATTCCACGCTTGGTTCGTTAAGGCTGCATCGCGCGTGGCCATTGCCGTTGTTTCGCATTCCGACGCATATTCGGCGCAGAATTCATTCCATCCGACCGGCGCCCGGGCGACGGGGCCGACCGAGATGAACAGGGCCCGCTCGCTTGCGGCTTGAGCTGGCACCAGCGCCAGCGTCCCGGCCAACGCGATGCTGGCAAGGCTGGCTCCCAGTCGTTCAGCATCACTCCATTTCATTATTGTGACCCTCCCTGGTCTTGAGGGCCACATTTCTCACAGACGGTTTGAACCGCCGCTAATCTCGCCAACTCATTTTGATGACAAGCCAAGTAAACAGCTGGACGAATGCAGCTATTATTCGATAGCAATTCCATTAAAATTGCAGCTGATACAATTTGAAATGAATCCCGCCATTAACCCGCCAGACGCGGTCGCGCGTTGTGCTTGCCCGCGCGCGGCGCGTCGCCGTTAAGGCTCGCGTTGCGCCGCTCGCGGCAACGACGCGGCGGTGAACGCAGGTGACGGGCTTCGCCCCCTGGGCCGCGGCACGCGTCCGGGCGCTGCTTCCATTTACCCGACAGTGACCTTCTCTTGCAGAAGGCTGCCGGCCGGGGATTATGCCCCACTTTGCGGCACTGCAGGCTTGCCCGAATGCGCGTGGCAGCCTATACGCGGCCCATCGCCGCAAATTACTTCAATCGATCGCTTCCAGCACCAACATGTTCGATCAGCCCCGCCGCGAACGGATGCTAAACGTACCGGCGGCCGTAGTCGCGCTACTTGCCGTCCTCGCGCTCGTTCAACTCTTGCTCATGTTCGCACTGAGCCCCGAACAGACGACCGAGTTTCTGCTGCTCTTTGCTTTCATTCCCGCACGTTACGACGCAAGCGTCCTCCCCGACCTTGCTTGGCCCGGAGGGTGGGCAGCCGACGTCTGGACGTTCGTCACCTATGCGCTCATCCATGCCGACCTCAGCCATCTCCTCTTCAACGCAGTGTGGTTGTTGGCTTTCGGCTCCCCGGTTGCACAAAGATTCGGATCGCTGCGATTTATGGCATTCATGGCCTTGACCGCTGCCGCCGGCGCCGCCGTGCATCTCGTCACTCACTTCGGCCAATTATTGCCGATGGTCGGCGCCTCGGCGGCGATTTCCGGAGCCATGGCCGCGGCGACACGTTTCATGTTTCAACGCGGCGGCCCGCTCGAATTCTGGCGTGATCGCACCGAGGCGAGTCGGGTTCCGGCAGCGCCGCTCGCCGATAGCCTTCGCGATGCTCGCGTGCTCGCGTTCCTCGCGGTCTGGTTCGGAGTCAACATTCTGTTCGGCGCATTTTCCGTGGGGATGCCGGGTGTCGAGCAGGCGATCGCATGGCAGGCACATATCGGGGGGTTCTTGGTCGGGCTTCTGGCATTTGCCGCATTCGATCCCGTCCCGACATCGGCCTCAGTCGAGCGTTAACTGCGCTTGACCACGGGGTCCGCGAGCACCTTGCAGCATAGGACATTCCGATCGATAATTGGGTCGGGCCGGCGCCGCCGAGCGCGGCCGATGTCGAGCCCGCCGAGCCAGTTGTCCTGCGGTCCAGATCTAGCGGCTCGCCGGTAGATGCAGCTGACGCGACGGAACTCGATGACAAATCGAGCGTTATCGACCTGGCACTCCGCAGGGCGGAAAGCCGGTCGAGGGAGGCGACCCATGCACGTTAAGAACATTCTCTCGGTCAAGGGCAGCAATGTAGTTTCGATCGAGCCGACGGCTACGCTCGAAACCGCGGTACGCACGCTCGCCCAGCATAAGATCGGCGCCTTGCTCGTGCTTGGCCCGGATCGACGGATTATCGGCATTCTGTCCGAGCGCGACATCGTGCGCGTCCTCGCCGAGCAGGGTGCAAGCGCGCTCACGCAGCCGTTGGCACAGGTCATGACGCGTAAAGTCTTTACCTGCAGTCCGTCGGAGACCATCGGCGTCATTATGGAACGGATGACGGCGGGGAAATTCCGCCATGTGCCGGTGATCGATCAGGAACAGGTGGTCGGCGTGGTGTCGATCGGCGACGTCGTCAAATACCGGCTCCAGGAAATCGAGCACGAGTCCGCAGCGTTGCGCGACTACATCCAAACGGCGTGAAAGCCGGCTCGTCGCCGCTCTACTAAGCCTTGTTATCCGTGCCCCACACGGGATGCAGGGGAATAGGCGCGGCAATCGACGGGTGCTGCAACCGTTGGCGTAGGCCCGCTAATTGATTTTGATGCCCACCGTCTTGATGACGTGGCTCCACTTGTCGATGTCTGATCTCAGCAACGCTTGAAGCTCGCCCGGGGAAGATCCCGCGACCGGGTAGCCGGCTTGTTCCAGCTTGCGTCTGGCCGCGGGATCGGCCAGCGCCTCGATGGTGTCGACACTCATCTTCTTGACAATCTCAGGGGGCGTTCTGGCCGGCACGAACAGTCCCTGCCAAGAGGAGACCTCGTATCCCGGGACGCCGGCCTCGGCGATCGTGGGCAGCTCCGGCGCCACCGGATCTCGTTTGAGGCCGGTCACCCCAAGTCCGCGAATCTGGCCCGACCGCATGTTTTCGAGCAGGCTGGCGCTGCCGAAATAGGAGTCCACCCGTCCGGGAATGAGGTCGTTGAGCGCGGGTGCGGCGCCGCGATAGGGCACATGTGCCAGGTCGATCTTGGCCATTTGTCGGAACAACTCGCCGGCCAAATGCGGCGCGCTGCCGGTCCCGGGCGAGGCCAACGTCACCTTGCCGGGATGTGCCTTCGCATAGGCGATGAACTCCATCACCGATTTCGCCGGCGAGGAGTTCGGCACGAACATGAAAAACGGAAATCGGGTAACAAGCGAGACCGGCGCCAAGTCGACAAGCGCATCGTAGCCGAGCGCGCGATAGAGACTCCGATTGACGGCAAGCGAGGCGGTGGCAAACAGCACCGTGTAGCCGTCAGGATCGGAACGCGCGACCATTTCGTTGCCGAGATTGGTGCCGGCACCTCCTTTGTTCTCGACGACAACCTGATGGCCCCAGATTTTCGCGAGCTGCTCGGCGAGGACACGCGCGACCGTATCCGTCGGTCCTCCCGCCGCCACCGGCACGACGATGCGCACGACCCGATTTGGCCAATCCGGCGATCTTTGTGCGCGCGCGGCGCTCCCGATGAGGTGGGACGCGAGCACGGACCCGCTGGATAGGACGAACAGACGGCGGCGTGTGATCATGATCGCCTCGCTGCGTCTATCTATTCTATCCGGAAGCACGTGCGCATGGCGATGGCCATGGCCATGGGGCTGCGCACCCCGCCGGCAAGCAGGCCGGCGCGCGCGGGCCGGCAACCAGGCCGACGGGAGATACGGCTAGCTTGCTCGACTGCCAACCTACAAGCGGCTATGAGGTGCCGATTGGCCGGACCAAGGAAGTTGGAATGAATAGAAAACAACGCCGCGCCGTGCGCATGCAGGGCCGAGACGTTGATCGCAGCCGGACTCAGTCATCGGCGGAGGCGGCAGGCCGCTTGTTCGGCCAGGCAGTCTGGCACCAACACCACGGCAAGCCGAACGAGGCGATCAAGCTCTACAAGCAGGTCTTGGCGCTCCAACCGGATCACGCCGAAGCCTGCAACAACCTCGGCTGCGTGCTTCTTGCGCAGGGCAAGCGGGACGCCGCCAGCGGCTGCTTTGAGCGCGCGCTCGTGCTCCTGCCACAGCTGTTCGACGAGTTCGATAGCGTCGCCGCCATGCTGTGCGCCGTGAACCCGGCGCTGGCGCAGGGCACGAAACGCGCGGCGAGCGCGTGGCCGCAGCGGCTGCCGACGCGCGACTTGCTGGGATCTTTCGATTTCGCCGCAATCGGTTCCGATGCGCTGCTGCCTCGGGTGCTCGAATCCACGACCGTTCGCAACGTCGATCTGGAACGGTTTCTGGCCTCGATTCGCCTGGACCTCCTGCGCACCGCCAGCAATGGCACGGCCGTAAGCGAGACGGAGCTGGGTTTTTGCTGCGCGCTCGCGAAGCAGTGCTTCATCAATGAATACGTGTTCGCGACGACCGCCGAGGAGACGGCGCAGGCGGAGCGACTGAGGCAGATGCTGGTCGAGTCGCTGGCGCAAGGCGCGGAGGTCGCTGCGCTGTGGCCGAGCGCGGTCGCAATGTACTTTCCGCTCCACTCACTGCCCAATGCGCAATTGCTGCTCGATCTCGCATGGCCGCCCCCTTTGACCGATGTGTTGCTGCAGCAGGTGCGCGAACCGGAGCAAGAACGGCAATACCGCGATTCCATTCCACGCCTGACTGCCATCGATGATGACGTGTCCGTGCAGGTCAGGGGGCAATACGAGGAAAACCCCTATCCGCGATGGGTGCATGCCGCCTCGGTCGCGGAGCCGATCACGATTGATGAACACCTTCGCAATCAGTTTCCGTCGGCTCCCTTCCATCCGCGCGCAAGCGCGCGCGGCATCGACATTCTTGTGGCCGGCTGTGGCACCGGCCGGCATCCGATCGAGGTGGCCCGCAAGTACAAGGACGCGCGCGTGTTGGCCGTCGACCTGAGCCTCGCCAGCCTTTGCTATGCGAAGAGGAAGACGCCTGCGTCGCTGGCGAACAAGATCGAGTATGCTCAAGCCGATATCCTCAAGCTCGAATCGATCGACAGAACCTTCGACCTGGTCGATGCCAGCGGCGTATTGCATCATCTGTCCGATGTAAGGGCGGGTTGGCGCGTCCTGCTCAAGCTGCTGCGGCCCGGCGGTTTCATGCGAGTAGGCCTCTACAGCGAGCTCGCCCGCCGCGGAATTGTTGCGGCGCGCGCCTTCATCCTCGAGCGAAGCTATCGCCCGACCGCGGACGACATTCGCCGTTGCCGGCAGGACCTTTTGAATTCGCCGCTCAAGGACGTTGCCAGGGCCGGCGATTTCTTCAGCATGAGCGAGTGCCGCGACTTGCTGTTTCACGTTCAGGAGCGTCGGCTGACGCTACCGGAGATAAAATCCTTCATCGCCGAGAACGGCTTGAGATTTATTGGTTTCGAATTCGCGCCGCAGCTGATGCAGTACTACCGGAGCATCTTCGGCGGCGATCGGTTCATGCGCGATCTCGATCGTTGGCATGCGTTCGAGACCGAAAATCCGGAAACGTTTGCCGGCATGTATCAGTTCTGGGTGCAGAAGGACTGAGACGTACCGCCGTCCATGCCCGCGCTTGTCGCGGGCATCCACGTCTTGCTTTTGGCGATGCGGCCAAGACGTGGATGGCCGGGACAAGCCGGGACAAGCCCGGGCATGACGGAGTCAAAACTTAAACTCATGCGCGCCTTTTGCGGGCCACGAGCGACTCGCCGTCGCGCGCGTTCGCAGGCTGCGTTGCGCGTTGGAATCAGCGCGGAAGATGCCGCGCCGGAAGTGTTGCTCGGCTGCTCGCCGCTTTGCGCCCGCTTCAGCGAATTTGCGTTGACGAAAGCAGTCGTCGTCGCTTTGACGATGTCCGGCAGCACCGACAGCAGCCGAGGTCACGGCAGAATCGGTTTATAATTCAGTATGTTATATGATTAAACGTGGCGGCCGACGAGGTGCCATCGGCAACGACGGAAGCCCTCAAACGCGCCCTCAAGTGAAGTGTTGTTTCGGCAACACCCGCCTGAAAACTGCATCTCGACGCGTTCAAACCGCCTCTTTGTCGTTGCCTGTCGGAGCGTGTGCGCTAGTGTGGGCATGCGACGGAGGGGGGCATTCCCAAGGTCGCCCTTTCCGGTCATTCCGCTGCCCAGGGGACAACGAAGGCAACGGACGGAGCGGACGGTGAGGGGAGCTAAGGGGACCTTCCAGGGTGAGCAGCGCCCGAGGAGATCAATCCCTCCCACGACAACATATGGAGGTTGAGATGAAGATGGTGAAAAGTCTTCTCCTCGGGACGGCCGCGGGACTTGTTGCGGTCGCTGGGGCGCAAGCCGCCGACATGCCTGTCAAGGCAGCGCCGGTGCAATACGTGAAGATCTGCACGCTTTACGGCGACGGCTTCTACTACATCCCGGGTACCGATATCTGCCTCAAGATCGGCGGATATGTTCGTGGTGAGTATGGCTACAACTATGGGGCCAGCCTGACCAATGGACCCTGGCAGGCACCGTCCGGCTATATGGATCGGTTCGACGGGCAGGACTTCATCATGCGCACTCGCGCCTATGCCTGGTTCGACAGCCGGCAGCAGACCGAGTACGGGACCCTTCGTACCTATCTCCAACTCGGTGTGAACTACGACAGTCCGGCCGTCACGTCGACAAATTTCAACGCGAACCGGGCGTTCATCCAGTTCGCCGGGTTCACGATCGGCACGGCGCAGTCGTTTTACGACTTCTATTCATCGCCGGCGAGTTCGTACTTTGGACCGAACTCGAGCGATTCCGGCGATTCGGGCTGGAAGGTCTTTGCCTACACGCAGCAGTATGGCAACGGCTTCTCGGCGACGTTCTCGTTCGAAGAGCCGCGGCATTTCGCTACCACCAATCCGCAATCCGGCATCTTCAACACGCAAGCCGCGGTAAACGGGTTCGTGCTCGGCGGCTTGAGCCCAACGGTCGCCGACCGAGCGAAGGTCCGGTTCCCGGACATCGTGCAGAACTGGCGCGTCGATCAGGCCTGGGGCAGTGCCCAGCTGATGGTCGCGGCGCACGATGCCAGCGCCGGCTACTATGCTGCCAACACGGCGACGCCTGCGGGTTCGTTATGCGCGATTGGTGCGAACCAGGCCGGTACGCTGACCGGCTCGGAGACCTGCGGCCATCCCGCCGACAAACTCGGCTGGGCGGTCGGTGGCGGCGCCAGGCTCAACGCCTACGGCGGCGACTACTTCCAGTTCCAGGTCAACTACACGCAAGGCGCCACGCGTTACGCCGCCTTCACCAACCCGAATGCGATGAGCCCGGTTGCGTTCAACGGCCAAAACCTCGGCTACGGCATCTTCAGCGACGGCATCTTCAGCACCCAAACGGGTGAGGTCCAGCTGACGACCGTGTGGGGCGTCAACGCGGCCTACGATCACCTGTGGCTGCCGAACTTCCGGACGTCGATCTACGGCTCGTATATCGCCAACCGGTACAACGACACCGCGAACAACGCGATCTGCGCTGCGCAGCTCAACGCTAACGGCGGTGCCATCCAGTTCGCCGGCGGGCAGTCGATCGGGACAGCAGCCTTCCCGGGGACCTCGAACGTCGCGGTCTGCAACAACAACTTCAACTGGTGGCAGATCGGTTCCCGTACCCAGTACAACTTCACGCCGTGGTTCTATGTGGGCTTCGACGTGATCTATCAGAAGCTGGAAACGGCCTCCCGGGATGCGGTCGTGACCTACACCGCGGCGGCGGGCACGGCCAAGCCGACCGCCATCTACACGATCCAGGATCAGGACAACTACGGCCTTCGCATCCGCGTCCACCGCGACATCGTTCCTTGATGCTCGCGTGACGAGTTGAGCTGACGACCCCCGGCGGGGCAACCCGCCGGGGTTTTTTTTAGCTTAAGCAGCCGATTGGGTTCGTTTGGCCAAAACGAGTAGCGCGGGGGCTGCGCTCGCGAATGCGGCGCGACGCCACTTCGCGCTCACGCCAACTGAGGCAAGGTTTTCGGTGATCGCCCGTCTTCACCCTGAGAGCTTGTGAATCTTTCTGCAAGGCCCAGATGAGCGAGCAGCGTGATTCCTTCGAGCAGCGATTCGCTTTTGGAGGCTGCGGTGGGCGCGGGACTGTTCGAGAATTTGCCGGAAAGATGTGTCGCAAGCAGGGGCAATGCTGCAGGCGAGGCGCGGATGCGCGAGCCGGTTCGCGATCAGATCGAATTGCGCGCGGTGGAGCTGGACAGTCTGATCGATGCGGATCATTCGGCGCGGCTGTTCTGGGATTACGTGCAGAAGCTCGATCTGAGTGCTGTGGAGGGAGCGATCAAGGCGCGTGTACACACGCCTGGACAGGCGCCGCCGAGCCCTCGATTGTTGTTGGCTCTTTGGCTCTATGCGGTAAGCGAAGGGGTCGGAAGCGCGCGGGCATTGGCTCGGCTGTGCGAGCACCACGACGCCTATCGCTGGCTCTGCGGCGGGGTGAGCATGAACTATCACGGTCTCTCCGACTTTCGAGTCGCCCACCCGGAGCTTTTGGACCAGCTGCTGATCGATAATGTGGCAGCGCTGTCGGCGGCTGGAATTATCGATTTGGACGAAGTCACTCAGGACGGGCTGCGCGTGCGAGCGGCGGCCGGAGCGAGTTCGTTCCGTGGCGGGAAGATCCTACGGGAAGAGTTGGAAAAAGCGAAGCGCCTGGTCGAGCAGCTCAAGCAGGAGCAAGAGAGCGATCACGACGCCAGCAACCGGCGCATCCAAGCGGCGCGTGAGCGGGCCGTCAGGGAGCGCAAAGAGCGGGTCGAAGCTGCGCTCGCCAAGCAGGGGGAGCTCGTGGCTGAGCGGGAAAGGCGCGCCAAGACCAATAAGGCTAAAGTCGCCAAACAGAAAGAGCCACGGGCTTCGAGCACGGACGCGGAGGCGCGCAACATGAAGATGGCGGACGGCGGTTTCCGGCCAGCTTACAATTGTCAAATCAGCGCTGTGGGAGAAGGTCAGGTCGTCGTTGCGGTCGGCGTGGATACAGTGGGTTCTGATCGCGGTATGGTGCGACCAATGCTCGATGAACTTCAGCGCTGCTACGGCCGACGGCCGAGCCGCCATCTCGTCGATGGCGGCTTCAATAAGAATGACGATACTGAATGGGCAGCCTCGATTGGTGTTGATATCTACGGTCCGCCAATGAACAGCAAGCACAAGACCGATCCCTATGCGCCGCGTTCCGACGATGGCCCTGGCGTTGCCGCTTGGCGCCAACGCATGAACAGCCCCCAGGGCAAGGAGATCTACAAGCGGCGCGCTCTGCACGAATGCATCAACGCGCGTTTTCGGCAGTGGGGCTTCTACCAGTTCACCGTCCGCGGATCGCGGAAGATCGTGACAGTGCTGCGGTGGCTCGCTTTGGCCAACAATATTCTCACCGCAAACCGGCCTCAAACCAAAATAAATTAGACAAGGCCCTGGCATCTCTGCATCGCCGCCATTCAACCGAGCGGGTGTCGCATTCGCATGACACTCGAACCGCATCACTTCCTGCACCTCAAATGCGATAGGCTCACAAGCTCTGAGGATGCGGCATGGCGATGAGCGAATACTTTGGGATGACTTATTGTGAGCGGGCCTGTCGGCTTGTGCGCGCGCCTGTCGGCGTGAAAGAAAATTGAAACGAGGCCACAACTGAGGCGGCCCTTAAGCGGCTAGCGTACACTTCCCCATGGGTCTGTTTTCTTTGCAGGTTGTTCGCGAGTTGTCTTCTTGAGTGTGTCTTTGTAGGTCTTCTCAATCTCTTCGGCCTCTTTCTTCTTCTGCTCCTCTGCCTTGTTTGCCCCGGCCTTAGCGGGGTCCCCCTGAGCGAATGCGGGCACCGCCAAGGATGTGATCATTACAGCTATCGCAACGGCTCTCATTTCAATCTCCGTTATTCCGCCGCACAGATGTGCCAAAGCGAGACCGCGCGGGGTCCTGTCGCGGAGTTGGTTGGAATTGAAGGTGGCGTAGTCTCCGGGGTGTTCAACCTCGAATCATCCGGCGTAGAAGCGCCGGATAGGAGACCACGCCATGAAGAGCATTACCACGAAGCATGATTCCTCGCAGCCTGTCGCTGATACGGCTGTGTATCTTTTCGACGATTGGTTCGACCCGATTGAAGCCGTGGTGCGTGATCCATCGGTCACCGGCATGGCCATCGCTCACGGTCGTTGATGGGCACCTTCGGTCGCATCGAGATCGAAGTACCACGCGCGCGGCTGAACGGACCAGGCGGCAAAACCACGGAGTGGAACAGCCAGGTGTTGCGGGCCTACCAGCGCCGCACGCTGGCGGCCGATGCGTTGATTGCCAGCACCTACTTGGCCGGCACCAACACGCGCCGGGTGCGCCGCGCCTTGAAGGCGCTGTTCGGCGGCGCCGTGGGCAAGGATACGGTGAGCCGGGTCTGGCGCAAGGTGAAGGCCGATTGGGACGCCTGGAATGCTCGCTCGCTGGCCGCCGAACCGATTGTGCGGCTCATTCTCGACGGCACGGTGGTGGACGTGCGGCTCGACCGCAAGGCGACCGCAATCTCGCTGCTGGTCGTCATCGGCGTGCGCACGGATGGCCAGAAGGTGCTACTCGCGGTCAAGAGCATGGGTGGGGAGAGCAGCGAAGCCTGGCGCAGTGTTCTCGATGATCTCATCAGTCGTGGCCTGCGCCGGCCGGAGTTGCTGATCGTGGATGGCGGGCAAGGACTGGAGAGGGCCATCGCCGCGGTCTGGGATGGCGTGCCGGTCCAACGCTGCACCGTGCACAAGCACCGGAACCTGCTCGCCCATGCGCCCGAGCGTCTGCACGAGGAGGTCACCG
>WNGF01015875.1_pt1 | contig 21783 bp, 9 predicted proteins | sample 5400641 | NCBI WGS metagenome assembly WNGF01 (sample SAMN13153371, study PRJNA577476) | soil metagenome | isolation source: 80 cm soil or saprolite under grassland replicate 2 | place: USA:California | collected 2016-06-15 | reverse complement strand
CAGCACTCTGTCAGGAACTCAATCAGTTCGACACTCTCTTCCCGGGATCTGCCTTGCGCCTGCGCTACGCCATCCGGGAGATCTCCTGAGGGAAAAAGCGGACATTTTCGAACGGGTCTATGTCAGGAGGTCTGGAATCACTGAGATCGACAATTGCATTCGACTGGCAGGAGCGCCGCTTACTACGGGTTTCTGGAAATCATTTGTGAACGTTGAGCGGGGGAAACGATGGTCATGGGATGACGATTCTTTTGCGGACAGTCTGCACCAACCCATCATGAACGCAGTTGGGCGGACGTGCGGGGCGGTTGCCCACATTGATAATATCCACGGAAGTGATGCCGTGGCAGCTCTTCAGACTCTTCGTGACGGGAAGACGCCTCCGGAGTTTGACGAAGGCATGGTCGAAATGATCGCCTCAGCGCTTTTCGCGCGAGAAAATAAATCAACCCATGTAGCTGACGTAACATTGCAGATCGATTCGCCTGCGGGAAAACAAACAATCCAATCCAGATTTTTTGAAAAGGCTGCAGTGGAATTGAGACAGGAGCTAATTCATGAATGGATAGAGAGTCACCGTGCCCTCCTTGCGGGCAACGACATTTCGATTGCTCTCACCGGTTTTAAGCGCTGGAAACTTCCCGCTCCGCTCGAATTGCATCGTCTCGGACGCATCTCGGGATACCCGATTCCGGAGGTCTTTGGTCCAACAGAGAATCAACAAGCCATCTCGACGTTTGCTGAGGGAGACATCGTCGGCTGTATAGAAATCTTCCGGAGAATCCTCGCCGACAAGGATGACCCCTTCGCCCGAAACAACATGGCATTTTGCCAGATCCTCACCGGTGATGTGGCAGCGGGGTTGGCCAATGCCGCGAAGGCTCTCGCTGAGTATTACCAACCGCTGTTCGAGCTAAACAAGGGGATTGCTGAATTCCTTCAGGGGAGTGTTGGTGCAGCAAAGAAATCTCTTCGCAACGCCTTGCAGCAGCTACGCGATTCGGAAAGGGAGTTTGATGCCGAGGCTTCATACGTTCTTGTGCTCGAACCTGGAGAACAGAAGGTCAATTCGCATGGAGGGTTGCCTGTTGATGCCGGGATCTTGCTCAACTTGTGGCGCATGGGCGAAATGACCCGAGGCGAATTGGAAACCGAGTTAGCAAAGCTCTATCCCGAAAAAGCGCAGAGCTGGTTGGCAACGTTCACCGCACCGGAATAAAGGTGTGGTTCACAGCGATAGTCTGATGCCTCACGCCTACACCGAAGACCGGCTTGTCGAGCAGGCCGCCATCGGGTTGTTCGCCGAGCTTGGCTGGATCCCTGGCGCGTCATACTCCAGTTGCCAACCCGAGGGCCGGATGGCACGATGACGCCATGAAGACGTTGGCTGAAATCGAACGCGCTGCCGGGGAGCTGCCGCCGGGAGAGAGGACAGAGTTGCTGTTGTTCGTCGCCCGGAGCCTGCGCCAGGAACAGGCACCGCTGCCCGAACCGCGGCTTTTTTCCGATGAGCAACTCAAGGCGTGGATGGATGAGGACGAGGACGCAATGCGCCGCTTCCGCGCCGGCGCGTGAACCTCTTCCTGGTCCGGGACGTGTGGACAATTGACCGGCCTGCCGTGTTCGGTCCCGCGAAAGACCGGCCGGTTCTCTTCACCGCCGCCGCCTGGGCCGAAGTGCTGTTAACATTGGATCGCGCTGACTTCGGCACGGTCATGGGGACAGGTTTCTACGGGTTGGAAGTGCTGACGCCCGGTGATTTCCTTGCTCGGGGCGCGCTGCCGGCCGGCTCAAGTAATGCCCCACGCCTACAGCGAAGACCAGCTCGTCGAGCAGCCCGCCATCGGGTTGTTCGCCGAGCTTGGCTGGACCACGGTGTCGGCATTGGATGAAACCTTCGGCGAGAACGGCACCTTGCTGCGCGAGACGAAAGGCGAGGTGGTGCTGGTGTCCCGGTTGCGCGAGGCGTTGGAGCGGTTGAATCCTTCGCTGCCGCCGGAGGCGATCACTGCTGTCGTGGATGAATTGAACCGCGACCGTTCGGCCATGAGCCTGGAAGCCGCGAATCGCGAGGTGTATCTGCTGCTCAAGGAAGGCATCAAAGTGTCTGTCCCGGACCGCGAGCGCGGCGGGCAGAAGACGGAGCGGTTGCGCGTCGTGGATTGGGAGGATCCGGCCAACAACGATTTTCTGCTGGTCAGCCAGTTCAGCGTCACCGGCGCGCTCTACACCTGCCGGACGGATTTGGTCGGCTTCGTCAACGGGCTGCCGCTGGTCGTCATCGAGTTGAAGAAGCCGGGCGTGCCCGCGCGCGCCGCGTTCGATGAGAACCTGACGCATTACAAGCAGCAAATCCCGGCGCTGTTTTGGTTCAACGCTCTGCTCATTGCTTCGAACGGCACGGACAGCCGCGTCGGCTCGCTCACCGCGGATTGGGAGCGGTTCTTCGAGTGGAAACGCATCGAGCGCGAGGACGAGCCCCGCCGGGTGTCGCTGGAAGTGATGCTGCGCGGGACGTGCGACCGGTCGCGGCTGCTCGACCTGCTGGAGAATTTCACGCTGTTCTCTGAGCACAAGGCCGGCCTGGTAAAAATCATCGGGCAGAATCACCAGTTCCTCGGCGTAAACAACGCGGTGGCTCGACTGCTGAAGCTGCGGGAAATGAATTCGGAATTTCGCTCGCCCTCACCCCAACCCTCTCCCCCTGGGAGAGGGAGCGGCGTGGAGGCGCGTCTGGAGCGTTCGAGCGGCGTCGTGCAGTCAACGCTGGCAGCGCGCGGTTCACCTTCTCCCGGGGGAGACGGCTGGGGTGAGAGCGGGCCATCCCCTGCTATCATTCCCAAGCCCGGTCAATTGGGCGTCTTTTGGCAAACCCAAGGTTCGGGGAAGTCTTTCTCAATGGTTTTCTTCGCGCAAAAAGTGCTGCGCAAGGTGGCGGGCAACTGGACGTTCGTGGTCGTGACCGACCGAATGGAGCTGGACGATCAGATCGCCAAGACGTTTAAGGGCACCGGCGCCGTGAGCGAAGCCGAGGGCGACCAATGTCATGCCGCGAGCGGCGCGCAACTGCGGGAGCTTTTGCGCGGGAATCATCGTTACGTCTTCACGCTCATCCATAAATTCCAGACTCCAGAGATGCTCTGCGACCGGCCCGACGTGATTGTGCTCACGGACGAGGCGCACCGCAGCCAATACGACATGCTGGCGCTGAACATGCGTGCGGCGCTGCCCAGGGCGCTGTTCCTTGCCTTCACCGGCACACCGCTCATCGCGGGCGAGGAACGGACGAAGGAAGTGTTCGGCGATTACGTTTCCATCTACGACTTTCAGCAATCCGTCGAGGACGGCGCGACCGTGCCGCTCTTTTACGAAAACCGCACGCCGGAGTTGCAGCTCGTGAATCCGGACCTGAACGAGGACATCTACAACCTCATCGAGGCGGCGGAACTCGATCCCGAACAGGAAGCCAAGCTCGAACGGGAGTTGAGCCGCCAATACCACCTCCTCACCCGCGACGACCGCCTGGAGACGGTCGCCCAGGACATCGTGCGGCATTTCCTCGGACGCGGCTTCGTCGGCAAGGCGATGGTGGTGTCGCTCGACAAGGCCACCGCGCTCAAGATGCATGACAAGGTGCGGAAACATTGGGCGGCGGAGACGGACCGCGTCCAGCAGGAATTGGCGAGGATCGCATACCGGGAGGACCACAACTCCCCGGAAAACGTCCAGCGTGAAGCCGAACTTTCCAGTCGCCTGGATGTGCTTAAGACGACCGACCTGGCGCTAATCGTGTCGCCTGGCCAGAATGAGATCGCGCAAATGCAGGCGCGCGGCCTCGACATTGAGCCGCATCGGAAACGGATCAACCAGTCGCAACCGCCCCTCGACGAGAAATTCAAAGACCCGGAGGACCCGCTCCGCCTTGTTTTTTTGTGCGCGATGTGGCTCACCGGTTTTGACGCGCCGAGTTGTTCCACGGTGTATCTGGACAAGCCGATGCGCAATCACACACTCATGCAGACCATCGCACGGGCGAATCGGGTCTTCCCCGGCAAGCACAGCGGCGTGATCGTGGATTACGCCAACGTCTTCGCCTCGCTGGAAAAAGCGCTGGCCATCTACGGCGCGGGGAAAGGCGGCACGAACCCGGTGAAGGACAAGCAGAAGCTGGTCGAGGATTTGCGCGAAGCGGTGGACGCCGTGACGGCCTTCTGCGCACGACGCCAGGTGATTCTCCCCGCCATCGAACAACTGGCCGCCGGCAGCATGGGGCGATTGCAGCGAATTGACGACGCGGTCAACGCGTTGATTTCTCCCGACCCATTGCGCCGTGAGTTCTTCGGCCATGAGCGGCTCGTCAGCACCCTCTACGGTGCAGTGAAGCCCGACCCGGCCGCGGTGGAGGTCGCCGGCCGCGTCGCGTGCCTCGGCGCCATCGTCGCCGCCATCGGCACGAAGCTCAATCCGAACGAGGCGGACATCACGGAGATGATGGGCGACCTCGGCAAGTTACTCGACGCCTCGATTACGAGGGTGGACATGCCCGCCAGGCCTGCGGCGGTGATCGATTTGTCGAAGATTGATTTCGAAGCGCTGCGCGAACGCTTCAAAGACGCCAAGCACAAGAACACCGACCTTGAAGTTCTCAAGGCCGCCATCCGCGCCCAGCTCGAAAAGTTGATTCGCCTGAACCAGACTCGCGCGGACTTTCAGGAAACCTTTGAAGAGTTGATCGAGTCATACAACAACGGCAGCCGCAATATCGAAGAACTGTTCAATGAGTTGGTCACCTTGAGCCGCACGTTGAGCGACGAACAGCAACGCCATGTCCGCGAGAACATGACCGAGGAAGAGTTGGTCGTGTTCGACATCCTCACCCGGCCTGCGCCCGAGTTGAGCAGCGAGGAACGCGCCGAGGTCAAGAAAGTTGCTCGTGAACTGTTGAACCGGATCAAACAACTGCTCGTCCTCAACTGGCGCCAGAAGTCAACCGCCCGCTCGCAGCTGCAGCTCACCATCGAAGACGTGCTCGACACCGGCCTGCCGCCTGCCTACGACAAACCACTTTACGAGCAAAAATGTTCCGCCATCTTCGAACACGTTTATGAGAGTTATCCGGAACGGAACGCGGGCGTTTATTCGGAAGCGATGTGAGGGCAACTTTATTTTGCGAGGACAGGTTCTCGTCGGGTTGTTCAGAATCGATATGTTACCCAAATCGAGGCGTAGTCCACATCTTTGCCCGGGGTGGTCTGTTTGAGGAAATCTCCCGCGAAGAAGTGGGCGTAATCAGCGGTGAGCCAAAAGTGCCGGTCAATCCGCCATTCCAGCGTGATCTCCGCCTGGTGGCCCACGTATCTGGCGTCGCTGGTCCGGCCTGATTGAATCAGATTCACCGCCGGCCCGTAGATGCCGTCGTGAGTATTTTCGCGCCAGAAACAGTCCCAGGCCAAAGCCAGGGTCAAGTCCCTCCGCAGGGCCAGGTCGAGTTGCGGATGAACATCAAGGTGATTCGCCGGGCCGATCAGGGCCGGCTCGCCAAAATACGCGCCGCGCGGAAACAAGGGGTTGAAGGTCCGGAGATCGGGATCATCCGGGCTGTCATCCCCGCTCGTGACGTTCGCCTTGATTCCGAATCGCGGTTTAAGCGGAGCATGTTCCAGCGTGAATCCAACATCCGAAGCCGCGGTCCAGGCCTGAATGTCGCCGTTGCCGAAGCGGCCGAACTGATACACGAACTCGAAGTTATAGTCCCAACCCGCCATTCGTCCCCAGAGGCGCGTGCCGACGGAGTGCCGCAGTTCATCGGCCGTCCCCTGGTCGAAGCTCGCGTTCTTCCGATCCAAGCCGAGATAATAAAGGTCAACATTGCCACCCGGCAGCCAGGAAACCGGAGTGACGGCATAAAGGCCCCAGAAATTCTGGTCTGGATTCGGATCATCGTCGAACACACCCGTCCTGGTTCGCACCGGCTTGGCGGCGAAAGCGTCCATTTGCCAATCCCCGACTTTCAGGATCGTCTTCAAGCCGTCAAAGCTGAGACGCATGTTTGGCGCTTCCCGAACCGAAATCAATCGGGATGAGCCGTAGGCCAGCTCCTGCCGGCCGGCGCGCAGGGTGATCGAATCCGCTTCCGACCAGGGAACACGGATGTCGAAGAACGCCTGGTGCAGGTCGAAGTCGTCGCGGTCAGTTGGACGCGGTCCGCCGTTGCGCCCCTCTTCCAGACCGCTTTTCCCTTGGATGAAGACGCGGCAGTAATCTCCGCAATGAGCATCGGCATGAAACATGTAACGCTGGAGCAAATAGCCGTTGTCGTCCTGGGGGCCGCGTCCCCAGGAACTGTTGTGGTAATACTCGTAGCGCTCGCGAATCTCGCCGCCCAGGGTCAGGTAGCAATCCCGATTGGGGCCGAGCGGAATAAACTTGATGGCGTCCAGATAATCGGAGCGGCGTGAGTCGTCCCGCAGATAGGCGTAGCTTTCGTCGTAACGAAGCTGCTTGAACGGCGGCGGCGGATTGGTCGGAGAAGGATCGGCCATGACGCGGCCGATCGCAAGGGTGGCCGCGCCCGCGATCCGGCGCACCCATCGGCAAGTTGTCCGCCTGGTCTGGCCGCCTGCTCCTTTCACGACGATCAAACCAGTTCAGAAAGCGAAGCAGTCGCAACCCAAGCCAAAGAATCCGGCGTAACGATGGCGCGCGGCGGCTCCGGCGGCGAACAGTCGATGCAGTGGCTGAGCGCAGCCGGGCGAGTGCCGCCCGGCGGTGGGGCAATGATCCACCGGAACACCGGCGCGCGCCGCTTTGCCGATGTCCAGGGGCGCGCCATAGCCGCCAAACACTTTCACCGGTGACCATTCCGGCAGCACCGGAATCGGCGGCGGCGCGTGCGCCCTGAATTCCTCAGTCGCATGAACGATTCTTCCGCCCATCACGGTGAGCACCGATTCGATGGCTTTGATTTCTTGCTCCGGGACGGAGAAATAATCGTCGGTGAGCGCGACGAAATCGGCCAACTGACCGGGAGCGAGCGCGCCCTTCTTCGCGCTCTCGCTGGAAAACCAGCTGCTGCCCTGGGTGTAAAGCCGGAGCGCTTCCTCGCGACTCAGGCAATTGTGGCCGGGATACATCGATACGCCTCCGACCGTTCTGCCCGACACGAGCCAGTAGAGTGATACCCACGGATTGTAGCTTGCCACGCGCGTCGCATCGGTGCCCGCGCCCACCGGAATCCGCAGCTCGAGCATCTTTCTCACGGGCGGAGTTCGTTCCGCGGCCTTCTGGCCATACCGATCCATGAAGTATTCACCCTGGTAAGCCATGCGATGCTGGATGGCGATGCCGCCGCCCAGCGCCCGGACGCGTTCCAGGTTGCGGTCGGAAATGGTCTCGCAATGGTCGAAAAACCAGTTCAGCCCCTGGAACGGCACGGCGCGGTTGACTTCCTCGAAAACATTCAGGAAGCGCGTGATGCTCTCGTCGTAAGTCGCGTGCAGGCGGAATGGCCATCGGTTGGCCGCCAGCAACGCGACGACTTCCTTGAGTTCGCCTTCGAGCGAGGCTGGAAGGTCCGGGCGCGGTTCGAGAAAGTCTTCGAAGTCCGCCGCCGAAAACACGAGCATCTCTCCCGCGCCGTTGCAGCGGAAAAAGTCGTCGCCTTGGCCGGGCCCGGTCATTTTGATCCAGCGCGCGAAGTCCTCCTTTTCCTGCTTCGGTTTTTGGGTAAAGAGATTGTAGGCGATGCGGAGCGTCATCTCGCCGCGTTTGTGGAGCTCTTCAATGATCGCGTAATCCTCGGGATAATTCTGAAAGCCACCGCCTGCGTCAATGATGCTGGTCAAACCGAGCCGATTGAGCTCGCGCATGAAGTGTCGGGTGGAATTCAGCTGGTGGTCCGGCGGGAGCTTCGGTCCCTTGGCCAGGGTGGCGTAGAGAATCGTCGCATTGGGTCGCGCGACGAGCAGCCCGGTCGGGTTGCCTTTGCGGTCGCGCTGGATCTCGCCGCCCGGCGGATTCGGCGTGTCCGGCGTGTAGCCGCAGGCGCGCAGGGCGGCCTGGTTCAGCAGGGCGCGGCAGTAGAGATGCAGTATAAAAACCGGCGTCTCGGGGGCGGCGGCATTGATTTCCTCCAGGGTCGGCATGCGGCGCTCCGCAAACTGAAATTCGCTCCAGCCACCGACGACGCGAATCCATTGACCGGGTGGCGTGCGCCCGGCCTGTTCCTTGAGCATCCGCAAGCCATCGGCCAGCGAAGGCACGCCGTCCCAGCGCAGCTCCATGTTGTAATTGAGGCCGCCACGAATGACGTGCAGGTGCGAATCATTCAGACCCGGAATGACACGGCGGCCGTTGAGATCAATCGCCACCGTGTTCGGCCCGCGTTGCAGGTCCGCGTCATCCACCGCGACGATGCGGCCATTCTTGACCGCGAGGCTCGTGGCTTCCGGATGTTGCGGGTCGAGTGTGGCGATCTTTCCGTGGTGAAAGATCAGGTCAGGAGTAGTGTTCGAACTCATAGCGATGCATTTCTTTCGTTGGAGCGCAACCAGTCCACTCGCCCGCTGGAAAGCCGTACGGGTCCGGCCGCTGAACTGGCAGCCGGGAAAGTGTGCCATGCCCTCCAGCTTAGTGGTGCGCCGAAGTCCCTGCCGGCGTCACACCGCGACCGGATGCGCGTCCATCGCCGGTGCGCTTCTTGGAGACAACTTGGGGGACCTTTGCCGTTTGCGCGGCGTGGTGAACCATCGTGTAGGCGTACTCGACGCCGACGCCGTAAGCACCGGCCTGCGGTCGGAGCAAGTTCATGAGCGCGTCGTAGTGTTCCTTCTTCGCCCAGTCGCGCTGCCATTCGAGCAAGGCGGCGATGGCGGTCAGACGCACCGCACCGGCTTGCACCATGCGCGAGAGCGCGGCTTCCTGTGCCGCGGGCGAAGTCGCCCCGCAACAATCTTCGACGACATAGATGTTGTAGCCCGCACCGAGCATTTCAATGGTCGGCCAGGTCACGCAAACCTCGGTCCAGAGGCCCGTCATGACGATGTTCTTGCGGCCGGTGGCTTCGATGGCTTGGCGGAAGCCGGGATCATCCCACGAATTCATGGAGGTCCGTTCGACGACGGGCTGGCCGGGGAACACGTCCAGCAATTGTGGCCAGACGTAGCCGGAAAAGCCCTCGGTTTCGACGGCGGTGAGCACCGCGGGCACGCCAAATTCCTTCGCGACCTTGGCGAGAAGGGTGACGTTGTTGATGAGACCCGCGCGGTCGGCGTTGGCCACGCCGAAGAGCATCTGCGGCTGGTGATCAATGAACACGATCGCGCTGTCCTGCGGCGTGTAGAGCTGATGGTATTGATTCATGCTGAGACAGTATCAATCAGCCCCACCCTTGAAAACTGAATAATGGTGAAATCCGAGTCAGTCTGAGGCGACCACGGATGTCCCGGAGCGGCAGAGTCGCAACCAAAGTTCCTGAGCCACGGATGGAACACGGATTAAACACGGAAAGAGAAAGCGCTCTGATGGCTTTGGAAAAAGAGGAGATCACGGAGAAGATAAGCTCGCAGCTTCACCGGAAAGGTCTCTTTTGGGAATCCGTGTTCCATCCGTGTTCCATCCGTGGCTCTCCTGAAGATGAGACGCCTGCGGGCGGGCTGAACGGACTTGACGCTCGGCGCGCGGGCTTTAGGATAAGAGCGTTCCTTGAGTCGAAAAGTATCGCGCCGGGTGAGTTGTTACACACTCGGGATTTCAAGTTGTGTGTACCGCATTTGAGTTTTGTGCGTTGAATCAGCGGTCGCTCGCCGCTCGACTTCCCGCCGGCAGTTGGAACCAGGATGGTTGGTCGTGATGCCCGCCGGCGAGTGGACTGTGAACAACGGTCAGAATCACGAGCGAGAACAAGCCGATCCCCATGAATAGCTGGGCATTGCATCGAACGGCGATGGTCGTCGCCTTGACGCTGACCAGCCTCCTGGAGAGTCAGCCGAGCCGGGGTGATGTCTGTCCCGCGCTCAGCTTCGTGGCCCAAGGGCCGTTCGGCGCCGGTACCAACCCGGTGGCTGTGGCGGTCGGCGACTTCAACGGGGACGGTCACATGGATCTCATCGTGGCCAATCAACAGTCCGAGAACGTGTCGGTGCTCATGGGCAACGGTGACGGAACCTTCCAGGACGCCGTCAACTACACCTCGGGAACTTACCCTCAATCGGTTGCGGTGGCCGACTTCAATGGCGACGGTCACGCTGACGTCGTCGTGGCCGATGATTACGCGCCCGGCTCGGTGTGTGTGCTTCTGGGCAAGCAGGATGGCACGCTTCACGAAGCGGTGCCCTACGATACCGGACCGGATCCTCTCTCGGTGGTGACTGGCGATTTCGATGGCGACCATCAGCTGGACCTGGCTGTGGCGAATGAGGAAGGAGTCTCGATCCTTTTGGGCAAAGGCGATGGCACTTTTGCCGCGGCGCTGACCTACCCAGCGGGGAGCTTTCCTCAATCGATGGTGGCCGGGGACTTTGACGGCGACGACAAACTCGATCTAGCTGTGGCCAACGCCGGCGGTGTCTCGGTGCTGTTGGGCAATGGCGACGGCACGTTCCAAACGGCCACCCGGTTTGCCGCGGGGAGGAACCCGATTTTCCTGGCGGCGGGCGAATTCAACGGCGACCACAGACTTGACCTGGCCGTGGTCAACGACCGAGGCATTGCGGTGCTGTTGGGCAATGGCGATGGCACGTTCCAGGGCGCCGTGAATTACCCGGCGGGAAGTCTTCCTCAATCCGTGGCGGTGGCGGACTACGATGGCGACGGCCTGTCCGACCTGGCGGTGGCGATCGACGGTGGCATTTCCGTGCTGTTGGGCAATGGGGATGGCACGTTTGTCAGCGCCGCCTTCTACGACTCGGCGGGATCCAGTCCTCTCTCCTTGGCGGTGGGCGACTTCAACGGGGATGAGCGGCCCGATCTCGCCTGGTTTCGTTCTCGAATCCACCCCCAGCCTGAACCCACCAGACTGGCAGACTGCCGCGGAAATGCCGGTGAACAATAATGGCCGCTGGGAGGTCACCGTGTCGGTTGACCAACCGCAGCGCTATTTTCTTTTGCACAAGCAGTGACCAAGTTGGGCGCACGACGAAAATCTTTACCAGGTCAACCATCGCCGACTTTTGAGGCGGAAGTATCTGGGAAACACATATACAATAATTGAGTCCTCGGGCCGGCGTGGCTGGGTTCCATCGTTGGAACGACCGGTCCACCGGCAGGTCAGTGCTAAGACCTCCCGTCAACCTCGGCTTGCTCTTCTATCCGTGGAATCAGTGTAATCCGTGGTTAACCTCCGAAAAAAATGAGGGAAGACCACGGATGGCCCAGAGCGGCAGAGCCGCAACGAAAAAGGATCTGACCACGGATTACCCGGATGACACGGATAAAAAAAGCAAATCCGCGTCCCTGAAAATCTTCGCGGAAATGAAAGATTTCTTCCTATAGTGGTACGGATTACCAGATGGGTAAGCCGTCGGTGTTCCTTAAAAAAATATCATTGAAGTCCGTGGTCCACCGTCTCTGCGTTTCACCGATACTCTGAACTCAACGGGTCCTCAGCAGTTAAGTTCACCGACTCGCACGTGCTGCTGCCAACAATGGTCTACCCCGCTCACCCTCGAGCAGAAGAATCCTTTGGGATCTCTGGGCTTGACGCAATCGCCGTGCAATCCTTAGGGTGTTGGCGGTTCCTGAGAAAAGTATGTCGGCGCGTGTGCATGCCGCGTGTTGGGTAGCCGTACGCTTGGGGTCATCAAGGCGTTCTGGGGCGATCTTTTTTTACGTCCGTCCAGCCAGCTTCCCACCCGTCATCCCAATCTCCGTAGCTGCCAGGATGAGGAACTCGCTTCTCATGAAAACTTCCATATTGCCCGCAACGGCTTTCGTCATCCCCGTCCTCCTGATCCATTTGGTTGCCGGGGACCGGACGATAGCCGCGGACTGTTCCGCGCCAAATTTTGCAGCGGCGGGCCTGTTCATTGCCGGGAATCAGCCGGTTGCGGTGGCGGTAGGCGACTTGAACGGCGACGGCAAGCTGGATTTGGCCGTCGCCAATAAATTCTCGGCGGATTTTTCGGTGTTGTTGGGCCAGGGCGACGGCACATTCGTGACGTTCACCAACTACAGCATCGGAGCGGCTCCTTCCGCCGTGGCGATTGGCGATTTCAACGGCGACAACAAGCTGGACGTGGCCGTGGCCGATTCGGGGTCGACGAACGTTTGGGTGCTGCTGGGGAATGGCAATGGCACCTTCCAAGCGCCCAGCAACTACGCAGTGGGAGACGCTCCCCAGGCGGTTGGCGTGCGCGACTTGAATGGCGATGGCAAACTCGATTTGGCTGTCGTCAATCGTGCCTCAGCCGATATCTCGGTGCTCCTGGGCCGGGGCAATGGCACCTTCCTGGACGCCACGAACTACCCCGCCGACGCGGATCCTGTGGCCATTGCCATTGGCGATTTCAATGGCGACAACAAGCTGGACCTGGCCGTAGCCAATTCGGCTCTTTTTAGCGACCCGCCGAGCCTCTCGATCCTGCTGGGCAACGGCAACGGCACATTCAAGAACGCGACCAATTACAGTGCGGGAACGAGTCCTCGTTCCGTGATCGCGGGCGACTTCAACGGCGATGGCAAGCTCGACCTGGCCGTGGCCAGCTATGGCACTTTCATGACCAACAGTACCTCAGTCTTAACGAACAGCGCCGTCGTGGTGCTCCTGGGCAAGGGCGATGGCACCTTCCCCAACGCCACCAACTATGCCGCCGGACAGGGCCCTGTCTCGGTGGCGTCGGGCGACTTCAACGGCGACGGCCGTTTGGACCTGGCGGTGGCGAACGATCGCTCGGCGAACGTCTCCGTGCTGTCGGGCCGCACTGATGGCACCTTCGCGGACCCGGTCAGTTTCAGTACGGCAGCGGGTGCCCGTGCCGTGGCCGCAGGCGGCTTTAATGCCGACAACCGGCTCGACTTGGTCGTGGTCAGGGATGGGGGCGCCTTGGTCCTGCTGAACACCCCCTCAGACACCACTCCCCCGCAGGTTAATTGCCCGGCGAACATCACGGTCAATGCGCCGCCAGGAGCGTGCACAAGCAATGTGACATTTAACGTAACCGCGACGGACAACTGCGCAGTAACTAACCTGGTGAGCGTGCCGGCCAGTGGCTTTGCTTTCCCAGTCGGAGCGACGACGGTTACCAGCACGGCGCGGGACAGCAATGGCAACAGCAATCAATGCACTTTCACCGTCACGGTCAATGACACCCAACCACCCACGATTACCTGTCCGGGCGACATCACGGTGAACACGGCGCCGGGGGTCTGCACCAGCAATGTGACCTTCAACGTGACGGCGACGGACAACTGCGCCGTGACGAACCTACTGAGCATGCCGCCCAGCGGCTTTGCTTTCCCGGTGGGGACGACGACGGTGACCAACACGGCATGGGACGGCAGCGGCAACAGCAGGCAATGCACGTTCACTGTGACGGTCCGTGACACGCAGCCGCCGGTGATTGACTGTCCGGGAAATATGACGGTGGACGCCGCGCCGGGAGTGTGCACGAGCAACGTGACGTTCCATGTGACCGCGACGGATAACTGCGCGGTGACGAACCTGGTCAGCGTGCCGGCCAGCGGGTCCGCCTTTCCCTTGGGCACGACGACGGTGACCAGCACGGCGCAAGACAGCAGCGGCAACAGCCGTCAGTGCACTTTCACCGTGACCGTGAACAGAACGCCGATGAGCATCACGGATCAGCCGGCGGACGTGACGGCGTGTAACGGTGGCACGGCCACGTTCACGGCGGCGGCTTCGGGCACTTTGCCGATTACCGTCCAGTGGCAGGCCAATAGCGGCAGCGGATTCGCCGATATCGCGAACGCCACCAATACAACTCTCACCGTGCCGGCCAATCCGACCACGGTCGGGAGTTACCAGGCCGTCTTTCGCAACGCTTGTGGGACGAACACCAGCGCCAGCGCCGCTCTCACTCTGGGATCAAGCCTGTCCTGCAATATTGATGGGCCGGACGTGCTTTGCCCGAACGCAGCGATGACTACCTTCAGTGCCCCGGGGTTTGATGCCTACCAATGGTCGATCTCGGGCGACGGCGCCATCGTCGGCGCACCCAACCATTCGTCCGTGGTCGTCAGCGCAGGTCCATCGGGGGCGTTGACGCTGACCGTTGAGGTGACCGATTCCACCGGTTGCGCCGGGAGTTGCTCGAAAACGGCCATGATCCAGGACGCCCAGCCGCCGGTGATCGGCTGTCCGGCGAACATCACGGTCGATGCGGCGCCCGGGGCGTGCACGAGCAATGTGACCTTCAATGTCACGGTGACGGACAATTGCGCGGCGCCGGAGGTCGTGAGCGTGCCGGCCAGCGGCTTCGCCTTTCCGGTGGGCGTGACGACGGTCACCAACACGGCGCAGGACAGCAGCGGCAACCGCAGCCAATGCACTTTCACCGTGACGGTCCGTGACACGCAACCACCGGTGATCGGTTGTCCGGCGGATATCACAGTGTCCACGGCGCCGGGGATGTGCACGAGCAACGTGACGTTCAATGTGACCGCGACGGACAACTGCGCGGTGACGAACCTGGTGAGCGTGCCGGCCAGCGGCTTTGCCTTCCCGGTGGGCGTGACGACGGTGACGAACACCGCGACGGACCGCAGTGGCAACCGCAGCCAATGCACTTTCACGGTAACCGTCAACGACACTCTGCCGCCGGTGATCCAGTGTCCTGGGAACATTTCCGTGAGCGCGGCGCCAGGGGCCTGCACGAGCAACGTGACGTTCCATGTGACGGCGACCGACAACTGCGCGCTGACGAACCTGGTGAGCCTGCCGGCCAGCGGGTTTGCCTTCCCGGTGGGGGTCACCACGGTGACCAACCTGGCGGAGGATAACCGAGGCAACCGCAGCCAGTGCACCTTCACCGTGACAGTCAACGACACGCAGCCACCGGTGATCATCTGCCCGGCCAATATCACGGTGAACGCGGCGCCCGGTGCGTGCACCAGCAACGTCACGTTCAGTGTGCTGGCGACCGACAACTGCGCGGTGACGAACCTGGTGAGCGTACCGGCCAGCGGGTTTGACTTCCCGGTGGGGACCACGACGGTGACCAACACGGCCTGGGACAGCAGCGGCAACCGCAGCCAGTGCACCTTCACCGTCACGGTCAATGACACGCAACCGCCGGTGATCACTTGTCCGGACGACATCACGGTGAACGCGCCGCCGGGGGCCTGCACGAGCAACGTGACCTTCAGTGTGACGGCCACGGACAACTGCGCGGTCACGAACCTGGCGAGCGTGCCGGCCAGCGGCTTTGCCTTCCCGGTGGGGACGACGACGGTGACCACTACGGCGCGGGACCGCAGCGGCAACCGCAGCCAGTGCACCTTCACCGTCACGGTCCTCGACCCACAACCGCCGGCGATCACTTGTCCGGTCAGCATCATGGTGAACGCGGCGCCGGGCGCCTGCACCAGCAACGTCACCTTCACCGTGACGGCGACGGACAACTGCGCGGTGACGGATCTGACGAGCGTGCCAGCCAGCGGCGCTGCTTTCCCGGTGGGAACGACGACGGTGACCACCACGGCGCGGGACGGCAGCGGCAACAGCAGCCAGTGCGCGTTTACCGTGACGGTCAAGGACACGCAGCCGCCCGTGATCACCTGTCCGGCCAATATCACGGTGAACACGGCGCCGGGGCGCTGCACGCGCGAGGTCACCTTCCAGGTGTCGGCCACGGACAACTGCGCCGTGACGAACCTGGTCAGCCTGCCGCCCAGTGGCTTTGATTTCCCCGTCGGCACGACGACCGTCACCAATTCAGCGCGGGACAGCAGCGGCAACAGCAGTCAATGCACGTTTACCGTGACGGTCCATGATAACCAATCGCCGGCGATCACCTGTCCGGGTAATATCACGGTCAACGCGTCGCCAGGGGCGTGCACCAGCAATGTGACGTTCAGCGTGACGGCGACGGACAACTGCGCGGTGACGAACCTGGTGAGCCTTCCGCCCAGCGGCTTTGCCTTTCCGGTCGGCACCACCACGGTGACCAACACGGCGTGGGACCGGAACGGCAACAGCAATTTCTGTCTCTTCACCGTGACGGTCAATGACACGCAACCGCCGCTCATCACGTGTCCCGGGAATATCACGGTGAACGCGGCGCCGGGCGCCTGCACCAGCAACGTCACCTTTAACGTGACCGCCACGGACAACTGTGCGGTGGCGAATGTGGTGAGCGGGCCGTCCAGCGGCTTCGCCTTCCCCGTGGGGACGACGATCGTCACAAGCACGGCGCGGGACAGCAGCGGCAACCGCAGCCAATGCACCTTCACTGTCACGGTCAATGACACAGAAGCGCCGGCGGTCTCGTGTCCCGGCAATATCACGGTGAGCGCGGCACCAGGGACGTGTACGAGCAACGTGACATTCAATGTGATGGCCACGGACAACTGCGCGGTGACGGAGTTGATGAGCGTGCCGCCCAGCAGCTTCGCTTTCCCGGTGGGGACGACGACGGTGACCAACACCGCGCACGACAGCAGCGGCAACCGCAGCCAATGCACCTTTACGGTGACGGTGTTGGACAACCAACCGCCTGTGTTGATCGGCCTTCCTTCCGCCACTCTGAGCGTCCAATGTGCGACCAATGTCCCCGCGGCCCCGACCGTAACGGCCAGGGATAATTGCGACGCCAACTTGACGGTCACTTTCAGCTCCAACGAGTCGGGCGATTCTTGCAACCGGGTGATCCGCCGGACCTGGTCTGCCACCGATCCCTCCGGCAATCCTGTGAGCTTCACCCAGACCATCACCGTTCACGATGACACCAAGCCAACCCTGACCAAGGGCACGATTGCCAGCAGCTACCAATCAGTGGCCGAAGCGGAGGCGGCGGCGCTTGAGGCCACCGGCGTCAGCGACAACTGCAGTGCCGTCACCAAGACGGTGAGCACAGTGGGTGAGTGCAGCGCCGTCATCACCGTGACGGGCACCGACGCGTGCGGCAATCACGACAGCGTGAGCTACAGCACTTGCATCTCCGCGGAGGTCAGACTCACGATCGTGCGCAGTAACAACATCGTCATCATCTCCTGGCGGAAATGGCGACGTCCAGCAACGGTCGCTGGAGGGTCACGGTCAACCTCAGCAACCGGGAACGGTACTTCCGTTTGCGCCGGCCGTAAGCCGCCTCATGAGAAGCTCCCGGTTGACTGCGACGGTCATTGTTATCCCCATAGTGCTGGGCAGCCTCTGGTCCAGCGGCCGGATCCTGGCCGATGGCTGTCCCGCGCCCAATTTCGCGCCATCAGGTCCGTTCAGCGCAGGAAACCGGCCTGTTTATGTGGGCGTGGGCGACTTCAACGGCGATGGCAAGCTCGACCTGGCCGTCGTCAATAAATTCTCCGCCAACGTCTCGGTGCTGTTGGGCCTGGGCGATGGCACCTTTGCCACCGCCAGCAACTACAACGCAGGAGGGGCTCCGGTGGCTTTGGCGACGGGGGATTTCAACGGAGATAACCGACCTGACCTGGCCGTGGCCGATTCGAATACCGGCAATGTCTGGGTTTTGTTGGGCAACAGCAACGGCACGTTCCAGACCGCCGTGAGCTACGCGGTGGGAGACACGCCACAGTCGGTGGCGGTGCGCGATGTTAACGGCGATACGAAGCTCGACCTGGTCGTCGCCAACCGGATCACCGCTGACGTTTCGGTGCTGCTGGGCAAGGGCGATGGCACGTTCCTGAGCGCCACCAACTACGACGCCGGCGTCGATCCGGTTTCCGTGGCCATCGCCGACTTCAACGGCGACAACAAAATGGATCTGGTGGTTGCCAATGCCGCTCTTTTTGACGATCCGCCCAGCTTCTCGATCCTGCTGGGCAACGGCAATGGCACCTTTAAGAACGCGACCAACTTCTCCGCAGGGGTGAGCCCTCGTTCCGTGGCGGTGGCCGACTTCAATGGCGATGGCAAGCGCGACCTGGCCGTGGCCAATTACGGCTCCTTCGAGAACGGCCAGTTGACGAACAGCACGGTTTCCGTGCTCTTGGGCAAGGGTGACGGCACTTTTCAGGACGCCACCAACTACCCGGCGGGACAAGGCCCGGTGGCGGTCGCGGTCGGGGACTTCAACGGCGACGGCCGCCTGGATTTGGCCGTGGCCAACGATGCCTCCATGAACGTCTCGGTGTTGTCGGGCCGGGGGGATGGCACTTTCGAAGCGCCGGTCAACGCCAGCACGCTCGCCAGTCCCGCCTCCCTGGCGTTGGGCGACTTCAATGGCGACAACCGGCTGGACCTCGTCCTGGCCCGGACCGGCGGTGCCTTGCTCATGCTCAACAGTCCTTCGGACAACACCCCGCCGGTGATGGGCTGTCCCGCCGATATCACGGTGAATGCGCCGCCGGGCAGGTGCAGCAGTAACGTGACCTTCACTGTGACCGCGACCGACAACTGCGCGCTGAGCAACCTCGTGAGCGTCCCAGCGAGCGGTTTCGCGTTTCCCATCGGGATGACCATCGTGACCAGCACGGCCCGGGATGTGAACGGCAATAGCAACCAGTGCACTTTTACGGTGACGGTCAACGACACCCAACCGCCCTCGATCACCTGTCCGGGCAATATCACCGTCAACGCGGCGCCGGGGATGTGCACCAGCAATGTGACCTTCAACGTGACGGCGACAGACAACTGCGCGGTCACCAACCTGGCCAGCGTGCCGCCGAGCGGCTTTGCTTTCCCCGTGGGGACGACGACGGTGACCAACACGGCGCGGGACGGCAGCGGCAACAGCCGGCAATGCACTTTCACCGTGACGGTCCGGGACACGCAGGCGCCGGTGATCCACTGTCCGGGGAATATCACGGTCAACGCGGCGCCGGGGATCTGCTCGAGCAACGTGACGTTCGATGTGACCGCGACGGATAACTGCGCGGTGACGAACCTGGTCAGCGTGCCGGCCAGCGGCTTCGCTTTTCCGGTGGGCGTGACGACGGTGACCAACACCGCGACCGACCCCAGTGGCAACAGCAGTCAATGCACGTTCACCGTGACCGTGGTCAGCACGCCGATGACCATCACGGATCAGCCGGAGGACGTCACCGCGTGTAACGGGGGCACCGCGACGTTTACGGCGGCGGCTTCGGGCACTTTGCCGATCACCATTCAGTGGCAGGCCAATACTGGCGGCGGATTCACCAACCTCCCCAACGCCACCAATGCCACCGTCACCGTGCCGGCCGATCCGACCACGGTCGGGAGTTACCAGGCCGTGTTTGGCAACGCCTGTGGGACGAACACCAGCGCCAGCGCCGCTCTCACTTTGGGTTCGAGTTTGTCCTGCAACATCAATGGACCGGACCTCGTCTGTCCCAATGCAACCATCAATTCCTTTGGTGCTCCGGGGTTTGAGGCGTATCGATGGTCGATCTCGGGCAACGGCACCATCATCGGCTCAACCAGCAATTCGTCGGTGGTGTTAAGCGCGGGTCCCCCGGGCACCTTGACCCTCAGCGTTCAGGTGACCGATTCCACTGGTTGCGTCGGGACTTGCTCAAAAGGCGTCACGATCGAGGACACCGAGCCGCCGGTCATTCATTGTGCAGCCGACATCACGGTCAACGCGGCGCCGGGGGCGTGCGCGAGCAACGTGACATTCAACGTGACGGCGACGGACAACTGCGCGGTGTCGAACCTGGTGAGCGTGCCGGCCAGTGGCTTTGCTTTCCCGGTAGGCGTGACGACAGTGACGAACACCGCGACGGATCGTAGCGGCAACAGCAACCAGTGCACTTTTACTGTAACAGTCAACGACACTCAGCCGCCGGTGATCACGTGTCCCGGGAATATCACCGTGAACGCGGCGCCAGGGACGTGCACGAGCAACGTGATGTTCAATGTGACGGCGACGGACAACTGCGCGGTGACGAACCTGGTGAGCGTGCCCTCCAGCGGTTTCGCCTTCCCAGTGGGCGTGACGACCGTGACCAACACAGCGACGGACCGCAGTGGCAACAGCAGCCAATGCACCTTCACGGTAAGCGTCAACGACACTCAGCCGCCGGTGATCAGTTGTCCCGGGAACATCACGGTGAACGCGGCACCCGGGGTCTGTACGAGCAACGTGACGTTCAATGTGACCGCGACGGACAATTGTGCGGTGACGAACCTGGTGAGCGTGCCGGCCAGCGGCTTTGCTTTCCCGGTGGGCGTGACGACGGTGACCAACACGGCGCGAGACCGCAGCGGCAACAGCAGCCAATGCACCTTTACTGTGACGGTTATTGACACTCAGCCGCCGCTTATCGCTTGTCCGGGGAATATCACGGTGAACGCGGCACCGGGGGCGTGCACGAGCAACGTGACGTTCAATGTAACCGCGACGGACAACTGTGCGGTGACGAACCTGGTCAGCGTGCCGGCCAGCGGGTTTGCCTTCCCGGTGGGCGTGACGACGGTGAACAACACGGCGCGGGACCGCAGTGGCAACAGCAGTCAATGCATGTTCACGGTAACGGTCAACGACGCTCAACCACCGGTGATGACGTGTCCCGGGAACCTCACCGTGAGCGCGGCGCCCGGGGCGTGTTCGAGCAATGTGACGTTCAATGTGACGGCGACGGACAATTGCGCGGTGACGAACCTGGTCAGCGTGCCGCCCAGCGGCTTTGCCTTCCCGGTCGGCGTGACCACCGTGACCAACACGGCGTGGGACAGGAGCGGCAACAGCAATTTCTGTCTCTTCACCGTCACGGTCAACGACACGCAGCCGCCGGTCATCACGTGTCCCGGTAATATCACGGTGAGCGCGGCGCCGGGTGCCTGCACCAGCAACGTCACCTTCAACGTGACGGCGACCGATAACTGCGCGGTGGCGAATGTGGTGAACGCGCCGGCCAGCGGCTTTGCGTTTCCCGTGGGCACGACGATGGTCACGAGCACGGCGCGGGACAGTAACGGCAACAACAGCCAATGCACCTTTGCCGTGACAGTCAATGACACGCAACCGCCGTTAATCGCGTGTCCCGGGAATATCACGGTGAGCGCGGCGCCGGGGGCGTGCACGAGCAACGTGACGTTCAGTGTGACGGCGACGGACAACTGCGCGGTGACGAACCTGGTGAGCGTGCCGCCCAGCGGCTTTGCTTTCCCGGTGGGGGTGACGACGGTGACCAATACCGCGACGGACCGCAGCGGCAACAGCAGCCAATGCACTTTCACGGTAACTGTCAACGACACTCAACCGCCGGTGATCACCTGTCCCGGGAACATCACCGTGAATGCCGCGCCAGGAACCTGCGCGAGCAACGTGACGTTCAACGTGACGGCGACGGACAATTGCGCGGTAACGAACCTGGTGAGCATGCCCTCCAGCGGTTTCGCCTTCCCGGTGGGTGTGACGACGGTGACGAACACCGCGACGGACCGCAGTGGCAACAGCAGTCAATGCACTTTCACCGTAACGGTCAACGACACTCAGCCGCCGGTGATCACGTGTCCCGGCAATATCACGGTGAACGCCGCGCCCGGGGCCTGCGCGAGCAACGTGACGTTCAATGTGGCGGCGACGGACAATTGCGCAGTGACGAACCTGGTGAGCGTGCCGGCCAGCGGTTTCGCCTTCCCGGTGGGCGTGACGACGGTGACCAACACCGCGACGGACCGCAGTGGCAACAGCAGCCAATGCACCTTCACGGTAACGGTCAACG
>WNGF01005429.1_pt1 | contig 21786 bp, 13 predicted proteins | sample 5400641 | NCBI WGS metagenome assembly WNGF01 (sample SAMN13153371, study PRJNA577476) | soil metagenome | isolation source: 80 cm soil or saprolite under grassland replicate 2 | place: USA:California | collected 2016-06-15 | reverse complement strand
CTGCTGCGGGCCCGAGAAGATCGGACCGGTCACAGGATGATTCGCGAGCGTGAGCGACGCGCTCGGACGTCCGTTGCCGCGGCCGTTCGCTTCCGCCGCGAGCGTGTTGTCGCCGAGGTGGAGGCCGCGGATCATCCCGGTGTACGTCCGTGCGGCGGCGTCGCGGTCGAGTGTCGCCGTGACGTCGACGCCGTTCACGAGGATGGTGGCCTGGTGCATCGGCACCGTCCGCGGGACGCTCACCTGGACGAGCGCATCACCGCCGGTGACCATGCTGGGCGGGCTGGACAAGACACGAAGCTGGAACTCATGCGACGTCGCCGCCGGTGCAGTCGACGCGTTGATCAACGCGCCTGCACAGAAGACGAGCACGGCCAATGTCCTGGGCACAGTCATTTCCGCTCCCCCCTGTCGATATGGCGGCGCCGATCTTAACGCGTGCCGGCGGGGTGACGCCCGCGCGCGCCGCGATCTACATGCCCATCGCGTGGTTCAGACTGTTCCCATCTCGCTCCCTTCGTCATTCGAGGGCGAACAGCAGGAACTGCGTGAACTGGCTTGCTGCGAAGTTGTTGTCGCTCACGAGCACGAGTGACCGCCGGCCGTCGGGCAGCGTCGGGCCGATCGTCATGCCCTCGACGTTGTCGAGCGGGATCCCAAGCGTGCGCAGGTCGAGCAGGAGCGTCTTCTTCACTGGCCGGATGCTGCCGAGGCTGCCGGCGATGCTGTCGGCGCCGTTCACGTTGTCTGCACCCGGGAACGCGACCGAGTAGAGCTTGATCGTGTTGCCCGTGCCCGGCGCGCCGACCGAGAAAGAGCGCTCCATCGAGAGCATGAATTCGTCGTTGAACGGGAGCAGCTCGACGAGCCCGCTGACGGCGAACTGAGTCGGCGGCACCGGCTGCTCCGCGATCGGATCGGTGAAGTAGAGGTACTGCCGGTCGAGGCTCCCCGTCGCCAGGTTGTAGCGCAGGATGCGCGCCGCGCTCGGGTCGTTCAGCGTCGCCGCCGTGCCGTCCTGCGCGAGCGCGCCTTCCATCCCGACGAACAGATGACGCCCGTTCGAGGCGACGGCGGCCGCCTCGAACGCGAGGTTCTGCCGCACGCCGTGCGTCGGGCCCGTCGGCTGGAATGCGTCCGGGACCGGCAGGTCGCCGAGGAACGTCCCGTCGAGCGAGTACTGCCGCACCCAGGGCGGGATCCCGCGTGCGGCGATGCCCTCCGAGGTCGCGACGAGCTCACCGCTCTTCGTCAGCGTGAGCCCTTCCGGATCAAGGCTGAGCGGCGCGTAGGGCTGCCCGTCGGGCGCGAGCAACGTCGTGACGCCGCTGAACTGGACGTCACCGTTGTCGAGGTGGCCATCCGAGAGATCGACGCGTAGCGTGTAGAACCGCGCCGGGTTGAACTGGCTCTGGTCGTCCGACAGGCTGTAGAAGACGCCCCGTGCCGCGTCGTACGTGATGCTCGAGAGGCCGCCGACGGTCGTGGCCGCGTACGTCGCTCCCGTCGGGACGATGGCTTGCCCGAGGAACTGCAGGCCGGGCGGCTTGGATCCGTCGCTCGAATTCGCCCCGGCGCTGACGGTGGCGGCAATCGCGGTCGCGGCCGCGACCGCGACGATCCACCTTGGAACCTTGCGCATAGCACCCTCCTCCTCTCGGTTCCGACGACTGCCGCAGGGCTCCTCGCCCTGGGCGAGGTCAATGACTGGCATGTTGACCCAATGCCGGGTCCGGTGAGTCACTCGCCCGCTGCGTGGCAATTTGCAGGTACTTCTCGGTGGCCGTGCATCTAAGGCGTGTTCGCTCTCGAGCCGAGTCAGAACGCCGCGCGGGTCCTCTACATACCCAGCGCGTGGTGAAGAGGGCCCCTACGGCTCGATCGTGCTGAGGTGGAGGGGGCACGTCCACGATCTTGCCTCCGGGATGATCGGAACCTGGTCGCGCCCATACCGGTGACCGTCGGAGCCGAGCCGGCTGGTCGAGCGCGTGGCGCCGTCGGCAGCGGCTGACCTCTCACGGCGCGCCTGGACGACTTCTCGGGCGCGCGGGATACTTCTGGTCATGCCCCGCCTCGAAACCGGCTCTGGATGAGTCCGTCTGCCGACCTGTCGTCCGAGCTCGCCGAGGCGCGCCGCCGGCTGGCCGAGCTCGAGGCCCTCGAAGCAGAGCGCGCGCATGCTGCCAAGGTGCAGGACGCGCTCTACCGGATAGCCGAGCTGGCGAGCGCGGCGCGGGACATGCAGGAGTTCTACCGGGCCGTACACGGCGTCGTCGGCGAGCTCATGGAGGCTCGGAACTTCTTCATCGCGCTCTACGACGAGGAGCGGGAGCTCATCAGCTGGCCCTACCACGTCGATGAGGTCGACGAGGGCCCGCCAGAGGGGTGGGTGCCCTTCGGCGGCGCCCACGCGCGAGGGACGACGGGATACGTGCTCCGAACCGGAACGCCGCAGCTCCTCTCCTACGACCGGCACCAGGAACTGATCGACCAGGGTGAGATCGAGCTGCGCGGGATCATGACCGACGACAGCACCTGGCTCGGCGCGCCGCTCAAGGCCGAGGGTCGCACGGTCGGCGTGCTCGTCGTCCAGTCGTACACGAAGGACGTCCAATACTCGGAGCAGGACAAGGAGCTGCTCGCGTTCGTCGGCCAGCATGTCGGCGCGGCACTTTCCCGCGCCCGCGCGATCGAGGAGACGCGGCAGCGAAACGCGGAGCTGGCGCTGATCAACAGCGTGCAGGAGGCGATCGCGGGCGAGCTCGAGCCGCAGGCGATCTACGACGCCGTCGGCGACAAGATCCAGGAGGTCTTCGACGCCCAGGTCGCCGCGATCGCGACGCTCGACGAGACGTCGGGGCTCGTGCACTACTCGTACATCATCGAACGGGGTGAGCGGCTGCAGGCAGAGCCGCTGTCGCCGGCCGGCTTCACGAAGCACGTGCTGGAGACGCGCGAGCCGCTGCTGCTCACCGAGAACCTCGATGCCGAGGCGGAGCGGTACGGAAGCACCGTCGTGGCCGGTGAGAGGCCGAAGTCGGTCCTGTTCGTCCCGCTCGTCACCGGTAGGCAGGCGACGGGCGTGATCTCGCTCCAGAACGTCGACCGCGAGCACGCCTTCGGCGAGTCGGATCAGCAGCTGCTGGAGACGCTGGCCGGCAGCCTCGGCGTCGCGCTCGAGAACGCCCGGCTGGTGCACGTGACGCGGCAGCGGAACGCCGAGCTGGCGCTGATCAACAGCGTGCAGGAGGCGATCGCAGGCGAGCTCGACCCGCAGGCGATCTACGACGCCGTCGGCGACCGGATCCAGGAGATCTTCGACGCGCAGGCCGTGCAGATCGGGATGCTCGACGAGGCGAGCGGGCTCGTGCACTACCGGTACATGATCGAGCGGGGCGAGCGGCAGCAGGCGGAGCCGATCTCGCCGGCCGGCTTCGCCAAGCACGTGCTGGAAACGCGGGAGCCGCTGCTGATCGCCGAGAACGTCCTCGCCGAGGCCGAGCGGTACGGCAGCCGTATTCTGGCCGGCGAGCCGCCGAAGTCGGTCCTGTTCGTCCCGCTCGTCACGGGCGGCAAGGCAACGGGTGTGATCTCGCTCCAGAACATCGATCGCGAGCACGCCTTCGGCGAGTCCGACCAGCAGCTGCTGGAGACGCTCGCGGGCAGCCTCAGCGTCGCGCTCGAGAACGCGCGGCTCGTGCACGAGACGCGGCAGCGGAACGCCGAGCTGGCGCTGATCAACAGCGTCCAGGAGGCGATCGCCGGCGAGCTCGACCCGCAGGCGATCTACGACGCGGTCGGCGACAAGATCCGGGACGTCTTCGACGCGCAGGTCGTCGCGATCGCGACGCTCGACGAGGCGACGGGGCTCGTGCACTACCCGTACATCATCGAACGCGGTCAGCGGCTGGAGGAGGAGCCGCAATCGCCGCGCGGCTTCTCGAAACACGTGCTGGAGACTCGCGAGCCGCTGCTGCTCACCGAGAACCTCGATGCCGAGGCTGAGCGATACGGGAGCGGGATACTGGCGGGCGGCGAGATGGCGAAGTCGGCGGTGTTCGTCCCGCTCGTCGCCGGCGGAAAGGCGACGGGCGCGATCTCGCTCCAGAACGTCGACCGTGAACACGCGTTCGGCAAGTCCGACCAGCAGCTCCTGACGACGCTGGCCGGCAGCCTCAGCGTCGCGCTCGAGAACGCCCGGCTCGTGCACGAGACGCGGCAGCGGAACGCCGAGCTGGCGCTGATCAACGGCGTGCAGGACGCGATCGCGGGTGAGCTCGATCCGCAGGCGATCTACGACGCCGTCGGCGACAAGATCCGGGACGTCTTCGACGCCCAGTCCGTGCAGATCGCGACGCTCGACGACGTGACCGGGCTCGTGCACTACCCGTACATGATCGAACGGGGTAAGCGGCTGCAGGCGGAGCCGCGGCCGTTGCGCGGCTTCTCGAAGCACGTGCTGGAGACGCGCGAGCCGCTGCTGCTTGCCGAGAACCTCGACGCCGAGAGGGAGCGATACGGAGGTGCGGTTGTGGCCGGCGAGCCGGCGAAGTCGGTCCTGTTCGTCCCGCTCGTCGCGGGCGGCAAGGCGACGGGCGTGATCTCGCTCCAGAACGTCGACCGCGAGCACGCGTTCGACGAGTCGGACCAGCAGCTCCTGACGACGGTTGCCGGCAGCGTCAGCGTGGCGCTCGAGAACGCGCGTCTCGTGCAGGAGACGCGCCAGCGCGTCTCGGAGCTCGCGACCGTGAACAGCGTCGGCCAGGCGCTCTCGTCGCAGCTCGACCTCGACGGGCTGATCGAGCTCGTCGGCGAGCAGGTGCGCGAGACGTTCGACGCCGACCTCGCGTACGTCGCGCTCCACGACCGGCCGTCGGGTCGGATCGACTTCCCCTACTACTACGAGAGCGAACAGCGCCGGGACGAGCCGTCGATCGCGTACGGCGAGGGGCTGACCTCCCGGATCCTCGAGTCGCGCGAGCCGCTCGTGCTCAACCGCTCAGAGCATTTCGAGGGGCACGAAACCAAGGGCGTCGGCACCCCAGTGCGGTCGTTCCTCGGCGTGCCGATCCTCGTCGGCGAGCGGGCGATCGGCGCGATCAGCGTCCAGAGCATCGAGGAGGAGGGACGGTTCGGCGAGGCCGACTCGCGCCTGCTCGCGACGATCGCGGCCAACGTCGGCGTCGCGATCCAGAACGCGCGCCTCTTCACCCAGGTAGAGCGCCAACGCGGCTACCTGGAGTCGCTATCCTCCATCACCCCCGCCGCGGTCGTCGTCCTCGACGCCGACGAGCAGGTCACCGACTGGAACCCGGCGGCAGCCGAGCTCTTCGGCTACTCGGCGGAGGAGGCGGTCGGGCGGCCGATCGACGACCTCGTCTTCGGCGAGACCGGCCGCGAGGAAGGGCGCGAGATCATCGCGGAGGCGATGCGAGACGGCCGCGCGCAACGGATCACCCGGCGCCGGCGCAGGGACGGAACGCTGGTCGACGTCGAGCTGATCCTCGTCCCGCTCACCGTCGACGGCTCCCGCGTCGGCTTCCTCGGCGTCTACCACGACGTCACCGAGCTCCAGCGCGCCCGCCAGGAGGCCGAGGCGGCGACGCAGGCGAAGAGCGCCTTCCTCGCCACGATGAGCCACGAGATCCGGACGCCGATGAACGCCGTGATCGGCATGACCGACCTTCTGCTGGGCACCGAGCTGACGGGCGAGCAGCGCGAGTTCGCCGAGGTCGTCCGCTCGAGCGGCGACGCGCTGCTGCACGTGATCGACGACATCCTCGACTACTCGAAGATCGAGGCCGGCAAGCTCGACCTCGAACGGGAGCCGTTCAGCCTGCGCGAGTGCGTGGAGGGAGCGCTCGACATCGTGGCGCCGCGCGGCTGGGAGAAGGGGGTCGAGCTCGGCTGCCTCATCGACGAGGCCGCGCCCGCGGGCATCCTCGGCGACGAGGCCCGCCTGCGCCAGGTGCTGCTGAACCTGCTCTCGAACGGCGTCAAGTTCACCGAGGCCGGCGAGGTCGTCGTCCTCGTCGACGCCGAGGCGACGGGATCGGGCTCGTACCGGCTCGAGCTCTCGGTGCGCGACACCGGGATCGGGATCCCGCCGGACCAGATGGACCGGCTCTTCACCTCGTTCAGCCAGGTGGACGCGTCGACGACGCGCCGCTTCGGCGGCACGGGGCTCGGCCTCGCCATCTCCAAGCGGCTCGTGGAGCTGATGGGCGGCACGATCTCGGTCGAGAGCGAGCAGGGCAGCGGCTCCACCTTCCGCATCTCGCTCCCCGTCACCGCGGCCGAGGTGCCGAGCCCGATCCCCCTCGAGGAGGGCCTGCCGCAGCTGGCCGGCAAGCGGATCCTCGTCGTCGACGACAACGCGACGAACCGGGAGATCGTGACCCGGCACGCCCGTTCGTGGGGAATGGAGCCGGTCGCGGTCGAGCTGCCGGTCGCCGCGCTCGAGCTGATCGAGAAGGGCGAGCCGTTCGACGTGGCCGTGCTCGACATGATGATGCCGGAGATGGACGGGCTCGCCCTGGCGGGAGAGATCCGCAGCCGGCGAAGCGAGCACGAGCTGCCGCTCCTGCTGCTGACCTCGCTCGGCCGCATTCCTCAGGCGGAGTCGGGCAGCGTGTTCTCGGCCCAGCTCGCGAAGCCGCTCAAGGCGTCGCAGCTGTACAACACGCTCCTGAACCTGCTCAGTGCAGGTGGGGCCGTAGAAGAGGCCGCCGAGCCCGCGACCAATGGGAAGCGCGCCAGGTCGGCGCTGCGGATCCTGCTCGCGGAGGACAACGCGATGAACCAGAAGGTCGCCCTCCGCCTGCTCGAGCGGCTCGGTTACCGCGCCGACGTCGCGACGAACGGGCTCGAGGCGCTGGCCGCGCTCGAGCGGGAGCCGTACGACGTCGTCCTGATGGACGTGCAGATGCCGGAGCTCGACGGCCTCGACGCCACCCGCCGGATCTGCGAGCGGTGGCCGCTGGACAGCCGCCCCCACATCATCGCCATGACCGCGAACGCGCTCCCCGAGGACCGCGAAGCCTGCTTCGCCGCCGGGATGAACGACTACGTGGCGAAGCCGATCCGAGCCGACGAGCTAGCGGCGGCGCTGAAGCGCGCGAGGCCGCTCCGGAACGGTGCCGCCGGTTCGGCGGAGACCCGGCCCAGCCTCGACGCCGGCGCGCTCCAGAACCTGCGCGACCTCGGCGGCGACGACTTCCTCCGCGAGGTCGTCGAAACCTTCCTCACGGATGCCCCGGCGCTGATCGCGAGCCTCCGGAGCTCGCTCGAGCAGCAGAACGGCGAAGAGCTCCGCCGGGCGGCCCACACGCTGAAGTCGAACGGCGCGACGCTCGGCGCGGAGGAGTTCGCGGAGCTCTGCCGCACGGTCGAGCAGCAGGTCAAGGCCGCCCGCCTCGACGACCTCTCGCAGCTCGTGGACCGGGTCGAGCAGGAGTTCCCGCCGCTCCGGGACGCCCTCAACTCCCTCCGGTCGGATCCGGTCTCGTGAGCGCTCCCGCTCCCCCGACCGGCACGATCCTGATCGCCGATGACAACCGCGTCAACCAGCTCCTGCTCGGCCGCGGCCTCGAGCAGGAGGGCCACACCGTCGTCTTCGCCGAGCACGGCCGCGAAGCGCTCGAGCTCCTGCGGCAGCAGCACTTCGACCTGATGCTGCTCGATGTCCTGATGCCTGAGCTCGACGGCTACGGCGTCCTCGAGGAACTGAAGCGCGACCCGCATCTCCGCGACATCCCTGTGGTCGTGACGTCGGCGCTCGACGAGCTGGACAGCGTCGTCAGGTGCCTCGAGATGGGCGCCGAGGATTACCTGACGAAGCCGGTCAACCCGGTCTTGCTCAGCGCGCGGATCAACGCGAGCCTCGAGAAGAAACGCCTGCGCGACCAACAGCGCGAGCTGATCAGCAGGTTCGCCACCAAGGAAGTGGCGGAGGACCTGCTCACGTCGGGGTTCTCGCTCGGCGGCAAGTACGTCGACGCCTCGGCGATGTTCTGCGACATCCGCTCCTTCACCACGATCACGGAAGCCCGAGAGCCTGCGGAGACGATCGAGCTGCTGAACGACTACTACACCCTGATGATGGACGCGATCAACGGCGAGAGCGGGATCGTGAACCAGATGGTCGGTGACGGCCTGATGGCGATCTTCGGGGCGCCCCTGCCGCGCGAAGATCATCGCCGCGCGGCGGTGCTCGCCGCGCGCCAGATGATCGACCTGGTGCGCCTGTTCAACGAGGATCAGGCGGCGCGGGACAAGGTGCAGATACAGATCGGCATCGGGATCGCCTCGGGACGGGTCATCGCCGGCTACACCGGGACACTCCACCGGGCGACCTACACATGCGTGGGCGACACCGTCAACATCGCGGCCCGGCTCGAAGCGCACACGAAGGTCGTCAACCGGCCGATCCTCATCGACGAGCAGACGCGGCGCGGCCTCGACGACGGCATCGGCGTCGAGCCACAGGGCGAGGTGCTGATGAAGGGGAAGACGGAGCCAATCAACGTGTACGCCGTGCTCGTCGACTCGCTCGTCGCCGAGAGCGCGTGAATAGCCGTCCCCTTCCTGCACCGCCGTCTCGCCGACAGCCCGTCATCACCGGGACCACACAGACCGATAGTCGAAGTGCCGCCGGAAGATGCTGGCGTCGCCGCGACCCCGTCACGGACGCCTCGAGAATCAACAGGCAATCACGCCGCAAGCGTGAGTAACAGACCACCTTGCGGCGCCGCTCCCACTGCTTGAACAAAAGCCTGCGGCGCATTCCCGCAGAACCTCGTGACGATCTCTACATACCCATCGAGTGGTAGCCCGAGTCGACGTAGAGCGTGGTAGCCGTCACACCGCCCGAGTCCGGCCCGAGGAGGTACGCGGCCGCCGCGGCGACCTCGTCGGCGTCGATGTTCCGGCGGAGCCGGCGCGCGCTCCTCGTCACCCTGCGTGTCCACCTCGACACCTTCGTGATCGGCAAACGCCGCGCGGAGTCGCCGCCGATGCTCGTGCAGTGCCTCCCCGTAGCCGTCGCCGAGATCATGCAGCAGCCGCGTCGAGCCCTCCACGTCGGTGAATAGCAGCGTCACGACGCCAGTTGGGAGATCGCGCACCGTCGCGCACCATCATGGAGTGACACCGCTCCCCTGTCCAGCGGGCTCAACCGGAGCGGGACGTTCTCGGTTTCGCTGATCATCTCCATGAGCGGCTGCGGGGTGAGCTTTGCGGGTGGCCGTGCGACACCCGCCGGGCTGCGCATCGGCTACGGCAGCGCGTAGGCTCATGCGATGGCGGCGTGCCCTGCCTGTGGCTTCGAGTACGAGGGCAGCTTCAAGTTCTGTCCTGAGTGCGCCACGCCCCTCGGCACACCGACGCGTCCCCTCGCGGAGGAGCGCAAGGTGATCAGCTCGCTGTTCTGCGACCTGATCGGGTTCACGGCCGGCTCGGAGTCGGCCGATCCCGAGGACGTCGATCAGATGCTCTGCGCCTATGCCGCGATGGCCCGTGCCGAGATCGAGGGCCACGGCGGGGTGGTGGAGAAGTTCATCGGCGACGCGGTGGTCGGGGTCTTCGGTGTCCCGGCCTCCCACGAGGACGATCCGGAGCGGGCGGTGCGTGCCGGTCTTCGGATCGTCGAGGGCGCCGAGGAGCTGGAGGCCGTCGGCGGCGCGCCGCTCCGCCTGCGCGTGGGGATCAACACCGGCGAGGCGCTGGTGCGCCCGGGGGTCATCCCGGGCTCAGGCGAACGGTTGCTGGCGGGGGACGCGATCAACACCGCCGCGCGCCTGCAGTTGGTCGCGCCGGAGATGGGGGTCGCGGTCGGGCTGGCGACCTACGAGGCGACGGCGGCGGTGTTCGACTACGAGGAGCTCCGCCCCGCCACGCTCAAGGGCAAGGCCAAGCCGGTGCGAGTGTTCCATGCGAAAGCTCCCCGGGCCCGTTTTGGCACCGATCTCACCCGCATCCACGACAGCGCCTTCATCGGCCGCGAGATCGACCTGGCGCTCTTGAAGGGGATCTTCGACAAGGCGGTGGCGGCGGACTCGGTGCAGCTGGTGACGGTGGTGGGCGAGCCGGGGCTGGGCAAGAGCCGGATCGTGGCCGAGCTCGGCACCTACATCGATGCCCGACCCGAGCTGATTGCTTGGCGTCAGGGCCGCTGCCTGCCCTACGGGGAGGGGATCACGTTCTGGGCGCTGGGGGAGATCGTCAAGGCCCACGCCGGAATCTTGGAATCCGATGCGTCCGAGGTCGCCTCGGCGAAGCTGGAGGCGGTGCTTCCCGAGGGGGCCGAGCGTGCCTGGTTCCGGCAGCGGCTGCTGCCGCTGCTCGGGATCGAGGCGACCTCCACGGCCGAGCGCGAGGAGCTGTTCACGGCCTGGCGGCGGTTCCTGGAGCTGATCGCCGAGGACGATCCGACCGTGCTCGTGTTCGAGGACCTGCACTGGGCCGACGAGGCGATGCTCGCCTTCCTCGAGCACCTGGCCGACCGGGCCGAGGGGGTGCCGCTGCTCGTGATCGGCACCGCCCGCACGGAGCTGTTCGAGCGCCACCCCGTCTACGCGGCGGGGCTGCGCAACGCCAACACGATCAACCTGTCGCCGCTTTCGCCCGAGGAGACCGCGCGGCTCGTCTCGGCCCTGCTGCAGACGACCGTGCTCCCCGCCGAGCTGCAGCAGCCGATCCTCGACCGAGCCGGAGGCAACCCTCTCTACGTCGAAGAGTTCGTGCGGCTGCTAAAGGACAAGAACCTGCTCGTACGGAAGGGCTCGAGCTGGGAGCTCAAGGAAGGGGCGGAGGTCCCCTTCCCCCACTCGGTCCAGGCCCTGATCGCCGCCCGCCTGGACACGCTCGCGCCCGATGCCAAGTCGATGCTCGCCGACGCCGCCGTCGTCGGCAAGGTCTTCTGGGCCGGCGCCGTCGCCGCGATGGGCGGACGCGACCTCCAGGTGGTCACCAGCTCCTTGCGCGAGCTCTCGCGCAAGGAGCTGGTGCGCCCGGCCCGGCGCTCCTCGATCGAGGGCGAGGCCGAGCACGCCTTCTGGCACATCCTGACCCGCGACGTCGCCTACGCGCAGCTGCCACGGGCCTCGCGGGCAGCCCGCCACGTCGACGCGGCGGTCTGGATCGAGTCGAAGGCCCCCGAGCGTGTCGAGGACCTGGCCGACGTGCTCGCCTACCATTACTCGACCGCCCTGGAGCTCGCCCGCGCGGCCGGGCAGAGCGAGCAGGCGGCCGAGCTCGAAGCACCGGCGCTGCGCTTCCTCACCCTGGCCGGGGAGCGGGCGCTCGGCCTCGACACGACCGCGGCGCTCGGCAACTTCGAGCGGGCGCTCGCACTCACACCGCCCGGGCACCCCGAGCGGCCCGGGGCGCTCACCCGCTTCGGCGAGGCCGCCTTCCAGGCCGGACGCTCGCTCGAGGCGACGGGTGCCCTGGAGGAGGCGATCGCGTCCTTCCACGCGTGCGGTGATCTCGCCGCCGCCACCCGCGCCATGGCCACGCTCGGCAACGTGCTCTTCCGTCTCGGGGATCCGCGGTCGTGGACGGTGCCTGCGGAGGCGTTGGCGCTCCGCGAACCGCTGCCGCCCGGGCCCGAGCTCGTCGGGGCGCTCACCGAGCGGGCCCGCGCGGAGACCCTCCAGGGAAGGTCCGAGGCCGGCGTCCGGTATGCGGAGCGGGCACTCGCGCTCGCCGAGGAGCTCGGCCTGGGCCGCTCCGCGCGCGCCCTCGGCTACCGAGGCCTAGCGCGAAGTCAGCTCGGGGACTCCGGAGGGATCGAGGACATGCGCGAGGCGACCGCGCTCGCGACCCAGGCCGGGCAGGGACGCGAGGCGACCCTACTCCACACCAACCTGGGGGCGCAGCTGTTGATGTTCGAAGGCCCCGAGGCAGCCCTGGAGGTCATGCGCGCAGGGATCGCCTTCGCGCAACCCCGGGGGCTCGCCGAGATGGTCAACTTCACCGCGGCGTTGACGCTCGATCTCCTCGCCGACAGCGGCGAGCTCGACGAGGCGCTCGAGGTCGCTGCCGAGATCGCCGGCCGCCCCGAGAACGAGGACGTGCTGGCTCTCGCCACGGTTCGCGCCGCGCAGGCCCGGATCCTCGTCCTGCGGGGGCAGGCCGCGCAGGTGACCGGCTCGCTCGACTGGCTCGAGTCCACCTCCCGCGAGACAGGGGACGCGGAGTTCGCCGTGCTCGGCCTGGGGTCATCCGCCCTCGCGCGCGCCGGGCTCGGAGAGGACGAGCGGGCGGCCGCGTTGCTCGCAGAGCTTGAGGCGACCCCCGGCGCCCGCGAGGCCCAGTACTATGCCGCCCTCCTGTCCGCGTTGGTGCGCTCCGCCCTCGCACTCGGCCACCGAGAGTTGGCCGAGTGCTTCGCCGATGGGGTCGAGCCCCGCTCCCCTTATGCGGAACACGCCCTCGTCGCGGCGAGCGCCGCCCTGGCCGAGGCCCGCGGCGATCTCCAGGCCGCCGCCGACGCCTACGCCGACGCCGTCGATCGCTGGCAGCGGTTCGGGGTCGTCCCCGAGCAGGCGTTCGCGCTGCTTGGCCAGGGCCGCTGCCTGGTCGGACTCGCACGACCGACCGAGGCCGCGCCCGTCCTCCGACAGGCTCGCGAGATCTTCGACACGCTCCAAGCAGCCCCGGCGCTCGCGGAGTCGGGCGCGCTCCTCCAGCAGGCGACCGCGCTCAGCGCCTGACGGCGATTCGCACCAGGCCCGACCTGGGGGCGGCGAGGTTGCCTTTCACGGATCACGAGCTGAGTGGCTCTCGGTCAGTGCTTCGGCGGCGGCGGCGACTGCCATCTGCGCGCCGCGATGGCCAGGACTGCATCCAGGCACCGTGAGCGGCGGCGCAGTTCGCCAGCCTTCTACCGAGACTCTACGGTTCGAAACGAGCCGCTACTCGCGGGCTTTCTCGTCACCGGGCTGGCCCTCGCCGGAATCGGCGCATCGACGAGCACCTCGCTGTCGCTGGCCCTCGCGCTCGTCGGCAGCTTGGCGGGCGTTCTCTTCGTCGGCCTGTCGACGCTCGTCCTGCATGCGATGAGCACCGACGAGATCCGAGGGCGGGCCGGCTTTGAAGACAGGACCAAGCCGCCAGGTCAGGGCGGCGTGTGCAGCACTTCGGAAGCGTGTGGGTGGCCGTACGCGGTAGGTGGGCTTGCGGGATGCGCCGCCGCGAGACCGGCACCGGCTCTCTGTCAGGGTGATGTCGTGGTCGGCGTGGCAACGGGGACGATGATCTGAGGGAGAATCGCCCTGTGTCGCGGAGCTACCGCGTTCCCGGACTTGTCCTGACCGAGCACGAGTTCTCGGTCCCGCTCGACCACGAGCGGCCCAACGGCGAGCAGATCGCCGTCTTCGCGCGTGAGGTCGCCGCCCCGGACGGTCGCGACCGGCCGCTCCTCGTCTTTTTCCAGGGCGGCCCCGGCCACGAGGCGCCGCGACCGACCGGGAGCCCGCGCGAGCCGGACTGGGTCGACCGCGCGCTCGAGGAGTTCCGCGTGCTGATGCTCGACCAGCGCGGCACCGGCCGCTCGACCCCGGTCGGGGGGCTCCCCGGGATGACCCCACAGGAGCAGGCCGACTACCTCGCGTGCTTCCGCGCCGACTCGATCGTCCGCGACGCCGAGTGGATCCGCAACGAGCTCGGCGTCGAGCGGTGGAGCGTGCTCGGGCAGAGCTTCGGCGGCTTCTGTGTGGTCAGCTACCTGTCGCTCGCGCCCGAGGGACTGCACGAGGCGTTCGTGGCCGGGGGGCTGCCGCCGATCGCCCGGCCGGTCGACGACGTCTACCGGGCCACCTACGAGCGCGTGCTGGAGCGCAACCGCCACTACTACCTGCTCTTTCCCGACGACCTCGAGCGGGTACTGGAGATCCGCCGGCGCCTCGAGACCGAGGAGGTGCGGCTGCCCTCGGGCGACCGGCTCACCGGCCGGCGCTTCCGCCAGCTCGGCCACATGCTGGGGATGAGCGACGGCTTCGAGAAGCTGCACTACCTGCTCGAACTGCCGCTCGACTCGCCCGCGTTCCTGCACGACGTCGAGGCGGCCGTCCAGTTCGGCCGCAACCCGCTCTACGCGGTCGTCCACGAGGCCTGCTATGCGGACGGCTGCGCCACCCGCTGGTCGGCCGAGCGGCTGTTGCCGCCCGAGTACGCCCAGGCGCCGGAGCTCTTCACTTGCGAGCACGTCTTCCCGTGGATGTTCGAGGACTACGGGCTGCTCGCGCCCTTGCGGGAGGCGGCCCTGATCCTGGCCGAGCGCGAGTGGCCGCGGCTCTACGACGCCGAGCGGCTGGCGGCCAACGAGGTACCCGCCGCCGCAGTCATCTACGCCGATGACCCCTACGTCGAGCGGGCGTTCTCGGAGAAGACCGCCGCCCAGATCCGCGGCCTGCGCGCCTGGGTCACGAACGAGTACGAGCACAACGGCCTACGGGCCGACGGCAAGCGCATCCTTGGGCGGCTGGTCGACGTCGCGCGCGGGCGGGCCTAGCGCAAGCAAGACGGCGGCGGCAAGCGCGACGATCGCCGCCAGGGAAGAAGCTCCGGCGGCTCTAGTCCCGGGGAAGGACACGCGAAGAGGCCCGAAGACCGGGCCTCTTCGCGTCGACTGAGAGGATTCGCTACCCGACCTGGATGTCTCCCTGTACGTCCCAGGGTCCAAAGCGAGGCAGGTTGGGACTGTTGCAGAAGGCCTCGTTGGCGGCCTCGTCACCGAACCCAACGAGGCTCGACCGATCCGGCGGCATGTTCGCACCCTCGCCGTTGTCGAACACCTGGACCCACGCGAAGACCCCCGGCGGTTCGGTCGGATCGCTGCTCTGCGTGACCACACCGCCGATCTTGGCGCGATTGCCGTCGTAGACGTTCATGCAGGTGACGTCGACGTTGAACTTGAACGTCTCGCCCTCCACGAGTTGGTGGTATTCGAACTGGCCGCTGACGCTCCCGTCCGCATACTTCTGGGCGTTGAACGCGAGAGGCTGATTTACCACCTCCACGCCGAACGGGTTGGGCAGCGGGATGACCCAATGCACGCCACCGTTCGCGGACGCCACGATCGCGCTGCCGGACTGAGCGGCGGCTGCGACGGGGATTGCCACCAGACCGACGATCCCGACGAGCGCCAATGCATTGCGCACAGCCATGGATTTCCTCCCAGGGGTTGGGTGCGCGAATGGCGGCGTCACCACCCGCGTGCCCAGGATCAACCTGGACGGGGCGCTCGTCTTGAACGGGAGCCGCCTAGCTTGGAACGTTCCGGGCCTGCGTTTGCGCTCGATACGCCGCGGGTGTGGTCCCGACGTAATGCTTGAAGAGACGCGTGAAATGGCTCTGGTCCGCGAAGCCCGCCTGCGTCGCGATCGTGGCCAGAGGCGTGTCGCTACAGGCGACTTCAGTCGCCGCCCACGCCAAGCGGAGGCGGCGGCCGTACTCGCCGACCGAGACGCCGTGGCGCGCACGGAAGACGCGGGCAAGGTGCGTCGGATCCACGCCGACGGCGTCCGCTACCTCTCCCAAGCGCAGGCAGTCGCCGATGTGGGAGCGCAACAGCTCTTCCACCGAGTCCAGCCATGCGGGAGGCCGGCCGACGCGCTCCTCGCGGCCACGAGTCTCCCGGCTGGTCGCAGCGAGTAGCTCGAGCGCAAAGCCCTCCGCAGCGAGCGGCGCGGCAGCGTCAGGGGCGTGCAGCTCGGCGGCGAGCCTCCACGCAAGCCAACTCAGGCCGTGCCCTCGGAGCTCGACGAGCCGGTCCAGACAGCCGTCGACGGGGTTCGAAGCACTCTTTGGCTTGACGATGACGATCCGGGCCCCCTTCGAGCCAAAGCGGGCGCCATGTGTGGCGCCCGCGGGCATGGTCACTCCACAGGCCCGGTCCAGCTGCATCGTTCGAAGCCGGAACGACTTCTCGAGAGCACCATCGAGCACAAGGGCGAGGTAGGGCAGCTCGGGCTCGAACTCGCCGTGGACGTGATCCGGCGGGAACCGAAGTTCCGCCAGGGTGAAGCCGTTTACGTCCGCCGAGGTAACGAGGACACCTCCGTCCTCCGTCACGGTGGCAAAGCCGGCGCTCATATTCACTAGGACCTGCGCGCCCAGACCAAGTTAGTCCGCCGGCTAGTGACCGAGCCGTCCCAGGAGCCGACTGCAGGCGAGGCCGAAACAGGCCGGCCGAGGGTGGGCAGGCAGCGGCCCTCGAGCCGTCCCAGGAGCCGACTGCAGGCGAGGCCGAAACAGGCCGGCCGAGGGTGGGCAGGCAGCGGCCCTCCAAGGTCCGCAGTCGCGACGTGGGGTGTGTCGATGCCCGCGCGGCGTTGAGGTCAGGCCTCTACGCGCGGCCTCAACCGATGTGCTCAGCCAGCCAGCGGCGGTTCCGCGCCTGCGCCTCTGCGGCCACGGTGACGTCGTCCTCTGGCCCGGGTACCCAGTCCTGCTCGATCACCAGCCAGCCTGAGTACTCGCTCTCGTCGAGCGCAGCGAAGAAGGAGGGCAGATCGACGTCGCCCGTCCCGAGCTCGCAGAAGATCCCGCGGCGCCAGGCTTCCGGCATGTCGGCTCGATCGGCGATCACTCCGCGCAGCACCTCCGTCCGGACATCCTTCACGTGGACGTGGTCGATCCGCGACCGCCAGTCCGCGAGCGCCTGCTTGGGGTCACCGCCCCCGAGTGCGAGATGGCCGGTGTCCAGGACGAGCCCGACGTCTGTCATCTCCAGTAGCCGCTCGATCTCCCACGGCGCCTCGACATACGATCCCGCGTGGGAATGGAAGCTCGGCGCGAAACCGCGATCGCGCGCGAGCTCGGCGGCGCGTGTGACTCCGTCGGCGAGGCGGCGCCAGCCGTCGGCGTCCAGGCCCAGGCTCGTGTCGTCGATTGCGCGGCCCGGGTTGGCGAGCCGCTCGGCGGATCCCTCGCCCGCGAGAACGGCGTGCGCCTCGCGTCGGTCGGCAGCCTCGAAGAGGTCAAGCGTGCGAGCCATGGCTGCGAGGTCCACTTCCCAGCGCGGCGGCTCGCTGAAATGGATCGGGATGAACCCGCCGACGAGCGCGAGACCGTGGCTTCGCAAGCGCTCCCGCAGGGCTTCGCCCGCGCCCAGATAGCCGGGCGGGCCGAACTCGGTGCCCTCCCGCCGCCGCGATCGCCGGCAATACCTCCTCCGGCCCGGGGACGTTCGGCAGCACGCCGACCGTGATCTCGAAGGCGCCGTAGGAGCACGGCGGGTTGGCGATGCGGATCCCGCTCACCTAACGAGCGGAACGCGCGGGTCCTTCTCCATCTGCTCCCACGCGGGGCGAACCCAGGCCAGCTCGGGGTCATCGGCGGCCGCCATCGAGCGGCGGTCGCCGGCAAGCGCGTTCAGGTAGTAGAGGTCGTAGCCGTGGGCGGCGCAGGTGGTGTGATAGCCCCACGGCACGAGCATCAGGTCTCCATGCCACACAGTGACGGTCAGGTCTACCCCGTGCCGCGGGCTGTAGAGCCGCTGGACCGCGAAGGCCTCGGCTCGGGCCGTGCGGTAGTAGTAGGTCTCCTCGAGGACGACCTCTCCGGGAGGATTGTCTTCGTCGTGCTTGTGCGGGGGGTAGCTCGACCAGTTCCCCGCCGGGGTGAAGACCTCGACGACGAGCAGGCGCTCCGCCGGGAACTCAGGCTTGACGATGTGATTGATCTGGCGGGTCGCGTTGCCGGCCCCGCGCACCTCGATCTCGACTTGCTCCGGGGGGACGACCACCGGCTCGCGCCGCTGCTCGCAGCGCGCGCCGCAGATCGCGAGCTCGAGCGTCCCGATCGCCTCCACGCGGTAGGCGGTGTCACGCGGCAGGTAGAGGGCCCACGGCATGCCTTCGAAGACGCACGCGCGGCCGCCGAGCTCCCATTCCGTGCCCTCGGCCTGGACCCGGCAGCTTCCGACCAGCGGAACAAGGGCGATCTCGACATCGCCCGTCTCCGCGGCAAACGAGCCCTGCCGCACGCCGAAGTGGAGGTAGCGCCACCCGGCCGACTCCGGTGTCACCTGCTCCCAGGCGCCGGCCCTCAGCAGCAGGTCGGTCACACCAGGGCCGCCTCGAGATCCTGTAGGCGGGGCATGGCCTCCGAGCAGGCGAGTTGTGACGCCACGAGCGCGCCTGCGACCGTGCCCCTGCGAACCGCCTCGACAAGCGATAGGCCGCGCAGCAGCCCGTGCCCGACGGCGGCCGCGAAGGCGTCGCCGGCGCCCAGCCCGTTCACGACCTCTACCGGGAAGCCGGGGACGTCCGTCTCCTCCTCGTTCTCGCGCACCAAGGCCCCGTGCTCGCCGCGCTTGAGCACGAGCACGCGAACGTCGCCGAGCCCGGCCGCCTCGACCTCCTCCTCGTTGCCGATCACGAGGTCCGCGACGGCCGCTGCCTCGGCCGCCAGGGCCGGATACTCCTCGGGCTGCTCCCAGAGCGTCGGCCGCCAGTCGAGGTCGAACACGGTCGTGCCGCGGTGCGTGCGCAACGTTTCCAGCGTCGTCTCGCGGCTCGGCGACTGGGCGAGGCCGGTGCCGGTGGCGAAGAGAACGGGCGCTTCAGCGACCGCCTCGCGGTCGAAGTCGCCGAACGTGATCTGCCAGTCCGGACAGGTCGGGCGGCGGTAGAAGGTAATCGGGAAGTTGTCCGGGGGCCAGACCTCGCAGAAGGTGGGCGGCGTCGGCCAGACAGGATCCGTGCGCAGATAGGTGACATCGACGCCCTCGGAGGCGAGGAAATCGCGCACGAACTCCCCGTGGCCCTCGGCGCCAACTCGCGAGACGATGGCGACGCGTACGCCGAGTCGCGCGAGCCCCGTGGAGACGTTGCCGGCGAAGCCGCCGACGAAGCGCGTATACGTACGCACCGCCCGAAGCGGCGTGCGGAGCTGGTTCGGGTACAGGTCGATCCCAACCCGACCCAAGACGACGGCTTCGATCACAGGTAGTTGCGCTCTGCCGTCCGCGCGGCGTCGTACTCCTTGCGCACCGACCGCACGGAGTCAGCCTCGGCCACCTCCGCGATGGGCACGTCCCACCAGCTCTCGTAGCTAGGAACGCCGGCGTAGCGGTCGACCTCGACGGCGAGCACAACCGTACGCGTCTCCTTCTTCGCCTCGTCGAGCCCGGCCCTAAGCTCCTCGATCGTCCCGCAGCGGATCACGCGCGCGCCGAGCGACTCGGCATTTGCGGCCAGGTCAACGGGAAGCAGCGGAGGCGGCGACTCGTCCGAGTCGAGGCCGAGAGAGCCGTTGCGGCGATAGCGGTACTGCGTGCCGAAGCCATCGAGTCCCAGCGAGCGCGAGAGCCCACCGATCGAGCTGAAGCCGTGGTTGTCGACCAGGACGATGGTCAACTTCAGGTTCTCCTGGATGGAGGTCACGATCTCGCTCGACAGCATCAGGTATGAGCCGTCGCCGACGAGGACGTAGACCTCGCGCTCCGGGGCCGCCATCTTGACGCCCAGCCCGCCGGCGATCTCGTAGCCCATGCAGGAGTAGCCGTACTCCACGTGGTAGCCCTTCGGGTCGCGCGTGCGCCAGAGCTTGTGCAGGTCGCCCGGCATCGAGCCGGCTGCACAGACCACGACATCGGTCGGCTCCGAGGCGGAGTTGACGGCGCCGAGCACTTCGCTCTGGGCCGGCAGCGGCTCGTGACCGAGCGAGTAGAGGCGCTCGACTTCGGCGTCCCATTCGCCGTTCAGGCGCGCCGCCTCCTGCCGGTACGAGTCGTCGATCGACCAGCCCTGGAGCAGCTCCCCCAGGCGCTCGAGTGTCCCCCGCGCGTCGCCTACGAGCCCCAGGCCTCCGTGCTTGGCGGCGTCGAAGTCCGCGACGTTGACGTTGACGAAGCGTACGTCGGGGTTCCTGAAAGCCGTCTTGGAGGCCGTGGTGAAGTCGGACCAGCGCGTGCCGATCCCGATCACCAGATCTGCGCCGGCTGCCGTCCGGTTGGCTGCGAATGTTCCGGTCACTCCGATTGCGCCGAGCGCCGAGGAATGGTCGTAGGGGAGCGAGCCCTTGCCGGCCTGGGTCTCGCCCACGGGGATACCCGTCGACTCGGCGAGGCGGCGCAGCACGTCCGTGGCCTCGGAGTAGATGACCCCGCCCCCGGCGACGATCAGCGGCTTGCGCGCGGCGCGGATGCGGGCGGCCGCTTCTGCGACCGCTCCGCGATCCGGTAGCGGACGCGGGATCCGCCAAACTCGCTTCTCGACGAAGGCGGCCGGGCAGTCGAACGCCTCGGCCTGGACGTCCTGGGGGAAGGCGAGCGTGACCGCGCCGGTCTCCGCCTGGTTGACGAGCACCCGCATCGTCTGCATCGCGGCGGAAAGGATCTGCTCCGGCCGCCAGATCCGGTCGAAGTAGCGCGAGACCGGGCGGAAGGCGTCGTTGACGGAGACGTCGCCCTGCCAGGGAACCTCGAGCTGCTGGAGGACGGGATCAGGCCTGCGGGAGGCGAAGACGTCACCGGGCAGGAGCAGCACCGGCAGCCGGTTGACCGTGGCCAGCGCCGCGCCCGTGACCATGTTCGTCGCTCCCGGGCCGATCGAGGTCGTGCACGCGAGCGCGCCCAGCCGGTTGCGCATGCGCGCATAGCCGGAGGCCGCGTGCACCATCGCCTGCTCGTTGCGCGCCTGGTAGTAGGTCAGGAGCTCGGGCTGTTCGAAGAGGGCCTCGCCGACTCCCCCCACGTTGCCGTGCCCGAAGATGCCGAAGCAGCCCCCGAAGAAGCGATGCTCGACCCCGTCGCGTTCGACGTACTGGTTGGCGAGGAACCGTACGAGGGCCTGCGCCGCTGTCAGTCGCACCGTCGTCACGTGCGTGAGAGCTCGACCGTCAGCTCGTCCAGCTCGTGCTGTAGCTCCTCCAGCTCCCGACCTCCCGCCATCAGGCGCACCAACTCCTGCCGGTCGATCTCGGACTTCGCGAACGTGCCGAGGCTTTGCCCTCGGTTGAGGATCACGAAGCGGTCGCCAACCGGATAGGCGTGGTGCGGGTTGTGCGAGATGAAGATCACGCCGACTCCGCGTTGACGCGACTGAAGGACGTACTTGAGCACGACACCCGCCTGTTTGACTCCGAGGGCCGAGGTCGGCTCGTCCAGGATGAGGACGCGGGCGCCGAAGTAGACGGCACGCGCGATCGCCACGGCCTGCCGCTCTCCCCCGGAGAGGGTGCCCACGGGCTGCTCCGGGTCACGGATGTCGATGCCCATCTCCAGCAGGTGCGCGCGGACTTCCTTCTTGGCAAACGCGAGGTCGAAGTGCCGGAAGGGCGGAGGGCCTTTCGTCGGCTCGGCGCCGAGGAAGAAGTTTCGCCAGATCGACATCAGTGGGCACATCGCCAGGTCCTGGTAGACGGTGGCGATCCCCTTGCCGCGGGCCTCGCGCGGCGAGCTGAAATGGACGTCCTCGCCGTCGACGAGGTAGCGGCCATCGTCGGGGCGATGCACTCCGGAGAGGATCTTGATCAGGGTCGACTTGCCGGCGCCGTTATCGCCCAGCACGCAGACGACCTCGCCGCCTGAGACGTGGGCCGAGATGTCCTTGAGGGCGATCACGCGGCCGAAGTACTTGCTGACGCGGTCGACCTCGAGGATGTGCCCGCCGTTGACGGCGGTGGTCATCGCCGGGCCGCCTCGGCTCGGCTTCGTATCCAGGTATTGAGCAGCACGGCGAGAAGCAGGATGACGCCCAGGAAGAGGAAGTGATAGTCGCTGTTCCAGCCCGCGAACACGATGCCGGGCGTGGTCATGCCCATGATGATCGCGCC
>WNGF01003715.1_pt1 | contig 21788 bp, 23 predicted proteins | sample 5400641 | NCBI WGS metagenome assembly WNGF01 (sample SAMN13153371, study PRJNA577476) | soil metagenome | isolation source: 80 cm soil or saprolite under grassland replicate 2 | place: USA:California | collected 2016-06-15 | reverse complement strand
TGGGATCGAAGAGCGGCGCCGCGAGCGCCGCCGCGCCGGCGAGCAGCTCGGCTCGTTCCCCCGCCCGCAGCGAGGCGAGGAAGGGCTCGAAGAGCTGCCGCACGACCCCGTAGGAGAAGGAGCGCTCGAGCTCGGAGCCGCGCCCGCCAAGCACCTGCATCCCGGCCTCCTGAGCCAGTGCCTTCGCCTCTCCGATCAGGGCGGTCTTGCCGATGCCGGGCGGGCCCTCGATCGCCAGCAGCCGCCCGCCGCCCGGGGCGGCGCCGATCAGGCCGGTCACCGTCGCCAGCTCGCTGTCGCGCTCGAGCAGGTCGAGCTGAACCAGGAACGACTGCTCGGTCACCCGCGTGCTGTCTCCCTCGTGACCGGTCTTCACCGGGTCAGGCTACTCGGAGGAGTCGATCCCGGAGTCGATCTCCCGGACCGTCTCGCCGACGTTCTGTCTCGTGTAGTCGATCGCCTCGTCGATTCCCAGTTCGCTCACGAAGTCGTGCTGGTCGGCGCGAGCGGTCCCGATCACGTAGGCGCCTTGCGCCTTCGCGATCTGCACGGCGAGGTGGTCCACGCCGCAGGCGGCGGCCTGGATCAGCACCCGCTGATCGGGCTCGAACTCTGCGTAGTCGACGGGGTTCACGCCGGCGGCGGTGACGCGGACGAGAACCTCGGTCGGGGGCCGGGTCCGGTCGTGGCACCGTCGTGAGCTCGAGCACGTCGGGGCCGCCGAGCACCTGCTGGCGGATCGCCATCATGGGGCCCGCGCCCTGGTGCGCCTTGGCTTGCTGGTCGGCGGCGGTGGTCGAGGCGGCGCTCGTCGCGGCGCTCCCGCGGACCCGGCGGCCAGGGGTGTGTTGCGCGGTGTCGTGCCGGTGGCGTTCTCGATCGAGCGGCCGCTGTCGGTGATCCAGTCGTGCTCCTCGTCGGGGTCGAGCAGGTCCTGGTACTCCCAGCGCCGCCCGTGCGCGGCCGCCTCGTGGCCGCGGCACACGATTCTCAGCCGCCAGTTCGGGATGGTTGTCGACGGCTTGGCCGCAGGACCTTCTGGTCCCTGCGGGCGGCCCTCGGGCAGCTCGATAACTGAAGTGATTTGCGACCTGAGTCATTATTACACAATTCTACAGATGTGGTAAACCGACAGGTTGGGGGACACATGACTGGTCGACCTGGCACCGCCCGAGAAGCGCGACCGGGCGACGCTCGTCGCGACGGTGGCGAACATGGGCGGCCTCGGCCTTGGTCCGCTGCTGGCTGGGTTGCTCTCCCAGTTCGCAGGGTCGCCGCTGAGGCTCACCTTCTGGGTCGACCTCGCCCTGCTCGTCGCGGCCGCCGCCCTCGTGTGGGCAAATGCCCGAGCCCGTCGCGGCCGCAGGGCCCGTCCGGCTGCGTTTGCAGCGGCTCCGGGTTCCGGTGGAGGTGCGAGCCGTATTCGTGCGGGCGGCGCTGGCCGGGTTCGCCGGCTTCGCCGTGTTGGGGCTCTTCACAGCGGTGGTTCCCGGATTCCTGGGCGAGATCCTCGGGATCGATAATCGCGCGATCGTCGGCCTTGTCGTCTTCGCCGTCTTCGCGGCGTCGCCAGTCGGCCAGGCGGTTCTCGCACGCTTGCTCGGGCCCTCGGCGCTTGTCGCCGGTTGCGTCGGGCTGCTCGCCGGGATGGGGCTGCTCGAGCTCGGACTCACCCTCTCCTCGCTCGGCCTGGTCGTTGCGGCAGGAGTCGTTGCCGGGCTTGGCCAGGGGCTGAGCTTCCGCGCCGGCCCAACGGGCGTCAACGAGGCATCGCCGGCGGCTCGCAGGGGCGAGGTCGCGTCGAGCTTCTTCGTCGTCGCCTACCTCGCGATCTCTGTGCCGGTCGTCGGCCTCGGCCTCCTCGCCGAAGCGGAGGGGCTGCGAGCGGCCGGCTTGATCTTCGCGGCGGTGGTCGCCGCGCTCGCGGTCGCAGTCCTTGTGCTCGTCACTCGTTGGGGGCCGCACGTTGTCGAGTTCACAGACACGGAGCTCGAGCAGATCGAGGCGGCCTTCCCCGAGGGCGCGACGGTCGGAGAGCACTACGCCATGTTGAGTGTCACTGTCTTGAACAAGGAGACGAACGGAAAAAGGTGAGTGAAGGATGGCTGTAACAACGAACGATGCGGCGACGCGACGGTCGCCGACCGGAGTCGACACAGGGGCGCCGGTGGTCGGCGCGAGCGAGATCGAGATCGCCGCCTCACCCGAAGCGGTCTGGGAGATGCTGATGGCGTTCGAGCGCCGGCCGAGCTAAAACCGGCCGTCAAATCGATGAGCGTGCAGGGAGACGTCAGCCCCGGCTCCATGTTCCCGCTGGAAGGCAGGCCCCGGCACGGTCACCTCGACGATCCGGCGCGTCGCGCCGCCGCGGCTGATCGCCTGGACCGGCAAAACCGCTCGGCATCAAGGCGATCCACTTCTGGCATCTCGAGCCGCAGGACGGCAAGACGCTCGCGCGCACCGAGGAGTCATTCGAGGGGCTCGTCGTCCGCCTCTTGCGTCGATCCGTGCAGAAGACGCTCGGCCGCGCGCTCGCCGACGGGCTCCGCTACCTGAAGAGCGAGGTCGAAGGGCGAGCGAGCCAGCGAGTGAGCCCTCGCGCTCCAATTCCTGCTCGAGCTCGCGGCGCTGGCAGCGCTCGGCTACTGGGAGCACCGATCGACCGCTACCCGGGGACGCCTGGGTAGAGATCGAGGACCCGCTGCCAGGACAAAGAAGGGGAACGAATGGCTTCGTACGGCTACAGCCTGATGTGTGAGTTAACGCTCCGAACGAGTTGCTGGGGCAGGCCTCGCGCGCCGAGGCCGCTGGCTTCGACTTCATCACGATCTCCGATCATTTCCACCCCTGGCTGCGCTCCCACCAGCACAGTCCCTATGCCTGGAGCGTGCTCGGCGCGCTCGCGGCGCAGACCACCGAGGTCGAGCTGGTGTCGCTGGTCACCTGTCCGACCATCCGCTACCAACCCGCGATCGTGGCGCAGAAGGCGGCAACCGTGGCGACGATGAGCGGTGGTCGGTTCCGGCTCGGGGTCGGAGCGGGCGAGAACCTCAATGAGCACGTCGTCGGCCGTGGCTGGCCGCCGGTGCACCTGCGGCACGAGATGCTCGAAGAGGCGATCGAGATCATGCGCTCGCTGTGGGCGGGCGGCTATTACAGGCACGAGGGTAAGCACTTCAGCGTGCACGACGCTCGGATCTTCACGCTGCCTGAGGAGCCTCCGATCTACGTCGCCGTCAGCGGCTCCGCCTCGGTCGCCCTCGCCGCACGAGCGGGGGACGGGATGGTCGCGACCGAGCCGCGCAGCGAGCTTACAAAAGCGTTCGACGAGGCCGCCGGCGTCGGCAAGCCGAAGTACGGCCAGCTCGCGCTGGCGGTCGACGACGACGAGGTCCGCGCGAGGCGCGTCGCGCACGAGCTGTTCCGGTTCGGCACACCCGGCTGGAAGGTGATGTCCGAGCTGCCCAACCCGGTCAACTTCGAAGCCGCGACTGCAACTGTGACCGAGGACGACGTGGTCGAGACCGTCCCCTGCGGGGCGGACGTCGATCGGCACGTCGAAGCGATCGAGCAGTGGAGGCGGGCCGGCTTCGACCGGATCGCGATCGTCCCGCTCGGCGACGTCGAGCGCTTCTTCGAGTTCTGGGAGCAGAAGCTGCATCCGCGGCTGGAGGCCACCGCTGCGGCGGCGACGGCGGGTGTGGCATGAGTCGAGGAGGTGAAGCGATGCGTGTCGGAGTCGCAGGCCTGGGTCACATGGGAAGCAGGATTGCGGAGAAGCTGGTTGAGGCAGGACACGAGGTCGTCGTCTGGGACCGCAACGAGGACGTCGCGCGCACTTTCGGCGGCAAGGGCGCACGACCCGCCGCCTCCCCGGCGGAGCTCGGTTCGCAGGTCGAGGTCGTCATGGCCTCCCTGGCGGACGATGAGGCAGTGCGCTCGGTCGTGCTCGACCAGGGGTTGGTTGCCTCGATGACGGCAGGCGGAGCGCTCATCGATCTCAGCACGATTTCGCCGGAGACGTCCCGCGAGCTGGCTGAACGAGCACGAGAGCAGGGCGTTGAGTTCCTGGATGTGGCCGTGTCCGGTTCCATTCCGCAGGTCGAGGCAGGTGAGGTGGTTCTGCTTGTCGGCGGCGACGAAGGCACGCTCGAGCGTTGCCGTCCCCTGCTGGAACCGATCGCCAAGGCGATTCTGCACATGGGCGCGAACGGCTCGGGGACGTCGACGAAGCTCGCGGTCAATCTACTGCTTGGGGTCGGGATGCAGGCGCTCGCAGAGGCGATCGCCCTGGGCGAAGCTCAGGGCCTTGAGCGTAAGCGCCTTCTCGACGCGCTCGGCCAGACGGCCGTGGTGGCACCCGCCCACAAGCCGAAGCTGGATAACGCGCGCACCAACGAATACCCGGTCGCGTTCGCGCGCCGCCTGATGCACAAGGACTTCGATCTCCTTCTCGAGGAGGCGCGCCGCCGCGATCTCGAGCTGCCTGCCGCCGCTGCGGCAGCGCGGATCTGCGCCGCCGAACATGCTGCCGCCTCCGAGGACGAAGACTTCTCCGCGGTGATCCGGCAGATGGAGGAACGTCTCAAGCGCGCCGCCACCCACTCCTGAGCCGGTTCAGTCTGTTACCTGGGTGGCGCGAGTCTCGCAACCGCGGCGTCGCTCGACGATCGAGAGGAGGGCGAACGTCGTACCGAAGGTGTCGGCCAGGGGCCCGAGTACATCCGCAACGACACGGACTTCCAACGGATTGCGCGGCACTTCTTCGAGGAACAGCTGCGTGTGGCGCAGCTCTGCCATGCGCCACAGGCGCTCGGCGGGAGTTTGTCGGCTGCTGCGAGAGAGGGCACCGGTCGAGCCGGTCGCGCACGCGATCAGCTAGAAGGGGCCGTCTTCAGGAGAGAACGCCGATTTCGTCCAGGGACGCGCGCAGTTCTGCCGTGTCGCGGTAAACGCGGAAGGCGCCGGCGCGGGTGAGCTCGTCCTCGCCGTAGCCGCCGCTGAGCAGGCCGACGCTGAGCATGCCGGCGCGGCGGGCGGCGAGCAGGTCCCAGACGGCGTCGCCGACGACGTAGCAGTCGGTCACCTCGACGCCGAGCCGCTCGGCGCAAGTGAGGAAGAGATCCGGCTCCGGCTTCGCTCGGTCGACGTGGCCGCGCTCAACGACGACCGTCTCCTCGCCGATGCCGAGCGCCGCCAGCGAGGCGTCGATCTCCGGCCGGCGCCCGGAAGTGGCGATCCCGTGCGGGATCCCCTCGTCCCGTAGCTCGGCCAGCAACTCGACCGCGCCCGGCAGCGGCCGCCGCTCGGGCAGCACCTCGCGGTAGAGCTCGCCGTGGCGGCGCTGGATCGCGGCCGCCTCGTCGTTGGAGAGAGGACGGCCGATCTCGCGCGCCGCGGCGCGCGCGAACAGGCCGCCGCTCATCCCGACGCGGCGGTGGATCCGCCAGCCGTCGATCGGCAGCCCCACCTCGGCGAACGCGCGCTGCCAGGCGAAGACGTGCGCGTAGACGGTGTCGACCAGCGTGCCGTCGAGATCGAAGATGAGCGCCCGCTGGGCCCGGCTCACGGCGAGGACCGTGCCCGAGCCGGCTGCGGGGTCGCGACGTGCTCGATCAGCCAGGCGGTGGCGTTCTCGAGGTGTTCGCGGATCGCGGCCTCGGCCTTGGCGGGCCGGCCGCTCTCGACCGCCTCCAGCAGCTCGCCGTGCTGGGCGGCGAGTTCCCGTACCGTCGCATAGCTCTGTGCGAGCTGAGCGAGACAAAGCTCAATCTCTGCCTGCAGGTCCTCGTGGACGCGTGCGAGCCGTGAATTACCGGTGGCGACGACGATCGCGCGGTGGAAGGCGAGGTCGGCCTCGACGACGAGCCGCCGCGGCGATCGTGAGTTGAGCGTGCGGTAGCGGGCGATCGCCTCCCTCGCCGCTTCCGGGACGCTCCGTCGCGCCGCCAGCGTGCGGAACGCCTGCGCCTCCAGCGCCGTCCGCAGCTCGTAGATCTCGGCCATGTCCTGCGGCGTGAACTGGCGGACGAAGACGCCACGGTTGCGGGCCCGCTGCAGCAGCCCGCGCCGGACGAGACCGTCGAAGGCGGCCCGGAGCGTATGCCGGCCGACCTGGTACTGCGCGGAGAGCTCGATCTCGCGCAGGTGCTCGCCGGGTGCGAACTCGCCGTCGAGAATACGCCGCGCAAGCTCGTCCTCGAGCGCCTCGACGATCGACACCGTCTCCAACTGCCGCATCACCCGCATTGTTGCACGCTTTGCGCTCCGCTGAGTCATTGTATCACAATTCTACCATAACCTAAGAAGGAGGGAAGTCAATGGCGAACACAGCCTGGAAGTTGCTTCGCGCCCTCCTGGACGGGATCGCTGCGAGCGAAGACGAGCCCGAGGCGGAGCTCGTCGCGAAGGAGACGATCGAGCTCGCCGCGAGGAGCGTGCGCTACTCCAGCGCTACATCGAGGCGACCGACGCGGGCGACCCAGCAGGAGGCCTGGGTCAAGGGCGGTTTCGGCGACGACTCCTGGGGCCACCTTCGCTGCGTCGTCACCGACGGCGCCAACAGGCAGCCGGCGGTCGCCTGCTACGTCAAGCGGGCCGGGGACACCGACTACCGGCCTTTGGCCCTCGACGTCCTGCGCATCGAAGACGAGGCCGTCGCTGAGATCGCGGTATTCCCGCTCAGCCGCTGCTGGAGGCGCTTGGCCTTCCGCGGACGATCTGATGGAGGGCCAGCCCGGTTTCGACTTCCGGGCGGTCGCGGTGGAGGGAATGGCGCGGATTTACGACGAGGCCGAATGGCGGGACGCGCTCGTGGTGGTCACCCGCGGCGAGATCGAGTTCGAGTCCGTCGGCGGCGACTTGTGCCGGTTCGGGCGTGGTTCCGTCCTCTGTCTGGTCGGGCTCCCGCTGCGAGCGCTCCGCAGCCGCGGCACCGAGCCGGCCGTGCTCGTCGCCGTCTCGCGGCGATGAGTTTTCGCCCGCCGGCCCGTCTAAGAGGTGGTGAAGCTGCGAGGGAGGCCAAGATGACGGAGGACGAGGTAGGGACGCGCGAAGAATGGCTTGCGGCCCGCAACGCCGGAGGACCCTCGTGAGGACGCTCGCGGCTCGAAACCGGACGACGATCCTGCTCTTCGCCGCCGCGGTCGTCGCCTGGGCGGTCACTGTCGAACGGATGCGCGGCATGGACGCGGGCCCAGGGACCGACCTCGGTCGGCTCGGGTGGTATCTCGGAATATGGGTGACGATGACCGTCGCGATGATGCTGCCTTCGGCGGCGCCCGCGGCCGGGCACGTCGCGCGAGTCGCTCGCCGCGTGCCGACGTTGTGCTTCATGGCCGGGTACCTCGCAGTCTGGACCGGCTACGGCCTCGCGGCTTACGGCCTCTTCCGGCTCGTGACCTCGTTCGACATCGGCTGGCTCGCGTGGGACGAGGGCGGCCCGTATCTCGCGGGCGGCCTGATCGTCGCAGCAGGGATCTACGAGCTGACGCCGTTGAAGCAGTTCAGCCTCCGTCGTTGCCGCAGCCCGCAGCACTCCGTCGGCGCCCTCCGGAGCGGTCTCGCGCACGGGCTGGACTGCATCGGCTGTTCCGGTGGCCTGATGGGTGTGCTTTTCTTGCTGGGCGTGATGAGCCTCTTCTGGATGGCGGTCGTCGCCGCCGCGATCTTCGCGGAGAAGGTCCTGCCGCACGGTCCTCGGCTCTCGCGCGTATTCGCGCTCGCCTTGGTCGCCCTCGGAATCTGGGTCGCCGTATCACCGGCGAGCGTTCCCGCACTGACCGAGCCTGACGGGTTGCCCTCGATGGGGATGGAGCCGTGAACAGAATCGGAACCCGCGAGGAGTGGCTGGCCGCTCGGACCTCGCTCCTGGCAGAGGAGAAGGAGCTCACCCGCCGGAGCGACGCGCTCGCTCGGAAGCGGCAAGCGCTGCCGTGGGTTGCCGTCGAGAAGGACTACAGCTTCGAGTCCCACGAAGGGACGAAGACGTTGGCCGACCTCTTTGACGGCCGCTCGCAGCTGCTCGTCTACCACTTCATGTTCGGCCCAACGGTCGACGGCTGGCCGGATGCGGGCTGTCCGGGTTGCTCGTACACCGCGGACAGTCTCGACGGCGCCGTCACCCACCTCCCACCGCGGGGTGTGACGTTCGTCGCGGTGTCTCGCGCCCCGCTCGAGAACCTGGAGGCCTACAGGCGCCGGATGGGCTGGAGCTTCCCATGGGTCTCGACAGAGGGCAGCGACTTCAATCTCGACTTCGCGGTGTTCACGGAGGAGGGGCGGAGGACCGGGACCGGCTTCAACTTCGGTACGCCGAAGCATGCGGCTGAAATCGACCTTCGCCGCGACGAGCTCCACGGTCTGAGCGCATTCGGGATCGAGGACGGGGTCGTCTACCACACGTACTCGTGCTACGACCGCGGCACCGATGTCCTGAGCGCCACCTGGCAGCTGCTCGACCGCACTCCGAAGGGGCGCGGCGACGACCCAGAGGGCTGGCCGCGCCGACACGACGAGTACCCAAATGATTGAGAGGAGCCTATGAACCTTCCCCCGGTCGTCTCGCCGACGGAGTGGCAAGCAGCGCGTGAGGCGCTCCTTGCCAAGGAAAAGGAAGCCACCCGGGCACGAGACGCGCTCGCCGCCGAGCGTCGCAGGCTGCCGATGGTCCGGATCGACAAGGCCTACGCCTTCGACGGGCCGGACGGCAAGACCCGGCTGCTCGACCTGTTCGAGGGGCGCAGGCAGCTGCTCCTCTATCACTTCATGTTCGGGCCCAATCAGGACCAAGGCTGCGACGGGTGCTCGATGTTCGTCGACCAGATCGGCGACCTCGCGCACCTGCACGCCCGCGACACGTCCTTCGCCCTCGTATCGCGCGCCCCGCTCGCAAGGATCGCGGCGTACAAGAAGCGCATGGGCTGGACGATCCCGTGGGTCTCGTCGTTCGACAGCGACTTCAACGTCGACTTCGGCGTTTCTCCTGACACCCCGCAGCCGGCCGTTTACCAGGATGGCGAGTCGTTCGGCCTCAGCGTCTTCCTTCGCGACGGCGACAGCGCCTTTCGCACCTACTTCACCTCTGGGCGCGGCGTCGAGGCGCTCGGCAGCGTGTGGACCTTCCTCGACCTGACGCCGCTCGGCCGCCAGGAGATCTGGGAGGACTCACCCGCCGGGTATCCGCAGACCGAGCCCTACGAGTGGTGGCGCCGCCACGACGAGTACGAGGACATCTAGACGCAGAGCTGGATTGGGATCCTCGGTGTCTCCTCGGTGTCCGGCGTCTCCTCGGTGTCGGACACCGATCGGTGTCAAGTGAGCTTCGTGCTGGCTTTGTGACTTCTCGTCCACCGGGCACGCCGCCGCCGCGGTCGACATCGGCGACGCGGCTCACTGCGGCTTGAATCGGCGGCCGAGATCCGTGCGAGTCCAGGGAAAGCTGGACTCGCGCGGATTAGCGGGAGCGACGGGGGTCGAGCCCTGACTTTACACCTCACGAGATCGAGATCCGATGACGTGCATTTGGCTGATCACGACGATGAACCCCTGCCGTTGCAGGTCATCAGGCGACTCATGGGTCCCGGCGATCCGGTGTCCGCAGAGCTGCCTGGTCGTCTACCTGCTCGGAGTGGGGTGGAGCAGCTGCCAGTGCGTGCCCGCGTCGACGGTCGCGTACAGCGCGGACTCGTGTGCTCTTCGAACCACGACCCACGCCGCGCGAGCGGTCACTGCCTGAACTTGCGGCAGTGGACAACCTGCGACGGCGCCCGATGGGGCGATCGGACTTATCTGCCAGTGGCGGCCGGCGTCGGTCGTGACGTAGGCGACCGGTCGGCCTGCCCGGTAGGCGCCCACCCACCACTCGCTGGCGCTGGCGAAGGAAACGGACAGCGGCGCCGGGAGGCATCGTCCCGGCTCGCCTCCCGCCGGAGCGAGCGAGCTAACCCGTGCCCAGCGCCGCCCGCCGCCTGTGCTGCGGTAGACCGCGAGTTCGACGGTGCGGCCACGGACGAAGGTGACGGGGGCGAGGATCTCGCGGGCGAAGAAGGCAGGAGCCCCATAGAGGACGGTCGCCGTGCGTTCACGCGGCCGGATCGGGAACGGCACCCGCTGCCAGTGGCGTCCGCCGTCGGTGCTGTGGAACAACCCGCGGCTGAACGGCCCGCCGGACTGCCAGGCCTCTCGTGGGCTCTCGAACTTGACGGGCGCCACCTCAGGAAGGTCGGCGACGGCACGCCAGCTCGCGCCGCCGTCGCCGCTCCTGAGGAGGGTGGCTCCCGGGCCGGTCGGCTCCTGGGCAACGAGCCAGCCGAGTCGCCGGGTGAGGAACTGCACCGTGTCGATGGCGCCGGCGTGCATGCTGTGGCCTCCCGCACTCGCGGCTTGCCAGCTCGCGCCGCCGTCGCTCGTCCGGTAGACGGTCACGCGAACCGTGTCGAGGTTCCAGAGGACCGCCCAGCCGTTGGCGCGGTCGAGGAACCAGACATCGTCGACGCGGGTAGCGCGGACAGCCGGAGGGCTGATGTCGGTAAAACGGTCGCCGAACGTGGTGGTGACAAGGAGTCGTGCCGGACGCTCGGCCGCGCGTGACGTGAACGGGCCGCTGAGGCCCACGAAGCCGAGACGCGGCGACTCGACGCGCGCCACATCGAGCGTGTAGGCGGCCCGAGCGGCGCGCACCGTCCCGCGCGCCGTCGAGGCCGAAGATGATGCGAGGGTTGAGACGACGGCCAGCGCGCAGCACCCGCAGGCTGCCAGTTGCCGAGCCGAGAGCATGGGCACCCGGGTCTTACCCGGCGGCGTGCGGAGACTCACCCTGCCGGCTCGAACAGCGAATGTGACTCCGTCAGTGTGAGCGCCGCCGGCTCGGCCGAAGTTGAAGCGCACGGCTGCGAGTCCAGGTTCGCAGGCGACGCCATACGTTTTCGGCTTGATTATGGCGCCGGTAGTGCGCGGCCAGATGCTCGTGCCGACCTGCAGCTTCCCGTCGATCACTTGATGGTGGGGACGCTTGTGCGCGCTCTTCCTCCACGGCAGACCCGTCGCCCTCCTCGTACCAGGCGTGCGCCCGCCCACCGCCTCCCAGCCGCCGTGCTCAAGCAGCTCGCTCGTCCGCCTGGGGCCGTCCCACTCCCACGCCGTCTCCACCGGGGGCCTTCGGGCCGCGGCGCGGCTGCGGAACCGACACGCGTCAACTCACCTCGCGGCTCGACTTCCCCAGGCCCGCGACTGCTGAAAGCACAAAGCCTGAAGCTCAAAGGTCGCCGCAGCCCATGAACCGCCGGCGACGAGAAGGCGACGGGCGGGTGCGTCCGCAAGCGCGGCAGTTCGGCAGGCGCCCCTCCGCGGATCCTCAAGGGATGGACCCTGGAGAAGGGGTGCGGCCCAGAGCGGGGGCGGGCGACCTACCTAGTTCCGAGCCGGATCCAGGTCAGCGCCCGAGGCCGCGAGATGACGTTCGTTCCGGGTCGATGGCGCCCGCCGCAGAGGCCGCCGCCCGCTCGAGCAGCGCGGCCCGCTGCCGGGAGTTCGCGGTCAGCAGCGCGGCCCGCTCGAACTCGGCCCAGGCCTCGTCGAGGCGGCCGAGCTTCTCCAGCAGGTCGCCGCGTACGGTTGGGAGCAGGTGGTAGCCGTCGAGGGCGGGTTCCTCCCGCAGGGCGTCCACGATCTCGAGCGCCGCCCGCGGGCCAAACGCCATCCCGACGGCCACGGCGCGGTTGAGCTCCACCACGGGCGAGGGCGCGAGCTGGACCAGCCCGTCGTAGAGGGCCACGATCCGCTCCCAGTCGGTGTCCTCGGCCACGCGGGCGCGTGCGTGGCAGGCGGCGATGCCGGCCTGCAGCGTGTGCGGCCCGAGCGGGCCGCCGGTCGCGTACGCGCGTTCGAGCGCCGCCAGGCCGCGGCCGACGAGGAGCCAGTCCCAGCGGGAGCGGTCCTGGTCGAGGAGCAGCACCTGGTCGCCCGAAGGCGAGATCCGCGCTCGCGTCCGCGATGCCTGCAGCTCCATCAGCGCGACGAGCCCGTGGACCTCTGCCTCGGCGGGGACCAGCTCGGCCAGGATGCGCCCGAGCCGCAGCGCCTCCTCCATCAGCTCGGGCCGGATCAGCTGCTCGCCGACGGTCGCGGAGTAGCCCTCGTTGAAGATCAGGTAGATCACCTCGAGCACCGAGGCCAGCCGCTCGCGGAGCTCGCCCCGCCCCGGCGCCTCGAACGGCACGCGCGCCGCCGACAGCGTGCGCTTCGCCCGGACGATGCGCTGCGCCACTGTCGACTCCGAGGCCAGGTACGCCCGTGCGATCTGCTTCGTCGTCAGCCCGCAGAGCAGCCGCAGGGTGAGCGCCACCCGCGCGTCGGTGGAGAGCACCGGATGGCAGGCGGTGAAGATGAGCCGTAGGAGGTCGTCGTCGAACGGGTCGTCGACCGCGGCTGCGAGGTCCCCGGTCTTCCGCGAGCAGAGCTCCACGCAGCGGCCGAGCTCCTCGGTCTTGCGCTGCTGGACCTCCGCGCGGCGCAGCCGGTCGATGCCGCGATGCTTGGCCGTGGCCATGAGCCAGGCGCCCGGGTTGTCCGGGACGCCCGACTCGGGCCACTGCTCGAGGGCGGCCAGGAGGGCCTCTTGGGCGAGGTCCTCGGCGAGGCCGACGTCGCGCACCAGGCGGGCGATGCCTGCGATCAGCCGCGCAGACTCGATCCGCCACACGGCTTCGATGGTGCGCATGACGTCGGACTCGCCCACGTCCTACTTGTTCTGCTCCGCCTGCTCGCGGATGCGCCGCTCCTGCTCGCGCAACTCAGGCGTGAACTCCTCGCCGAAGTCCTCCTCCTCGAGAACCTGACGGATCTCGACCGTGCCCTCCTGGAACGGCGCCCGCTTGAGCCACTCGACCGCCTCGTCCATCGACTTCACCTGCCACAGCCAGTAGCCGGCGACGAGCTCCTTCGTCTCGGCGAACGGGCCGTCGATGACCCTCCGCTCGCTCAGGCCGTTGAACTCGACGCGCTTACCGCGCGAGGTGGGTGCTAGTCCCTCGCCGGCCAGCATCACGCCGGCCTTGACAAGCTCCTCGTTGTACTTGCCCATCGCGGCCAGGATCTCGGTCGAGGGCATCTGCCCCGCCTCGGACTCCGGGTTCGCCTTGACGAGCACAATGACTCGCATTCGCGGTTCCTCCCATCGGTTCGGGTTCGTCCTTCTACCTCTGCGTCGAGCGAGCAAGGCGGAAATCGACAAGCGGGCGGCACTCGCGGCGGCAGCGTTACTCGTACTCGTCGTGGCGGCGCCACCACTCGTACGGCGGTGTCTGCGGGTAGCCGGGCGGCGAGTCCTCCCAGTCCTCCTGCCGGCCGAGCGGCGTCAGGTCGAGGAACGTCCAGACACTGCCTAGGGCCTCGACGCCGCGACCGCTCGTGAAGTACGTGCGGTAGACGTCTTCGCCGTCGCGCAGCAAGACGCTCAGGCCGAACCGCTCGCCCTCGTCGGTGGTGACGCCGAAGTCGACGTTGAAGTCGCTGCCGGCCGAGGAGTGCCAGGCGATCTCCCAGCCCATGCGCTTCCGATACCGCTCGATGTTGGCGATCGGCGCGCGGGACACGAGGACGAAGGAGGTGTCGCGGGCGTGCAGATGCGCGATGTGGCCGACCTGGTCGACGAACATCGAGCAGCCGTCGCAGCCCGCCTCGGGCCAGCCATGCACGCCGGGCGCGAACATGAAGTGGTAGAGGATCAGCTGGCGGCGGCCGTCGAACAGATCGAGCAGGCTCGTCTTGCCGTCCTGGCCCTCGAAGACGTACTCCTTGTCGATCCGGACCATCGGCAGCCTGCGGCGCTCGGCGGCCAACGCGTCCCGGGCCCGCGTCGCCTCCTTCTCCTTGACGCGCAGTGCGTCGACCGCGGCCTCCCATTCGTCCTGGGAGACGACTGGCGGCAGATTCAAGATGCGGCTATCGATCGTCATGGGCGTCCCTCCTTCCGAATGGTTCGATCTCTCGGACCTCTTCGCCCTGCGAAACTCATCGGTCGACCAGCGACTCGCCTTCCCGCGCGCGCCCCACGTCGCCTCGAACGATCAGGATCAGGGAGTGCTGCCAGCGTCCCAAATTGCTCCGGCCCGCGCCACCGTGCTCTTCCCTGGCGCCGCACCAGCCCCTCAGGGCTCAGGGTGGCGGCGACCTGCCAAGTAAGTCTCGTGCTCTGGGACGAGTACGACCCGCGCGTCCCCCAAGCTGTTCGAGGCAGGCGGCATCTTCGGGGGAGGGCTGATCTGCGGGCCGCGCAGTGGTGGCAGTCACTCTGGTTTGCACGGCAGCTGCGTGCACGGGTGAAGGCGGCGTCACGCTCGGCCTCCTGCCGCCGCGACGGTAGCGCCGCTCACTGTGCCACGGCTCCGGCCCCGGCGTCAGGCCTGCGTCAGCGTGGGCCGCGCTGCCAGATCCCGAGGACGTTCCCGGCAGGATCGCGGAAGGTGGCTACCCAGAGGTCGCCCTCGGGATACGGGGCGGTGATAGCCTCGCCGCCACGGGCGGAAACCTTCTCGAGCGCGTCATCGATGCGCTCGACGTAGATGTACGGGCGGATCCCGGCCTCACCGGCGACCGGCAAGTCGGCGACGAAGTGGCCGATGACGTGCCCGGTCGCATCGTCGAAGCTCGGCTCCTCGGGATCGCCGCGCAGGTTCCAGCCGAACACGGCCTTGTAGAACCCGGCGGCGCGCGTTGTGCCAGCCGACGCCCGACGTCAGGAACGAGGCGGCCGTCGGTCGAAGAGCGGATGTGATTCGGTCAGCATGAGGGGAGCCGGCTCGGCCGAAAGTGGAGCGCACGCCTGCCAGTCCAGGTCGCCAGGCGAGGTGCCGCGGAATCGGCTTGATTATGCGGTTTCTGCGGAGGCGGGCTTGCCGACCGTGCCGTTTGTTCGTGCGGTGCGCGCGGCGACCTCCACCGTTGCCGCGCTTGACTCGGGTGGGTTCGTGAGCGCGAGCGGCATCGGCGTGTACCTCGCTAGCGCGGTCGGCCGCGCTTGCTGGCAGCCATCGCGTCCGCACCGAGCTCGCCAGAGCGCCCCCGCGAGCCCGGAAGCCCAGCAACATCGTGCAACGAAAAGCGACGCGGCCGCGTGCGGACGCTCATGCGTCGCGCAGCCGCAGTAGCAGTCCGCCGATGAGGAGTGCCGCGGTCGCCCATGCGGCGAGGACGCCGAGACCGACCCAGGGTGCAATGGGTTGCGCGCGGAGGTTAGTGGTGGCCTGGATGGCGAGGCCTGCGTTCATGGGGGCGATCTGTTGTAGGTGTCGACGCAGGGGGTCGGCGACTGTCTGGGCGAGGATGGGGAGTACGTAGAGCAGGCTCAGGACGACGCCGATTGAGATTGCGGTGTCGCGGATGGCGGTGGCGATGCCGAGGCTGAGCAGGGCGATGAGGATGAGGTAGAGGACGCTGCCGATTGCGGCGCGCAGGGTGGGGCCATGGCTGATCGACACGAGGGCGTACCCGTGGGTCGAGTTGAGGCCGGCGGCTGCGAGCATGCGGCGCCCGGCGAGGAGGCAGCCGGTGACGGCGAGCAGGCCGGAGATGAGCGCCAGCGCGGCGAGGTTGGTTGCTTTGGCGGTGAGGAGGACAAGGCGGCGCGGTACAGCGGCGAGGGTGATGCGGATCATGCCGGTGCCGTATTCCTCGGAGATGGCGAGGACAGCCAGGATGGCGATGACCGCTTGGCCGAGGTCGATGCCGGTGAGACTGAGTTTGGTTGGGTCCTGGCGGCTGTCGGCCGTGACGTGGAGCGCTGCGCCGACGCCGACGCTGAGGGCGACTGTCAGGGCGACGGTGGCGATGAGAAGCCAGCCGGTGCTGGCCAGGGTGCGGAGCTTTGTCAACTCGGCGCGTAGCGCCTCGCTCATGCGTCTCGCCTGCGGAGCAGCACGGCGGCGACGACGAGGGCCAGCGCGGCATAGGCGCAGAGAACAGCGAGCCCGGCCAAAGGAGCGAGAGGGTAGTAGCCGTTCCCGAACGTGTAGGGGTAGCTGACTTGCGCCGAGTAAGGGAGGGCTTGCAGGACGGTGAAGGCGGCGGCCGGCGTTAGCCGGAACAGCCACTGATCGGCGCTGCCGGAAATGAACGAGCCGACGATGTACGGGAGAACAAAGACGACGATGCCTGCGGTGATCGCACCGGCGCTGCTGCGCAGGATCGTGCCGAGGGCGAGCACGCCGATGGCGGCGACCGCGACCATTGCCGCGCTGTCGACGATAATGCGCAGCTCGGTCAGGGTGCTGACGGGGAAGACGTAGTTGCCGTTGGCGGTGAGGATGTGGTCGCCGAGCGGGATGGCGACGGCTGCGGCCAGTGCTCCGGTGAGGAAGGCGACTGCGCCGATGACGAGGGCCTTGGCCGCGAGCACGCGGCCCCTGCTGGGGGTGGCGGTGAAGGTGGTGCGGATGAGGCCGCGGCGGTACTCGGTGGTGATGAACGAGGCGACCACGATCATCACGATCAGCCCGACGATCAGCCCGAGCAGGAGGGTGCTGCCGGGGGTGTCGGCGCCGAGGAGTCCTTCGTCGACGGCGGGGGCGATGTCGCCGGAGCCGCTGACGGTGAAGGAGTTGCCTGAGCGGTGGTAGCTGCCGGGCGCGAGGGTCGGGTAGAAGTCCTGGGGGCCGGTTCCGATGCTGTGGCCGTGCCAGTCGCTCTGTGTGGTGTGGCCGTCGACGGTGACGTGGTCGAAGATGGCGGTGGCAAGTGTCGGGAAGCCGCTGCTCGAGCCCTGGAAGATCACCGGGGAGGTGACGAACAGGCCGACGGTCACGGTGGCGGGCAGTCCGGAGATGCGGGCGGTGCCGATCTTCGTCCAGCGGGTCGCGTTGGTTGAGTCGTAGCCGGTGAGCGTGTCGCCGTTGCGGGTCAGCCGCAGCCAGCGCGGCGAGCCGGCCGCGATCGTTCCGGGTAGGCCGGCGGTGTCGTGGCTGTAGGCGTATTGGAAGCGGACGCCGTGGCCGCCGGTCGCCATGATCGCGGCGTAGGCAGATCCTTGCTTGGTGCTCGGTGTGAGCAGGATCCCTGCCTTCGCCCAGGCCGCCAGCCCGGGGCGGCTGTCTGCCAGCGAGGGGGCGACGTTCGCTGTGCCGGTCGAGATCCGACCGGTGAGCGAGGTGACTCGCACGGTGATGGTGGCGTTGCCGGTGAGCGGCCGGCCGACGAACTGGTAGCTGTCGGCGACGGCTTCGCCGTCCGGGCCGGTCGGGACGAAGGGATGACCCGTGGAACAGTTCGATCCCGGCGAGTTCGGGCCAGAGCCGGGCGGCGGCGGGCCGGTGCAGCCACCTTCGTGGCTGCCGTTGGCGACGAGGAAGGTGAACGTTACGCACAAGACCGCCGCGACGAGTAGCCCGACCGACCAGCCGCGGACGGTCCGGAACTTGGTCCACTCCGCGTGGAGGGCGGGTCGGAAGCCCGCGCGCCACGGCTTCCTCGTCGAGCGTGGCGCTGTCGCGCTGGCTGTCATCGCTGCGTCTCCGACTCCGAGCCGGCGCGAAAGTCGACGTCGCCGCCGGTGAGCTGGAGATAGACGTCCTCAAGGGTCGCGCGGCGCGCGGTCACCTCGGAGAAGGGAACGCGCGCCTCGCCGTCAAAACGACCATCCGCCGGCTACGCGCCAAGCTCGGCGACCCGCCAGTCATCCGCACCGTTCGCGAGGGTGGCTACCGGATCGGAGACAGGTGATGCAACTGCGCCAGAAAGTCCTGTCGCTGTTCCACCCGGGGCGGCCTGTCCTGCGCGTGCAGCTCACGCTGCTCTACTCGGGACTCTTCGTCGGCCTGCTGGCTGCGGTGCTCCTCGCCACCGGTGTTCTGTTCGGCGGCAATCAGTGGCGCATCCCGTTCCGCGTGTTCTCGTCCCAGCAAGCTCCGGCCGGCGCAAGCGCCCAGCAGACCGAGCCAGCCCATCAGTTCGTGGTCGGCCCGGCGCTCGGCGCGATCGTCGCCGTGGTCGTCGCGTTGCTCGTCGCGTGGTGGCTCGCCGGCAGGTTCCTCCGACCACTTCGTGCCATCACCACCACCGCGCGGGAGATCTCCGCCACGAACCTGCATCGGCGGCTCGGCCTCAACGGCCCGGACGACGAACTCTCCGAACTCGGCAGAACCCTCGATGACCTCTTCAGCCGACTCGAAGCCGCCTTCGAATCGCAACGCCACTTCGTCGCCAATGCATCGCACGAACTGCGGACCCCGCTCACCGGACAGCGCACGCTCCTCCAAGTCGCCCTCGCCGACCCCGAAGCCAGTACCGAAGCGGTGCGGGAAGCCTGCGAAGGGGCACTCCAACTCGGCGACCAACAGGAACGACTGATCGACGCGCTGCTTACGCTCGCAAGCAGCGAAGGCGGACTCGACCGCCTCGAGCACGTCGACCTGGCCACCGTGGCGGAAGAAGTCGTCCGTGACCCCCACCGGGAGATCGAACAGCACGGGCTCGACATCCGCACCGCACTGGTTGCCGCACCGTTTCCGGGAGACTCTCGCCTCGCCGAGCGCCTCGTCGCGAACCTCTTCGACAACGCCGTCCGCCACAACGTCCCCGGAGGTTTCGTGGAAGTCTCGACGCGAACCGAATCCGGTCACGCGCTGCTCTCCATCATCAACAGCGGACCGGTCATCGCGAACGAGGACGTCGAGCGACTCTTCCAGCCGTTCCAACAGATCGGCAACGCCCGTGTCCGCCACAACGGCGGACACGGGCTCGGACTCGCCATCGTCCAAGCGATCGCGCAGGCTCACGGCGCCAAGCTCACCGCACGTCTGCGTCCCGGCGGCGGCCTCCACATCGAAGTCGACTTCCCAGCCGAAACGCCCGAGATGCGAGTCCCGCTCGGGGCACGCAGCTCGGACCACGGGTAGAGCCCCGAGACCCCCAACCTCCTCACCGCCTCGATCGGAGGATGGGCGCCGGCGCCGACTCGGTGCCCACCCCGGGTCGGCGCCGCTCCCCGTCGATAACGCTCGTGAGCGTCCGGGCGCCGGGCAATAGCCCTCGCCTACGAGACCGGCCTCGTCCGATCCGGCGAAACTGATTGGCGTCGGCGCGGCGCCGACGCCAGTCGGTCGTTCAAGCGCAGAAGCGGCACTCCCCGGCTGCCGTGGAGGAGATGCGACTCGGTCAGCGTGAGAGCGGAAGACTGGCCCGGAGTTCGAGCGCACGCCTGGTCGTGTGCTTCGCGGGCCGGGTCATACTTCGACGCCTAACGGCGACTCGCGCGGGTCGGCGAACGAGAGGGAGGGACGATGCCGCTCTATCTATCGAGGTTCAGCTACACGCCGGAGACGTGGGCTCGGCTGATCGGCAACCCCGAGGACCGTCGAAAGGCCGCTGAGTCGTACATCGAGTCGGTCGGTGGGAAGCTCCACGGGTTCTGGTACGCGTTCGGCGAGCATGACGGCTACAACCTCTGGGAGGCCCCCGACAACGTGTCGATGGCCGCTGTTGCGCTGGCGATTAGTGCCGGCGGTGCGCTCAGCTCGTTGGAGACGACGGTCCTCCTGACCGTCGACGAAACGATGGATGCCCTGCGCAAGGCCGAGCAAGTCCAGTACCAAGCGCCCGGCGCATAGCGGCTCGCGCGCCCGGTCCCGTGTGACGCCGTCTGCGCGTCGCTCGTTGTGAGCGGCCGTGAGTCGTCATTCCGGCCAGTTGGCGGCCAACTTAACCGGCACCCGAAGGTCGCTAATTGGTCCATATCGCGCCCCGCATTAAGACCCGTTCATGCCTTGTGCCCGCTCGTCACCGCGGCGAACGTGTGCCCGTTCGTCCACGCGAGCAGGCGGCGAAAGCGCGCTCCGCGCTCCACGACCGGGTGGTCGCCGTCGATTAGGGAGACGCCGGCAGGTGGGCCAGCAGCGTCCCGGGGAGATCGGATTGACCAGGCGTTTCGCGCGATTTCGTAGGATGCCTGGTCTCGGCATACCCTTCCGAAGGAGGTCATCATGAGGGGAGAAGGTGCCGTCGTTCTCGTGCACGGGGGCTTCGTCGACGGCTCCGGATGGCAGGAGGTCTACCGCCTCTTGAAGCAACACGACTACAGCGTCAGCATCGTGCAAAACCCGACGCTGTCGCTCGAAGGTGACGTCGAAGCGGTCAGGCGCGTGATCGACACGCAGGTCGAGCCGGTCATCCTCGTCGGCCATTCCTACGGCGGAGCAGTGATCACCGAGGCGGGCAACGATCCGAACGTGGCAGCGGCTGCCGACATCCCGGCCGAACAGGCCGCGTTCATGGCCGACTCGCAGGTGCCCTGGGGTGTTGACGCTCTTGGCGGCACGATCAGCGAACCGGCGTGGCGCAGCAAACCAAGTTGGTACCTCGTCGCCACCGACGACCAGATGATCCCGCCGCCGGCCCAGCGCGAGATGTCTGCGCGGGCGGGTTCGACCGTTGTCGAGGTCGCGGGCAGCCATTCGATTTACATCTCGCAGCCCGCAGCAGTGGCCGGACTCATCGAACAGGCCGCGTCGGCGGTCGAGATGGTCACGCACTAAATCGAGCTGAGCGAACTTCCCCGCAGTGCAGTCTGTTCTCGCTCGCACTTGCGCGGCGTCGCCGTCGGGATCGGCCGTGCGTCGGGTGGGAAGGCATGGAGTCCCGGCGGTCGTCGACCCTCCTGGGGGCGCGACCTCGATCCAGCGCATCTTCCTGTCGGAGAACGTCTCGTCGGAGCGCAGCTCGAACCCGAGCGTGCCGCGCTCTGGCTCGCAAGGTCGCGCCGTATGTGGTGTGCGGACACACGTGCCCCTGCGCGGAAGCAGGCGCGAGTTCAGCTTTCAGCGAAGACTGCTGCGGCTCGTCCTTTGCGGACGTCTGCCGCGGCTGAGGGGGACGATCGCATTTAGTCCGCCCGATGGTGGGCCACCTCTCGGTGGTTTTCGAGCACGGACGAAGGCCTGGCAGAAGGATGCGAAGGTGAAGCGGTTCGAGCAGAGCCCCGGCGAGCTCGGTTGGACGATCCGTCGAAGCGGCCGCCGGGTTGGGCGAGGGGCCGCCGTCGGCCGTGCGGGTACCGTGGGTCGGTGCGAATCGCGACCTGGAACGTCAACTCGGTCAAGCAGCGCGTGCCGCGGCTGCTGCCTTGGCTGGATGAGCGGCAGCCGGGCGTGGTCTGCTTGCAGGAGACCAAGCTCGCTGACGATGCGTTCCTCGACCTGCTCGGCGACGAGCTCCGAGGCCGCGGGTATGCCGTCGCAGTTCACGGCGAGGCCGCGTGGAATGGAGTCGCGATCCTTTCGCGTGTGGGTCTGGATGACGTGGTGGTGGGACTCGCCGCTGCGCCGGGCTTCCCGCGTCCAGAGTCGCGCGCGGTCGCTGCTACGTGTGGCGGGATCCGGGTGGTCTCGGTGTACGTACCGAACGGGCGCGTGCCGGACTCGGAGCACTACCAGTACAAGCTCGCCTGGCTGGCTTCGCTGCGGGAGATGGTTGCCGGCGGCCCGGAGGCGACGGTCGTGTGTGGCGACATGAACATCGCACCGACCGACGACGATGTGTTCGATCCCGAGGCCTACGTCGGACAGACTCACGTCACCCCGCTCGAGCGGGCGGCCCTGGCGGAGCTCCAGGCGCTCGGCTTGCGTGACGTCGTGCGCGATCGCTGGCCGAACGAGCGGGTGTTCACTTACTGGGACTACCGGGCGGGGATGTTCCATCAGGACCTCGGGATGCGGATCGATCTGGTATTGGCCAGCGAGACGGTCGCCGGTCGTGTCCGGGCGGCATGGGTGGACCGGCAGGCCCGCAAGGGAAGCGGGCCG
>WNGF01005760.1_pt1 | contig 21793 bp, 18 predicted proteins | sample 5400641 | NCBI WGS metagenome assembly WNGF01 (sample SAMN13153371, study PRJNA577476) | soil metagenome | isolation source: 80 cm soil or saprolite under grassland replicate 2 | place: USA:California | collected 2016-06-15 | reverse complement strand
GCGAATGCACGTCGCTGTCGATACTCTCGAAAAAGGGTCCGGAGTTCAGCGATGTCAAAAGTCCGTACCAGCTAGCCGAGACACTTCAGGCCGCCGGTCACAAGGCGGAGATCAAAGAATTTAAAGCGGGAACCCGGCCCGCGGTCGAAGTTAGAGCGCCTTCGGCGGGACTGTACGTCATGTTTGTAAAAAAAGAGTTTTGCGACAAGCCCATCCCTCCGCCGGAAAAAAAATAACCTTCTAATCGTCGTCTTCCTGACGGCGTCTCGGGCGGTCGGCCTGCTTCAAGAATTTCTTTCTCAGTCGAATCGATTGCGGCGTGACTTCCACTAATTCATCGTCGGCGATCCATTCGATGCCTTCTTCGAGGCCCATTTCTCTGTGTGGAGTGATGATAATATTCTCGTCGCGGCCCGCAGCTCGGATATTGGTGAGCTTCTTCTCGCGGCATATATTGACGTTGAGATCGACATCGCGCGAATACTCGCCGACGACCATGCCTTCGTAGACCCGCGCGCCCGGCGGAACAAAAATAATACCTCGCTCCTGCAGATGAAAGACGGCATACGGCGTAGTCTGGCCTTCGCGATCGGCAACCATGGCGCCGTTGGTGCGCGATTGAATATTTCCATGCCAGGGCGCCCAGCCGTCGAATAGGGCGTTCATGATGCCCGTGCCGCGCGTATCGGTAAGAAACCGGGAGCGAAAGCCGATCAAGCCGCGCGACGGCACGTTGAATTCCAATCGGACCCGGCTTGAGCCGCCATGGGTCATTTTGGTCATCTTGCCTTTGCGCATCGCCAGAAGCTGCGAAACGACACCGATAAAATCCTCCGGGATGTCGATCACAAGCAATTCGACTGGCTCGTGGAGCTTGGCGTCAATCTCGCGCGTTACTACGGTCGGTTTGGAGACCATCACTTCGTAGCCTTCACGGCGCATGGTCTCAATGATGATCGCGAGTTGAAACTCGCCGCGGCCGGTGACTTGGAACGAATCCGGCTGCTCGGTATCGGCGATGCGCAGGCTGACATTTTTCTTTTGCTCCAAGAAGAGCCGCTCGCGCAGCTTGCGCGAGGTGACGAATTCTCCCTCGCGGCCCGCCCAAGGTGAGTTGTTCGAGCTGAAGACCATCGTGATGGTCGGTTCGTCGATCCGTAGCGCGGGCAGCGCTTTGGGATTTTCCCGGTCGGCGACGGTATCGCCGATGCCGATGTCCTCGATGCCGGCGATGGCGACGATATCTCCGGCATCGACAGAGTCGATCTCGACGCGTTTCAACCCCCGCCAGCCATAGACTTGAGTGACTTTTACCGCCTGTTGTGTGCCGTCGGCCCGGCAAAGTGTGTAGTTGCCGGCAGCAAGCTTGCCGCTCTTCAATCGTCCGATGGCCACGCGGCCGACATAATCGTTGTAGTCTAAATTGTTCGCCTGAAACTGCGTCGGTAGGGCGGGATCAAAGGCGGGACCCGGCAATGTCTGGACGATCAAATCGCAAAGCGGTTGCAGATCCTTGCCCGGCTGTTTCAGATCCCGTGTCGCCGTGCGCGCACGGGCATTGGTATAGACGACGGGGAAGTCGAGTTGCCCTTCGGTGGCGTCGAGATCAATGAAGAGATCGTAGATTTCGTCGAGAACTTCAGCTACACGCGCGTCTGGCCGGTCAATTTTGTTGATGCACACAATCGGCGGCAGGTTAGCTTCCAAAGCTTTCTTCAAAACAAAGCGGGTTTGCGGCAACGGTCCTTCGGACGCGTCGACCAAGAGCATCACCCCATCCACCATCGCCAAAGTCCGCTCGACCTCGCCGCCGAAGTCGGCATGGCCCGGGGTGTCGACGATATTGATCTTTACGCCGCCATAGCGAATCGTCGTGTTCTTCGCCATGATCGTAATGCCGCGCTCGCGTTCCAAGTCCATGGAATCCATGATGCGCTCGGCGACGTGTTCGTTGGCGCGAAAAATGCCGCTTTGATGCAGCAGTCCGTCGACCAGGGTTGTCTTGCCGTGATCGACGTGAGCGATGATCGCAATATTGCGGAGATCGTCCCGGCGAACGAATTTCGTTGAAGTCATACTTCAATGTTATTGGGGAGCGCGGCTATCTTGTCAAGCGACGGCCGAATAACCGCCGGTTCGGTGCTCCCATCAAGGGCGTTTCTTGCGACTGGCTCTACCCTAGAGTATTCTACCAAGATACATGGGGCGACTGTCGCGATATATATGGCGGTACTGGCGAAGTTATCTGGTCGGCGGGCTTTGCCTATTGGGGACGGCAACGTTAGTGATGTGGATTCCCTGGTGGATCCGCGAGGCGGTGCGCGTCATCGAGCACGGGGGGCCCATGCGCGACGTCACCTATTACGCCGTGCTTATCATAGCCGCCGCGGTGGTGCAGGGTGTCGTCCGTGCCTACTCGCGCGCGTTGATCTTTAACGCCGGGCGCACTGTCGAATACGATTTGCGCAACGATCTTTTCGCACATCTTCAGAAACTGCCGCTGTCCTTTTATCACAACCAACGCACCGGCGACCTCATGTCGCGGGTGATTAACGACATCTCCGCCGTGCGCATCATGCTCGGTCCGGGGGTCCTCAATTTTGTCAACGCGCCGCTTTATTACGTGTACGCCGTCGCGCTGATGCTGTCGATGGACGTGCGCATGACGTTGGCGGCGTTAGCGCCATTCCCGCTGCTGATGTACGTGGCGGCCAAGTTTCGCGGCAGAATCATGAAAAGCTCGCTGCAAGTGCAGCAACAGATGTCGGTTCTCAGCAGCCACGTGCAGGAAAATCTGAGCGGCATGCATGTCGTCAAAGCCTACGCGCAGGAGCAGTTCCAAGCCCAGCAGTTCATCGGTTTAAACAAGGACTACGAAGTCAAAAGTCTCGAGATGGCGAAAATGCGTGGCATCGTCAATCCCATCATGCAGGGCATCAACGGCCTGACGGTGCTGATCGTCATCTGGTACGGCGGGGTGCGTGTCATGCGCGGTGATTTGTTGGTCGCCGACATCGTCGCGTTCATCGCCTATCTCAATGTGCTGGCATGGCCGACGGCGGCGTTCGGATGGATGCTTTCCCTGGTGGAACGGGGCCGCGCGGCCATGCGGCGCCTTGAAGAGATTCTCGAAACGACGCCGGCGATCGCTAATGAGCCGCCGCCGCAAATCACGTTTTCGCTCAAACAGGGCATCGAATTCCGCGACGTCTCTTTCACCCATGAGCGGCAGAGAAACGGGCACGCGACGCTCGAGGGCATCGACTTCAAGCTGCCGGTTGGACGCTCGGTCGGGCTAGTCGGACGGGTCGGCTCGGGCAAGAGCACGGTCGCGCAATTGGTGCCGCGGCTATTCGATGTCTCCACCGGCGCGGTGCTCATGGACGGCCAAGATATTCGCAAACTGTCTTTGCACGAGCTGCGCAAGATGATCGGCTACGTGCCCCAAGAGCCGTTTCTTTTTTCCACCTCGCTGAAAAACAATTTGGCCTTCGGCCGCGACGCCTGTTCCATGGAAGAGGTCGCGCGCGCCGTCCAAATCGCCAAGCTGGACCGCGACGTGGAAATCTTTTCCCACGGTCTCGATACCATCGTCGGCGAACGCGGCGTGACCCTTTCCGGCGGACAAAAACAGCGGGCGACGCTGGCTCGCGCGCTCATCATGGATCCGCCGGTGTTGATCCTCGATGATTGTCTTTCCAGCGTAGATGCGCAAACCGAGGCTGAAATTCTCCATGAGCTTAGGGCGATTCTCAAAAACAAGACTTGTCTGATCATTTCGCACCGAATCTCCGCGGTGAAAGAGGTGGACGAGATTCTCGTGCTCGACGAAGGCCAAATCATCGAGCGCGGCAATCACGACCAACTGGTGCGCCTCGGCGGTGTTTATGCCGAACTCTATCAGCAACAGCGGCTGAGCGAGGAGTTAGAACAGATCTAGATGGCGCAAGCAATCGCCCAAGAGGAACTTCTCGGTAAGGCCTACGATTTCAGGCTCATCAGGCGCCTGTGGCAGTTCATCCGTCCCTACAAACGGCTGTTCCTTATCAGCATGCTGGTGCTGCCGCTGCAGCAGGCATTTGGTCTAGCCCAGCCGTATTTGATGAAGATCGGCATCGATCAGTATATCGCCGGAAAAGACCTCTGGGGCTTGCAGACGGTGATGCTGCTGTTCCTGGGCGCGCTGATCGGCGAGACGGTCGCGATATTTGCTCAGTACTATCTGTCCATGGTGGTGGCGCAGCGTTGCCTCGCCGACCTGCGCGTGGCGATCTTTTCCCACGTGCAGAAACTGCCGATGAGCTACTTCGACCGCAACCCGGTCGGCCGCCTGGTTACCCGCATGACCACCGATGTAGACGTGCTCCAGGAGATGTTTTCTTCGGGGGTCATGACCCTCGTCGCCGATTTCACCATGGTCATCTGGATCGTCGGCATCATGTTCTATCTAGACGTCGAGTTAGCGTTAGTGTCGCTGGGTTTGATCCCGCCGATGGCATTCGCCATCAACTTCTTTCGCGTCAAGGCGCGCCAGACCTACCGGCTGATCCGCGAACGAATCGCGCGCATCAACGCGTACCTGGGCGAGGCGATTTCCGGTATGTCGGTGATCCAGCTGTTCGCCCGCGAGGAAAAAACCTTTCATGAATTCGAGGTGCTCAACGCCGACCATCGCGACGCTTATCATTTGTCGAATTTGTACGAAGCGGCGCTCTATTCGATGGTCGAGGCGGCGGGCGCGGTCAGTGTTGGCCTGTTGCTGTGGTACGGCGGCGGCGAGGTGCTGCAAGGTATTATCGGCATCGGCACGCTGGTGGCGTTTAAGGAATATATCCATCGATTCTTCGTGCCGCTGCGCGAGTTCAGCCAAAAGTACGCAGTCATGCAGTCTGCGATGGCGTCGGCGGAGCGGATCTTTCAGTTGCTCGATACGCCGGTGGACATTCAAAGCCCGAGAAATGCGCAGGTGCCGAAGCCGTTTCGCGGTGAAGTAGTATTCGACGACGTTTGGTTTCACTATCAATCCGGCGACCCGGTGTTGAAGGGCGTATCTTTCCGCATCGAACCGGGAGAGAAGGTAGCTCTTGTCGGAGCGACAGGCTCCGGCAAGACGACCACGATCAAGCTGCTCAACCGTTTTTACGATATCGGGCAGGGCTCGATTAAGGTTAGCGGCCTCGACGTGCGACAATGGGATCTCCGGGCGTTGCGCCAGCATGTCGGAGTGGTGCTGCAGGACGTCTTTCTCTTTGCCGGCGACGTGCGCGCCAATCTAGCGCTAGGCGATCCGTCGATTCCGCTGGAGCGAATCGAGCGGGCAGCGCAGCTGGCCAATGCGGACAGCTTTATTTGCGCGCTGTCGGACGGCTATCATGGCCACGTGCGTGAGCGCGGCAGCAATTTTTCCGCCGGCCAACGCCAGCTGCTTTCGCTGGCGCGAGTCTTGGTTTACCAGCCGGAAATCCTCGTCATGGATGAAGCAACCTCGAGCGTCGATACCGAGACCGAAGCGCTCATACAAGACGCGTTGGAAAAGGTCATGCGCAACCGAACTTGTCTTTTGATCGCGCACCGACTTTCCACTATCCGCAACGCCGACCGCATCATTGTTCTCCACCACGGTGAGGTTCGCGAAGTGGGTTCCCACGCTCAGCTGATGGAAAAGAAAGGTATCTATCATCGATTATACCAGTTACAATACGAGCGCGAACAATTGAAATTCGCCACCCCTGAAACGGCGTTGAAAGTTAATGCGTAATCCCGCTCAAATACGTCTTCCCGAGATCTCTCTATCCCATTATCTAACGCAACTGAGACGCAGCCCATACTCATGGCTCATCCTTCTCGGTACGCTGGTTGGATCGATCGTTTCCGGCTGCTCGCCGATTTACGTGCTGCGGGCCGCCTACGAAGAGGGCAAGATCCTCTGGCGGCGCGAGCCCATCGCAAATTTCATTCAAAACGTCGAGGTGCCGCAGGACACCAACGAAAAATTGCGGCTGGTCTTGGCGGTCCGCGAATACGCGCGGGACGTGCTCAAGCTCAACGTCCGCGGCAGCTACTCGAGCTACTCCTATGTTGACCGGCCGGATCTGACTTACATCGTCGTCGCTGCGCCCAAGACTGAGCTGCGTCCGTATACGTGGTGGTTTCTGATCGTCGGCAGCGTGACGACACCAATATGCGTACCTCGGCGGCCTTCAGCACGCTCGGCTGGTTCGACGACCCTCTGCTCTCTCATTTGCTCAAATACGACAGGGTGATGCTGAGCGAGATCGTCTTTCACGAGTTGTTTCACAACACGCTTTACCTGAAAGGCGCCAGCGCGTTCAACGAAAGCGTGGCGAACTTCATTGGTCATCGCGCGTCGATCGATTTTTTCCGCGAACGCTCCGGCGAAGGCAGTGCCGAGCATCTGCGCGCAACTCAGTTGTGGGACGACGAGCGCGAATTCGGCGCCTTCATCGCTGAAGTCGCCGGCACCCTCGCGGAGCTTTATGGCCGGGACATCGCAAAAGATGACAAGCTACGGCTGCGCGAGGAAATCTTTGCCCGCGCGAAGGCCGAATGGGCGCGCCGTGTCGCCGATCGGCCGGTCCAACGCTTTCGCGGCTTCAGCCAGCAACCGCTCAATAACGCGGTGCTGATGCATTATCTCGTCTATTTGAAGGACCTCGACTTGTTCGAGTCGATCTACGAGTCCAGCGGTCGCAACTTGGTACGAACGATCGAAGCTATCCGCACCGCCGTTCGAGACCGCGGCGAGCCGTTCGAAGCCTTGCGGGCCTGGCTGGATAAATCACAAACCAACCAATCCGCCGCGCGGCACTAAACTTCCCAATTACCATTTACTCGCCGTGGCAGCCTGGAAGCGCTGGATCGCTGCGATGTGGGCCGACGGTGACGACAGGCCGGCTCGCATCGTATTTAGACTCACGTGCGTGGCGCCGAGATCTTTCCAGGCTTGCAGCTCTCTCAGCCAAGAGTCGGGTGAACCCTGGCCAAAACCGATGCGCCCTTCGATGCCGATATCGTCGGGGTTGCGCCCAGCCTCTCGTGTATAGAGTCGAATTTTCTCAATCGCTGCCCGGCATTTGTCATCGGGCGCCATCAGCGGAAACCAGCCGTCGCCAAGCTTGGCGAGACGGCGCCAGGCGCGCTCGTCGCTGCCGCCAAACCAGATCGGGATCGGCCGCTGGACGGGCAGCGGGTTGATCCCGGCATCGGTGATCTTGTGCCAGCGTCCGTCGAAGCTGACGAGTTCCTGTGTCCAGAGTTTGCGCATAACTTCGATTTGCTCTTCTGACCGGCGTCCCCGATTATGGAAATTTTCGCCGAGGGCCTCGTATTCTACCGGGTTCCAGCCGATGCCGATGCCGAGGCGCAAACGACCGCCGCTTAGAACATCTAACGCCGCCGCCTGCTTGGCGACTAGGACCGTTTGGCGCTGTGGCAAAATAATGATGCCGGTCACAAGCTCGACTTTCTTAGTCAGTCCGCCCAAATAGCCAAAAAGAACAAGCGGTTCATGGAACGTGTCTAAGTGAGAATAGGCCGGCTTCCAGCCGGGCCGGCTGGCGGGATTGGCGCCGACAACGTGATCGTAGGCCAAAATATGTAAAAACCCCAATTCTTCCGCGGTTTGGGCATAGTCCTTGATCAGCGCCGGGTCGGTACCGATTTCAGTTTGGGGAAACACGACTCCAACTCTCATGGCTATCTCCTATTTTTATGGTAGATATTAAATAATAGGCGTATTTTTGCCCGTTATAAAAGGAGGGCCCTTGCTTTTTCATTGCCCCGTGCGCAAATTCTCATTGATTATCTAGAGTGACATGGTCTACTTATTTCGTAGGATTTTGCAGAAAAGGGAGGGGGAAATATGAATGGTTTTCGTACCACGATTCTCCTCGCGGCGCTGACCGCGTTGGTCGTCTGGATCGGCCAGATGGTCGGCGGTCCAAATGGCGCGGTTTTGGCACTGATCATAGCCGGCGCTATGAATTTCTTCAGTTACTGGTTCAGCGATAAGATTGTGCTCAAAATGTACGGCGCTCAAGAGATCACGGCAAACGATGATCCGGAGCTGTACGGCTTGGTCCAAGATTTAACGACAAGGGCCGGTTTACCCATGCCAAGAGTCTACATCATACCGGAAGAGACGCCGAATGCGTTTGCCACGGGTCGCAATCCTGAACACGCCGCGGTCGCGGTAACCCAAGGAATCCGACGGATCCTTAATAAACGCGAGCTTGCCGGTGTCTTGGGACACGAGCTATCTCACGTCAAACACCGCGACATCCTGATCAGCAGCATCGCCGCCACCCTTGCCGGCGCAATCAGCTACCTGGCGTACATGGCCCAGTGGGGCATGATGTTCGGCGGCGGTCGCGATAGGGAAGAAGGCGGTGGCGGGGGTAACATTCTAAGTCTGTTATTTATGATGATCGTCGCGCCGCTGGCGGCAATGCTGATTCAAATGGCAGTGTCGCGGTCGCGCGAATATGGCGCCGATGACGGCGGCGCGAAAGTCACAGGGGATCCGTTAGCTCTGGCCAGCGCGCTACGCAAACTGCAGATGGGCGCGCAAAATATCCCAATGCAAGTAAACGACGCGACAGCCAATGCCACGGCGCATATGTTTATCGTCAATCCGCTCACCGGCGGAGGCTTAGCTAGTTTATTCAGCACTCACCCGCCTATGGAAGAACGCATCGCCCGGCTCGAAGCGATGGCGAAGGATATGAGCTACATGCGGAGCTGAAGCGCGCTGTGCTGGGATCATTCTTGTAGGGGCGACCGGCCGGTCGCCCTTTTTTTCCCACCCAGGCCGAGAGGTCCAATAGACTTTTTTGCCTAAGTTCGAAAGTGTTAATTGAAACTCGACAGCTCGCAAACCTTAGCTAAATAGAGCTTCGCCGTTTCAAAACCGCCGTAGGGTTTCAAAGGCCCTTGGCGGTTTTTCTTTCTTGGGGCGCTGAAAGCAATCCCTTGGTCTCGAAACTGCCCTACCAGCATCGCGTCGGTGAATCTCAAAATACTCGTCGTGAACACCTGAAGGCTTGTGACCGGAGAAAAGCATGACGAAGTCACGCGGGATGCCGAGATCGGTCCAGCGGCTAATACACGCTCGACTTGGCGCAGCTGATAAGAGATGGGAACACGACGGGCGTATTTTTCTTTGAGGAGTGGGATGGTAGTTTCAACAGGCCGACTTTGTCGATCATCGGCCATCGGACGTTGAACACCTCTCGCCAGGCTTTCGAGTTTGCAATCGTGAGCAATCCGATTTTAGGCCAACAGTACACTGGCCCCATCCGATCCGCGCAGACAAAGACGTCTACGAGCACGTCAAACACGTCTACGGCACCCGTTCGCGGGCGCGGCGCTATGAAACCATCGACATCGCCGTTGACAGCGGAACAGTCAGCGAAGCGGCTTTGCGCGACATGTTTCCGCAATTTTCGAAATAACAGTTTCCTGGTCCACCGCGTCTGGGCATATACGGGCCTCCAGCCCCGCCGTCGCATTCGCCGGTTTCGGTTATCGTATGCAGATTTCCTCGGGTCTTGAAAGCCAAGATCAGGGAAGGCGCGGTCATAGTAGTAGCCTGATCCCTGTTCATCCAAGGCGCTACAACCGCCTGGCTAGGGCTTGATGCGCTGCATGCACTCTTGAATCGCCAATGATTCGCTTTTTAATAGAATTTTTGCGTCGTCGTACGACCATTTCGCGCAGATGTCCCATGCTTCTTGTCGTCTCTTATAATCGTAGTATTGGCGCCAAATGTACGCGAGGCAAACCAAAGAGACGAGAATCAAAGTCAAGAACTGGACCGCTTTTATGGCCTTATCCATTTCAACGGCTTGCTACTCTCCAAATTAAGGTACCAAAAACAACGATAATAATCATACCCGCTGTTTGAAGATCACTGTCTGCCAGACCTAGGAACAAGTATTACCCATAAGCTCGGAGTGCCGTTACTGCCGCTATCGAAGCACAAAAAGCAAAAAACTGTTTCCAAGACCATTTTCCCGAGCAGGATGATTACGTCTGTAGATCAGCCAACCGACAATCATGCCGGCCGCTAAAACAACAACCAAAATCCACGCACCAATATCGTTCACAAGCGCCTGCGCTCATTCCACCAAGGAAGCTTTATCCCTTAACCGGCTTCCGTTTAGCTTTGTATCCTTACCAAGTCAACCTTGACCGTTCGTGTTAGACGTTCAAACTCTTTCCGGGTCGGCGCTCGTTGTGAGGAAACGCGCTGACGAATATTAGCGTCACTCATACTCTTTGCCTCGATTCAGTTTCGCTCGCCATGCTTCCTTTTTTTTGAAACAGTCTCGGTGATACTCGACGCGGTGCTCTTCGCTGATAAAAAATTCTTGGCACTCTTCGTACCCGCAGGCATGAGGTACGCGGTTGAGCTGATAGATCGCCCCGTATTTTTTGTTCCCTTTTGAGGTCGCTTCAAAGGTGGCTTCATTTCAAAGCCGTTTCAAAGAAAATCGCTCCTAATGAGTCCTAATGGGTTTTTGGAAGGGTGAGAAAAAGCAAAATGAAAACGGGCAATTAGCGCCTAACCACCCGTTTTCATTATCTTCTCTTCTAGCCAGGTAGACAAGTCCACGAGACTTCTCGGCCTGATTTCATGCCCCATTTCATATTCCCGATAGGTTAGTGGCAAGCGCAGCTCGCGCAATCTCTCCACCGAATCTCTCGCCCGCCCGATTTCGATCGTGTGATCTTGCGTGCCGTGTTGTACGAGAGTCGGCAGAGATTGAACGCCGTCGTTAATCGATAGTTGTGCTGCTAATTCCGGGGGAAACCAGCTGCTGAGCACCACCAGCGCGGCGAAGCGCTGCGGGTTCGGCAATGCGAGACTATAGGCCATCACGCCGCCCTGACTGAAGCCGAGGATAACCAACTTCTTCGCATCGATCGGGTAGTTCTGTAAGCACTCGTCGAGAAAGGTTTGCAGCCTTTGCCGCGACGACAAGATCGCCGTTACGTCGGGCGGGCCGCCCAAGCTCATTGGATACCAAGAATAGCCCATCGTGTCCGGAGCGACGGGAGTTTCCAACGGGCCCTGCGGACAAATAATCAGAAATTTGCCGCCACAAATGTGGGGCGCGAGGCCGAGCAGATCGAAGGCATTAGCGCCCCGGCCATGAAGCGTCAGAATAGTTGGAAAAGAACCCTCGCCGTTCGGTTCGTAGATCGTATGCGCTAGCTGCATGGTAAATCCTCTGGATATCGGTTCAACGTTCAAGGTTTAAGGTTCAAGGTTCACGGTTAGACGGGCGGGGACCTACATTGAACATTGAACTTTGAACTGTAATTCTATGATTCCTTCATTCTTTCCAAATTCTTGAGCCCCAGCCGCAGGGACACGATGACTGCGATGATCGTGAGAGCTAGCACGATCAGGAGCGACGGCGCAATGAGCGATAGTTCAGGCGCGGTTGCGGTGCCGCGGTAAAACGTCCTCATCGTCAGGGCATAGATCGGCCAGGCTTCGACCATGACCGCCACAGCAATGAAGCCGACGCTGAAGATCATACAGACGGCGCCGCCAAAGCTGGTCGGAATTTCCGCGGCGTTGTCGAAGTTGAAGTTGGGATAGAGAGCGCCGAGTCCGACGCTAATGGCCGCAATGCCGAAAGTCATCAAGCCCATGGTGATCAGGGAGAGAGTCATCATCCACGCCGGCACGTGAAGCAGGAGATTGCTCACGAAAACGAGAAGCTCACCCAAGAGAAGCAGCGGCACAAAGTTGAGCCAGAATTTGCTCCACAATAAAGCGCGCAGAGACATCGGCGACGTCTGTAGAATCCAGAAAGCCCTGCCTTCGAGACTCACGGCTGGGAAGGCGAACCGTATGGCGATGGCGCTCAGAACGAAACCCGCGAGGGCCAAGTTGGCAAAGGAGACGATCGTGCGAATCGTGCCGGCGGGCATGGGCGAGCGATCCAACGGCAAAACTTTGAAATTGTAAAGGTAAACAACAATCAGCGCGACTAGAAGAAAGACCTGTGACCATTGAGTGGTATCGCGCAGAAAAGTTTTCACGTCTTTGACCATGAGCGCGCGAATGATTGCCGGAAAGGGCCGCGTAAACCCATTCAATAGTCGATCCAGCCAATCATGCTTGCGCCGGCCTTGGCGCGATTCTTGGGCCTTGGACCAACCCTCGAGATAGACTGCCCCCGAGACCCAACAGGCGGCGACTGGCAGAAACAGCGCGTAACTCGTCAGCAGCGCAAAGAAAAATACTTGTTCCGTGTTGCGGTTAAACAACGTTCCGGCCAAAATTTCCGCGGACCAGCTGCTCGGCAGGAAAGCCGACGAAGGCGTTTCCATGGCGCTCAAGAAATTCAAAAAGCTGCCGAAGGATTCCGGTTGCACGAGCCGCTCCGGTTGGGAGAAGCGAAACAAAAAATACATGATGACGAAGGCGAACAGGCCGATGAAAAAAAGAATGTCACGAATACGTTTGGCCGGAAGAAAAAAAACCAACAGATGGGTGATCAAGATCCCAATGGACGCCGGAATGACGAGAAAGAGCGGCAAGATAACGGCGAGCCATAGAAAAAGACTCGCGCCGCCGGAAAAAACCGAGCCGTAGGCAGCGAATATCGGCGGGCTGAAGAACAGTACCATCCAAGAGGAGTTCAGCGTGGTGCTGATCAGGCGCGCGTAGAAAAAAGAGTGTGGCGAAATCGGCGCGGCGTGAACCAAGTCCAAATCTCGGGCGAGAAAGAAAGTTGAAAGCGCGGCCACCAAGTTACTGAACAGCAGCATCGACAAAAACGTCAGCAAGATGATCAACAGGAGCTGATAAGCCAGGGCCGGACCGAGTTCGTAAACGGTTTCGAAATAGCGTAGTACGCGGCGGACCACGAGATAGGTTCCTATCCAGAATAGCACGGCAAGGAGCGCGAGCGAGAGCCGGCGGCCCCAGGATCCGCCACCGCGGAAAAATCCATTTTTCCAGGACAAATAGAGTGGGGAAAGCAGAAGCGCAACCGAGCTCATGAAATAGGTTCCGGGTCTATGCTTTCCGGCGGCTGTTCGCGGGTCAATTCTAGAAACACACTTTCCAACGTGCCGTTGGCGTTGCTCGTTTGCCGATGGATTTCCGCCGTGAAGCCGCAAGCGATCAGGCGGCCCTTCTGGATAATCCCGATTCTATGACAGATCTCCTCTGCCATGCTGATGCTATGCGTCGAAAGAAAGATCGTAGTACCATTGAGGGCGAGGGCGCGGAAGAGATCTTTGAGCGTGCGTGCGCCCTTGGGATCCATGCCAACCATGGGCTCGTCGATGACGAGAATGCGCGGCTCGTGGATCAGCGCGGCGCAGACGACCAGCCGTTGCTTCATGCCGTGGGAGTAACTTTCCACCAGCTCATCTTTCCATGGGATCAATTCCAATAACTCCAACAGTTCGACAATGCGACGACTGAGCCGTACCGATTCGATGCGGTGCAGTTTGCCGACGAATTCCAAAAATTCATGGCCGCTAAGCTTCTCGTAGATAAAAGGCCGGTCGGGAATGAATCCGGAAATCGCCTTCGCCTTCTCAGGCTCCTTCATCACATCATATTTGCCAAGCAGGACTTGGCCCGATGTGGGCCTAAGGATACCCATCATGGTGCGGATAGTTGTGGTCTTGCCCGCGCCGTTGGGACCGAGAAAGCCAAAGATTTGGCCGGCCGGCACTTCGATATTGAGATCGTCGACGGCGGCGAGTTTGCCGTAATGTTTGGTCAGGCTGATGAGTTGAATCATGTCAATTTTAGATTTTCGATTTTAGATTGTCGGATTTCTGGCAGTCATCTAAATAGACAATGTAAAGTGATGCTCTTTTTACAAAATTTCAATTTTAAGATTGCCAATGAGTTGCAAGATATCGAGCTGGCGGTCGATTTCGCCTTCGAGAAATTTCACGTGCGTGACGTCGGCCGGAAATTGATTGAGCACAGAGTCGATTGAGATCCACTCGCCGAGCCAGATCTCTGACCAGGCGTGATAGTAAAACGCGCCGCGCAGGTAGACGATGCCGACGACGGTCTTCGCCGGTATTCCTGCGGCGCGCGCCAAGGCGTTGAAGAGCACCGTGTGCTCGTTGCAATCGCCTCTCTTGGTTTGGAGAACTTCGAGCGCGTTGGGAATGCTCACCGTCGGTTGTTTGGCGATTTCCTTATAGACCCAGTCTTTGATCTTCACTGCGGCTCTATACGAGTTAGTCTCTCCGTTCAGAATCTTCGCGGCTAGCACACGGATGCTTGGATGATCGGCCTGCAAAAACGGCGTGGGTTGTAGATAAGAAGTCATTCGCGCGTCCCTAATCGGAATACTTTTTGCGCTGAGTTGCTGTGGATTTTCGCGCCGGATTTCCAACCCGTCGTCACTCAGTCTTTGACGGCCGCCGCTGAGGGAGAAGTTGGCTAGGTTAATGCCGCTCAGCTTGAGCTTAAGATCGGCGCGAGATTGAGGATCAGCAATCGCGTTTGCAATCGGGATGGACGTTTGAGCGACGATGTCCAGCGATACCGCTCGGGAGGAAGCGGCTTTCGCGTCTTCGGCGCTTTGTCGCACCAGCGACAAGCCGGCCGGAGATTCTTCTTTGAGCGTCCGACCCTGGCCGTCCACCCATGAAACGACCGAGATGCCGCGGAAGCTTTGGCGCAATTTAATCGCCGGCTCGGTGCGCCCGCCAGCGCGGATCTGCTCCCGTCCTTCGATGACGACGGTTGTCACTTGCTGCGATAGCGTAGCTGGATCGAAGGTGGAGAAGAAGAATTTCTTGCCGGCTTCGAGTTGCTGCGTGACAACGTACGGTTTTAAGGCGGCAAGCAGATAAGGCGCTTGGGAAAGCGTGATTTCGCGGGTGGATTTGTGGCCGGCAGAGTCGATTTCTAGTCTTAGCGTCCCTTCATTAACCCGGCCCCGCGCGGTGAAGCGAATTTCTCTCGAACTTAGCCCGAATTCAAAGTTTTCCAAGGTCCAGTCCTCGTTGGCTTCCATTTCCAGTCGCGTCGTGGCGGGTTGCACGGTACCGAGTAGATTCAAATTCATCACCGACTGATCATGGAGTTTGTAACCTTTCGACTTCGGCGAGATGGTTTGGGACGCGTAACCGATCTTTTCGCCGCGATAGAAGACACCCCACCATTCCTCTATGGTCTCGGTGATTTTTTCCGTGCTGCGCACCGTGATTACCGGCGGCGGGCCGCCGAGCTGGCGCTTGACGAGGAAAATGTTCATCAAGCACCAGAAAAGCACGATGGCAACGCCGATGGATCGCTTAACAAGCATGCGGTAGAGCATATATGGTAAAGGCAAAGCGCGCTGGGAGCAAACAATTCCAGAAAAATCATTGAAATCTGATCCGACAAACTTGAAATTTGCTGCTGATCGCATGCTCGGCAGGCTGGTAAAGTGGCTCCGTGTGATCGGGCAGGATGTCACTTACGGTCAGCATCTGACCGGCTATGGACTTATTCGCGCCGCGCGGGCGGAAAGCCGGCTAATTCTCACTCGCGACAGGCGCTTGAAGCAAAAACATCCGCCGCCGTTCGTGTTCATCGCGAGCGACCATTATCGCGAGCAGCTGCGGCAAGTGATCCAAGAGTGTGGATTGAAACCTGGCGACGGCATGTTCACGCGTTGCGTGGAATGCAACACAGTGCTGCAACACAGGTCCAAAGAGACAGTGGAAAGAATCGTGCCGCCATACGTCTTTTCAACCCAAGAGGAGTTTTCCTGGTGCGCACAATGCCAACGGGTTTACTGGCCAGCGACGCATCACCAGAAAATGCTCGAAGAACTCAGAAGCATTGGCATCGGGTGAGCTAGAATTAGCGGCGTTTGTGTGCTAAAAAACCAAACTGTTCGTTGAATTATTTCCCCGGTTCAGCCGAAGGCTGATCAGCTTTCAGCTAAAGCTCAGACAGTCGGTAGAGAGGCGGATTAGTCTAACGCGGAGGCCGTGGAAACACTAAAACATATATTTCCCCGGTAGCTCAGTCGGTAGAGCAGTTGGCTGTTAACCAATTGGTCGGGGGTTCGAGTCCCTCCCGGGGAGCCAGATTTCAGAAAGGCCATTTTTCACCCGAGAAGTGGCCTTTTTCTTTTGGTAGGTAGAGTTCGTAAGCGTAAGTATATCAAAAGGTTTTCGGTAGTTAGGGATCAGAGCGCCGTCTTTCCAACGGCAGTTCGAGAATACAAAATCGAGAATGCAGCGTTTTTCTTTCATTTCTTGCTTTTCGTAAAGACTGGCGGCCTTTTGGGTGAGTTCGAGAAGCTGAACACCTTCTTCTAAGTAGGATGAGTTTGCATTCTGGTGTTTTTCGATCTTACGGAGAATTTCAGCCTGCTCAGTACGCCAATCGCTATTTTTACGGTCAAAGAATTCCTGGGTAATTTTGGCGTCGAGCTTATCCACATACATCGCATCGATTCGGTCCTGTAGCTTCTGGTATTCCTTTTGGAGTTTGCCAATCATCTCATCATGATAGCGTTTCTCATCGCCGTGACTTTCTTTGAGTGCCGTGACGACCCATTCAAGCACTTCTTTCTCCATTCGGATTAAGCGGAGTGCCTCACCGAATTGCCGGGCCAGTTCTTCTTCACGAACATACTTTTCTGGACATTTGCCCTTATAGCCTGTGCAGTGATAATAGACGTATCGTCCCTTCTTGATCTCTGCTGTGAGTGCACAGCCGCAATGACCACAGAACACAAGTCCTTGGAAAGGCCACTCGTACGTATGCGGTCGTCTCCGGCAGTGGCCCTTATCAGTCAAAATCTCTTGAACCCGGTCGAATAATTCCCGGCTAACGGTTGGCTCGTGTAATCCTTTATAACGTTTCCCTGCCCAGTCGAACTCACCGTGGTAGATCGGGTTGGTTAGAATCTTGTGGACAGTGCTCTTGCCGACGATGTTTCCAGTCTTCCGGTAAGTCAAACCTTCGGAGTTGGCTTTTCGGGCCACATCCAACAAGGAGTGGTTACCTGTCGCATACCACTCGAAGAGCTGGCGGATGACAGGTGCAAGCGCCGGGTCGGGCTGAATAAAGCGCTTATCGCCACACTGGACGTTTATGTATCCTAAAGGGGCAAACGATGGATAGACACCTTGTTCGGCCTTTTCAAGCATTCCTTTCTTGGTCTCTTCGGACAAATTGTCGATGTAATTCTTGGCCATTAGGACTTTGATCCCGTGTATGAATTTCTCTGAAGAACGGGAGTCACGGGAAAAAACCACATTTTCCTTAGCGAAATGGATTTCCAGATCGAGTTCGTCAAGCGTGATCCAATCTTTAAGATTGCGATAGAGACGGTCGGTTTTTTCAACGAGCAGCAGGCGGCAAGAATTTGCTGCTATCTTGGCTTTGGATTCCGCCCTGAAAAATTCCACCATTGCCGTGAACCCGCTGCGGCCCGTTTTTTTCGCGGTCTCGACGTCCACGTACTGCTGCACCACTGAGAAGCCCTTATCAGCTGCATAGGTCGTCAATAGCTTCAATTGTGCCGGAATCGAGAAGCCTTCTTTTTCCTGCTCTTTGGAAGAAACTCTGGCGTAGATCGCGGACTTGCGGTTGCTTTGAAGATTGGCCCTGATGGTACGTAATTCTGATCTCGACATTATCTGGGTTTATCTTTCATAAGAAACTTTCTGTCAAGTAAGAATTACCTACATTATGAGTTTCGCAATTCCTTGTGGAATGGTCCGATAGCAAGCCGAGCTATTCGAGCTCTTGGGGCAATTACATTTCCCTATGAGGTGTGTCTCGGTGGGTGTCAGAAAGCTGATCTGCGGCGTCCCACTTCTGAAGAACTCGAAAAAAGCCGGTAATGTTCTCAATAATGTCGCGGGCGTCTTCGCGCGTGAGCGTCTGAGAAGAGCGACCTTGCCAAAACCCAAGTGTGCGGTCGATGAGTTGGTTTTGTATCTTTCGCATCCGTTCTGCCGAAAACATTTTCCTTCAGTGCTACTCTAATCAATTTGCTTCAGAACAAGAGATGCGAATTGGCCAAAAACCGGTGACAATTGGGCCAATTATGATTTGGGCAGGCCAAAATGTGGCGCAGGGGTTTCCGGTTCGGATGTGTTAACCGCGATCCCCTGCCTTCGGAATGTACTCGTAGATTGCAGTAGAAAAGGCACCTCCGGCCACAAATCCTCCCACGTGAGCCCAGAACGCGACGTTCGAACCATGCTGTTTTAGACCCATGGAAATTTGTAGAAAAATCCAGACGGCCAAGAAAATCCAAGCTGGAAGGCGGATCGTAATCCGGCGCAGGAAATAAATGAGGACCGGTTCCAGAACCAGAGTTATGCGTGCTCTGGGATTACAGATGAAGAACGCTCCCAAGACACCACTGATGCTTCCGCTGGCGCCAATAAGGGGCGAAGAGGAGTTCGGTTGCATAAACATGTGAGCCAGGCAAGCACTGATCCCCGTGGTTAAATAGAACGTCAGGAAGTTTACTGTCTCCAGTTGATTTTCCACGCGCCTGCCGAAGACCAGGAGAAAAACCATATTCCCAAACAGATGAATCAGGTCTCCGTGGAGGAACATGGATGTAACAAGTGTAGGGATAGCTGAAAGGTTGCCAAAGGAAACGGGATGGAAACCGAACGTGTGAGCAACTCTATCGGAGATGAAAAGGTTGGTATTCCACGTGACGACGAAATGGATCGAAACGTTGGCGGCCACGATCGTATAGGTGGTCCACGGGGTCTTTATGACTCTCAAATTCGTAGCGACGGGAAGCATGGTGTGTCAGTGGCCGTTGTTTCTGGCCTCAAGGAAACAAGGGGCGACTCGATTGAGGATTCGGTGGAGGGCCTCAAGTATGAGCGTTAAATTTTCCTCTACAGGCTTTGAATTTCCTTTTCGCCATTGCTCAGTAAGCAGATCATGGTCTCCAAAATGGTGCCCATTGTCGTTTCCGTTAAGCTTTAATCCCCATAAAGCTAATCGGCTTTCGAGACTCATATACCGGTGCGGATCATAGGCGGCCAGCTCGGCGAAAAGATCGAGATGCTTCCAGGGTTGAAAGCGAGCCCGGGGCAGGATGCAAGAAGGCTCAACGCCGAGCGCAGTGGACCTCTCGATCAGGAACGGGAAGGTGAAGCCCAACCCGTTCCAGGTTACAAAAATGGGTATACCTCGCTCCTTCGTGAAGGCTCTCAGCCTCTGCCAGAAGGTCTGGAGGAGGTCTTTCTCATCGTCGATCGTTTGGGCGACTGCCACCGTGAGCTTTGGAGCTGAGCCGTTCATCACGAGCGCCTTTCCGATACCGATGATGTGCCCAAATTCCGGTGTCAGCGCCATTTTCTTCTTGAGAAGAGCGGTCAGTGCGACGGAATCCGCGGCTTCTTTGGCAAGATACTGTTCCAAAGTGGCGGACAAGAGCGGGTGAGTCGCGTCGTTTTTCCGTAGATCGTTCAGAGTTCTTGTCCAGATAACCTCCTGGATCTCCCTCGGCTGAACCTTGAAGCTCTGAAAGGCAGTGGCGATGTGGATGATGTAGTACATGTTTAAAAGACTTCCGGGTTTTCTTTTGCAGGCTGATTCTTTGTGGCAGAAGCGTGGCCGTTTGGTTCCCTTCGTCCCTCGATATCTTTTCTCCAACCCAGGATCGCCAGAGCGGCTTCTTCCATCACGCGAGCGATTTTGAAGAGATCAGCGTATTCGAGAGAAATTCCAACCTTGTTGTCTTGTTTGTTTTTGTTGTTTTCGGTGATTCCCAGGAAATAGCGGATCTTTGAGCTTTTCGGTTGGTCCTTTGGACGATAAAAGCCGATGGTCTTGGCGCTCCCGTCGCGGCCGGTCTTCGTTGGGTCCCTGTACCAGGATGGGAGAGTTCCATCAGAACCAGAGACCAGCTCTTCTCTCCCTTGAGCGAGAGCAGCCGCTGCGGCAGCCACCTCCAGGGCTCCGTCAAAGTTAAAGCTCGCGGTGAGCTTCTTTTCCCACTGATACTTCTTGCTGTTCTTGTCAGGCATCTTGTTTTCCATACCTGGAATCGCTGGTGCCAGGCTCACAAAGACAAGGGCAAGCTCCGGACTCGGACTTATCTGTAGAGCGCTCTTGGCTCTGTAGAAATTCAGCGCTTGAACGAATGTCCTTTCCATTCTCCGATGAGTCTTAGCTGAAACTTAGCTCTGCTTCTGTGTCGCCTCCGATTTTCTCTCCACCGGAATGATGTCTTTTATCCTAGCTCCCGGTATCGAACTCTTGATCTTCACAATGGTTTCAAGAGAACCGTTCTCTGCCGCCTTTTGCAGATGAATGAGTTCGTTGGGGCTGAATGCAAGTTTTCCCTGGCCGATAAGCTCCTCATAGACCTCTTTGCTTCCGCAAACGTGGACTTCGCCGGAGGGAGTCTCCAGGACGACTTCCCTGTAACGCCGGATGAAATCCTTGGCTTCTTCCTGAGTGATCATGATGTTACTCCTTCCTGTTTTTTGGAAATTGTTCACAAATACCTTTCATTTGGTTCCATTTTTTGACCCTTCTTTTGGAACGCATGGCATAATATCGACTGGTGTCTGCGGCCATGGTCTTTCTGTTGGTCTTGCTTCCTGTTCAGTGCTGGGGATTTTCGGCGGATGTATTCTTGCGCGCCTCGGCCGCCACTGGAATTCCTGTTGAGCTTCTCCTTGCGATAAGCCATGTCGAAAGCGGCTTTCACCCGCATGCTCTCAACGTGTCAGGGGAATCTGCTTTTCCGTCCTCACAGTATGAAGCGGTACGGTTGCTGAGACGGTCGGGTGACAACGTGGATATCGGCCTTATGCAGATCAACTGGAAATTTTGGGGAAACCGATTCGGCCTCTCAAAGTCCGAGCTTTTAGATCCACAAATCAATGTTTTGGTTGGAGCGAAGATCCTCAAGCACTGCATTCGTCTTAGTGAAAGGTGGTGGATTGGAGTTGGACTCTATCACTCGCCAGAAAACTTTCGGCAACGCGAGTATGTTGAAAAAGTTTGGCGATCTTATCGGCGCGTGCTGATACAAATGAGCAAATGAATTGGGAATCGCGCTTCACGATACGTACGCAAATAAGAGAAGCTGAGTCGGGCTTTGGGATCGGGTCCCGCTTTTTTTCGACATCGGTTCCTGCCTGTATTCTGTTGGAGGTATAACTTCCTTTGTTCCTTCGCCCTGGCTTTCTGGACTCATTACTCTCGGTTGCAGCCTTTCATCGGATGTCCCAATTGAGTCCCCGTCAACGAATTCCTCCAGCTCAAGATTCCCTGGAAGAATCATGTCGGTCTCTTCTTCGACGCCTCTAAGCTTACGAAGCTCGCTTTCGAGGGAGATTTTCTCTTCCGCCCGATCAACAATCGTTTTTGCCAAGGCGACCAGACCGTCTTCTTCGATTTGTTCGAGAAACTGTCCGTCCGTGAGTTCCCCTTCCGTTAAAAGCGCAGCGCGCAGTTTCTTGACGTTCAGGGTTATGGCTTTCTCCTGGATCGTGTTTTTGTAGTATAGGTGGTGAACGTTCACAGGTTCTTTCTGGCCGATTCTCCACGATCTTCTGGACGCCTGTCGCACGATGTAGACCGAATAGTCCTGCTGGTACCAGACGACCTCGGGAAACTGGATTAGATCGAGACCGGTCTGGACGTTTCTTGGATGGGTTATTAAAACGTCTCCTCTGAACGACTGAATCCATTCTTCTCGCTCGCCGGCCTTTACTTTAGAGGCTTTCAGCACCTCGGCTTGAAGGCCTGCATCGCCAAGTATCTTCTTGAGTCTTT
>WNGF01003376.1_pt1 | contig 21806 bp, 27 predicted proteins | sample 5400641 | NCBI WGS metagenome assembly WNGF01 (sample SAMN13153371, study PRJNA577476) | soil metagenome | isolation source: 80 cm soil or saprolite under grassland replicate 2 | place: USA:California | collected 2016-06-15 | reverse complement strand
CCGTGCGATCGTTTTCGGTGGCGTGCTGGAGCTCGCGCACCTTGAGCGGCCGGTTGGAGCTGAAAAGGATCGCTTCGAGCGCGGCTGACAGCTCCCTCACGTCTTCGCCTCGACCCGGATGGGTCCGAAGCGCTCCTTCTGCTTGATGGTGATCTCAGACCTGCGCAGCAGCTCGAGGACCGCAACGAAGGTGACGACCGCCTCCAGCCTGTCCTCAGATTCGAGGATGAGCTCGAGCAGCTCGATCGGTCCCTCGCGCAGCCGGCGCGCGATCAGCTCCACCTTCTCCTCGAGAGTCCAGGTACGGCCGGTGACCACGAGAGGCCGTGGCGGGATTCGAGCGAGGACGCTGTTGAAGGCAAGCACAAGCAGCTCAACCTCGAGCGGTTCTTCCTGGCCTTCAGAATCGACCTGACGCGGGGGAGGTGGAAACGCGAACGACTCCTGCTCTGCGCGTTCCATCAGGCCCGCAGCCATCTCCTTGTAGACGCGGTACTCCTCGAGACGCTTACGAACCTCTTCCTCCCAACCGAGCAGCTCCGTCTCGTCGTCGGTGGGCTGCTCGCCAGGCAGCAAACGAATGGATTTGAGGAGCAGCAAGCGCGCCGCCATCCAGAGGAACTCCGCCATCTCCTGCGGGTCGGCGACCTCTCTGGCCGCGACCTCGAGCAGATACGCATCGGTCACCTTCGCCAGCGAGACCTGAAAGATGTCGACCTCTTCACGTTCCGCGAGCGCAAGCAGAAGCTCGAGTGGCCCTTCGAACACCGGCGTCTTGACGTCGATTCGTGGGCCGGAGACCGGCGGTTCCACGAGGCGTAAGGCTATCTCAGGTCGACCTGGTGGAACTTTTCCACGCGTCCGGAAGCGCGCCAGCGGCGCCGAAGACCGCCGGGCCGAACAGCCTCCGCGCCGCCATCAATTCACTTCATGGGCACGAGCGGTCGCCCCCACCCGAGCTTTTCGCTCAACCGGCGGTAGAAGCTCTCTGGCGGGCTGAACCGAACCACCTTGAGGCGGCGCGCGTGCGAACCGCAGCGCACGTCATCGCCGATCTGCACGGCGCGGCCGCGGCGGCCGCCGTCGATCCGCATCTCTGCGGGACCGCGCACGACCGACAGCGTGATGTCCTGGCCGGGGGGGAAGACGATCGGCCGGACCGTCAGGGCGAAGGGATTCATTGGCACCAGGACCAGGTCGCGAAGCGTGGGTTCGAGGATCGGGCCACCGCCCGCGAGTGCATACGCGGTGGAGCCGGTGGCGGTGGCGACCAGCACCCCATCCGCGTCGATGACGCCCACTCCTTGCCCGCCGACGTCGATTCCCACGCGCAGCATTCGCGCTTCGCCGGTGCGGTCGATGACCACTTCGTTGAGGCCGATCGTCCTGGCGATGTTCTTGTCGTTGCGGAGGAGAGTCACCTGGAGCACGTTGCGCTCCTCGATCCGGTAGGCGCCTTCGAAGAAGCGAGTCAGGCCATCGTCGAGCTGCTCTGCCTCGAGCTCGGTGAGGAAGCCCAGGCGCCCGAGGTTGACCCCGAGCAGAGGGATTCCACGAGGCGCCGCGAGCCGGCCGCCGGCCAGGAAGGTGCCGTCACCGCCGAGCGTCACGATCAGGGTCGCCTCCTTCAAACGGCCGGCAATCGCCGCCACGGGGCCGTCGCGATCTGCTTCCCAGGCCTCGACGTTGTGCTTGCGCAGGGATTCGATAGCCGAGCGGACGACCGCCCCGTCTGCCCACGGGCCGTGAAGCACGCAGACGCTCATGCCGGCATGAGGTGGAGGAAGATCTCGCGGTTGCCGCCGGCGCCGGGTAGCTCCGACGGCGCTTCTGCACGTACGGTGTAGCCATTGTCTCCACACCAATCGCGCAGCCGCTTGAGCGCGGCGTCGATCACAACCGGATCCCGAACGATGCCCCCCTTCCCCACCTCCGACCGCTGGACCTGGAACTGCGGCTTGAACAACGCCACCACCTCGGCCGCAGGTGCGGCGCGCCGAACCGCGGGCAGGACCTTCTCGAGGCCTATGAACGACACGTCGACGACGACGAGCGTCACCGGTTCGGGAAATGTCTCCAGGTCGCGCGCGTTGACGCGCTCGATCACCACCACGCCGGGGTGCTCGCGCAGGCGCCAGTGAAGCAGCCCGCGTCCGACGTCCACCGCATATACCCTGCCCGCGCCCCGGCGCAGCAGCACATCGGTGAAGCCCCCCGTTGACGCGCCGATGTCCGCGCAGACGCGGCCTGCAGGATCGACCCCGAAGCGATCGAGGGCAGGAGCAAGCTTGAAAGCGCCGCGGCTGGCGTAACCCGGCTCGGTCTCGACCGAGATGTCTGCGTCATCGCGTACCGCCTTGTCCGGCCTGCGCACCGTCTCTCCGCCCACGCGCACCTTGCCGGCGAGGATCAGGGCCTGAGCACGCTCGCGGGATTCCGCGAGTCCGGTCCTTGTCACCATCACATCCAGTCGTGGCATCAAGACATTAGATGAGGACGCCAACGACAACGCCGATCACGGCTCCGACCAACACCTCGACCGGCGTGTGGCCCAGCAGCTCACGCAGCCGCTGCTCCTGCATGCCCCGCATGTGCACCAGGTCTTCGACCAGCCGGTTCAAGACCGCTGCCTGGCGACCGGCTGCGCGCCTCAGGCCGGCGGCGTCGTACATGACCACGAAAGAGAAGATGAGGGCGATCGCGAATGCCGCGGTCGTGAGTCCCGCGTGTCGACCGATCGCAGCCGTCAGGCCCATGACGATGGCGGCGTGGCTGCTGGGCATGCCGCCCATCTCGGCGAGCACCCTGAGGTTGAGCCTGCGCTGTCGCACCGAGCTGAGGACGACCTTGGCGACCTGGGCGATGGTCCAGGCCACCAGGGGGGCGAGCAAGTAAGTCACTCGCGCAATTGTGCGGAGAGGGCCTCGGCCTTGCTCTTCATCGCCTCCAGGCGCTGCTCCGCTTCCGCCAGGAGCTTCAGAGCCCGTTCGTGGGCGCTGACGAGCTCGTCGAGGGGTGCGCTGCCGTCCGCAAGCAGCTCGATCGTCTGCTCGAGGCTCGCGACCAGGTTCTCGAAGCTGTTGGCGGCGCCCGGGGCTGAGGTCACGTCACCGTGGCCGCGACGCGACCGAGGATGCCGTTGACAAAGCGGCCAGACTCCTCGCCCGAGAACGTCTTGGCGAGCTCGATAGATTCGTTGATGGCCGCTTTGGTGGGCACGCGGCGGTCGACTGCGATCTCGTAGACCGCGATCCTGAGCACGATCCTGTCGACCTTGGCCATCTGCTGGAGCTTCCAGTGCTCGGAGGCTTCGCTGAGGATCGCGTCCAGCTTCTCGCGGTTGGCGATCACCCCCTGTATCAGCTGGCCCGCGAAGGCTGCGACCTCGGGGGTGGCCGCGCCCTCCGAGGCCTGGTACTGCAGGACCTCGTCGGGGTCGTCGTCCGCGCCCTCGAGCTGGAACAACACCTTGAGGGCCAGCTCCCTGGCCTGGTGGCGCTTGCCCACGGGAGCTACCTAGTTGGCGAAAGCGATGCTGGAGACGAAGACGTTGACCTCGCCGACCTCGAGGCCGAGCATCCGCTCTGTGGCTTCGACCACGTTGCCCTGCACCGCCTTCGCGACATCGCCCAGCTTGGCTTCGGAGTCGACCGTGATGAAGACCTCGAGGTGGATCGAGCGATCCGCCTCGACCTGGACACGAACACCTCGGTGCGCCGTGTGACGGCGAACCCAATCACCGAAATGACGCGCCGCCGCCTCGTCCATGCCGGAGACGCCCTCCATCTCACAAGCGGCAAGCGCAGCGATGCTCGCGATCACCTCGTTGGCCACACGGACCGCGCCCAAAGCGCCGTTTTCTCCCATAGAGCGGCAATGCTACGCCCCTGGACGGTCGCTACGCCCGCTCCATGTACGTCTGCGTACGCGTGTCGACCCGGATCACATCACCGGTCTGGATGAACAGTGGCACCTGGATGGTGGCCCCGGTCTCGAGCTTCGCGGGCTTGGTTCCACCTGAGACGGTGTCACCCCTGAAGCCGGGGTCTGTCTGCACCACCTTAAGCGCCACCGTGATCGGCAGGTCGACTCCGATCAGCCTGTCCTGGTAGCGCAGGAGATAAGCCGGGCTGCCCTCTTTGAGCAGCGGCAGCACGGACTCGAGCAGCTCTTCGTCAACCGGAACCTGGTCGTAGGTCTGCGTGTCCATGAAGTAGTGATGGCTGCCGTCGGAATACAGATATGTCGCTTCTTTCTTGTCGATGCGGACCGTGCGGTACTTGTCGCCGCTGCGGAAGCTCTGCTCGAAGATCGACCCTGTCAACAGGTTGCGGAGCTTGGCCTTGATCACCGCGCCGGCGCGAGCGAGCTTGATGTGCTCGACGCTGACCACCTCTAGCAGCTGTCCGTCCATCTCGAACATGGTCCCGTTGCGGAAGTCGTTGCTCGAGATCACTCCTCGGCCAAAGACTCCAACGCGAGCAGATAGCCCGTGAATCCGAGACCCGTGATCACACCGCGAGCCGCGCGTGCAGTGACGCTCTTCGACCTGTACTCCTCGCGTGCATGGATGTTGGAGATGTGGACCTCCACGGTCGGGATCGACAGCGACTGCAAGCAGTCGGCGAGCGCGAGGGAGTAGTGAGACAACGCCCCAGGGTTGATCACGATGCCCGTGGATCCAGGCGCCTCCTTCTGCAAGAAGTCGATCAGCTCCCCTTCATGGTTGCTCTGAAAGAAGCTCACCTCGAGCCCGAGCTTGTCCGCCCGTTCGCGGACGGCACCGGTAAGGTCCGCCAGCGAGCGGGTGCCGTAGATGTGCGGCTCGCGTTTGCCGAGGAGGTTCAGGTTCGGGCCGTTGACGACCAGGATCCGTTTCACGCCAGAGCCCGCCGCACGACACGCCGCACGACCGCAGGCGGGACCGCATGCCCCGTTTCCGCATGACCCAACCGGCGAGGCATCACCCAGGCCACGCGGCCGCGACGAGCCTTCTTGTCGCGCGGGATCGCCGCCAGCACGCGGGACGGATCAACCGCCGGCGGGCGGTCCGCCAGCCCGTACTCGGTGAGGAGCGCATCCTGCGCCTCGACCAGGCGCGCGCTGCACAGGTCGAGAGATAGGGCGATCTTCGCCGCGACTCGCATGCCGAATGCAACCGCGCGGCCATGGGAGACCCTGAAGCGGCTCGCCGCCTCCAGCGCGTGACCGGCGGTGTGGCCGTAATTGAGGATCGCGCGTGGGCCCCGCTCCCTTTCGTCGCGCGCGACCACCAGCGCTTTCGCCGTGACGCAGCGGAACACGACCCGTTCGAGCAGGCGGCGGTCCGCCGCCAGTAGGCGGTCGCTTTCCTTTTGCAGCAGCTCGAACAGGCCCCTGTCCATGGCGACGCCGTACTTTACAACCTCGGCAAAGGCGTCCCGGAAGCGCGCCGCGGGCAGCGTTTCCAGGCACCCCAGGTCTGCGACCACCGCCGACGGCTGCCAGAAGGTTCCGATCGCGTTCTTCGAGTGGACGCCGTTGACACCGGTCTTGCCGCCGATGCTCGAATCCACCATCGCCAGCAGCGTCGTCGGCACGGCCACGAGGCGGACACCTCGCTGCCAGATCGATGCGGCGAAACCGGCCAGGTCTCCGACCGTTCCGCCCCCAACCGCGATCACCAAACCTCCGCGATCGATCCGCTGTTTCTCGAGGAAGGCCAGCACCTCCGCGAGCGCAGACATCGACTTGGTGCGCTCTCCCGGACGCACGACGTGGATGGAAGTCTTGACGGCCGATGCCTTGATGCTCTTGACGACCTTCTCGGCGACGCGTGTGACGTTCCGATCGGTGATGATCGCTACGCCCGTCGGATCCAACCTCCTAACGACGCCACGAACCTCACGGAGAGCGTCGCTGCCGACGATCACGGGATAGCTTCCCGCGCTCGCGTCGACGATCAGCCGGACCAAAGCTTCAGGACCTCCGCCGCGACGGCATCCAGCGATTGGTCGGCATCGACCCGGTGGTCGGCCTGCTCATAGCGCGGCCTCCGCTCGTCCAGGAGCGCGTGGAGCTGCTCCCGATTGCGCCCGGCCGCAACCGGTCGGTTGGTGAAACCCCGGATCCGGCTCCAGATCGCCTCGAACGAGGCCTCAAGGTAGACGCTAACCGAGCGCTCCTGGATCAGCCTCCAGTTGGAGTCAGGGACCGGGGTTCCGCCGCCGAGGGCCGCTACAGCCCCCGGCTTCAGCGCCTCGGGCAGAAGGCTTGATTCGAGAGCGCGGAATGCTTCCTCGCTCTGTGTGGCGAACATGTCCGAGATCGCCATCCCGGCCTCGTTTTCGATCATGAGGTCGAGGTCGAAGAAAGGCGCGTGGGCGTGGTCGGCGACGAGGCCCCCGACCACCGTCTTGCCTGACCCCATGAAACCGATGAGCGCCAGTGTCTTCCGAATCTTTTAGACGCCGCTTGGGTGCGCGGGCGCAGGCACCCCGGTGCGCCGCCGCTCCGACTGCACGAACACCTGGTCGCGGAAATAGCCCGGGTTGGGCAGGTGAGCGAGCACCTCGGCCCCGGCCTGGCTGGCGGCGTCGACCTCGACGCGGCCGTAACCGAGGATGCGACCGATGAACGGCTGCCTGGTGGTGCAGTCCTGGACGCGGTCGATGGGAACGATCTTGGAGTTGCGGCTGAAAACACCGCTCTCGATCTTGATGCGCTGATCCGTGAGCGTGTACACGGTGGTCTGCCACCGGATCCAGACCACGATCAGCCAGAGCAGAGCGATGCCGACCACGGCCAGGCTGAGTAAGGTCCGCAACCGCGGAACGTAGTAGAAATCGGGTCCGAAGATCGTGAAGTCGGCGATGGCCACGATCGCCAGCAGGGCGACCGGGATCAGCAAAGACTTGACAAGCACGATCCAGTGCTGGTGCGTCTTGATGATCATGTTCTCGCCTGGCAGAAGGTCGGACATGCCGGCGCCTACGCTATCGCATTTGGAACAGGACGATCAGCGCTCCCGCCGCGAGGTATGGACCGTACGCGATCGTGCCCTTCAATGAACGCCGCCAAACGATGACGCCGATCGAAACCGCGCCTGCGAGGAACACTCCGTAGAACAGCGCGGACACGATCTGGGGCCAGCCGAGCAGAAGGCCCATGAACAGCGCGAGCTTGACGTCGCCGAAGCCAAGGGCTTCTGTCTTGAACAGGAAGGCGCCCGCGACGGCGAGAAACGTGAACAGCAGGCCAGCCCCGATTCCGGTCGCGAGCCCCGCCCACCAAGGGTTTTCGAGAAGGCTGACAACAAGCGCGAGGGCAATCGACGGGAAGAGCACCCGATCGAGGATCAGCCGGTGCTCGAAGTCGAAGAAGATCACTTGCACCAGCACCAACGCGAAAACGCTGCGAAGAAGGAGAAGGAGCTCAGCCCCGAACACGTAGCCGAGGCCGGCGAAGATGATCGCCGTGAGTATCGGCGGGCCCCAGACCTGCCACGGGCGGTGGCCGGGCTCGAGGCCCTCCAGAAGGGCCAGCTTCACCGAGCCCCAGCGCGCCAGCCACCCCGCGGCGGCGCCGATGATTCCCCATCCGACAGCCACCAGGACGTGGTTCACGATGCGAGAGTCTGGCGCATCGCTTCGAGCGGAGCGGGCTTTCCGGTCCACGTTTCGAACGAACGCGCGCCCTGCGCGAGCAGGACGGTCCAGCCGTCGGCCACACGTATGCCGAGTGAGCGCGCCTTGCGGACCAGCGGGGTTCCACCGCGCACGTAGACGAGGTCGATCACCGCCCCTTCTTGCGGCAGGGCGTTCGGGCGAAGGGGCATCTCCTCTCGCCGGCCGAGCGGTGTGGCGTTGAGCAGCAGGTCGGCCGAGCGTGCCCGCTTCATCCAGCCGGGGTCATCCCAACCAAGAACCTTTCCCGGCATGTCGACCTCGCGTGGTCGCCGCGAAACGAAGACCAGGTGCGCTCCGTCGAGCGCCACCGCCGCAGCGCGGGCCGACCCGCCGGTGCCGAGGATGACGACGTCGGCGCCACGCGGCTCAAGGCCGACCTCAACGAGCGCTGCACGGATTCCAGCCACGTCCGTGTTCGAGCCGACCAGCCGTTCCGCATCGCGTGCAATCGTGTTGACCGCTCGGGCTCTCACGGCTTCCGGGTCGAGGCTGTCCAGGTGCCCCATGACGGCGACTTTGTGCGGGATCGTGACGTTGGCGCCGGCCACGTCGGGCGCGCGAAGGCTCTCGATCGCGGCCGGGAGCCCGTCGGCGCTCACGTCGAGAAGCTCATACGTCCAATCCAGGCCAAGCGCGTCGAACGCTGCGTTGTGCATTGCCGGGCTGCTCGAATACGAGATGCGCTGGCCGAGCAGAAAGACTTTCAGCTTCCGCTTACGCCGTAGATCTTCTTATCGCGCTCGAAGTCCTGTTCATTGGTCTCAAAGTGCGTCACGCCCGCCTTGTCCGTGAAGTAGAAGAGGAACTGCGTCTGGGGCGGGTTGATGCACGCGAGCAGCGCGGCTTTCCCCGGGTTGCTGATCGGGCCCGGCGGCAGACCGGCGTGCTTGCGCGTGTTGTACGGCGTGTTCAGCTGCAGCTCGGCGAAGGTCGGCTCCGGGGTCAACCGGCCCAGCGCATAGAGCAGGGTCGCGTCCACGCCCAACGACATGTTCTGCTTCAGCCGGTTGTAGTAGACGCTGCACACCTTGCCGCGGTCGGAGTCGGTGTTGGCTTCGCGCTCCACCATGGACGCCAGGATCACGATCGCTTCCATGGACTCGGCCGGCCGAGCCGCTGTCGGCTGCTTGATCTGGTTCCGGAGGTCGGTCGAGAAAACCGCTCCGAACTGGTTGAGCTGCGCAGTGACCAGGGCCTTCACCCCGGACGTCTTGTCGAGAAGGTAGGTGTCAGGAAACAGGTAACCCTCCAGCAGCGGCCGGGCGTTCGCCGGGCGCAAGCGAAGGAAGTCGTACTGCGCGGTGAGCGACGGGTCCTGGGTGGCGCTGATGTACGCGGCGGCTGTGCCGAGACCCGACTTCTCAACGTACGGTGCCTGGAATTTGATCGGGAAGCCCTCAGGGATGGTCACGGCGACCTGGTCGGGACGGCCGTGCTCCAGTGCGGAGACGATCTGAGCCGTGCTCATGTTGCGATTGAGGACGAAGGTCCCCGCCTGGAACCTGGAAGTGGCGCCGATGATCCTGGAGTACAGCTCGAAAACATTCCGGTCGCGGATGAGGCGCTGGTTGAACAGGTCGTCGATGATGTCGTTGGGGACCTCGCCGGGATCGACCCTGAACAAAACCGGCTCGCTTTTCGTCGATACCGGCGTGTATACATTGAAGTTCCACCAGTCCACCACTCGCGAGGTGCCAAAGCCCAGGACCGCGAGGACGACGAGGATGGCTACCAGGCGCCTCATTCGACCTCGTCCTCCTCGAGCGCCGCGATCACCCGCTGGAACTCATCGCCCTCGACCGTTTCCAGCCCACCGGCGGCCTCCCGCAAGAGGAGCACCTGATTGGGATCGTCGACGTTTTCGACCAGGTAGTAGACCGCTCCCTCGTGGTCGAACGCATCGTGAAGCTGAAACTGGCGTTCACGCCCGGCCTCGTCGATCAGGGTTACGTGCTGAGCTGGCTCTTGGTCTTCAGCCGACATGCTTTTTTGAATGTGGTGGCCGCGGTTCGCTGCTGGCCACCTGGCTTCGGAGACGATCCAGGTGAGATTGAAGCAACATCGTAGCGGCCACTCGGTCGACGTCTCGACGCCTCTGCGCGCGCCGGACGCCGCCTTCGATCATCGCGCGCTCCGCCGCTGCCGTCGTCATCCGCTCGTCAACAAGGTCAACCGGCAGACCGGCTGAGCGCCGGAGCTCGGCGGCAAGCTTCTCCGCGCTCCGTGCCTCCGGGCCAAATGTCCCGTCGAGCCGCCGAGGCAGCCCGACCACGATTCGCTCCGCTTCGCGTGCGCGCGCGATGTCAGCGATGCGCGCGGGAAGGCCCGCTTTCGGTTCGGCGGGCACCGTGGCCAGGGCCTGCGCGATCGTACCCGTAGGGTCGCTGAGGGCCAGGCCGACTCGCTTCGACCCGGGATCGACGGCCAGGATCCGCAACTAACCCACTGAGGCTGCGCTAGGGCGACGCGGTCGGAGAAGGCGAGACGGTTGGCTGCGCAGGGGCCGGCGTGATGTTGGTGCCCGACTGGACCACGTAGTGGAGCGAGATGCGCCCTACGAGCAGCGGCATGAGCGGCAGGGTGACGGGCTGCTCTTTGATCGTGACCGACCGGATCGGCAGGCTCTGCAGGTAGAGCTTGGCGCTGGTGAGCGGACGGCCGACGATCTTCGAGCGGATCAGGTTCTCATCGAGCTTGGGGGCGACGAACGCGCTCGCGTTGCCCAGGAAGGTGATGTAGCCGCCCTTGCTCGCGGTGAGGATCCTGTAATCGACCTGGATGGGGCTCTCATCGAGCAGCTGCTGGTCGGTCGGCACGCGCTGGGCGAGGTACTGCTGGAACGCCTTCTTGACCTCGGAGTCGACGTAGAAGTCGCCCTCACCCTGGAGCGTCATCGTGCCGCCGAAGCTCGGCACCAGGTCGTTCGGCTGGTGGTCCGTGTTGTACAGCGGCGCCGAATAGATGATGGTCTCGCTGAGCTTCTCGTTGGGCTTGACCGCCGCGGCGAGCTTCTGGGCGATTGTCTGGCGCAGCTCCTGCTCAAGCGTTGCGCGCCCTGCGTCGAAATCGGACTCGGTCATCTGCGGCGACGACGAGTTGTCGACGCCTCCGCCCGTGGCCTGCGGGTTGTCGACGGTGAGGCATGAGTAAGGATTGTTGGGGTTGCCACTGCTATCGACGAATGCCTTCCAACCGCTGATGGTGCTGCTCCCGACGTTGCCGGCCACCCCCGGCTGGATCGCCTTGATGCTCGCCGTCGCGGTGCCGTGCCACGTCACAAGCGTGTTGGACGATGTTTGGGCAAACATGATGCCGTCGCTGTTCAGGAAGCGTTGACCTATCGGAATCGACAATCCCGGTGAGTTGTTGAACTTCGGCTGCGAACATCCGTTGGTGTAGACGACCTGACCGAATGCCTGCGCGGCGACCACGCGCTTCACTCCGGTGGTCTTGAAGCCCTGGGAGTTGGAGCTCGAGATGACGCTCACCCGGATGTGGACAGGATCCTTGCCCGGCTGGGTCTGGATCTCGATCCCGTTCTGGGCGAAAGGCTGCGCCTGGGCCACAAGCGTCACGGTCGCGGACGGGACGAAGACCGCCATCCCGAACAACCCGACCAGCAGCACGGTTCCGGCGGCGATGTAGAGGAGAAAGCGACCGGGCTTGATCTCGGTGGCGCTGACGGTCATCAGCTTTCTCGGCGCCGCGATGCCGACGTGCGTAACCCCAGCAGCCTCCTTGCGCTGCCACCAGCGCCTTGGCGGCGCCGCCACCTCGGGCTCGGACGGTATACCCTCGCCCATCGGACCGACAGCGCCGAACACCGGGAATCCGGTCTCGGAGGCCATCTTTTGGACCGCGGGGTCGTCGCAAACAACCGTCACCCGCTTGCCCATGCGTGCCGCGTAGTTGCGCAGGAGCTGGAAGTTGAAGCGGCTCTGCCCGATGCGGGAGCGCATCGGCAGCACGAGCATGGTCTCCTCGCCCCCGAGCCGCCGCATGCGCTCGACGACCTCGGGGATCTCCTCCTCAGTCTCGACGTAAATCGGGTTCGTTGCCATGGCGTTTACAGGTCTCCTGGCTGATTGCTCAAACCTTTATACCGCTTAGGACCCGCCGCATGACGGTGTTCATCCTGGCGCGATCCTCCGCCTCGGTGCGCAATGCGTGGTTCGCGAGGCCCATCGGGGCGATGTCCTGCGGGCTCGTCAGCTGGCCCGTGGAGTCGCTGAGGTTGCGCACGTCAGGTGGCACTAGGTGCCGTATACGCGGCTCGCGCGGGAATGGAAGGCCCGACGCCCAGTTGTTCTTCACCATCTCGAGCGTGAGCTCGGGCAGGAGGCTGCCGCCTCCACATAGATAGATGTTGGTGGGCAACCTCTCACCGCGCGCGAGCTCCTTGATGCTGAGTGCGAGGCCCTGGAGGAGCACCTCCGCGTCGGCCGACAGCAGCTCTGAGACCTGGCGGTGCTGCTCGGCCGACAACAGGCCTTCGGAGTGACGAAGCTTGCGAGCTTCGGCCTCCTCGTAGCTGAGCCCGAACGCGAGCGCGAGCCGCCGGGTGAACGCCCGTCCGCCGAGGTTGAACATCCGCGTGCCCTCGACACCGCCATCCCGGACGAGAGCCACATCCGTGGTGCCGCCGCCGACGTCGACAAAAAGCCCGCCCTCGGCCCACGTCTCTTCGCTCGCGCACGCGCGCGCCAGCGCGTATGGCTGCGCGACAGCACCGGCGAGCTCGAGATCGAGCTCCCGAACGACGGAGTCGACTGCGTCGATGTGTGTCATCGGCGCGAACGTGTTGAAGACCGTGATCTCGAGGTTCTTGCCCGTGAACCCGACCGGGTTTGTCACTGGATAGCCGTCGACCCGGATGTTCGTGATCGCGGAATGGACGAGTCGGGCTTCGAGCTGCCCGTAGCTGCGTTCGAGCTCCAGCAGGTGCTGCGCCTCGCGCAGGGCGCGGCGCTGGACCATCTGCAGCATCGACGACACCTCTCCCGAGCGCACGCGCGACTGCGATGCCTCTCTTGGGTACGCGATGGTCGACGAGAAGCCTTTGATCAGCTCGCCGGCGATGCCGACGACGACCTGCCCCGGCACGGTCTTGGCCATGTCCTCGGCCGCCTCGAGGGCTCGGTTGCAAGACTGGATGACCGACTCCAGGTCGGCGATGGCGCCCCCCGACATGGCGGCCGGCGCCTGAGGCTCACGGCCGACGCCCAGGACCTCGCCGTCCAGCCCGTCGCGGCGGACCACGAGCACCTTGATGAGGTCGGTACCGATGTCGAGCACGGTGAAGTGGCGGTAGTAGTCGGTGCGCTTGCGCAGGAACTTGAACTTGCTCACTTGAGTGCCTCGGCGAGCTTCTGAAATGCCTCCGCCGCGGGTACCTTGAGCTTTCCGCGCGCCAGGTGCTTCTGGCCGCCGCCGGTGCCGACAAGCGCTGCCAGGCGGCCGGCATCGTACTCGGGGATCAGATCCTTTGACACCTTGATCACAAACAGGTCGCCGGCTGTAACGGTTACGACCCCGGACTTGACGACCTCGAGGTAGCGATCGGCGTAAGCGGCGAGCTCATCGGGAGTCGACGCCTCCACGGTCTCGGTCACGAAGGGCACCCTTCCGCGCTGCACCGCCAGGCCATCGCCTCCCTTCACCTTCGCGGCTCGGACCTGGTCGAGCAGCGTCCTCTGCCGGCGCTCCATGTCCTTGAGCTGCGCACGGAGGGACTGCACCCGCTCGGGCAGCTGCTCCGGCGAGACATTGAACGATCGAGCGAGGTCCGAGAGCAAGGAACGGTCGCGCCACACAAGCTCGTCCGCCGCCTCCCCCACGACCATGTCGATGCGCCGCAACCCGGAGCCGATGCTCGACTCGGACACGATGACGGCGGTGCCGATGTCCGCGGTGTTCGTCACATGCGTGCCACCGCACAGCTCGCAGGTCCAGTCTCCAAAGCAGACCACCCGCACCACATCCCCGTACTTCTCCTCGAACAGGTGCATGGCGCCCTGTGCGATCGCCTCTTTGTACGGCCTGTGGTCTTCATGGAATGGCAACGCTGCGCGGACTTTCTCCATCACGCGCTTGTTGATGCGCTTGAGCTCTTCGCCCGTGATCGCCCGATTGAGAGGAACGTCGAAGGTAGTGTGATCGGGCCCGACCCATGAGCCCTTCTGTACGACCTGCTCGCCGAGCGTTTCGCGCAGCGCCCTGTGCAGGAGGTGCGTGGCCGAGTGATGGCGAGCAATCTGCCGCCGGCGAGCAGAGTCGACGGTGGCAGCTGCACTTTCGCCGACGCGCACCTCACCCGTCTCCACTGTGCCGAGGTGGGCGATCACGCCTTCGGCCGGCCTTTGCGTGTCGTCGATGCGGATGCGGCCGCTCTCACTGGTGATGGTGCCCGTGTCCCCGATCTGGCCCCCGGACTCGGCGTAGAACGGAGAGCGATCCAGGAAGACCTCGACGTCGTCGCCTTCGGTCACGCGGTCGACTGTCCTGCCGCCATGCCGAAGGGCGACGATCGTGCAACTGCTCGTCAGCTCCCGATAGCCAGTGAACTCTGAGGCCGGCAGATCCTTGGCCGCCGCCCACGCCGGATGCTGTGTGCGGCGGGAACGCTCTCGCTGCTCGGCCATCGCGGTTTTGAATCCCTCGTCATCGACATCAAGGCCGCGCTCTATCGCGAGCTCGCGTGTCAGCTCGAGCGGGAAGCCGAACGTGTCGTGGAGCTTGAACGCGTCAGCGCCCCTCACGGTCTTGGTGTGGCGCGCCGCAACCTTCTCGAACTGTTCCATCCCCTGCTCGAGGGTGCGCGCGAAGCGCTCGGTCTCGGTGTCGAGGGTGCTGGTGATGAAGCGCTCACGGTCCACGAGCTCCGGATAGTGATCGCGAAACATCGAGACTGCGACCGCCGCTCCTTTGCTGAGACGATCAGACATGGCGATGCGGCGCGCATGCAGCGCTGCGCGGCGGATGAGCCGGCGGAGCACGTAGCCGCGGCCCTCGTTGCTGGGCGTGACCCCGTCGCTGATGACGAAGGTCGCCGCCCGGACATGGTCCGCAACGATGCGCTCAGAGAGTGTGTTTGGCTTGGTGCTGGATGCGCGGACGAAGTCAACCAATGGCGCGAGGACGTCCGCCCCGAATACGTTGTCCTTGCCTTGCAAGATGAATGCGATGCGCTCGAGGCCCATCCCAGTGTCGATCGCGGGTCGCGCCAGGGACACGAGACTGCCGTCGGCCACACCGCGCTCAATCGCTTCGCCCGAGGTGCCGGAGAGGGGACCGCGCTGGTCGTACTGCGGGAACACCAGGTTCCAGAACTCTGTGAAGCGATCACAGTGGTCCGGCACGCAATCGTCGCGTCCGCAACCAATCTCCTTACCGTGATCCCACCAGATCTCGGAGTCGGGACCGGCCGGCCCCAGGCCCAGACCCCACCAGTTGTCCTCGAGCCTCGTGATGTGGTCTGCACTCAGGCCTGGCTGCTGGACCCAGACCGCGTGCGCTTCGTCGTCGGAGGGATGGATGGTGACGCGCAGTCGGTCCACCGGCATCCCAAAGCCTTTGGTGACGAGCTCCCACGCAAGCGGAATCGCCGTCTCCTTGAAGTACGCGCCGGTGGGGGTGAAGTTGCCGAGCATCTCGAAGAACGTGTGATGACGGTTGGTCTTCCCCACCTCTTCGATGTCGCCGGTGCGCAGGCACTTCTGGCAGCTGGCTAGCCGGGGCGCGGGCGGATCGCTCAAGCCCAGGTAGTAGGGCTGAAGCGGCTGCATTCCGGCCGAGATGAAAAGGGTGCTCGGGTCTCCCTTGGGCACAAGGGGTGCGCTGGGCAGGACCAGATGCTCCCGGCTTTCGAAATGCTCTAGAAAGCGTCTGCGGATCTCGTTCCCGGTCATTCGGGACTCCTGAAGTTTAGGGGGCGAGGCGCTCCAGCCGCCAAGCACCCCCCTGACGCCGTACGTAGCGCAGCCGATCGTGAAGGCGGTCGGCGCGGTTCTCCCAGAACTCGATCCAGCGCGAGCGAAGCGCATAGCCACCCCAATCGCCCGGCAGCGGCACGTCTTGAGGATGGCGATGGTCGAGCTCTGCGACGGCACGCTCCAGAACCGCGCGCGAGGTCACGACACGGCTCTGCCGCGACGCCAGTGCCGAAAGTTGAGCGCCGCGCGGTCGGGTGTGGAAGTACGCCAGCGATGCGGCGCGGCTGAGGCGCCGGACGCTGCCGGACACGCGCACCTGGTGGCGCGTCACCTGCCAGTAAAAGACGAGCGCCGCCCGCGGGTTCACCACGAGGTCGCGGCCCTTGAGGCTTTCGTAGTTGGAGTAGAAGACGAATGCGCCGTCGACGACGCCTTTGAAGAGGACCATGCGCGCGGACGGATTGGCTCGGGCGTCAGCCGTGGCCAGGGCGACGGCGTCGGGCTGCGGGGCACCCGCGCGCTGCGCCTGGCGATACCAGCGGCGAAACAGGACCAGCGGATCGTCCGGCGCCTCCGTCTCGACCAGAGCCATGAAAGCTGCGCCTACTTCCCCACGTTCTCGGTGCTCGCAAGCGCACGGGCGTCGATCGTGAAGGCCGGTTGGGGCGGTTGGCCTTCGGTGCCCGGAGCTGGATTGCGCTCGAGGTAATGGATCCCGATTTGCTGTGACGGAAACACCGCATGCAGCCGAACCGCCAGAGCGCTCTCATTGCGTATCCCGTGGACGGAGCCTGCGGGGATGAAGATGACGGCGCCGGGGCCGACTTCGCGCCTGTCGTCATCCAGCCACACCTCGGGCATCCCCTCGTCGACGACGATCACCTCGCTGATGGGGTGTGTGTGGCGAGGGATTCGATCGCCGGGTGCGATCACTTCCGCGACCAGGGTGATGTCGTCAACGCGGGCATCGCGCTCGGGGCCCGGATCGACGAGCAGCGCGACTTTGGAGCTTGGGCGGTAGTCGTCGGGATCGGCTTCATCGAAAGGTGCGTACTCAAAGGTCGTGATGATGGCCACCTCGATGCCTCCTCTCTAGCCGGTCGATTCCTGGGGCACGTACTTGCGCAGCTGCTCCAGCGCCGCGCGCTGCAGCCGAGACACATGCATCTGGCTGATGCCGAGCCGCCGAGCAATCTCCGACTGCGACATCTGCTCGTAGAACCGCATGGCCATGATCGCCCGCTCGCGCGGGGTCAGGTGCTCCATCGCCCGATTGAGGAGATCTCGCATCTCCACGCGGTCGAGCTCGGGATCCTCGGTGCCCAGCTGGTCGGCGACGGCGCGTGCGTCCTGCCCGTCGGTCGAGCCCACCGGCTGGTCGAGCGACAACGGCATGTAGGCGGGGCCCATCTCCATCGCCTCGGTCACATCGTCGGGGGTCACCCCCAGGCGCTCGGCGAGCTCGGAGACAGTGGGCTCGCGGCCGAGCTCGTTCTTCATCTGCTCGTTGACGCGGACCACGGACTGGTGCAGCTCTTGTAGGCGCCGCGGAAAGCGAATGGCCGTCCCCTTGTCGCGGAAGTAGCGCTTGATCTCGCCGGCGACCGTAAGCGTGGCGAAGGTCGTGAACTCGTAGCCGAGGTCGGGATCGAACCGTTCGATGGCCTTGATCAGACCCAGGTAGCCGACCTGCACGATGTCGTCCAGCGGCTCACCGCGGTTCTGGAACTTGCGCGCCAGGAAGTAGACGAAGTCGTGGTAGGCGTCGACCAGCCGGGCGCGAATCCGGTCGCGCTCCGCCGGGTCCGTGGTCTCCTTGTATCTCCGATGGAGAGCCCGCAGCTCCTCGCGAGACAACCGCGGCTGTGAAGCCACTCTCTAATTAGTTTCGGCTAGTCGGGCAACTGTTTGAGACCGCGCTGCATTCGACTGGAGGCGTCACTTTTTCGCCGGAGGGCGCAGCGTCCTCTGGGGCCCCCGCGACGAAGTCGCGGGAGAAGGCGTCAGTCCTCACCCACGCTTTCAGCCGGCCAGGTACTTGACCATTCGGTAGTGGACGTGCCCGGTGCGGGGTTCGACCTCCGGGCGAAAGTCGTCGACGAAGCAGCGGATCATCTCGAAAGCCAGCCTCTGCAGCTCCGGATCCACCTCGACGTGGTGAGTCGGGACTGGCAGCAGCGAGTGGGCTCCAGTCGGCACGAGATCCACGTCCACGACCAGCGCGCGATTGGTGGCGAAATACGTGAGCTTGAGATCGGCCGGGGCGTCGAGGTCGCGTGCGGCCGCGATGGCGCTGTCGCAGGCTTGGGTCAGCGCGATCGAGAGCTCGTCGAGATCGACGAGGCTGAGCCCTAGCTGGCCCCCGAGCGTCGACGCCACCCGCTTGGCCACCGGGATGAACGCCGGTGTGGCGGGAATCTTGAGCTCGGCCAGATCGCGCTTTGCCAACCTCGCTACTCCTTAGCCTTGGTTGCTTCCTCGCCGTTGGTCACCTGCTGGATCCTTCGAGACGCGGCCGCTTCCAGCTCTTCCCGCTTCCGCTTCGCCGCCGCAACGCCGTCCTGGATCGCCTTGCCCACCGGGTGCTCAGGGTCCGTGACCATCTGCCGCGCCTTTTGCGCTGCCTCCTTCGCCTTGGTCACCGGCTCGCTGCCCGACAGCTCGATCGTCTTGCTGCGAATCGTCTCCACCTGCCCGCGGCCCGGTCCGGACGCGATATAGGCCCCGGCCACCAGGCCGACGATGCCGCCGAGGATGAACCAGCCGAAACCGCCGCCGCCGCTCTTCTCTTCAGCCATCGCTAACCTCCTAACACCGAGCGGAACAAACTTCTACCTGCCACCCTCACGCCGTGCGCCGCGGCCGTGATGCCGCGGCCGACCGCCGCCGCGCCGCTCCCGGCGGTGCGGAGCCCGACATTCACCCCCGCAGTGATGTCGTTCACGTTGCCGATCGTCTGCCGCACCTCCGGCAGTGTCTCTTTCATCTCTTCGTTGGTGGTGTCGAGCAATTCCTGAACAGAACCCAAAGTGCCCCGCAACCGGATCAAAACTGCGGCCAGGGCCAGCGCCACGATGAGCGCCGACGCCCCAAACGCGGCCCACATAAGGTTCTGCAGTGCTGATACCCCCTTGGACGAACCGGCAAACAAACGAAGGGTATATGAGAGCGGAGGGGGATGGTCAGCCGAGGGGCTGGCGGCCTGACGGGGGCGGCTCGGGTTCCTTTGGTCCACGCCGAAAACGCGGGACGAAGCGAGCCAAGGACTGCAGAAGGAGCGCGAAGGCGACCGCAGGGAGCAGGTTCGCCTGGCCCAGGCGAATTGACGGCAGGCCGAGGAAATCCCAGAGCTGCCCGAGGGCAAAGCCGAGCGCGGTCATGAGCAGAGTCGGGAGATAGGCCCGCCGCCGGAAGGGCAGGAACGCGTAGAAGACCTGCGAGAAGATGAGGACGGCGAGGGCGGCCACCACCAGCCCAGGCGGCACCAGGTTCAGCGCCTCCATCAGGCTCCCTCGGGGACGCGGCGATGGGTTGTCCTGAACGAGCTCAGGTGGGTCCCCTGCCTTGGCTTTCCAAGTCCCGTCGCGGGGCCCCCGCGAAATCGAAGATTTCGTGCGGCTCTCTGGCGGGCATTTGGTCGGCGGTCCGGACTCCGGGGTCCCGATTTTTCGTCTGTTGGGCAACCCGCACGCGCGCGCGCCCCGTCGGAAGCAGGGTCAATATTACGAGTCCGATTTCTGGGGCGGAACGACCCTTATGTGGAGCTCCTCAAGCTGGGCGGCGTCGACGGGGCTGGGGGCGCCGAGCATCAAATCCTGGTGGCTCTGAGTCTTCGGGAACGCCACCACGTCGCGGATGTTGTCCGTGCGTGCGATCGCCATCATCAGGCGATCGATGCCCGAGGCGATGCCGCCGTGTGGGGGCACTCCATAGTCGAACGCGTCGAGCAGATGACCGAACTGCGCCTGGATTCTCTCGCGGCTCATGCCCAGGACCTCGAACACGCGCTCCTGCAGCCCGCGATCGTGGATGCGGATGCTGCCGCCGGCGATCTCGATCCCGTTGAGGACGCAGTCGTATGCGCGCGCTCGCACGCGATAGGGCTGATCGTCGATCAGGCCCATGTCTTCGGGCCACGGTGACGTGAACGGGTGGTGTCCGTAAGTGAGCTTGCCCTGGTCATCCTCTTCAAAGAGGTACATCGGATAGATCCACGTGAACTTCCACTGTCCGTCGGGAATGAGCTCGCGACGCCGCGCAATCTCACGGCGCAACAGGCCCATGACCGTTTCCGCTTTGCGCCGGCGATCGGCCACCACAAGCACGAGGTCATCGGGCCCTGCTTTGGTCGCGGACCGGATCGCAGCCAGCTCGCCTTCAGTGAGGTGCTTGTCGAGCGGGCCAGGCACCCAGGTCAAACCTTTCGCCCCCGCCCCCCTTGCGAGCAAGGCCAGCTCGTCCAGCTCGCGTCGCGATAGGTTGCGGCCGCCTGGGACGGCAAGGCATCGGACCACGCCGCCCTCGGCGAGCACCGAGCGAATCACGCTCGCCTGCGTCTGGCTCAGGGCGTCGCTGAGGTCCGCGATCTCGAGCGCGTAACGCAAGTCAGGCTTGTCGGTGCCGTACCTGAGCAGCGACTCCTGCATGTCCAGGCGCGGCAGCGGGGTCTGGATTTCGATCCCGAGAACTTCCTTCCAGACCTTGACCCACAGCCCTTCGATCAGCGCGAAGACATCCTCCTCGCTGCAAAAGGACATCTCCACGTCGAGCTGTGTGATCTCCACCACTCGGTCAGCGCGCAGATCTTCATCACGTAGGCATCGCGCGATCTGGTAGTAGCGAGCGGTCCCCGCCACCATCAGCAGCTGCTTCAGCTGCTGCGGCGACTGGGGCAGGGCAAAGAAGCTCCCTGGGTGGAGGCGCGACGGGACCAGGAAGTCGCGTGACCCTTCAGGCGTTCCCTTCAAAAGCATCGGCGTCTCGACTTCCACGAACTCGTTGGCGTCCATGTAGCGATGCATCGCCTGGACGACGCGATGGCGCAGCTCCAGCATCTGCTGCATGCGCGGGCGGCGCAGGTCCAGGTAGCGGTACTTGAGCCGGGTCGCTTCGTCGGCGTCCACCTCATCTTCGATCTGGAACGGCGGCGTCTTGGCGGTGGAGAGGACTTCCAGCTCCGACGCTGCCACCTCGACCTCTCCAGTCGCCATGCGAGGGTTCTCAGAACCCTGCGGGCGGCGCCCGACCACTCCCTTGACCCGGATCACGAATTCCGCGCGCAGCTGCGAAGCAATCGAGTGCGCCTCCGGCGCGTTCGTGGGGTTGAAGACCACCTGCACGGCCCCCCAGCGATCGCGCAGGTCGATGAAGATCAGACCCCCGTGGTCACGCCGCCGCGCGACCCACCCGTAAAGCTCAAGCTCGTGGCCCTCATCGGAGGCGCGCAGCGAACCGCAGTGCGGCGCGCCAAAGCCGCTCATGAGAGGCGTGCCGGCAGGTCGTTCCAGGCGACCTCTTGCTGCTCGCCGCTGGCCATGTGCTTGAGCTGGCACACGCGGCGCACGGCATCGCTTGAGCTGAGCAGGACGACGAACAGGGCACCCAGCTTGTTGGCAGAGCGCATCTTCGCGCGAAGGCTCTTCGGCTCGAAATCCACCCCGGTGGAGCGTACCTGCCTGCAGATCCTGGCCACCTCCGCCCCCGCCACCTCGAGGCCGGCATCGGCCAGCACGACCACCTCGGCCGCAGGCGCCGGGATCACCTCCTCCCCGCTCGCCGCCATCAGCTCGATGACGCGGTCGAACCCGCCCGCAAAGCCAACCGCGGGGGTTGATGGCCAGCCTTCGGCCTCCGCCAGGCCGTCATACCGGCCACCTGCCGCCAGCGCGTCCTGCTGTCCCGTCGCGCCCGTCGGGTAGAACTCGAAGACGGTTCGTGTGTAGTAATCGAGGCCGCGCACGAGATACGGATTCAGCCGGTACGGAATGGAGGCCGCATCGAGCAGCCTCCGCACCGCTGCCCAGGCCTCGGAGCATTCATCGCACAGGTGATCGGTCATCCGCGGTGCGTCCGCCTTGAAGGGCTGGCACTGCGGCACCTTGCAGTCGAGCAGCCGCAGGGGATTAGTCTCGAGCCTGCGCTGGCAGTCCTTGTGCAGTTTGTCCTTGAGCGGCCGGTAGTAGGCGCGCAGCAGCTCAAGGTAGGCGGG
>WNGF01003520.1_pt1 | contig 21810 bp, 16 predicted proteins | sample 5400641 | NCBI WGS metagenome assembly WNGF01 (sample SAMN13153371, study PRJNA577476) | soil metagenome | isolation source: 80 cm soil or saprolite under grassland replicate 2 | place: USA:California | collected 2016-06-15 | reverse complement strand
CCAGCGACCCCGACTGGCGGTTCGTGAACGTTCGCCGGCTGATCTCGATGATCGAGAAGGCCCTCGAGGTGGCGCTCCAATGGGCCGTGTTCGAGCCGAACGAGGCGCTCACCCGGGCTCGCGCCACGATGTCGATCACCATCTTCCTGCTCGGTCTGCACGAGGCCGGGATGCTCGCGGGGGCGACCCCCGACGAATCGTTCGTCGTGAAGTGCGATCTCGACAACAACCCGGAGGCGGAGCGAGAGCTCGGCCGTCTGGTGGTCGAGATCGGCGTGGCCCCCTCGAAGCCGTTCGAGTTCGTCTTGCTGCGCGTCGGCCGGGTCCGTGACTCGCTGGAGGTCAGGGACTCGGCCGAGATGTTCGGCATCGGAGGGCTGGAGGGCTGATGGCGCTCGTCGGACCATTCCAGAGCCTGACGGGGATTCGGCTCGATCCGCCCCTGAACCACAACTTCCTGGTCATGATCGTCGATACCTCGAGCTTCGGATCGATCGTCAGAACGGGCGCGTTCTCGCTCGTGGGCGATGTGCTCCTGGGCGGGTTCTCCGAATGCAGCGGTCTCAAGATGGACATGGAGGACGCCAAGCGCCACGAGGGCGGACTCAACAACACCGAGCACCGCTTCCCCACGCGTATCACCTGGCCGAACATCACGCTCAAGCGCGGCGTGTCCCGGATCTCGCAGAGCGGGTGGGACTGGCTCTACGACTTCGGGGACGGCAAGGTGAAGCGCAAGGACGGCCTCATCATGTTGATGGACGGCCGTCACCTCCCCCACAACATCTGGACCTTCAAGCGCGGCTTCCCGGTGAAGTTCGAGGGGCCCGACATGAAGGGTGCGGGCAACGAGGTCGCCGTCGAATCCCTGGAGATCGCGCACGAGGGCTTGTGGCAGCTCTCGATCCTCAAGATCGGGGCCGGGCTCGTCGGATTGGAGCTGTAGCGGTGGACGTTCGCATCGACGAGCTGCACAGCACCGTCGATACCGTCGACGGGAATGCGCTACTCACGCCGGAGACCCTCGACCGCATCGTCCGTGCCGTGCTCCACGCCCTCGCGAACCAGCAGCGCGGCCAGGAAGCGCTTCGGGCCGACCTCGACACGCGCTCGATCGTCGAACAGCAGCGAGGAGGGGAGCGATAGTCATGGCCGATCTTCGCAAGGCGAAGTTCAAGGTCTTCGAATCGGGGGGAGGCGAGACGTCCCTCGATGTCCAGTACAACCCGAGCAGCCTGGCCTTCGACAAGAAGCCCAAGCTCGCCGACATCCCCATCCCCGGTCTCGACGCGCCGCTGAAGCAGTTCGTGCGCGGCGAGACCGAGACGTTGTCCGTCGAGCTGTTCTTCGACACCACAGAGCACGGCATGGGTGCCGGTGCGAGGAGCGTGACCACGCTGACCGACGCGTTCTACGGGCTCGTCAAGATCGATCCGAAGACACACGCACCGCCGATCTGCGCGTTCCTGTGGGGCTCCAAGTTCCCGGGCGACAGCCTGCCGGATCGGTACGGGAACCAGCGGCGCACCGAGTTCAAGGGCGTGGTGACGGACGTCAAGCAGGATTTCCAGCTCTTCAGCCCCGAGGGCACGCCTTTGCGGGCCGTGTTGACGGTCACCATCGACGAGTACCGCCCGCTCCACGATCAGATCAACCAGCTCAATCTGCAGTCGCCCGAGCACAACCGGGTCCACGTGCTCGGGCGCGACGAAACGCTCGCGCTCGTCTCCTACGTCCATCTGGACAACGCCGCCGACTGGCGCATCATCGCCGACGCCAACGAGATCCATGACCCGCGCCGGCTCGAACCCGGGTTGACATTGTCCGTCCCCCCCGTCCGCTGAGGAGCTGCCGATGCCCACCACCACGACGCTGCTCGAGGAATCCGAGCGCCAAGGCGGCTTCTACGTCCCGCGGTTCGAGGTCAAGGTCGAGGGCGTCGACCTCCCGCGTGACGTCCTGTTCGACGTGAGCGCGGTCACCTACGAGGACAGCGTCGAGTCCATCGACAGCTTTCGGATGACGATCAACAACTGGGACGACGATCGGCGCCAGTACAAGTTCATCGGCTCCGAGACCGCCGCGCAGCTGCAGAAGGGGCACCGCGACGAACCCCGGGTCACGCTCTTCGAACCCTGCGGGAAGGAAGTGCTGCTGCAGATGGGCTACGGGGGCCGGCTCGTGACGATGCTCAAGGGTCACTTCACGACCATGGAGCCAACATTCGTGGACGGAAAGGCCGAGATGACGGTCACCGGCCTGAACGTCCTGCACCAGCTCCGACGCAAGCAGTACACGACGACGTGGACCAACAAGCGCGACAGCGAGATCGCGCGCGACATCGGACAGCGCACCGATCATGGCCGAAAGCGCTTTCCGCTCCCCATCGTGATCGACCAGCAGGCCCTCGGCAACGAGAAGCCGATCCCCCTCGTCACCCAGCACAACCAGTACGACATCGACTTCCTCTTCCAGCGGGCCCGGATGCGTGGCTATGTGGTGTTCGTCCAGGAAGAGGACAAGGTCAGAAACCGTCCCCGGCAGCTGTACTTCGGTCCGTCGCAGGCCGGGATGGTCCCGGGCCTGCGCGACGTGAGCTTCGAGCTCAAATGGGGAGCGTCGCTGATGGAATTCAAGCCCAAGGTCACCACCGCAAACCAGGTCGCGTCCGTGACTGTGCGCGGATGGCATCGGACGCGGCGCACACCGATCAGCCGAACGGTGACGCTCGATGACGAGCGCCTCACCGTGAATCGGGACCTGCACCGGATCCTCAACGCGTGTGAGGCGCGCGAGGAGCTCGTGGTGGACGAGCCCGTCTTCACCAACTGCGAGGCCCGTGAGCGGGCCATCGCGATCCTGCTCGACCAGACCAAGCAGATGGTCACCGCCGACGCGAAGGTCGTCGGCCTGCCGGACCTTCGCGCCGGCCAGATCGTCCGAATCACAAATCTGGGCGCGCGTCTCAGCGGCACGTACTTCGTCACCAAGACCACACACACGATCGACGACAACGGCTACGTCACGAGTTTCACCTGCCGCAGGGAGCAGTACCAGGGAGGCGGGACGCCATGACCGTGATGAAGGGTGTCGTCATCGGCATCGTCAAGGACATCGACGATCCCCTCGGGGAGGGCCGCGTCAGGGTGCAGTTTCCGTGGCTCTCGGAGGACGAGCTCAGCGGTTGGGCGCCGATCGCGCGAACCATGGCAGGCAAGGAGCGAGGCTTCTACTACATGCCCGAGCTCGAGGACGAGGCGCTGCTCGCCTTCGAGCTAGGTGATTTCGACCACCCGTTCATCATCGGATTCCTCCACAACGGCGTCGATCTCCCACCCGACGACGACATCGACGCGAAGGTGCGGCGGGTCAAGACCGTCAGCGGTCACGTCCTGGAGTTCGACGATCGGGCCGGCAATGAGCGCATCCATCTCGAGACGCAGGGAGGCCACCGCCTAGTGATGGAGGACCCGCCGGGCACCGTGGAGATCACGACCACAGGTGGCCAGAAGATCGTGATGAAAGACCTCCCGGCGCAGATCACGCTCTCCTCGAAGTCGGGTTCGACCGTGACGATCAATGACGCCCCGAGCTCGATCCAGGCGACCACCGTAGGAGGCGTCAGCCTGGCCGTGGCCGACGCCGGGGGGGTCACCATCAGCGCGCCGACGGGGATGCTCAGCATCACGTGTCTGGGCGCCACCATCAACGCGAGCGCGTCCTGCACGGTGAACGCGCCGATCGCATCGCTCAACAGCGCCGCGGTCGCGATCAACAGCGGCATCGCGACGTTCAGCGGCGTCGTCCAGTGCGCCACGCTGATCACCAACGCCGTCGTCAGCGCCTCGTACACGCCGGGCGCCGGGAACATCTGGTGAGGGCTCGATGCTGCACGTGATGCCGCCGACGCTCTCCTACGAGGGCCAGGAGGCAGGCTTCGCTGCGCTGGCGAAGCCGATCGACCTGCGCGTCGGCAGCGTCACATCGAATGGGACGGTGGTCGGCCCCGAGGGACTCGGTACGTTCGGGTACTACGTCTACCGGCGATCGGCCCCGGGTTCGGTGCTCGATATCTGGGACGATGCCACATCGGCCTGGACGTCCGAGCTCGTCACCGGGATCGATCGCGTGCCCACGCAGCTCGCGTACCAGCCGGACGAGCCCGAGCCGTGGCGAGGCATCATCGTCGGTGCAGGCGGCCGCGACGCCGCCGGGCAACCGCGGTTCGAGAAGGCAGTGGGTGGCTACCCCCTGTATTCGGTCCGGGCGTTCTTCGTGACGACCGACCATTCCGACGTGTTCCTCACCGGGCCGAGCGACAACTTCGCGTTCGTCGATGGAACCGACAAGAACCTCATGGTGATCGGACCCGGGGAGGGCGAGGAGTTGGACGCCGCGACCGAAGCGCGAGTGCTGCTCAAGGACACCGCGTTGCAGACGATCGGCCGGCTCATGATCGAGCGGGATGCTCCGGGGGCCACCGTCACGCTCGGCAACGCGGCGGGCGCTTCCATCGTGCTGCATCCGGACGGTCGAATCGTGCTCACCCCGGCCCTGGGGCAGCGCGTGGTGGTCGCGGGCGATCTGGAGACCGAGAACATCACCTACATGCCCGCCGGGGGCTCCATCAAGCGGACTTTGGTCTAGGGGGGACAGTGGGTCGCGATTTCCTCGGAGTCGGCTGGAGATTCCCGGTGCAGGTCGCGCCGAACGGCAAGATCGCCCAGTCGCGCGACGAGCAAAAGATCGAGGAGTCGATCTTCCTGATCCTCGGCACGTCCATGCGAGAGCGCCCGATGCTGCCCGCGTTCGGCTGCGGCATCCACGACCTCGTCTTCGCACCGAACAACGCGACGACCGTCGCTGAGGTGTCGACAACCGTGCGCGAAGCGCTCGTCCGCCACGAGCCGCGTATCGACGTGCTCGCGGTGGACGCGTTCGCCGCGCCGGAGGAAGAGAACCTGCTGCTCATCCGGATCGACTACCGGGTTCGAGCGAACAACGCCCAGTCGAACCTCGTGTACCCGTTCTTCATCACGGAGGGCCGGTAAGCGATGCCACTCGCAGACCACATCCCGAAGATCGACGACCGGAGCTACGACTCGATCGTGGCCGAGATGCGGGCACGCATCTCCCGGTACACGCCGGAGTGGAAGCCGGTCTGGACGGATCTGAACGACTCCGATCCCGGCATCACGATGCTGCAGGTCTTCGCCTGGCTCGGCGAGATGCTCGCCTTCCGCATGAACCGCGTCCCCGAGCTGAACTACCTGAAGTTCCTGCAGCTGCTCGGGATCGAGCTGCGTCCGAAGGAGCCGGCGCAGGCCGAGATCACCTTCCCGGTCCGCACAACGCATCTCCTTCCGACGGCGATCGTGCCGAAAGGGACCCAGGTGATCGCCGAGACTGCGGGTGGCGGTCCGCCACTGGTGTTCGAGGCCACGCGCGCGCTGGTCTGCCTGGCGGCGCAACTGGCATCGGTGCTCTCCTACGATGGCTACTCCTACGAGCCCGTCACCGACGCCAACAAGGCGGCGACAGGGTTCCAGCCGCTCGGACCGACCGCCAACGTCGATTCCGCGTTGCTGCTCGGCTTCGACAGCGCGCTCGGTTTCCCGGGGACCGACGTCGCCTTGTTCGCGTGGACCGCGGCGCCCGAGCGCCGCGACGCACCCGTCGCCTGCGGGCTCCCGTCCAGCGCCGCCTTCGCCCCGGCGACGCTGCGCTGGGAGTATTGGAACGGATTCGAGTGGGCTCCGCTCACGCTGATGAAGGATGACTCGCTCGCGTTCACGCGCAGCGGCGAGATCGTCGTCCGCACTCCGGCCGGCAGCCTCGCCAAGACCGTGATCCCGCCCGAGACCACCGCCCGGTACTGGATCCGCGCGCGCGTCGAACGCAGTCAGTACGAGCGGCCGCCGCACCTTCTCGCGGTGCGCACCAACACGATGCGCCTCACCCAGATGGAGACCGTCCGGAGCGAGGTCCTCGGGGGCAGCAACGGGCGGCGCGACCAGATCTTCACACTCGACAACACACCGGTGCTGGACCGAAGCCTCCATCTGGAGATCGACCAGGGCTCGGGATTCGAACCATGGATCGAGGTGCCCGACTTCTTCGGGTCCGGATCGAACGATCTCCACTACACGCTGAACCGCACCACCGGGGAGATCAGGTTCGGCGACGGCTTCCACGGCGCGATCCCCGTCGCCAACGTGGCGAATCCGAGCGCCAACGTCGTGGCCTCCGAGTATCGGTACGGCGGCGGCACGCAGGGCAACGTGCCGGCGGGGACGCTTCGGGCCCTGCGCAATGCGGTTGAAGGCATCGACGACAACGCGATCGAGCAGGTGACGCCGAGCTATGGCGGCCGAGACGAGGAGACCCTGGACGAGGCCAAGCAGCGCGCCCCGGCTGCGATCCGCGCTCGTTGCCGGGCGGTGACCGCCGACGACTTCGAGTTCTTCGCGAGGCAGGCCGCGAACGTGGCGCGGGCCCGCGCGCTGCCCCTGCACCACCCCGAGTTCCCCGACGTACAGGTGCCGGGTGTGATCACGGTCGTGGTCGTGCCGGATTCCGACTCCCCGAACCCGATGCCGAGCGAAGGCACCCTGCAGACCGTGTGCGCCTACCTCGACCAGCGGCGGCTCCTCACCAGCGAGCTGTACGTCGTGCCACCGACGTATCAGCGGGCCAGCGTGAGTGTCGAGGTGACAGCCCAAGACAGCGCGGATCTCGCTCAGGTTCATGGCGCCGTCGACCAGGCGCTGCTCGACTACTTCCACCCCCTGCGAGGGGGAGAAGACGGGCACGGTTGGCCCTTCGGCGGGCCGATCCTCTTCTCCCGCGCCTTCCAGCGCGTGCTGGCGGTGCCGGGCGTCGACTCGATCCGGCGCCTGATCATCTCCGTCGACGGCGAAGAGGCGCCCGAATGCACTGACATCTCGATCCGCGATGGCGCGCTCGTGTATTCGACGTCGCACGAGGTCTCCGTGGAGTACGCCGTGGCGATGGGAAGTGTGGCATGAGTGGGCCGGCGCTGCCGCCTCTTCCGCGGCCGCCCCACGATCCGACCTCGCTGCTCTGCAACGCGCGCCTCGGCTGGCCGCTCCTCCAGTCCGATCGCACCGGTCTCGCGTCGGGAGCGTTGGCGCTCGAGCGAACGCCCAGCTCGCTCCGCTGGCTCACCGAACCGAGCGGCAGCTTCGGAGGTCTCCGCCCCCCGGCGAACGTGGCCTTCGAGGGCGATGCGATCTGGTTGCTGGACCGGTTGCGCCTCGAGCTGTTGCGATTTGATCCCTGCGCGTGTGCGTTCGAGCCGGTGCCGTGCTTCGGAGGCGAGGGCAGTGGACCCCGGGAGTTGCGGGATCCGGGCGGCATCGCCGTAGCCGGCAACCGCGTCTTCGTCTGTGACGCGGGCAACGGCCGGATCGGCGTCTTCGTGCTTCCGATGATGGCACTCTCCGCCCTGTGGGTCGCCCCGATGGAGTGGACGCCAACCGGGGTAGCGCTCGATCGGCAGGGCACCGTTCTCGTCGCCGACCCGCGCGGCGGCATGATCCACCGATTCTCGCCACACGGAACCTACCTCGGACACTGGGACGGTTTCGGCGCGGTCACCAACGTCGCCGTCGATAGGCACGGCACCATCTACGCTGCCGGTCCGGTCGACGCGTTCCGCGTCGGCGAGGCAGGCCAACCGATCCCGCTCACCACGCCCGCGGACGATCTCCACAATGCCTTCCCACTCCTCCCGTTCGTGGTGGACGCCTCCGGTCGTCTGCACCTCGGCGCCCTCTGCACGCCGCCGATGTCCCTCGTCTTCGATGGCCAGGGCAAGGTCGTGGCCCCGCAGGCCGAACGCGACATCGACCGGTTCGAACGGACCGGGTCCGCGACGCTCGGTCCCTTCGACAGCCTGATCGACCGATGCACCTGGCACCGCGTGATCCTGCGCGGCGATCTTCCCACGGGATGCGGTGTGGAGATCGTGACCTACACGTCCGAGATCGAGCTTCCTGAGTCGGAGCTCGATCAGCTCCCGGACCACGCGTGGGAGACCCGAGCGCCATGCACGATGTTCGATCGCGGAGAATGGGACGGCCTCGTCCGCGGCGTACCGGGCCGGTACCTCTGGCTCCGGCTGGAACTTCGTGGCAACGGTCGCTCGACGCCACGAATCGACGACCTCGAGATCGAGTTCCCCCGGATCAGCCTGCGACGGTACCTACCGGCCCTCTACGGGGCGGAACCGAGGAGCGCCGACTTCACGGATCGCTTCCTCGCGCTCTTCGATCACGAGCTTCGAGAGACGGAGCACGCGCTCGACCACCTCGCCGCGCTGTTCGACCCGATGTCGACGGCGGACCTCCCCTGGCTCGGGTCATGGATCGGGATCGAGCTGGACCGGCAGGTCCCCGAGGGGCTGCAGCGCGCCCTGGTCAAGCGGTGGGCGGAGATGGCCGCCCTGCGCGGCACCAGGTACGGGATGTGGCGGCTGCTGGTCGCATACCTGGGTCTCGACGCGCTCACGTCCTCGTGTCGGTGCGCGTTCGCGCCGGGCTCGTGCCGGCCGACAACCCCGACGTGCCCGCCAACGCCGCCGCACGAGTGGACGTGGGACCCACCGCCGCTGATCCTCGAGCACTATCAGTTGCGCAGGTGGCTCGAGCTCGGGGTCGGCCGCCTCGGCGATCAGGCCGTGCTGTGGGGCAAGCGCATCGTGAACCGGAGCCAACTCGGCGAGGGCGCTCGGGTCGGCGTCACCCAGTTGAAGGCGACCCAGGACCCCCTGCGCGACCCCTTCCATGTGTACGCGCATCGCTTCACGGTGTTCGTGCCCGCGTCGGCCGGCAAGACGCCGGAGCGACGCCGAGCCCTTGAAAGATTGATCGCGCGGGAGCGCCCGGCGCACACCCAGGCGAACGTCATGTACGTCGAACCGCGCTTTCGGATCGGGTACCAGTCGATGATCGGCCTCGACTCCGTCGTCGCGAGCGTGCCGACGGAGGGGGTGACCCTCGGCGAGACGCCGATCGGTCCCGCGTCCGTGCTGGGCGGGGGCGAGACGACCGCGCAGCTCGTCGATTCGAGCCGCATCGGGACGACCACCGTATTGGATTGAGGGAGGCGACAGTGAAGCGACCGGAGGGGAGCGGAACATGGAGTCGGCCCGTTGAATCGGTGATGCTGTGATGGCGACCACCATTCACCACCACGATCCCGAGCCCTGCGCACCATGCGACATCGGGCCGTTTTCGCGCAACAACTTCTTCACCGGCAAGCTGCTCCTGGAGCGAGACTTCACCGACGAACAGGCGTACACGATCGACAAGCTGCGCCACCACAATCGTCGACTGCACGGGTGGGGTGTGGTCTGCGGATTGCGCGTGAAGCAGCATCCGACGCCGGGCTGCCGCGACCGGTTCGTGTGCATCGAACCTGGGACGGCACTCGACTGCTGCGGGCGCGAGATCCTCGTCCGCGAGGAGGAGTGCTTCGACCTGACGCTGCTGCCGGCGATCCAGGCACTCCAAGCTGCGGCGCCGGGAAGTGCTGCAGCACCAGACGATCAGACACACACGCTCCAGATCTGCCTGCGGTACCGCGAGTGCGGTACCGAACCGATCCCGGCCCTGTACGACGAATGTGGCTGCGACGACACCCGGTGCCTCCCGAACCGCATCCTCGAGTCCTTCGAGCTGGACGTGACGGTCGATCCTCAGGTCTCGGCTGACATGTGGGACGGCCCGCAACTCGTCCGCGGTGCCGACATCGGGTTCGCCGACGCGACGCGGCTCGTGTGGAACCCCGGCGACGGTCTGTTGTACGTGCTCGCAGGGACCACCGTTCACGCGGTCGACCCGTCCTCGCACGCCATCCTTCGCTCCCACGATCTCGGGTCCTCCGTGCACAGCCTCGACCTGTCACCGAACCGGACGCATCTCTACGCCGTGCGCGACAAGGACGGCGGTGGCCTCACGCTCACGGTCCTGCAGGCGAGCGACTTCGCGGTCACACACGAGGAGGACGTGCCCGATGGCCAGACGCCGGTGGCCACGGCGGTTTCGCCCGCTGCCGACGGGCGCTTCCTCGTGCTGGTCACCGGGGCAGCGTCCCTGGTCGTCTACGGTTCCGACCTCGAAAGCGCAGCGCCCGCCGCACCGACCACCATCACCGTGCCTTCCGATCGCACCCTCCTCGCCATCGCGCCCGACGGCGCTGCGGCGTATGTCGCCGGAACGACCGTGGGCTCGCCGAGCGATCCAGCTCCTCTCGAAGCGGTCGACCTCGCCACCGGTACGGTCGACGCTGGGGTTGGTGCGCTGTTGCCCGGCGCCCAACCGACCTCGCTGTGGATGGTCATCGAGGGGACGAGGGCGCTGTTGCTGGTTGCGAGGGCGGACGGCCAGCTTTCTGCGGTCGACCCCGAGGCATCGCAGGTGTTTGGGCCGGTCATGCTGGCCGGGGCCGCGACGGAGCTTGCCGGCACACCGTGGGTGTACGCGCTTCAGACCGCGGGCGGGGCGGCGAGCCGGCTCCAGGCCGTGGGTGTCCCCCGCGTGGTCGGGAACGCCCCCGACCCGGTTGGCCCGGTGGTCGGCTTCGCCGGTGACGCGCACGATCTCGCCGTCGCGCCCGGCGCGATCTACGTCGCCTACACGCTCTCTGACGCCGAACCCGGCGGCGTCGCGGTGTTCGCGCTCGAGGAGAAGGGCTGCCGCGATCTCGTCTGGGAGTCTCTCGACGGCTGCGTCGACTGCGAGGAGCCGAACTGTGTGGTCCTGGCCACGATCCGAGGCTATCGGCCCGGCTTCGCCATCCTCGATCTCACCGAGCCACCAGCAGCCCCCGACGACGATCTCGCCGCGCACATCGCCCGCATCGACAACCGCGCCGGGCGCCGGTTGCTCCCCAGCACGTCGGCGCTGACGGACGTCATCACCTGCATCCTCGATGGCGGCGGTGGTGGAGGGGGGGCGCAGGGACCACAAGGGCCTCCGGGGCCGCCCGGTCCGGTCGGCCCTGCAGGCCCAGCCGGTCCGGCGGGCCCGGCGGGGAAGGCCGGCCCAGCAGGTCCGGCGGGAGAGGCAGGCCCTGCGGGGTCTGAGGGTCCGCCGGGCCCAGGACTTGAAGCGGGGCTCGTCCAGATCACCGCCCTGAGCTGGGAGCACAACCAGCCGATCCCGATCGATGGACTGCGGAACATCGTCGGGTTCCCGGATCCGCCCAAGAAGCGCCTCGGCGTGGTCATTGCGTTCACGGGCGAGATCAGCCTCGATGGCATCGACCCGGTCCACGTGTTCCAGGTAGAGGCACCCCACCTCGACCTCCAAGGCGAGAACAAGCGCCTCGGATACGCGTGCCGCTGCCCCGTGCTGGGCACCGTGGTGCCCGTCGATCCAACGATCGCCGGGAACCTCGTCACCAGCGCGCAGGTGCTGCAGGGCGTCGATCGAGCGAAGGCGATCGCGTTCGTGTTCGACCCGGCCTTCGTCAACACGTTGCTCGAGTTCGATCTCTCCGACCTGTGGGTCCGGTTGCGCGGCGACTTCGTGCTCGACACCGGAGACCCTCCGCGCGCCGTCGACGCGGAGTTTGTCCGCCACGAGTTCGACACAGGAGACCGGCCCAGGGGGAGCGATGTAGGTGTACAGGGCGGGATCTTCGAGAGCTGGTTCGAGCCTAGGAGGGACTGATCCAATGATGCGATCACTCAACGCCCCGGTTCGCGAGGTCCCCGACCATGCATGCGGCTGCTGCAAGCCCGGGCGCACGTGCGACGGGCTCGAATGCCTCTGCCGGCCGCGATTCTTCGCCGGCCAGCTCCTCACCGACGAGGATCTGCGGCGTCTCGACCACTACGTCGTGGCCAAGGATCGTTTGCACAACCGGTACCTGCACGGCCCCGGCTCCGTATGTGGGCTCGAGGTGGTGTGCAACGCATGCGACGACACCGTCACGGTCCGCCCCGGGTACGCGATCGGACCGTGCGGTGAGGACATCGTCGTATGCCGTGACACCGCGGTCGACGTTGGCGACCTGATCCAGGGATACCGGAGGCAACGCGCCGCGGTCGAGTGCGAACCGTTCGGGGCGGGACCCGCGCAGGATTGCGAGGCCGCCCGACAACGATGGATCCTGGCCATCTGCTACGACGAGCGCCCGTCACGCGGTGTCACGAGCCTGCGCCAGCCTGTGCCTGCGAGGTGCGCCTGTTCGTGCGGATCCTGCGGCGGGAACGGGAATGGCAACGGCAACGGTAATGGCCACGGGCACCGAGACGACGCCTGCTCATGCCGCCCATCTCGGCAGCGGACCACGCCTGCACAGTGCGAGCCGACGGTGACGTGCGAGGGCTACCGATTCGTTCTGCTGAAGGAGCCCCCCCGCCGAGTGGAGAATCGTCCAAGCGGGCTGGCGGGGCTCGGATCGTTCGGGCTCGCCGCAAGCGGGCTGGCCGACAGCGAGCTCGGCCAACGGGTCCAGGCCTGTCTTGTCGACATCGCGACTCGGGTGCAGCAGCTCGGCCAGGCGGGAGGCTCGACGGAGGCTCTCGTGGAACTGTGTTGTGACCTCAAGGCCGAGTTGCGTGACGTCATCGACACCGCCAACGTGCGCGATTGCATGCTGGGGGCGCGTCTCGGCGACGTCGTCTGCCCCGACCCGGCAGACCAGGACGCGGAGCAGCGGGCGACCCAGGCGATCCAGCAGCTCCTCCTCATCGCGATCGACCTGTTCAAAGACTGTGTGTGCTCGGCGCTGCTGCCGCCGTGCTCCATCGGGTCGCCCGACGACTGCATCCCTCTGGCGACGCTCACGGTGCGCACCACTGACCTGCGAGTCCTCGACATCTGCAACTGGAGCTCACGCCGGTTCTCGGTCAATTTCCCGATGCTCGGGTACTGGTTCGGCTGGTTGCCGATCTTCGATACGCTGCGTGCGGCGATCGCCCGGCTCTGCTGTGCGCCCACGCGTTCCAGGTTCCAGGTCGACAAGGACATGAAGGTGCGGGCGGTGGCCGAGGCAGAGCCGCGGGCCGCGGCTGCCGCCGCCGAGACGGGCGCGCCAGCGGCGACGGCCGGCGGGGCGACCGCAGGAGGTGGTGTCACCATGGTTGGTAGGCGCGCGACCGCGGTCAGAGAGCTCGCATCCCAGTACGCGCGCAGGGCCACGCCGCTCTCGGGATTGGAGGCAACGGTCCTGGCGGCGCTCGGCGCCAAGGGCGAGGGCGACGCCGATCTCGCCACCGACCTCGAGCTGGCGAACCCATTCGAGGCGCTCGCGCTGACGCGATTGGCCGGTCCTGCCCTCGCACCGGTGGTGCCGGAGCCGTTCACCACGGCGCTCGCCCGGCTCCTCCAGGCCGACGTGACCGAAGCCGGGGAGCCGGAGGCCGAGGCCGATCGCGTCACCAGGCTGGAGGAGGTCGTCGCCGATCTCCAGAAGACCGTCCGCAGTCAAGCCCGGACCATAAGCAGCCTTCGCAAGCGAGTAGGTGGCCGATGACGGTCCTCGAGCAGCGGCCGCGCTTCTACGAGCACCAGTACCTCGAAGCGGCCGACCTCTCCGCGGTCGTCGCCTACTCGCGGGCGCAGCTCGCACGCACGCAGCTCGGCGCGCACCGGTGGGGGATCGCGCTGGGCCTCGACATCCGCGAGGTTCCGGGGCCGAACAACACCCTCGACGTGTTCGTGCAGCCGGGATACGCCTGGGACGGGTTCGGCCGCCCGATCGTCGTCCCCGAACCTCACAAGATCGCCGGTTCGCTGTTCGCCTCCATCGACGACGAGTTCGTCCCCGGAAACCCGCCACGGGTGGTCGAGGTGTGGCTCGGCTACCAGGAAACCCAGACGAAGGGACCTCGACCCGGGTTCGAGGAGTGTGAAGACGGCCCGGCCTTCGCCCGAGTCGCGGAGTCGTTCCGCGTGGAGATCGGGCATCGCGCAACCGTCGCGTCCCAGCGGGATCCCGTCGAGATCGCCGGCCGCAGCGTCGACGCCGCGCAGGCGCTCCGCACGTTCGATCCGGCTGCTCCCGAGCTGGTCGACGCGAGCGTGCCTCACCAGGTGTTCCCCGCCGAAAGTGAGCCGGTGCGATGGCTGATCCCGATCGGCGTCGTTTCGTGGGAACCTGGCAGTCCCGGGACGTTCGTCCCGCGAGATGAACCGGCCCTGGAGCGCCACGAGCGGTCCCGGCAGTACTGCGGCGTCGTGGCCGGCTCGATCGAGGCCAACGGTGGGCACGTTCGAGTCCACGATCGGGGCCAACCGTATTCGCCGTTCTCCACGCCCGACGAGCTGCTGTGGGTCGAGGGGGCCCTCCGCGTCGACGGCCACACTCGTCTGTACGGCAGTCGGCTGGAATTCGTGCGCTCACACACCGAGTCCCCGCGGCTCCCGTTCCACGTTGTCCGACGCGACGACGCGACCGGGGCCAAGCTCCAAGCCGTCATCGGCGACCAGTCGTCGGGTGCCAACCGGCTCGCGGTCGGACCGAAGACCGGCGTGGATCCGAACACGAGCCTGGACACCTACGCCGAGGACTTCGTGGTCACCGACGCCGGCCGAGTCGGGATCGGCACGTCACAACCGACGGCGCTGCTGCATCTGAAGGAAGACGGCCTCCAGATCGGTACCAGCGCGAACCCCGACGACAACTTCTACGTGCAGTCGAATACCGACGGCCCGCGCGCGCTGCGCATCTACAACAAGAACGTCGGTGCCGGCACGCACGTGGCGTCGTTCACCCAGTCGGGCCGGGTCGGTGTAGGCACCACGGATCCAACGAACATGCTGCACGTGAACGGGGATCTGGGCCTCCGCCAGAACCGGCTATATCTGAGCGGGGGCGCGCGTGACTGGAGCAGCGTGACGTGGAACGCACATCACAGCGCGGACGGCCAGGCATGGGTCTTCCCCGACCCGACGAAGCCCGCCATCACGGTCGAGATGGACGCCGCCGGCGGTCCGCCCCGGTTCGAGGTCTACTCCACACTTCCCGGCGCGAACACGTCGTGGCGATCGCGCCTCAAGGTGTTCGGCCACACCGGGGACATCGGCATGGCCCTTCTCGAGGGCAACGTGGGCATCGGGACGTACGCTCCGGCCTCCAAGCTCGACGTGAACGGCGAGATCGGGTTCGCCGGGGGGCTCCGTCCGGTCGGCGCCCCAACGGGCCTGCGGTTGCTGTGGGGCCGCGTCAACGAGAACGGCTCGGTTGCCGCGGGCGACGGCTTCACCGTCGTGCGCCTTGGCGAGGGGCGGTACGAGATCACGTTCGCCACCGCCTTTCCCGTCCCTCCGGCCGTGGTCGCCGGCAAGGTGTGGGGCGCCTTCAACCTGGAGGGGGGCACGGGGGTCGATCCGCGAGAGAACGCGCTCGTGGACCGCATCCTGTCGAACGCCGCCATCGTGACGACCGGCAACGCCTCCGGTGACCTTGCCGACAGCAATTTCAGCTTCCTGGCGATCGGACCGAGGTGAGGACGATGACCGTGGACTGGGCGCTGCAGCGACTGCGGGAGTTGAGGGAGGACTATGCCGACGGCGAGTCCCAACTGCTGCAACTGGAACGTCATCATGCGCAGGTGCAGGACTCCCTCCTGCGAACCGCCGGCTCGATCCAGGTGCTCGAGGAGCTGATCGCAGCGTCGGGCGCCTTCGACTCAGAGGTCGAGCCTCCCGCGACCGCCGCACCGTGAGCCCGCAGCCCGCAATGGCACGGGGCGCTGGCGCAGTGCACATTCGGCGGCATCTCGTCAGCTACCGGGTCGCGGAAGGGAGCCCTCATCTCGCCGTCCGCGGCACGCTGGACCGGCTGCTGCTCGCGTCCCTCGCCGAGCGCCTCCCGGCGACGCTACGCGGCGGGGACGAGAGCGTCTGGCTGATCCGCCGGCTCGATGTCAGGACCTGCATCGGTACGTCCTGGACCTCAGGACGGGTCGCCCACGCCCTTGCGGCAGCCACGGCCAAGGCCCTGGAGGGTACGCTCGATCGGGAGGGAGCCGACGGCGACACCGTGATGTGGTTCCCGGACCGCGCCGCGTTCCTCGCCCGTTTCCTCCTCGATTGCGCGGTTGGCCGGGCGGCGGGCCGGTGGGAGTACGGGGAGTTCGATGACCTTACCGGCGGTTCCGCTTCCTCGACGATGCGAGTCGTCATCGCCAGCGATCCGAGAACCGGGCTCGATGCGTTGGTCCGCTTGACAGAGCCGGATCTCGGTCGGATCCTCTCCCGGATCGTGGCGTCCGATGCGGACGCGATCCTTCGCACGCTTGGGACCGTGTCGGCTCCGGATGGCTTCGAGCCCGCCGCGCTCGTGGTGGACGCACTGGGTCGACTGCTCGACCGATCGGAGCTTCCCCTGGAGCCGCGCGTGGGTGCGCTGGCCCTGTTCCTGGACGTCGCGCGTCATGAAGGGAGCCCGCCGCCGGCGGGGACCGACGCGCGGGCGCGCGAGGTCGTGCAGCTTATGGCCACCTTGCGGGCCGCCCGCCCCCACGAAGCCCGGCGTCTCGCCGGGGCTCTGGCGGAGGGGGCCTGGCACGCGGTGGACCCGCCGGCGATGAACAGGCTGCCCGAGCTGGTCGGATGGTCGGCGGCAGCCCGGAGGGAAGCCGTGCGTCGTCTGGCGCGGGCGAGATTGGGCGACACCGAGCCATCGGAAAGGCCGCGGCCACCGCTGCTGGCGACAGACCTCGGGGGCATGTTCCTGCTGCTGCCGTTGGTGGACGATTTCCCGTGGGAACCGGCCACTGCCGAGTGGCCAGGTCTGGAAGGGATCGACGGACTCCGGCTGGCGCAGTACCTCACCGTCATCGGGGCGCTCGGCGCCGAGCGCAATGCGGCCGCGGTCCTCGATCCGGTGTTACGGCTGGCACTGGAGGTCCCACCGAAGATCGACGCGAGTGCGCTTTCGGCATGGACTCTGCAGATCGGGCCGGACGCGATCCGCCGTTCGACCGAAGTGATCGTCGCCCGTCTCCGCCAGCTCGGTAAGGTGTCCGGCGCGGTCACCCTGGCGCCCGCGCGAGACGGGGTCGTGGCCGTCGACGGCGGTCGGGGCCTCTGGCTCGGCACCGCGCCCGCTGCCCCCACGGCGATCAGGGACCTCGTCGCGTCCATCGACGCAGCGATCGGCCGGCCGATCGCCGTCACCGGTTCGGAGGCCTGGATCGAATCGTGCCTCGAACCCGGCCGACCCCAACCGGATCCGATCGACAAACGCTTTCTTGCGCGCCTCGGCGAGCAGGCGCGGCACGCAACCGTTGGCACCCCGTTCGATCTCGCCCCGCCGGTGCGAGAACTACTGCTGCTGGCGGCGCAGGCCCTTGGGCGCGAGCTCGCATGGCGTCTGCCGGGCTTCTCGCGCTCCACGCTCCCATACCTCAGTGAAAACGTGCTCTCCTTCCCGGCAACCCTCGAAGTCGAGCCGGCGCGGTTCGTGGTCCGCGTCGGCGATCCCCCGCTCCATCTCCTGCTCTCGCTCGCCGGCCTGAACCGCCTCCGCTTTCGCCTCCACGCCACCGGGGATCGTGAATGGGTGCTTACCCAGCAACACTGACACGGGTCCGGACCATGGAAGCACCCGCCTGGAGCGCGCCATGGCGATCGTGGCTCGACGCGGCCATCGGGAGCGAGATCGACCGCCTGCGGGGCCGGTACGAGCTCAGCCTCGACGAGTTCCGTGGGCTCTACGTCAGTGACGAGCAGGTGGACCAGCTGCTCGCCGCCCGCGGTTCCTCTACTGTCCTCCGCGCACCGTCCATCCCGGCCCTCGGACGCGACACGCCCCTCGGTCGACTCGCGAGCGAGTTCGGCCTCTCGCCACCGGAGGCCGGTGCCGTCTTCGTCGCCCTCGCACCCGAGCTGGACCACAAGTACGAGATCCTGTTCGCGTACCTGAGCGACGACGTCACCCGCCGGTGCGCCACCGTCGATCTGTGCAGGCGGCTCGCCGACGTGAGCCCCAACCGGACGGATCTCGGCTCTCCGCTGTTCGCCGACGGGCCGCTCGAGGCCGTGCGTCTGGGCGCGTCGGCGGCCTGGCGCTCGGCAGCCGTTGCGCTCCGAGATCCGGCCCGGCGATTCCTGCTCGGCGCCGAGGACATGTCCGTACCAGGGGTCGCCGAGCCCTTGAGCGTCGAGGAGAACCGCATCGCGACCGCGATCGAAGCCGGCCGCCTCGCCTGCGTCGCGCTCGCCGGCGGGCCGGGCGACGAGGCCCTGGCGACCGCCCGCGCTCTGGCCGCCCATGGAGGTCGGTCCCTGCTGGAGGTCGGCATCGACGAGGGGGTCGAGCGGTTGCGCGAGGTGCTGCTGACGGCCCGCCTCCATGGAGCCTGCGTGTACGTGCGGCTCAACCTCATCGAACCCTCTTTCTCATCGGCGGTCACGTTCGTCAGGATTGCCGCGGACGCTCCGGTCCCCACGCTGTTCGCGGTCCCACCCGGAGGCTCCTGGCACGGACTGCTGGAGGGAACGGATCACGAGGTGCTCGCCCTGGAACGACCGGATGCGAACGGCCGCCTGGCCCTGTGGCGCCGGACGCTTCACGAACAGGGCGTCCGAGCCTTGGATGGCGACCTGAACGGCCTGGCCCACCTCTTCTCCATGTATCCGGGGCAGATCCGGCGCGCCGCGGCGAGCGCCGGCCGCATGCTCGCCGAACGCGACGCGGATCTCGTGACGCTGAGTGCGTGCGCGCGCCGCGAGTGCACGACGGCACTGGACCAGCTTGCCGACCGTGTCCCGCTGGTCCACGCGTGGCCCGACCTGGTGCTTCCCGCGCCAACGCTGCGCCGCCTGCAGGAGTTCGCCAGCGCGGTCCGGTGCCGCGACAAGGTGTTTCGAGAGTGGTCCTTCCTTCGACCTGCGGGCGGTACCGCCTCCCTGCGAGCGCTGTTCTCCGGTGCGTCCGGGACGGGGAAGACCTTGTCCGCCGCGGTCGTGGCCCACGACCTGGGCCTGGACCTGTTTCGCATCGACCTGTCCGCCGTGGTCAGCAAGTACATCGGTGAGACCGAGAAGAACCTCGAGCGCATCTTTCGCGCCGCCGAGGGAAGCAACGCGATCCTGCTCTTCGACGAGGCCGACGCGTTGTTCGGCAAGCGCTCAGAGGTCAGAGACGCGCACGACCGCTACGCGAACGTCGAGGTCGCTTATCTCCTCCAACGGATGGAGAGCTACGACGGCGTGATGATCCTCGCCACCAATCTCTCGAAGCACCTGGACGAGGCGTTCGGCCGTCGTATCGACTTCGACATCGAGTTCCCTGAGCCCGATGAGCACCAGCGCGAACGGCTCTGGAGGTTGCTGATCCCAGCCGCAGCGCCCACGCGAGGCGACATCGATTTCTCGTTCCTTGCCCGTCAGTTCCAACTCACCGGTGGCGAGATCCGCAACGTGGCGCTCGCGGCGGCGTTCCTCGCGGCCCACGAAGACAGCGAGATCGCCATGGATCATCTCGTGCGCGCGATGGCACGTCAGCGCAGAAAGCAGGGCAAGATTCCGACGGCGTCGGAATTCAAGCACCATCTCGCAGCCGTCCATGGCGAGGGCGTGTGAGATGGGCCTTTCCGCTGCTCCCACCCGCAGCGAGAAGTCCCATCTCTGCGCCGAGTCGACGTCGAAGGACGCACCTGCCCGCGGCGCCGGTGGAGCCAGTATCGGGCGGGACATCCGGGCCGCTGGCAACCTGGCAGTCCAGCGCCTGCGTCGGTCGGGCCGTTCCGTCGATGTCGCGAGCAGCCCAACGGAGCGGGCGGGGACCTCCAACGCGACGGGTGTGGGTGGGCCCGCCGCGGTACGGACGCAGGCCTCCGTGGTCGACGACGTGGTGCAGGGTGCGACTGACGTCCTCGAGTCGCTGGAGCAGACCGCCACCGACATCGTCAGGACCGGTGAGGAAGCCGTTCAGGGGCTGATCGAGATGGGGAAGACCGCGGTCGCCGCCGTGACCGCTCCGGGCGGGGTGGTGATCCCGATCCCCGACATCCCGTTGATCGACCGCGCGTGTTACACGTTCCCCTGGTCTGGTTCGACCGGCAACATCCCCTTCTACGACGAGGTCATCGACGTCCCCTACGTCGGACCGGTCACGATCACCCTCTACGTCCGAGGGGACGCTCTGGCGAGCCTCGCCGCATGCATCGGACCGGTGAGGCTGCAGAACATCCGGGTCGTCCTCGATCCATTGGCGTTCAGGTATTCGGGGACCGCGCAGCTGTTCGCGCCGGCCGGCCTCACCGGGGGCCTGACGCTGGTGGGAAGCATCGGCGGGGTGGCCGACTGGCTCGGGCTCGTCGAGATCGCGGCAGTCGAAGGGTCCCTCATCGCCAGCGGGACGGGTCTCGCGACGTCCGCGTTCATAGCGACCGCCGAGGTCGTCTACGACCGCGGCGACGTCAGCTTCGCGCTCGACACGGAGCTCGACAGCTGTCTCTCCCTGATGCTGGGGCTCGACGCGACCGCACGGGCTACCCTCCTCTCCACCCCCGTGTGGAGCGGGTCCTGGCGGCTGTTCGGATTGACGTGGGAGCGATGCTGGCGTCTCGGCGCCTCGCTCTCCATCGGCTTCGTCGGCGGAGTACCGACGCTGTCCGTCGATCTTTCGGCAGAGGAGTTGCCCGTCGGCGAGCTCCTCCCCGAGCTTCTGGCGAGCTCAGGGCTGATCAGCGCGCTCACGCCCACGGTACCGGTCCCGGTCGTGATCGTCGGTGGCGGCGAGCTGTGGTGGTTCGACAACGAGCGGCCTCCCACGTACCCCGTCGACCAGGCGCTGGTCGCGACCGCCGGCGGATTGCCCGGCACGTTCCGGTGGGAGATCGTGAGTGGGGTGACTTTCGCAGACTTCAACGGGTTCCCCACCGCCGTGGGGCCGACCGCCCTGCTCTGGTCAGCTACAGCATCCAGGATCAGTTCGGCACCACCTTGCCTCGGAGCGTCCCGCTGCACGAGTTCTGGTTCGACAAGCCGCCGATCCCAGACTTCGCGGGAACGAACTGGCCGAGCTTCCCGCCCACGGAGGGATCAGCGACCGTCAATCCCGCAGGGTGGAACGACCAACTGGCCATCGCCGACGGTGTGCCTCCGGTCCTCGTCCCCACACCGCTCGCACCAGGCGGTGGCGGGCCCCTCATCCAGCACTTCAGCGGAGGATGGAGGGTGGGGAGCCTGACCCGGGGGAAGGGGCGGATCGCGTTGCTCAACACGTGGCGTTTCTTCCAGGATCACGGCGATCACCTCAGATGACGTGGTAGGTCTGTGGCATGAGCGCTGGGCCGGTGCCTGCGGACGCCCTCCTCGAGGACATCCGGGCCGCCGACCTCGTCGTTGCCGGAACGGTGCAGGACGTGCGCGACGCGGACGGAGACCCGTCCGTGGTGAGTTCAGCTGCCCGACCTGACAGGGATCGCCTCCGGTCGGCCGCCATCGAGATCCTCCGGATCCTTGCGGGCAATGCTCAAGGTCCGACGCTCGAGGCCCTGTTCCTCGAGGGGCGAGTGCCGTCGAGGCCCTGGGTTCCGCTCTGGATCGCACAACCGTTCCTGTTGCTCCTCCGCTCGACGGCTCGAGGTCACGTCGTGGCCGATCCCACGCGGAGACCGATCCGCACGCTCGCCCGGATCTCTTCACCCGAGCCCGGCGCCTCCGCCGAGCGAGCGATTGCCCACGAGCTGGAGCAGGTGATCCTCCTGGCCGACGCGTCACGCGAACCCGACCTCCTGGCCGAAGCGACCGCCGCCCGCCTGGACATCCACGTCCCGCTCGATGAGGCGTGGATGCTCGGCCCGGTCGGTTCCGAGCC
>WNGF01003374.1_pt1 | contig 21810 bp, 11 predicted proteins | sample 5400641 | NCBI WGS metagenome assembly WNGF01 (sample SAMN13153371, study PRJNA577476) | soil metagenome | isolation source: 80 cm soil or saprolite under grassland replicate 2 | place: USA:California | collected 2016-06-15 | reverse complement strand
CGACGATGCGCAGCCCGGTCCAGTCGAAGTCGGCTCGCCAGTGCAATCGGGCGCCCTGTGTGACGGCAGAGCCGAGCAGCTTATGGCACGCGGCGCTCGGCATCCCCTCGGTGCACACCAGCGGCGGGCAGTCCGCCCCGAGGTCGGATGCTGCAACGCGGAGCACGGCGGGGTTCTCACAGACGAAGATGTCAGCGGGCACGGGCAGGACGTCCCCGGCGGCCTGCTGCTGAAGAGTGAGCCGGAACGGCACGCCGAACCGGCTGGCGTCGTTCAGCCACCCCGAGACCAGGCCGGAACTGCGGCACGCCACGTTGAGCACCAGGACCTGGCTGGCAAGGTCGTCCGGGATGGCGCCGTGCATCTCCCACAGCACCCGCTGCCCCGCGCGGTCGCGCGGCATGGACTCAAGGCTCGAGCCGATTGCCAGCGCCCGCAGCACGAGGGTGGCGAGCGGACCGCCCGCAAGCAGCGCCTTGGTGTCGCCGGTGACCTGTTCGGCGAGCACCGGCAGCGGGACCGGGTTGCCCGGCGCGCGGCCGCCCAGGTGTTCCAGGATCCGCACCGCATGTTCGAGCAGCCGGTCATCGCCGCGTCGCAGCAGCCTGGTGATCGTCCCGTCGGCCTCCAGCGCCGACCACCAGGAGCCGAACCATGCCTCGCCGGCGAGCATAGACGCACCGGCCGCCTCGATGGCCTCCGCACGACGGCGTTGTTCCCGTTCCCGTTCGGCGGGCCTGTCGCGCAGCGGGCCGCCGAGCATGACCAGAGTGTTACGCAGACAGGTGCCGTACCGCTGGTGCAGGGCCGCGTCCAGTGTGGTGAGTTCGATGGTGAGCCGTCTCACTGTCTGCGGCCGGTAGCTGCCGGTGATGCCGATGACCACCCGCCGTTCGGCGTCGGTGGGTGAGTTCAGTCCGATCGAGCGGTCCAGTGCGCCACCGGTCCGCTCCAGGCTGCGCCGGGCCGCGGCGAGCAGCCGTTTCCAGCCCTCTGCGCGCAGTTCCGCCAGTTCCTCGGCCACGGTGCGTTCACGCCGCAGCGGTGATCGTCCGCCGGCTGCCGGGCGAACCGAGCGCAGCGGATAGCTCGCCCACCTCGTCGGCGAGCAGCTGCGCGCCGTCCCACACCAGCAGCAGTGCGCTGACGGTGTGCTCGAGGGGAGAGTGCGCCAGGTCGTAGTGCGCGGCGGCGCGGACGGCGGCCTGGGTCGCCCACAGGTCGTAGCCGGTCATGAACAGGTCCAGGTCGAACTGGGCGGCCAGGCCCATCAGCTCGCCGCGGCCGGTGTCGTCCACCCCGGCGAACGCCTCGTCGAGCGCGAGCAGGCGCGGTGCGTGCGGAAGTGCCGAGTTCAGCATCGCGTGCGCGGCAGCGAACAGCGGCAGGTGCAATGAGACCGCTTGCTCACCGCCGGACAGCTGGCTGTGCCGGGAGCGGGTCAGCTTCTCCTCGGTGCCCTCGGCGCTGACCATCTGGAACACGAACTGTCGCCAGCGACGGTAGTCCAGCACCTGGGCCAGAAGCTCCCGGTAGGGGAGTTCACGATGCCGGGCACGAGCGGTCTTGATCTGCGCGGCGAAGTGGCCGCGCATCCGGGCGAGGGCGTCCGGATTGAGCCGGGAGGCGTCGGCGTCCAGCAGCCCGCACACCGTTCGCTGCTCGTCGTCGAGCCGGTCCGCCAGCAGCCACCGCACGCCGACCGTCTTGCCCGAGGACATCTTCCGGGACCGCATCTCGGTGTTCATCGCCCTGATCAGGTCTTTGGCGTCCACGGTCCGCTCGTGGATCTGCTGGGCGAGCCTGGCCAGCAGCGCGTCCTCGAGGATGCGCTGCTCGGAGTCGGTCAGCAGCAGCTGCTGGTCGTGGCGGGCGATCGCGATGCGCTCCGCAAACGCGCCGACCGGGAGCGGGCCCTGCTCATCGGCGATGCGGACGACGATGACGCCGTCGGCACCGTCCCACTCGGGATGGTAGTCCTGGCCGGCCGCGGTCAGCTGGGCCTGCAGATCCTCCAGCGCCCGGGTCAGCCGGGTGGTGGATATCTTCAGCGACGTCTCGGTCGGCGTGAGGTCGCGGGTGACCTCGAGGATCGCCTCGTGCACCCCGACCACCACCCGGGGCAGGTGATCACCGGCCCAGTCCGCCTCCTGCGCGGGCCAGGCCAGGCCCGGCGGGCACTTCAGCACGTCCAGCAGCTCCCGGGCGGCGAACGGCGCGAGGCCGCGCGCGGTTGCCCGCTCCTCCTCCGCTGCGACGCTGAGGGCTCGCCTGCCGCTGGCGACCCGCTCGGCCGTGGCGCTGACGGCTTTGATGGCCTCGACCTCGGCGGTGCGGGCGGAATCCTCGGCCGACCGGGCGGCCGTGATGCCCCGCTCGGCCTCTTCGATCTGTGCCATCACCTCTGTGGCCTCCTTGCCGACGGCGCCCCGCAGCGCCGCCAGCTTGGCGGCCTCCTCGGTGTGCCGGCGGCGGGCCGCCCGTTCGGTCTCGGCGCAGCCGCGCTCCTCATCGCCGGCCTGGTCCAGCCGGCCTCGGGCGCCGGCGGCGACGTCGCGCTGCCGCGTCTGCTCGCGGCGGCGGCCGGTGAGCTCGGCGGCCTTGGTCTCGAACCGCCGGGTGGCGGCCTCCACCCGGTCGGCCTGGTCCCATTCGATGGCGTGTTCGATGGCGGCGCGGCGCAGCGCTCGCTCGGTGACGGTGCATGCGGCCACCGACTCGTCGTAGCCGGACTGGGCGCCGTCGGCGCCCGCCCGGGCCGCGCGCAGCTCCCCGACGGCCTGAGAGTGCGTGCGCAGCGCGGCAGCGACCGCGGTGGTGCGGGGGAGCGCGGCGCGCGCCTGCGCGAATGCGAACAGCGTGCCGGCCAGCCCGCTGAGCTTCCGGTCGAGGCCGGCCCGCAGCTCCTCCAGCTCAGTGATCCGGGCCTCGCACTCGGCGATGCGCGCGGCCCGGCGGCGGGCCCGGGCGGTCGCCCCGATGTACTCGGCATGGTCCTTGCGGTGCGCACCGGCGGTGACACCGTGGGAGTAGCGGCCGTCGGCGCCGATCACGGCGGCCGAGGAGAACAACTCGCCGTCCAGGGCGACGGAGGCTAGCACCGCGCCGATCCGCGCGGCGGGCACCGGGGTGTCGTCCTCGGGTACCAGCACGCGGGCGAGGCTGGCACCCGGCACCGGCGGGCCGGGGACCAGGTAGCCGTCGCTGTCCCCGGCGGTGACCTCGTGGCCGTCCGGCGTGATCCAGGCGTCGAGCATTCCGGTGGCTGCCAGCGCCGCCTCGAGCGCGGCGGCCTGCGTCTCGCCGACGTCGTCGGCGAAGCGGACCAGCCGCCACAGCGGCGCGCCGTCCCGGCCCGACCGGTCGGCAGCGCGTCCCGGGTGGGCCGGCGGTGCGTCGTCGCGCTGCGCGGCGATCCGGTCTCGTTCCTCGGCGGCGCGGTCCCGCTCGCCCTGCGCGATGACGCGCTCGGCGCGCAGCCGTGCCTGCTGGTCACGGACGGCCTGCGCGGCGGGGGCGGTCGCGTCGGCGAGGACAGACTCGAGATTGGCGGCATCCGGGTCGCCGAATGCCTCGATGGCCGTGCTTAGGCGCTCGGTCAGCTCCCGCATCGCGGTCTCGTCCAGCACGTCGACGTGGTCGGCCGCCCACCGTGTCAGTGCCGCCTGTGCGTCGGCGCGGGCTGCGGCCACCGCGTCGGCGGCGGCCTGCTCGGCCTGCTCGGCGCCGGTCACCGCGACCAGCGCACGGTCGAGCGCGAGCCGGGCCAGATCGCGGGCGTGCTCGGCCCTGCGGTGTGCCTGGAGCGCGGACCCTACCGCGCGGACGGCCTCCAGCCGGGCGGTGACCCGGGCGCCGGCGCGCTCGGTGAACCCGTCGGCCACGGCGTCGGCGGGCTGCCAGCCAATCCCGGCCGCGGCGGCGTGATCGGCGAGCTCGGCCGCGGTGCGGGAGACCACCGACTCCAGGTCGGCGAGCACCGCCGCGGCCTGCTCGGCGTCGGTCCGGGCCCGGGCGGTCGCCGCGCGGCGCCGGGCGAGCTCCGCGGTGGCCTCGGCGGCGGCCCGCTCGTTGGTGCGGACCAGCCGGTCCAGGTCGGCGAGTTGCTCGACCGCCTGGTAGGCGCTGCTGGACTTCAGCTGGTCGAGCCGGGCGCGCAGCCCGGCGGCGGCGTTCTCCGCCTCCTCGCGGCGTGCCTGCGCCTGCGCCTGCTCGGTTTCGGCGCTCGCCAGGGCGGTGATGTCATGGGCGAGCTCGGCGCGCTGCTGCGCGCTGGCCTCGCGGCGGCGGGTGAGCGCATCGGCAGCCGACCGGGCGTGGGTGCGCAGGTAGGTGGTGTAGGAGGCGAGGAAGGCGCGGGTCGCCTCGTCGGCGGCCGTCAGCCCCTCCAGCGTGGTGGCAACCGCCTCCATGTCGTCGAACGAGCGGGCCGCTTCGGCGATCAGGTCGTCGTCGACCGGGCGCAGCCCGTCGGTGAGCGTGTCCGACAACTTCGCCGGGTCGAGGTTCTTGGCTAGCTGGGGCCGCCGCAGCGTCAGAATCAGGGTGAGCAGCTGCTCGTAGCGTTCCCGGCCGAGGCCGAACAGCCGCTGGTCGATAGCAGCCCGGTAGTCGGTGGCGGAGGCGTGCAGGCTCGACTCCCCGATCTCCTCGGCGAGCTGCTTCCTGGTCATGGGCCGGTCGTCGCCGGTGATGAGCGAGAAGTCCTCGCCAACCCGGCCGTCGGCGATGAAGTGCCAGCGAACCGGGGTGTCGCGGTGCCGGGCGGCGTGCAGGCCGACGCCGATGGTGACGGCCTCGCCAGTGTCGCGATGCCGCAGCTCCAGCCATGCGTAGCCGACTGCGTTCTCGCCGCCGCGGAACAGGAGGTTGGCCTTCATGGTCCGGTCCTCGCCGGCGAACGGGTTCAGCCGCTTCGGGTCGATCCGGCCGTCCAGCACGAACGGGAACAGGACCTCAAGCGCCTTGGTCTTCCCGGAGCCGTTCGGGCCGCGCAGGATCAGCCAGCCGTCGGCGAAGCAGAACTCCTCGTCCCGGTAGTCCCACATGTTGATGATTCCGGCCCGGATGGGTTGGAAGCGGGTCATGCGGAGCCTTCCTTCAGGGTCTGTGCGCGGTGCGTCGGGGGAAAGGGGCGTCGCCGGGGCTCAGGATGCGCCGGCCGGGTTCTTGATGTGCGCGGTGATGCTGCGATAGCGGGCCAGCAGCGGCAGCACCAGCATGCCTCCGTCCACCCTCGCCACCAGGCCCAGCGATGCGAGCAGCGCGACCGCCTCGGCCAGCAGGCGGCCCGGGTCGGCGGCCTGCTTCTCCGCCATTCCGGCGCCGAATTCCTCGACCAGCTTTCGCAGCTCGGTGCGCAGCCACACGTCGCTGAGGAACGGGTAGGCGACGTCGTCGGGCTCGCCGCGTTCGTCGGATCCGGGTTCGGTGCCGGCGCCTCCGGAATCGGTTCTGGCGCCGTCCCCCGGCCCGGAGTCGCCGGACTCCGGCCGCCATGCCTGCACGGCGAGCAAGTCGGCGACGCGGCCCCGGTCCGGCCGGGCGGCGTCGATCCGCTGGGCCGCCTCGGCGAGCCGTTCTGCGGCGGTGGCCGCGGGCAGGCGTTCGATCTTGGAGCTGTGGTGCTGCAGGTAGCCCGCGATCCGCGCGCACAGCAGCAGCGCGGCCTGCGCGACGGTGCCGGTCGACGGGAACGCCACGTCGGTGAACCGCTGCCCGGCGTTGACCAGCGCCACGCCTTCGGCGCGCCGCTCCAGGCCGAGGCCGGTGAGCCGCTCGACGTCCTCGGCCAGGCTCGCCGAGCGGAGCTGGCCGCGCAGCCCCTCATCGACATCGGGGTAGTAGACGACCGGCTGCTCCACGACGAGTCGCCGGGCTTGCCGAGCGTTCACGCGCCGCCGCTCCTCCCGGCCCTGGGTCGGTGCGGAGCCACCGGGGCCATCCAGCAGCTCGGTGACTGAGTTCAGATGCTGCAGCACCCGGCTCGGCGCGTAGATGGCACCGACCACTTCGCGGTCGATGTCGTAGAGTGCCTCGGCGCGCTCTGGGTCGTTGACCCACTCGATGGCCGAGCCATCGGCCGTCTGCAGGGCGCCGCGCGCCTCCAGCCAGGAGACCGCGTCCACGAACGCGTCCCGGTCGGGCTTGCGGCCGGTGTCCATTCCCAGGCCGTCGATGCGCCCGGCGTCGGCGGCGACCGCGTCGGCCAGCTCGCTGAGGGCGATCTGGGTGCCGGAGCGGCCCAGCGCGGACAATGTCAGCACCAGGTAGGCGTAACGGCGCCGGTCGAACGGGCGCCGCGCCCGGGTGACCGCCGGGCGGGTGCCGTCCAGCGCGTCCTGCACCCGGCGCAGCCGGATGGTGTCGCCGCTGGCCAGGAGCGTGTAGCCGAGGACCTCGCCGAGGTCGGCCCGCAGTTGCCTGACCCACTTGCGCACGAGGGGGAGCGCCGAGGCGTCCGGGTACAACGCGGTGATCAGCGGGTGGCGCAGCACCAGCCGGGCCGCCTTCTGATACTCGGCCAGCTCGAGCGGGTCGACGTCCGCGGCGACCCTCATCCGGCGACCTCCACGGCCAGGCCGTCCAGATGCAGTCGGCCGCGGACCGTGTGCACGGTCGTGGATCCGGGGGCGGGCCGCAACACCAGGCGCACCCCGTGCGCGGACCCGCTCGCGGTCCGGCTGACCGGGACCCGCGCGGACAGCGCCACGTCCATCAGGCTGAGCAGCGCCTGGGTCTCCGGCTCGTCCAGCACCCGGCCGTAGACGCCGTCACCGGCCAGTGCCGCCGCCGCGGTGCGGCGCTGCGCGGTCGCCTTCAGCTGCTCGGCGCGCAGCCGCTGCCTCTCGTCGTCGTTGCGCTGGATCCGGCCGGGGCCGTGCAGCCCAGGGGCCTTGCCGTTGCGCACTAGCGTCCGGGACAGCTCCACCGGCTCGGCGTCCCACCATGACAGTCGGCTGCCGATCGCCTCCGGGTCCTCGTGCACAGCCGAGACGTGCCGGGGTGCGCCGAGACCGAACACCGCCTGGAACAGCGCGTGGGCGTCGTCGTCGGCTGGGCAGGCGGTGAACCATTGCGCCAGATGGCGCAGCTGGCTCTCCCGGCTCACCCCGCCACGGCGCGACTCGGTGACCCTGCGCAGCAGGGCCGTGACGTTGGCGATCGCCGTGACCGTGGCGTCTTGCAGGCGTTCGGCCTCGCTGCGGCGACTGGCACCGAACCATTGCACCAGGCCGCCCCAGCGCGCCGCCCAGTCAGCGACCCGTTCCTCGACGCCGCGGAACAGCGAATCGTCGGCCTCCGCGGCGAGCCGGGCGAGGCGCTCGGTGCCGGTGGCGTCCACCTCGGCGACCGCGGCCGCCAGGAGCGGTGCGAACCGGGTCAGCTCGGAGTGAAACTCCCGCATGTGGGTGAGCAGCGCGTCCTTGTGCGCCAGGAACACCTCGGGCCGGGTGTCGTTGGTGCGCGCCAGATCGCCCAGCATCAGGTAGAACCGGGCGGCGCGCTGTGCCATGTCGGCGAGCACGCCATCCAGCCGGGACAGCTTCCGGTACACCTCGGCAGCGTCCCCGGACCGCACCGCCTCGGCGAGCGCTCGCAGGTCGGCGAGGATGTCGGGGAACACGAGGCGGGACAGCTGGGCGTCTTCCAGGCTGGCCGTCAGCACGTCTTCGACGGCCTGGAACGCCCGGTATCCGGCCTGGGTGAACTGGTAGACGTAGTGCCGGTTGCGGTACTCGGCGAGGTTCGCGGCGCGGGTGCCGTCATAGGAACGGTCCAGCACCTGCCATTCGGCGAGGGCGTCCAGCAGCACCTGCACGTCGCCGACCGCTGCCCCCTCCGGATGCTGCGCGGCCAGTTCGTCAAGTACCTCGCGGGCGTCGGACGCGTGCATCAGCACCTGGTAGTTGGCCCTGGCCCGGTCGAAGGCGCGGAGCAGCCACAGGTACTCGTGGCGTTTCTCGGCGGCCGCGAAGTGGAACAGTCGCAACCGGTCATCGAGGGTGAACGCGTCGATGCCGAACGCTGCGTTTTCGGCTGCGGTGTCACCGGAAATCGGCACGGCCCGAACCGGGGGATCGGGCGTCGCGGAGACGTCCGGGGACGACGAGAGCGCATCGGTGGACGTGATGCCAGCGGCGGCCTCACTCACTGAGACAGTGGGATAACTACTGATCACAGGTCCTAATCGCCTCAATCATCGGGGGATTTGTGGCGGAACGGCTGGGCCGGCGTGATGGCCAGTCTGCCGGATCACCATGGCGGATGAGGGAAGACACGCCCCAGGCCTCCCGCAGCCGCAGGCAGTCGTTGAACATCACCCGCGCGCACCTGAACGCGCACGCCAGGGCCCGGCCCCTGCCCAGGCGAGGGGTACACGCGATACCGGTAGCGCGCCAGCACGACGCCAAACGTAGCGTCAGCATCTGACAATCACGTGGACCACCGCCGCGGCAGCCCGGTCAGCCGTCCGGTGGCCAGGCACACCTCGCCAGGCCGTGCAGCGATTGCAGCACCGTCAGCGCGGCGCCGCGGCTCAGGTCCTCGTGGTGGCGCTCGTTGCGCGGGGTGCGCAGGCAGCCGTAGCAGGACGTCTCCAGGCCGCAGTCACACGACGCCACCCGCCGCAGCGCCGTGGCGCTCACCGCGTCGAGTGCGTCGGCGATCCGCAGCACGCTGCCCGCCCCGCCCGGGACGGTATCGAACAGCACCAGGCCGCTGCGGCCGTCTGCACCGGAGTGCACTACTCCGTCGATGTCGGTGCGGCTGATCTCCAGCCCGTCGGCGGCGCCCTCCAGCACCGCATACAGGAGGGAGTACCACTGGGCCCCGGTATCCAGTCCGGGAGCATCGAGCCGCAGGCGCAGGATGTCGGTTTCATAGGTATGCGCGAGCGAGCGCCAGCGCAGCGGCCCGGTGCACGGCCTGCCGCGCAGCGGGCTGACGTGCGACCTGGGGGACCGCCCGTGGTTGGGGGCGCCCCAGCCGCACCAGTCACAGATCAAGAACCCCGAGCCGCCCGGCCCCTCGGCCAGCGACACCAGCCGGCCGCGGGCACCGCAGTCGCACCACGCCAGCGCTCCGGTGCCGGCCTTCCAATGGGTCTCGGCCAGCTCCTCGCCGAGCGACACCACGTGCACGGCGCCATTCCAGGACCGCTGCGGTGGCACATTGCTGGGCTTGCCGGTGCGCGGATCGGCGACGAAGCCGAACTCCGGCACGCAGTATTCGCGGACCGGGCCGTCGGCGGGCCGTCCGCACGCGGAGCAGGCCGGCTCCAGGTCGGTGCCGCCCTCCCGGTAGTGCTGGCAGCCCCGGCACACCGTGTAGCTGCGGGTGATCAGCTCCCGGCCGGGAAGCCGGTAGATGCCGCCCGAGCGCCACAGAACCCCGCCGGCGATCAGCTCGGAGCCGGGCGCGTACTCGTGGATCGCCACCGACAGGTCCCGGTTCAGCTCCAGCCGGGCGCCCACCTGGCTGTCGCAGTGCGCGGTGCGCAGCTCGACGGTGTCCACCGGGAACCCGTACTTCGGCAGCACGTTCCGGTTGGCCAGGTAACCAATCAGCGGCCGCCGCGTGATGGTGGCGATGCTGCGCTCGAACCGGGCCGCCAGGTCGCTGCGCCGGGACTCGAACGCCTCCCTGCGGCGCTCCTCGAACATCGCCACGTCGTGCGCCAGCTCGGCGCGGACCTGCTCCAGCAGCCCGCACAGCTGCTCTACCCAGCTGCCGTCGTGCAGCCCGATCCGCGCTTGGGCCGACTTCGGGAGCACGGCGCGCAGCGCCGTGTTGACCTCGGCGGGCACCGGGGTGAGGTAGCCGCGGACCGCGTCGCAGGCCGGCTCGCCGCGGCCGGCGGGCAGGAAGAAATCCCCGGCAGTCTTCCACTCCCGGTCGCCGTTGTCCTTGGCGTCCCGGAAGAACGCCGCCAGCGCCACCGAATGCGCGTGTCGGCGGTCGATGCGCGGATTCCCTAGCGGCACGTAGGGGGCGCGGACCTGCCCGGTCAGCATCGACTCCGGCGCCTGATAACGGGACAGGTCGTGAGAACGACGCTGGGCGTAGGTGAGCACCAGCGCGGCGGTGCCGCTGCGGCGCCCCGCCCGCCCGGCCCGCTGGATGTAGTTGGCGGTCGTGGGCGGCATATTCCGCAGCAGCACCGCGGAAAGCGCCCCAACGTCGACGCCCAGCTCGAACGTGGTGGAGCAGCTCAGCACGTTGACCTCACCGGCGAGGAACCGCTGCTGGATGTCGGAGGCCTCCAGGCCGGTCCACTGCGCAGTGTGCTCGCGGGCGGCCAGCGACACCGGCGCGGTCTGCCGGTATAGGGCGCGGTAGTGGCCGTCGTCGGCGCGGTCGGCGACCAGCAGCTCACCGGTGCAGCCCAGCGTCGGGCACACCCCGCGCAGCGTGGCCGTGGTGACCCGCCGGCACAGTGAGCACCGCCATAGGTCATCCCCTCGGGACAGCGTGAGCCATGTGTGATCGACCTGGTGCACCTGGCCCAGCCTGGGCAGCGCCGTCACATGCAGCCAGCCGTCCGCGGCAGCGGTGAGCGCCCGCCAGCACCCGGCCAGCACCTCGCGCGCGTCGATCCCGGACGCGGGCTCACCGATGGCGGCCAGCAGCCGGCGCAGGTAGTCGAGCCGCTTGTTGACACCACGGGTGGGCAGCCAGCTCAGCACCTTGAGCCTCGCCTCCGCGCCGTCGCCGCGGACGTAGATCGGGCCGCGCCGCGGGTCGAACATCTCGTCGGACGGGTCGACCTCCTCCGGCATCGTGAGCGCGCCCTGCAGCCGCACGGTGCGGAGCAGTTCGGTGAGCAGCGCCGCACACTCCGGCGCGGACAGGCCGAGATCGAGCAGCGGGGCGGGCGGTCGCCAGGACGGCTCTGTGCCCAGCCCGACCTGCAGCAGCCCGAGGCCTTCCAGGGACTGGCGCTCATCGAGGGCGACCAGTTCGCGCAGCACCCAGCGCCCGGCTTCGCGGCGGCGGCCCTGCCGCGACTCGCGCCGGGAGAACACCCCGGCGCGGCTGGCCGCGGCCGCGGCCCCCTCGATCAGATCGTCCACTGTGGCGTCCGCGTCGTGGGCGGTGGCCCGCGCCAGGCCCTCCAGGATCAGCCGTCGCTGCTGTACCAGCGCGTGACTGGACTCCAGATAGGGGGCGAAGAACGCGGCAGCCTGCCGGCTGTCACTGAACGCGAGCAGCTTCCGGCCGCCGCCGGGCCGGTTCGCAAGCTCCTCATCCGGGGGCAGCGCCTGGTAGAGCGCGGTGGCCAGCACCGCCGCGGCCGCCTCGTTGCCCGTCTCGAACAGCCGCACCATCCCGGTGCCGCGCGCCCCACAGGCCAGGCATCCGTTCGGGGTGCCGGACCTGGCCGCCAGCCGCCGCACGGGCTGCAGCCCCGCGGCGGGACATCCGCACGGCGCCGCCCCTGCCGGGGCCGCAGTCGCCGCGTGCAGGGCTCCGCAGCGCCCGCATAGCAACGCGTCCCGGGCGGTCGCCGCCGCGGCGTGCTCGAGGATCTCATCATCCTCGTCCACCGTCTCGGCGGGCGCGTCGAGCAGCAGCCAGGCACGGCGGTCGGGCCGCACCGCGCGCGACGTGAAGCGCTCACCGCCAGTGTCGCGCTCCACCGAGCCGGCCAGGTGCACCGCGCCGCATCGCTTGCAGCATCCGAACTCGAATACGGTGCCGGAGCAGTCCGGGCAGATCTCGTGCCGGGCTAGCGACACATGCGGGCCGCCGGGCATCAGGCAGGTGAACGCGCCCTCGGTGGCCCGGGCGAACAGGTGGTAACGGGCCGAGAGCACCGGGGTGCCGGCCGCGTCGCGGATCTTCGCGCCCACCGCGACCAGCGCGGCGAGCGCCGCCTCCGCGCACGGGCCGTCCACGTCGGTGAACATCTCGGCGGCCAGGTCGGCGAACGGCCGGGGCGAACGGGCCAGCAGGGCGCGCAGCCGCGCCATCGTCTGCTCGCGGGAAAGCAGCAGCGCGGCGTCACGGCCGCCGGCGGCGTCGCGGCCGCCAAGGTCGGCGGCCACCGGGTCGTCAGCGGCGCGGCCCGCCACCGCCGCCGCTGGATCGGCGGAGGCGGCCAGGGCGAGGTAGCCGGCGGGGCCGAGCGGCCCCCACAGCGGTCCAGCCGGGATGTCCACCCGCTGCGCGCTGACCATATCCTGGCGTGCCGGGTCGCCGTCCACCCAGTCGAAGGGCGCGTCGAACAGCTTCGCGGCGAAGTCCACCACCGCCCGCGGATGGTCGCCGACGGTGGCGCTCGTGGCGATCGCCTGGAACGTCGCATCGCCGTCGGCGCGGCCGACCCGCTCGCGCAGCCGGCGCAGCAGCATGCCGACCTCTTCGGCCTTCGCCCCGTCGTAGACGTGCGCCTCGTCGAGCACGACGAACCGCCAGTGCCCGCCGTGCTTCCCCTCGAACAGTTCCATGTCCGCCGGGCGCAGCAGCAGGTACTCCAGCATCGCGTAGTTGGTGAGCAGCAGGTGCGGTGGCCCGTCGCGCATCTCCTGGCGGCTGAGCAGCTCGTTCGGCAGCCGTGGCTCGCCGGGGTTCAGCGACTCGAACAGCGAGGCACCCTCGGCGGGCCGCTCCGGGGTGTCCCCGGTGTAGCGGCCGAAGGTGATCTGCGGCACGGCGGCCAGCAGCCGGCGCAGCCGCCGGAGCTGGTCGTTAGCGAGCGCGTTCATCGGATACAGCAGCAGCGCCCGCACCCCGGGTCCCAGCGCTTCCGCCTCGTGCTTCGCGGTCAGCGCCGACAGCACCGGCAGCAGGAAGCTCTCCGTCTTGCCTGACCCGGTGCCGGTTGCCACCACCAGGTTGCGTCCGGCGGCGGCCTTCCGCAGCGCCTGCTCCTGATGGGTGTACAGAGGCCGGTCGAGGGGCAGCGCCGGGCCGCCCAGCCGGGCGAACGCCGGATCCAGCACGCCCTCGCCGATCAGGTCACGCAGGCTCGCCCCGGTCCGGTAGGGCGGCGTCGCCTCCAGCAGCGGCCCCTTGGTCAGCAGCGGGCTGGTCGCGATGCAGCCGGCCAGCGCGGTCGCGAGGGCCGGGTCACGGACCGGCAGCAGCGACCGCAGGTAACGCCGATAGGTGGCGCTGAGCAGAGCGCTGGTGGCGATCGCGTCCACGGTGCAAGCCGCTCCCGGGCGGAAGAAAATGCCTTCTGGGACCTTACAGCGCCGCACGGCGCGCATGCGCGGGACGCCGAGTCAGCCGGGCAGCCACGGGTCGGCGGCCGGCGCCGGACCGCTGATCCGGGCGATAACCGCGATCCGCGTGCCGACGGTGATCCGCAGCTCCGCGCCACCGTGGGCGCGCACCGTGTCCAGCATCCGCCGCAGCGGATACCTGCCCCCCTTGGCAGGCTCCAGTACCTGCACGACCCCGCGCGCGGCGACCACGTCGACGGGCGGGTCACCGGCGGCTCCGGGCAGGTCCAGGCGCAGCGCGCCGCCGCGGATGAGGTCCGCCGTCTCCAGCGGCAATGGCCCGAGGCTGTGCCAGGCCGTGGGGCCGTCCCCACTGCCTGGTTCGGGCTCGATCCGTATCCGGCAGTGCGGCGGGGTGACCCGCAGCGGCAGCACGACCGGGCCCGCCACACACGCCACCTCTGTCCCGGTGACCTCGGCCGGGATCGTCGCCGCGCAGGGCGAGGCGGTCATCCCTGGCGCGGTCGAGAGCACCGCCTCGGCCGCCTCCAGACCCTCCTCGCCTGTCAATCGCAGCGCGGGCGCGTAGCCGACGTCCAGACCCTCGGCCACGGCCACGACACGGCGCAGCCCGGTGACGGGCGCGGTGTCCAGTGCGGTCACGGTCACCACCAGCTCGCCGAGCACCGGACGGGGTGCCCGATCCCACAGGCGCTGCGGATCCCAGCGATCCCCGCTCGCCTTGGCCGCCCCCAGGACCCGGCCCGAGCCCGCCCGCCGTACCTCGACCCGCCACCGGACCTCACCGGCGGGCAGCCGCACGGCCGGCAGCGTCCCGAAGACCGCAAGCCCGTCCGTCGTGTGGATCCCCGGTATCGGAGCGCCCGTCACCAGCCGCGGTTTCGACTGGCCGCCGACCGGGTGCCGCCGCGGCGCATCCTCGCCCGCAGGCTCCAGTTCCAGCCAGGCCATCCCGGACAGGTCCAGCTGGACCAGCCGCCAGCCAGTCCAGGTGAGCGGCAGCCTGCTCTCCACCAGGACACGCGGCGCGGCGTCGGCGCGCAGCGCCCTGACCCCCGGGTAGATCAGCCACACGGCCTCGGGCGGCAGCATCCCCCCGATCGGCTCACCCTCGGCGCCGAACACCAAGAGCGGATCCGCGGGATCGGTAACCTCGTCCGGAGACATTGCGGTCCAGGATCCGGCATCGTCGCGGCCACGATCGGCGCCGGGGTCCACGTCGCGGGTCAGTACACCCCGTCCGAACGGATCGAGCCGCAGCGGCGGCCCTCCGCGCGGTGCCGGGTGAGCGGCCGTGACCGTCCGGGCCGCATCGATGATGCGGCGGGGCAGGGACAGTTCCGCCAGGTCCCCGGCAGAGGGTTCATCGTTCCCGATGAGCAGCTCCATGAGCGCGCGGCAGCGTTCGATGAACCCGGCGCCTGCCCGTAGCCGCAGCAGCGCGGCGACCGCGGGATCGAGGTCGGCAAGTTCCTGTTCCGGCGCTCCGGCGCCGGCCAGCCGCAGAAACTCCGGCAGGGACGGCGCGGTCACCGCGGCGTGGGCGAGCACCATCGCACGCGGGTCGCCCGCTGGTGCCGGGACACCCAGTGCCGCAAGCGAGCCGAGGAACGCCTCCGCCCAGTCAGCGGTGGAGCGCTTGGTCGCGCGCGATCCGGCCGCCCGGTGCCAGGCCGGCCAAACCTTCCCGTTCTTGTCGTGGTGGGCCGTGACCTGCGCCACGGCGACAACGACGCAGGCCGGCCACCGGCGGTTCAGTACTGTCGGCGGCTCGGACCGGGAAAGGTCTCCCAGCGCCTTCGCCGCCGCGTGCAGCATCTCGGGTTCCACGTCGAGTGTCCCGGCCGGCTCCCCGGATGCGAGATGCCGGCGCCAGCCGGGCTCGAGCAGGTCGAGCAGCGTGCGCGTTGGCGGCCCGCTCATGGTGGCCCCCTTCGCCGCTCGCTAGCTTCCCAAGGTCCGCGGATGAAGCGTCGTCACGGGCACCGGGTCAGCGGGCCTTCGCGACCCGGCTCCGAGCGAGCGGCCGAGGCGCTGTGACGTTCTGCACGCCCGCGCCACCTGCACGCCCGCGCCACCTGCACGCCCGCGCCACCTGCACGCCCGCGCCACGCCGCGGCAGCCGTTATGGAGAAGAGTCGATCGAATTATCCCAACCGGCCGACGCGCGCTGGCGCGCCCGGGGTTGCGATTTCTCCGCCGTTTGGCATCGTTTGGCTGCCACCCCAGGTGAGACCCAATGCGTGCGGTAGGCGCGTTCCAGGTTCTGGTCGCCGGTTTTAGTGAAGCGCAGCCGCCGGCGGCCGTTGGTCCTGGAGACGTAGACGGTCTCGCGTGGCTGGAGCCCGCTCCGCTCCGCCCAGCGCCGCAGGATGCGCAGGGCCCTGCTCAGCTTGCTGAGGTTTGCCATGGTGACCCGCTCGAGGTAGGGGACACGCCCGCGCCGCCACGCTTCGGCGTGCTGCGGGCGGAGCCAGCCGAGCCCGGTCAGCACGTCGATCGGTGCGACGAACCGATTGCGGTTCAGTGCGGCAGCCGCCGCGGCCTGAACCCGCCGTTCGAGGCTCTCCACCATTACCTGGGCTCCCTTGAGATTCGAGTCGTCTCAGGGTAGCCAGCCGCGCCATCACGGGTCACGCGGTACCGGCGAGCCGTCGAGGAACTCCGGGCCCTGGCCGAGGTGCGCGAAGCAGTCAAGGGCTGGCCGCCCGGGGATCCGGCAGAGATCATCGTTCACCCGCGATTCAGCCAGCTACATCACGCTCACCTACGGTCCCTGCGCCCCGCGCGCAGCGGGCAGAAATCCCCGACTTCGTGACCCGTCACTATCGACCATCTCGGGTCAGCGTGAAGCCACAGGAGAAGCCCATCAGCAATCGGCTGGCCTGAGCTCGGCTTGATCTTTGAGTGCGACGCGGCGGCCGGCCTCGTGCCGATAGTTCACAAGACCTTTCCACCGGCCATCCGCTCCACGCCGCCATTCCAGCAGGAAACCGTCTACCCATGTCCCATACGACAGAAGCTGGCACGGCTTCGCGTCCGCAGGGACGTTTTCAGGGAAGCAGTGGAAGCACTCGCCGAGCCCGGCCGACACGGCGACCGACAGCGGGACAGACTCCGCAGAATGGGTCTCCTGGCCGTAACGCTCGGCCAAGTGGTGTCCCTCGACCAGCGCTTCGCACGTCGGTTTGCGGTGGTACGCGCTGCCGTGCGGGGTTCGCCAGACTCGGACGGGAAGACCTTTGCGGGCGGCCATGCACTCAGACTCGCCGCACCAGGCGGCGATCTCGCCGTGCTTGCAACGTTCGCCGGGAACATTTGCCATGTCGTTATCGTCCGTCGGCCTCGATACCTGCCGCAAATGATCAGCTGGGATCTTCGGTCGGCTTTTCCTGGATGCTGAAAGCGATGAGGTTGTTTCCGGTTTGGGAGGCGCGGGGATGACTGCGACGGCGCAGGTGGTACCACTGGTGCCTGGCCAGAGGGAACAGGGGGTGGATTGCTGGCGTGGGCGGAGTGCCCGGGGCGCCGTCGGATCGCGGAACCCCGCCACGGCGGGTTGGTCACGGCGCGGTGTGCCAGAGGGCGTCGATCGGGAGGGCTCGCAGGCGATCTCCGGAGGGGAGGGTCTGCTGTCCGGTGTAGAGCACGTACCCGGTCACGAGCCCTAGTCGCTCGGCGAGGTGGCGCAGGCCGGCCAGATCCTCGGCGTGAACGGTGGCGCGGGCCGGCGCAGTTACCGCGCCCTTGGCTGTTCCGGCCGGTTGGGCGGCCAGCCCTTGACGTGCCTGGACCAGCGCAAGGTGCGAAGCAGGGCGCAGCGCAAGCGCAAGCGGTAGACGCGGCCAGGTGTCGCGTATCGCGTTTGCCGGGTCCGGACGGGCGCAGGTGCGCGCAGCCGCACTCGGCCAGCCTCGTCTCCGGCTGGTCGTCCGCCAAGCGGGCCAGCGGGTGGTCGCGTCGACATGTTCCTGCAGGTGGGCGCGTGGCCCGAAGATTGTCGGTGCGGATGGCTATCTTCCTGATGCTGGCCCGTGGAGCATGCGGGATCATCTGGCCGGCCGAGAGCCTGGCAATCGGCGGGGAACCTAACCGGAGGCTGCGTGTGGTGTGAGCATGAAGGCTTGAGCCCGGCCGGCGCTCGTCGCTGGATGAGCGCGACGAGCCTGGCCGAGCTGGGTGAGCTGACTGCGTTATGGCTGGAGGGCGAGATCGGCCAGGCGCCCACGAACCTCGGCCCGCCCGCCGGGGAGACGGCTGAGCTGATCCCGGTCCTCGCCGCTGTTAACCGGGCGGGTTTGGTCACGGACTGCTCCCAGCCTGGGATGAGCGAGCCGTGGCAGGGTTCGATCCTGGGCTGGACCGCGCCATCGGGATCGGCCTGGTGCCAGCGTGCCGCAGTCAGCGGGTTCGCCGGCGAACAGGCGTGTGGGCTGCTGGTCAGCCTGGTTGATCCGGGGCTGTTGTGCAGCATTACCGTGGCTGATCCTGTGTGGCCCGTTCCGCCGGGCTGGAACGTGACCAGGATCGGAGCCAGGGCTGATTGGCTCGAGGCCACCTGGTTCGGCGAGCAGATGCCGCGCGCGGAAATCGAGTGCGTGTTCGGGGCGATGTGCCAGCCGGCCGCCGTGGCGGCGCTGTGCGATGCACGGCAGGTCACTCTCATCGACCCGGAGTGGGACCGCAACGACAGGCTGTGGCCGGTGCTTGAGTGTCCCGCGTCGCTGAGGGTGGGCGCGTAGAGGGGCAGTGGCGTCACTGGGGGCGGGGATGAGGGCTGGGGCTTGTGGGGTGCTGGTGCCCGGCGACAGGGTGGGCATGTCGAGGTAAGGAAACGGCCCTCCCGTCTCCGTTGGCGTGGTGACCGGGAGGGCCGTGCGTGGTGCTTGGAGGCACCGATGCCCACGGTAAGCCATGTGATGCGGGTCGTGGAAGCGCAGCTGAAGTCCGGCCGGCTGCAGTGCCTGGTTCCCGGGTGCGGCGGGGTCCTGGCTCGGTGGTGGTACGGGGTGGAGCGGCCGCTTGTCCTGGCGGGCGGGGCGACGGGGCGGGTGCGGCCGCGGCGGGCGATCTGCCGGTCGTGCGGCACGACGCGGGTGCTGCTACCGGACACGATGCTGCGGCGCCGTCAGTACTCGGCGGAGGTGATCGGGACGGCGCTGCTGCATGCCGCGGCGGGGATGCCGTGGACGCGGGTCGCCTCGCAGGCCGGGGTGCCGTTCGAGACGGTCCGGGGCTGGCTGCGCCGGTTCTCCCGCCGCGCTGACCTGGTCCGGGCGTGGCTGCTGGGGTTACTGGACGCCCTGGTCGATGATCCGGCGCTGCCGCCGGGTGAGGCGCACCCGGTGGCCGGGGCGCTGGGCGTGCTGGCGGCGCTGCACCGGCAGATGCCCGGCCGGTGGCCGCTGGCGGCCGTCTTGTCGCCATGGCAGCTGGCCGCCCGGCTGTCCCGGTCCGGGCTGCTTTCCCCGGCCTGGCCGCCGGGGATGATCAACGCGAGCTCACCGGTGACGTAGCCGCAGGCCGGGCGCCATCCTGGCTGACCTGGCCTGCCCGCAGGGGGCCGGCCCGGCAGCGAGGAGGAGCCAGGTGAGCTTCATCGATGACCAGGACGCGGCGCGGCGGGCGAGGGCCCAGGACGTCGCGTTGTTCCGCTACCGGCTGATCGCCCCGGCGCTGGAGGCGGGGCTGACCGGCCGGCAGCGCGGCCGGGTGGTCCGCGGCATCGCCGGGAAGGTGCACGCCGGGCCGGCGGGGCGGGGCGTGCAGGTGTCGCGTAAGAGCCTGGACAGGTGGATCCGCGCTTACCGGGCCGGGGGGTTCGAGGGGCTGCTGCCGGCCGCGCGGCACGTGCAGCCGCGGACCGAGCCCAGCGTGCTGGAGTTGGCGTCTGCCTTGAAGAAGGAGAACCCGGAGCGGACCGCGGCGCAGGTGGCCCGGGTCATCGCCGCGCACGGCGGGTGGGCGCCCTCGGAGCGGACCCTGCAGCGGCACTTCGTGCGGGAGGAGATCGCCACGCCCCGGGGCGGGGTGGTGCACGGCCGGTTCGAGGCCGAGGCCCCGAATCTGCTGTGGACCGGCGATGTGCTGCACGGGCCGGTGGTGGCCGGGCGGAAGACCTACCTGTTCGCCTTCATCGATGATCATTCGCGGCTGATCACCGGGTTCCGGTGGGGGTTCAGCGAGGACAGCCTGCACCTGGCCGAGGCGCTGAAGCGGGCGATCGCCATCCGGGGCGTGCCGTCCCGGCTGTATGTGGACAACGGCGCCTGCTTCTCCGATGAGGCCCTGCCGAAGTACTGCGCGAAGCTGGGCATCAGCCGGGTCCACAGCCCGCCCTACCGGCCCCAGGGGAGGGGAAAGATCGAACGCTGGTTCGAGACCGTGCGGGCGCAGTTCCTGGTCGAGGTCAGCCCCGACGGCAAGCCCGCTCCCGGCCGCCGCGTAGTGGCCGGCCTGGACGAGCTCAACGGCCTGTTCCACACCTGGGCCGAGCACGATTATCACCTGCGGCCGCACTCGGAGACCGGCGCCACGCCGCTGGCCCGGTGGGCGGCCTGCAGCCCGCGGCGGGTCAGCGGGCCCGAGCTGGACGCCGCGTTCTTGTGGGAAGCGCAGCGCTCGGTGCACGCCGCCACCGCCACCATCCGGTTCCACGGCAACGTGTATGAGGTGGACGCGCAGCTGGCCGGGCGCAAGGTCACCCTGACCTACTCGCCGTTCGATCTCGCCGGCGCCGCAATCCCGCTCCGGGTGTCCTACCGCGGCAAGCCCTACGGGATCGCCCGGCCGCATGTCATCCGCCGGCACGCCCACCCGAAGGTGAAGACCCCGCTGCCCCGGCCCGGCGAGCCCGGCGAGCCGACCGGGATCAGCTACCTCGACCTGCTCGAAGCGCGGCGGACGGCCGCCGACGGAGCGGCTTATTCCATCCGCTACCACGACCTGGGCGGCGAAGGCCACGACGGCCAGGCCGCCGCGGAAGGAGACCGCTCATGATCACCGAGCAGGTTCGCGGCTACTTCGGGTTCGAGCGCGTCCCCTTCGACCGGTCCCTGGCGGTCTCCCAGCTGTTCGGCTCCGCCTCCCACAACGAGGCGACAGCCCGCATCGGGTACGCGATCGCCACCCGCGGCCTGGCCGTGCTCACCGGGGAAGTCGGTGCCGGGAAGACTGTGGCGGCCCGGGCCGCGACCGCGTGCCTGGACGCCTCCCGCTACCAGGTCATCTACCTGCCAAACCCGCAGGTCGGGGCACGCGGGATCCACCACGCCGTGGTCGCCGCGCTCGGCGGGGTGCCCCGCTTCCACCACGCCACCCTCATCCCGCAGGCGGCCGCGGCGCTGGCCGCGGAGACCGCAGAGCGCGGCCGGGTGCCCGTGCTCCTGGTCGACGAGGCGCATCTCCTCGATCACGGCCAGCTGGAGGCGATCAGGATGCTGACCAACAGCGACCTCGATTCGGCCTCCCCGCTGGCCGCCGTGCTCACCGGCCAGCCGCAGCTGCGGCAGAACATGAAGCTCGGCGTGCTCGCCGCACTCGACCAGCGGATCACCGTCCGCTACGCCATGCAGCCGATGACACCTGAGGAGACAACCGCCTACCTGCGGCATCACACCCGCATCGCCGGCCGCTCCGACACGCTGTTCAGCGAAGACGCCGCGGCGTTCCTCCACCACGCCGCCCGCGGCTACCCGCGCGCCGTCGGCCGGCTCGCCGTCGCCGCGCTCCTCGCCACCTATGCCGCGCGGAAGACCATCGCCGACGAGGCCGCTGCCCGCGCCGCAGTCGCCGAGGTAAGCGACCAATGACCAGCCCCGGCCCCAGTCCCGCCAGCCCGGCCAGCCGGCAGCAACGGGCCCCCGCCCGAGGTCACCCGAAGGGCCACCGCGGCGCCGCCGCAGGCAGCAGCGAAAGCTGCACCGTCACGGCTCCCGCCGTCGCAGCCCGGATACGCCAGCTCGCCGCCCAGGCCGGGCACCGCCGCGCGATCGCCGAGTTCCGCGCCCGGCACGCAGCCGACCAGCAGGCCCGGCTCAACTCACTCCTGCTAGAAGCAGTGGCCGCGCTCGCAAGCCTGCTCGGCGCGCCGGCATCACCGGCACCCCCGGCATGCCACCACCCATCCGCGACACCCTGATCACGACCGCGACACCCAGACCACTACCAGGCCCCGCCGACCCCGTCGGCGGGGCCTTCCCAGCACCCGTACATGCCCACTCGAAGTGGCGCGATCATGCTCATCCAAAGCGTCGGCGAACACTTGAGCGCTTTGCCGCCTCCTGTGGTGCAGTCGCCTGACCTCGAACTCGTCGTCTACGGCCAGGCTGCGCTCCCGTGGGGACAAAACTGGGCACTGTGGGGCAACCGTGTGGTCCCATGCTCGTGGCAGGCGACAGCCTGCTATTCACGGGCAGGTCGGTGGGGTGTCAGATCAGCGGTTCGACCTGCACCGACGGATAGCGGTCCGTGAGTTTGCGGTCGAGTGTCGCTAGCGCGGCGCCGCTCGTTTGGGCGAATGCGGCGAGGTAGTCGTCGGTCCAGAGTTTGTGGCTGTTGTCATCTCGTGCTGAGATTGCGCGCCAGACTGCCTCTAGCTGCGGTGGTTCGTCCACCC
>WNGF01004672.1_pt1 | contig 21813 bp, 23 predicted proteins | sample 5400641 | NCBI WGS metagenome assembly WNGF01 (sample SAMN13153371, study PRJNA577476) | soil metagenome | isolation source: 80 cm soil or saprolite under grassland replicate 2 | place: USA:California | collected 2016-06-15 | reverse complement strand
TCCCTGAAGGTGTATGCGGCGAGTCACGTGCGGAGCGGCCTGTACTACGAGGCGCGTTTCACGATTACGGCACGTCGCGATCTCGAGGACGCAACGCTCGTGCTCGACCCCGGCTGGGCGGAGGGAACCACGATCAACACGGTCGAGCCGTCACCGGTGGGGGAGGCGAGCAGGGACGGCAAGCTCGTCTTCGAGCTGGGCCACATCCGCGCCGGGACCTCGTACATCTTCTTCCTTCAACTTCAGGTCAACCCGACCAACGTCGGCCGTCGCGACCAGGACGTCGCTCTCTACGACGGCGACACCTTCCTCACAAAAGTCGATCGCAAGGTCACGGTCTTTCCCTAGGCGCCCATGGACATCGTCATCCGAGCCGCAGTCGCGTTCCTCTTCATCCTTCTGCTGACGCGCATCGTCGGTCGGCGCGAGCTGAACACGCTGGAGCCGTTCGACCTCATCCTGCTCGTCACGATCGGCGACCTCGTCCAGCAGGGCGTGACCCAGAACGACTTCTCCGTCACGGGGTTGATCCTCGCGGTCGGGACGATCGGCGTCCTGACCGTGCTCTTCTCCTACCTGCCGTGGCGATTTCAGGTCTTGCGGCCGGTTCTCGAAGGTGAGCCCGTCATCCTGATCCAGGACGGGAACGTGATCGAGAAGAATCTGAAGCGGAACCGGCTCACGGAGGAGGAGGTGGCAGCGGAGGGACGCAGTCAGCAGATTGCGTCCTTCGACGAGGTGCGCTGGGCCGTGCTCGAGACGAACGGAAAAATAAGTTTCATCAAGAAATCCGGCTAGTCGTGCCCCTGTACTTGACGGAGGAGGATGTCCGCGGGCTGCTCGATCCGGCCGACGCGGTCGAAGCGGTGGAGGCGTGCTTTCGCCGCATGGCGGCAGGAGCCGTCCGCAACGCGCCGCGCCGCCGGCTCGAGCTCGAGGAGGGCCGGCTTGCGGACATGGCAGCGTCGGACCTCGAGCTCGGTTACGCCGGCGTGAAGGCGTACGCAGGGTTCAGGGACGGAGCGGCCTTCGTTGTCGCGCTGTTCGCGGCCGACCGGCCTGAGCTCGTCGCGCTCATCGAGGCCGACCAGCTCGGACGCCTGCGCACGGGCGCTGCGAGCGGGGTGGCGGCGAAGCACCTCGCGCGCGAGGGCGCGGAGTCGCTCGGCGTGATCGGTTGCGGGGAACAAGCGGAGACGCAGGTCACGTGCATTCGCGCCGCCGTTCCGTCCATCGAGCGGGTGGTTGCCTACTGCCGCACCGAGCGGAACCTGCGCGCGTTCTGCAAGCGCGTCGGGGCGGAGGCCGGGCAGACTCACCGTGACGCCGCGGAGCACGACGTCGTCGTGACGATCACGACCTCACGCGATCCGGTCCTGCGCGGAGAGTGGCTCCGGTCGGGCGCGCTCGTCTGCGCCGCCGGCGCGAACAACGCCGCCTCTCGCGAGCTGGACAACGTCGTGCTCGAGCGCGCCTCGTTCGTGTGCTGCGACTCGCTCGAGCAAGCACGGATCGAATCCGCCGATCTGATCGAGCCGGTCGAGCGTGGCGTGCTCGACTGGCTCGAGGTGCACGAGCTGCAAGAAGTCGTCGCCGGAGAGCTGCCCGGCCGTCAGTCCTCTGACGACATCGTCGTCTTCAAGTCGAACGGGATCGCCGCATGGGACGTCGCGATCGCCGCGGCGGCCGTCGAGCGCGCTCGCGAGCGAAACGTCGGAACGGAGCTCTAGGACGCTCTAGCCGACGCGCGCTGATTCGAGTTCGCGCCTGGTGTCCTCGACGGTCTCGTCGCCGAGTGCCTGAATCAGCTCAGGCCGGTCGAGCAGGCGCAACCGCTGGTGTGGGCTGAGCCTGTTCTGGACGTACCGGTCCTCGAGGATCTCGCCAAGCGCACGACCGCGCCCGTGCTCGCGAATGACGTATGCGGCCACCCGCTCCTCGGTGCTCGATCTGGCGAAGAGAAAGGAGAACGGCGAGCGCAGCAGGCTTGCGAGTCGCTGCATTAGAGCAATTGTATCCTTGGGCCTGTGAGGCGGAAATCGACGGAGGGCCGCTTCGCCGAACGGGTGGTTCACGGCGTCGACGATGCAGGCGCCGAAGAGACCATCGTGATCTGGATCGAGCGCAAGGTGGGCGCGCTCTGGGCGGTCGGCCGCGCTGTCAATCCGCAACACCGCTCGAGTGACGAGCCGCGGCACGACGACTACGTCTTCGAGGGCTACGAGCTGGACGACGCGCTGGAAGCGGCCAACGAGGCACTGGAGGACGACATGAGCGTCTCGGAGCGCGACGGCCGGCCGGAGAATCTGAAGCCGTTCACGCGCGGCGAGCTCCTCAAGCCCCTCGAGCGCTGGTTTTTCGGCCGTAAGTAGTCGCGCGAAAGCTGCGCTTTCGCGCGAAAAAGGGATCGCCGCTTCGCGGGGAACGTGCGCGGGCCGAGCCCGCGCACTAGTGCGCCTGCACTAGCCTCCGGCCTCTGAGCTGGCGCGCGGCCAGCGGAGATTGGCGTCTGGGATCGGGTCGCCGTGCGGGTCGTGCGTCGGAAACCCGAGTACCTTGTCGATCCTGCTTTCGAGTTCCTCCGAGAGCACGTGCTCGAGGCGTTCGGCCTCGTCGTGCACCTCGTCCACGTGCAGTCCGAGCGTCTCCGCGAGATAGAGCTCGAGCAGCCGGTGATGGCGGATCACCTCGAGCGCGACCCGTTCGCCGGCGGGTGTGAGCGTGATGCCGCGGTACGGCTGATGAACGGCGAGCTCGAGCGCCGCGAGCTTCTTCACCATCGCACTGGCGGACGCTGGCGAGACGCCCTGGCGTCGTGCGAGCGCGGTTACCGAAACGCGACCGCCGTCGGCGCCGAGCTTGTAGATCTCGCGCAGGTAATCCTGGATCGAGTCGGTCAGGGCCGGCTTGGCCACGCACACAGTCTAGGCTGGGGCCCGATGCGCATCCGCATCGGGCACTCGGCGGATCCCGATGACGCCTTCATGGTCTGGGCGCTCGCGTCCGGCAAGGTGGAGTCGCGCGGATTCGAGTTCGAGCTCGTGCCGGAGGACATCCAGGTTCTGAACGAATGGGCGCTCGACGGAAGGCTCGAGGTGACCGCGCTCTCGCTCGCGACATACCCGCTCGTGCAGGACCGTTATGCGCTCTTGCCGCACGGCGCGTCCATTGGTTCCGGATACGGCCCGATCGTGGTAGCACGTGAGCCGCGGTCGCGCGAAGAGCTCATGAATGTCGAGATCGCGGTCCCCGGCCGGTTGACGACGGCCTTTCTCGTGCTCGGGATGGCCCTCGGTCGCCCGTTTGCCCATCGGGCGCTGCCGTTCGACAAGATCCTCGACGAAGTGAAGACCGGAGGAGCGGAGGCCGGCTTGCTGATCCACGAGGGACAGCTGACCTATGCCGATGAAGGCCTTGTGAAGGTGCTCGACCTGGGGGAGTGGTGGCTGCTCGAGACCGGGTTACCGCTTCCGCTCGGCGTCAATGTCGCGCGTCGGGACCTCCCGCGTCTCGACGAGGTGTCGGAGGTGCTGCGCGAATCGATCGCAGCCGGCCTCGCAAACCGTGAGCAGGCAACCGCGTATGCGCTCGGTTTCGCGCGCGACCTCGACCCGAAGACCGCCGACCGCTTCATCGATATGTACGTGAACGAGATGACGTGTGACTACGGTGACGAGGGTCGGCAGGCTGTCGAGGAGCTACTGCGGCGCGCGCAGTCAACCGGCGCCTACGAGCATCCCGTTCGCCTCGAGTTCGTCGGCTAAGCAGCGGAGCGAAAGCTGGCGCTTTCGCTCGGCGTCCGGAATCGCCCGCTTCGCGGGAAAACGTGCGCGGGCGAAGCCCGCGCACTCCTGAAACGGCTAGCGAAGGGCACGTGAGTTCGGCCTCCGGCTAGAGCGGCTTTGCCTGCTCTAACCTCCGGCCCTTAACGTAAGCGCGGAGCGATCGGTCTCAAGCGCACAACTGGTCGCTAGGCTGACTGCGGACGACCTCGCAGCGACCGTGATCGCGGAAGCTGTCGCGCGCGCGGGTGTGCCGTCCGAACAGATCGAGGACGTCTACTTCGGTGCCGCGAACCAGGCCGGCGAGGACAACCGCAACGTGGCGCGCATGGCCGCGCTGCTGGCGGGACTGCCCGAGAGCGTCGCCGGCGTGACTCTGAACCGGCTGTGCGCCTCAGGGCTCGCGGCCGTCGTCTCTGCCTGCCACGCCGTGGCGGCCGGTGACGGCGAGCTCTTCGTCGCCGGCGGCGTCGAGTCGATGAGCCGTGCGCCGCTCGTGATGGCGAAGCCGGAGCACGCATTTCCACGCGGCAACCAGACTGCGTGGGACACGACGCTCGGCTGGCGATTCCCGAACCCCGCGCTGGAGGAGAAGTTTCCGCTCGAGTCGATGGGCGAGACGGGCGAAAACGTCGCCGAGCGCTGGAACGTGTCCCGGGAGGATCAGGACGCTTTTGCAGTGCGCTCACAGCAACGGTGGGCCGCCGCCGCCGAGGCGGGCCGTTTCGACGACGAGCTCGTGGCCGTGAACGGCGTCGAGCGTGACGAGCATCCCCGGCCCGACACGAGCGGCGAGAAGCTTGCCGCGCTGAAGCCGGCATTCCGCGCGAACGGCGGTACGGTCACCGCCGGGAATTCGAGCGGCATCAACGACGGCGCCGCCGCGGTCGTGATCGCGAGCGAGGAAAAGGCGGCTGATCTCGGCGTCGAACCGCTCGGACGTTTCGTCGGGAGTGCAGTTGCGGGTGTCGATCCGCGCGTGATGGGCATCGGCCCCGTTCCCGCAGTGCGAAAGCTGCTCGAACGCACCGGCGTCGATGTGCACGACCTCGACCTCGTCGAGCTGAACGAGGCTTTCGCGTCGCAGAGCCTTGTCGTCATCCGTGAGTTGGGGATCGATCAGGAGAAGGTGAACGTCAACGGTGGTGCGATCGCGCTGGGACATCCCCTCGGGATGAGCGGCGCGCGGCTGGTCGTGTCCCTCCTGCACGAGTTGCGACGGCGTGGCGGTCGCTACGGTCTGGCCACGCTGTGCGTGGGCGTCGGCCAGGGCCAGGCCGCACTCTTCCACCGCGGGTAGGCGTCCCTCCTTAGAGGGATCTTCGGCGCGCCCGCGCAAGTTTGGACAGGCGCGCTGTTCTCGTCTCCCCAATGGGACGTCAACGCCTCACTTCGAGTGCACCGCGGACGGTCCGCGTGCTCGTCGTCGACGACCACGCCTTGTTCGCGGAGGCGCTGATGCTCGCGCTCGGGATCGAGAAGCAGATCGAGGTTGTCGGCTACGCCATGAGCGGGACCGAGGCCGTCTCTCTCGCCGAAGCGCTCAGGCCGGATGTCGTGCTGATGGACGTCCACATGCCGAGCATGGACGGGATCGAGGCGACGCGCCGCGTCCGCCGCGTCTCGCCCGGCACCCGGGTCATGATGGTCACCGCCGCGCGATCGTCGGAGCTCGCGGCGTACGCGCTCGCCGCCGGGGCCGAGCGCTACCTGACGAAGGACACGCCGGCGCTGAAGCTCGTGGACGCGATTCTCAGTCCGCTGCCCTCGCCGTCGGCCATCTCCCATTCTCGTGCAAGCACCGGAGCGCTGGAGGGCAGGGTCGCATGAGCGGTGTGGTCTCGACGAAGACCTCTCCCGGCCTCGAAGGGCTCGCCGAGCTCGCGCGTCTGAGTCTCGAGGGCTCGAGCGAGGCGATCGAGCGCATCCTGTCGCTGGCGCGCGCTGCACTCGACATGGACGTGGCGCTCGTCGGCGCGTTCGACGACGACTTCGTCGTGGAGGCGGTTGAGGGAGAGCACGCGTGGTTCGGGCTCCAGGCCGGCACGCGCATTCCGCAGGAGGAGACGTACTGCCGGCGCATGATCGACGGCGAGCTGCCGCATCTCGTCCGCGATGTGGCACACGACGAGCGGACGGCCGATCTGCCGCTGACACGCGAGTCCGGGATCGGAGCCTACGTGAGTGTCCCCATCCGCCTCTGGGACGGGAGCCTTTACGGCACGCTCTGCTGCCTCAGCCGCTCCGCGGAGCCCTCCCTGAACGAGCGTGACGTGCGCTTCCTGCGCGTCCTCGCAGAGGTGGTCGCCGACCAGCTCGACCGAGAGCAGCTCGAAAGCGAGAAGCGCCGGCTGGAATGGTCGCGCATACGTTCGGTGCTCGATCGCGACGGCCCTGACGTCGAGTTCCAGCCGGTCTTCGACCTCGACGACTGCCGCATCGTGTCGCTCGAGGCGCTTGCTCGGTTCGGGGGCGACCCGATCCGCTCTCCTTCGGTCTGGTTCGCCGAAGCCGCCGAGGTCGGCCTCAGCGCGGAGCTCGAGCTCGCGGCGATCCGCAGGGCACTGCAGCGGCTCGACGAGTTCCCGCCTGACGTCACGCTCGCGATCAACGTCTCACCGACGACTGCTCTCGACCCGCGTTTCGCGGAGCTCCTGCGGGATGTCGCGGATCGCGTGATCATCGAGATCACCGAGCACGCTCAGGTTGACGACTACGACGCCCTGCAGAGGGTCCTCGCGCCGTTGCGGGCCAGAGGCGCGCAGCTGGCAATCGACGACGTCGGCGCCGGCTTCGCGAACCTACGGCACATCCTCCGGCTCGCTCCGGACATCCTGAAGCTCGATCTCAGCCTCACGCATGAGATCGCGCGTGACCCGGCGCGGGAGGCCCTGGCCTCCTCGCTCGTGGGGTTCGCGGAGGACGTTGGCGCTTCGATCACGGCCGAGGGGATCTCGAGCGACGAGGATCTCGAGCTTCTCCGATCCCTCGGCGTGGCCTACGGGCAAGGTTTCTACCTCGCCCGCCCATCTCCCTTGCTCCTCCATTGACCTCCCCCAGCCGCGGGCGCCTCTCTAGCCGTAGGCGCCCGCGGCGCCCTTGCACAAAGGTCAAATCTGACCCACAGTGAGACGGCCGTGAGTGCAGTTGCTCCCGCTTCCGCTTCCCTCGGCCGGGCGGCGCAGCCGCAACCCGCCGACGCGACCAGGCTCCTGTACGAGCGCCACTCGGGCCGGATCTTCGGCTACTGCTTGAGCCTCCTCGGATCGCGCGAGGAGGCGGAGGACGCCGTTCAGACGACGTTCCTCAACGCGCAGCGGGGATTGGGACGCGGCGTCGTGCCCGAATTCGAGCTCGCGTGGCTCTTCAAGATCGCGCGAAACGTCTGCAACAACCGGCGCGTCTCGGCCTGGCGACAGGGACGCGTGGAATCCCTCCGCGATCTCGACACGCTGCAGGACGCCCTGGCCTGCCCGGAGCGAGGGGGCGACGTCTCGGTGGGGGATCTCACGCGCGCGCTCGCCGGCATCCCGGAGCGCCAGCGTCGTGCACTTCTGCTTCGCGAATGGCAGGGGCTCTCCTACGGTGAGATCGCGGCGGAGCTCGGCGTGTCGGTGGCCGCGGTGGAGACGCTGCTCTTCCGCGCGCGGCGGTCCGTCGCGGAGCAGCTCGAGCAGGCGGGGACGACGACTCGGCGCCGCGGTGTCGCTGCGTCGGTCGCGGAGCTCTTCCGCTGGCTTTTCACAGGTGGCGCGGTGCCGCTCAAGGTTGCGGCTGTCACCGCGACCGTGGCGGCGACGCTGACGCTCGCGGTCGCACCCGCGGTGCGCGACCATGGCCCGGTACCCGCACCGGTCTCACCACAGCGGAGCGTCCCAGTCGTTCCGCGCACCGACCGTTTGCCCGTCCCGGTCGTGCGCGAGCGCGTGTCGCCACGGCCGTCGCGCACGGCTGCGACCGAGGCCAGCTCTCCGCCTGCGGCTTCACTCCCTCCGAGCTCCCCGCCCGTCCGGGAGGCTGGTCCGCCGCGCTCGAGCATCCCCTCGGGTCCGGCCAACGATCTTTCTGGTGGAAGCGTGACGCCTCCGGCCGCCACAGTTCCGAGCGTCACAGTCGCCACCGTCACGACGCCTGAAGTGAGCGTCCCGGAACTCGCGCTTCCACAGGTGCAGCTGCCGCCGCTCGAGGTTCAACCCCTGCCCGAGCCGCCGAAGCTAACGCTGCCTTAGCTCAGCGGCGGGCGGATGTAGATCACGCCCTCGTGCTTCACCGGCACGAAGGGGGCGCCAAGGCTCATGATCACGCTCTCCGCGTGTGCGAGCAGATCGTCGCAGGCGCCGTCGACGTCGTCGCCGCACGGAACCTCGATGCAGACCTCCTCTACGGGCCGTGCCTCGAGCCCCGAGGCTCGTAACTCCTGGAGCAGCCGATCCCGATCCGGGATGCGTGCGGCCTCGACCTGGACGGTCTCGCTCATTCCGGAGGTCTGCCCCAGGGATCCGGCCGGAAAACCCGTATCCTCCGGGCCGATGGCCGTCGCCACCGGGCGCGAGTACGGGCTGTTCATCAATGGCGAGCTCGTGGAGCCGCAGTCGGGCCAGTTGCGCGACCTGACGGAGCCGGCGACGGGCGAGCCGCTTGCGCGCGCCGCGATGGCGGGCGAGGCAGACATCGATCGCGCGGTCGAGGCGGCGCGCGCAGCGCTCGAGGGCCCGTGGGGGAAGACCCCGCCGAACGAACGCTCGCGGCTTCTTCATGCGCTCGCCGACGCGATCGTCGCGAACCGCAAGGAGCTCGCCGAGCTGGAGGTGCGGAACGTCGGCAAGGCGATCTCCTCCGTGAAGGCGGAGCTGAACCAGGCGGTCGAGAACTTCCGCTTCTACGGCTCGGCTGTCGCCTCCATCGCCGGGCGTGCGAACACGATCGGCGGCTCGCTCCTCTTCTACTCGCTCAAGGAGCCGGTCGGGGTCGCCGGGCAGATCGTTCCCTGGAACTACCCGCTGATGATGACGACGTGGAAGCTCGCGCCGGCGCTGGCCGCCGGTTGCTCCGCGGTGCTCAAGCCCGACTCGGCGACACCGCTCACGGCCCTGCGGCTCGGCGAGCTCGCGGCCGAGGTCGGCTTCCCGCCCGGCGCCGTGAACATCGTCCCCGGGCCGGGGAAGACGACCGGTGCGTACCTCGTGCGCCATCCCGGGGTCGACAAGATCGCGTTCACGGGCTCGACGGAAACGGGCGGCGAGATCATGCGACTGGCCTCCGGGCCGATCAAGCGGATCACGCTGGAGCTCGGCGGTAAGAGTCCCAACCTCGTCTTCGCGGACGCGAATCTCGAGGATGCGATTCCGAGCTCCGTGTGGTCGATCTACTACTCGGCCGGTCAGAGCTGCGAGGCGCGTTCGCGCGTGCTCGTCGAGCGGTCGATCTATGACGACTTCGTGTCGCAGTTCTCCGGCAAGGCCGAGGAGCTGCGGGTCGGCGATCCGCTCGATCCCGAGACGCAGGTGGGCTCGCTCATCTCCTCGGAGCATCGCGACAAGGTGCACGGCTTCGTCGAGGAGGGCCGTCAGGAGGGTGCCCAGGTCGTCACGGGCGGCCGGCTCGGCGACGGCAAGGGTGCCTTCTATCCGCCGACGGTGCTCGCGGCGGTCGAGAGCTCGATGACCGTCGCCCAGGAGGAGATCTTTGGGCCGGTCGTGACGGTGATCCCGTTCGAGGATGAGAAGGACGCGATCCGCATCGCGAACGACGTCAGGTACGGGCTGATGGCAACCGTCTGGACCGGAGATCCCGCGCGGGGCCACCGGCTTGCAAGTCGGATCAAGGCCGGGACAGTCGGGATCAACATGCCGTACACCGCCTTCCCGGGAATCCCGTTCGGCGGGTACAAGCAGTCCGGCTTCGGCCGCGAGCTCGGGCTCGAGACGCTCGAGCTCTACCTGGAGACGAAGAGCGTCCTCGTCTCCACGAGCCCGAAGCCGTTCAACCCGTTCGGGCTCTAACGGCAATGACATACGGAGAGCTCGTGGCCCCTGACCTGGAAGACCATCCGCGAGGAGGCGTATCGCTCAGACGTCGACGACTGGCTCTCGCTGGCGGCCTATGAGCGTTTCATCCGAGACGACGTGCTCCGCCTGAGCCGCCCAGGCCACTAGGCGTTTTCCGCCGTAGTTCCGCCGGACTCGTCTGCGGAGCCCACGGCTTGGGACTGTCCCCGGTCACGTCCCGCAGGGACGTGACCGAACTGTCACGACGGGACATGGAGTTCGCGATGAGAGTGTGACGATTTGTCCACAGCGACTCTCGGTTGCGGGCGGGAGAATCACGGTCTGCCAGAATCGGCCGGGGCAGTGGCGCATGGTCTCGGCTGTTGTGGACAGGCGCTGCCGCCATTTCGACCTGCCGGAAAAGCGCTCTCCGGCGTCCGCGCGAGATGATTCCCTCCGTGCGCGTTCTGGGGCGGCTCGAAGAGCTCTACGCCATCGGAGGCGGTATCGGCGCGAACCGCGTGGGCGGGACGGAAGCTGAGCAACGCGCGCACGACCTCGCAGCGCAGTGGATGCGTGAAGCCGGTTTCGAGGTCGAGGTCGATCCCGACGGCAATCTCATCGGCCGTGCGGGCGATGCCAGCGTCTGGACGGGCTCCCATCTCGACTCGGTCCCGAACGGCGGGAAGTTCGACGGCGCCCTGGGCGTCCTGGCGGCGATCGAGGCGGTCGAGCGCGTGGGCAACGGCGCTGCGGTCGTCTTCCGCGACGAGGAGCGCGGCTGCGTCGGCAGCACGGCCTTCGTGCACCACGGCGAGCTGCCCCGCTGCTTCCTGGAGGTCCACATCGAGCAGGGGCCTGTCTTGGAACGCGCCGGGGCGCCGCTCGGGCTCGTCACGGGCATCGTCGGGATCGTCCGCGGCGAACGGGTCTTCGAAGGACTCGCGGGTCACGCGGGCACGGTGCCGATGGCCGAGCGCCGCGATGCGCTCGTCGCGGCCGCCGAGTACGTCCTGCGCGTCCGCGACGCAGCTGCGGCCATCGACGATGCGGTCGCCACCGTCGGCCGGATCGAGATCGACCCGGGCGCGACCAATGTCATCCCGGCGCGCACCCGCGTTTCCGTCGATGGGCGGGCGCCTGATGCCGAGCGCCTGAACCGACTCGGAGAGGAACTCGAGCTGGAGCCCAGCTTCCGCCTCGAGCCCGTCCCGATGGCCGAGGCGCCGCGTGACGCACTGCGCAGAGAGCTCGAGGCTCGCGGCCTGCCGATCGTCGAGCTCCCGTCCGGAGCCGGCCACGACGCCGCCGTCCTCGCGGCCGCGGGCGTCCCGACCGGGATGCTCTTCGTCCGCAGCCTGAACGGCGGGGTCAGTCACTCGCCCGACGAACAAACCAGCCCTGCGGACGTCGAATTGGCCGTCGAGGTCCTCGCGGGCGCTCTGACGAGGCTCGCCGGGCACAACGACTAGGCATCGCTCCCGCGCCGTCCTATAGTCGCCAACGCCACCACCGCATAGGAGAGAGGAAGATGAAGAACTGGAAGCTCCCGCTGTTCCTCCTCGCGTCCGTCGGCGCCATCGCCCTCGTCGTTGGCGTCTCGGTCGGATCTGCGAGAACGGATTCGAAGTCCGCGGCCTTCAAGGCCGCCTGGATCTACGTCGGGCCGCACAACGACGGCGGCTGGTCGCAGGCCCACGACAAGGGCCGCTTGTACGTCCAGAATGCGCTCGGCTCGAAGATCGAGACGACGTTCAAGGAGAACGTCCCCGAAGGTCCGCAGACGTGCCAGGTGATCGAGAGCCTTGTCCGCGACGGCAACAAGATCATCTTCGCGACCTCGTTCGGTTTCCAGAACTGCATGGTCTCCGAGGCGAAGAAGCATTCGGACGTCAAGTTCGAGCAGGCGACGGGCACCGCACGATCGAGCAATCTCGCCGAATACTTCGGCGCTGGTGAGGACTCCATCTATCTCTCCGGCATGGCGGCGGGGGCCGCGACGAAGAAGGGCGTGATCGGCTATGTCGTCCCGTTCGCGATCCCCGAGGTCATCCGACACGCGAATGCGTTCGCGCTGGGCGCGCAAGCGACGCACCCCGGGGCGAAGGTCAGGCTGATCTGGACGAACTCCTGGTTCAAGCCGGAGGCGGAGAAGAAAGCCGCGCAGAACCTCGTTGCGGCAGGGTCCGACGTCCTCGGCCAGAACGTCGACAGCCCTGCGGCCGGTCAGTACGCCGAGTCAAAGGGCATTCCGTGGGTGGGGTATGACTCCGACGCACGCAAGTTCGCCCCGAAGCAGTGGCTCACGGCAGCGATCTACAACTGGGGCCCGTACTACCTGCGCAAGACCAAGGCCGCGATGAACAGCACCTGGAAGAGCAACTTCTACTACGGCACGATCAAGGATGGCTTCACCGGCCTCGCTCCCTACGGGCCGAAAGTGAGCGCGAAGACGAAGCGTGCGATCGCGAAGAAGAAGGCCGCTCTGACCAAGGGCACGTTCTACGAGTTCGCCGGTCCGCTCTACGACCAGAAGGGCAAGCTTCGCATCCCCAAGGGGAAGCGGATGTCCGTCAAGGACCTCTACGCGATGAACTGGCTCGTGAAAGGCGTGATCGGTAGCGCCAAGGGCTAATGGAGTGAGCGGGGAAGCCGGCCTCGAGGCTTCTCCGCTCACCTCTTCTGCCATGCGACCGGCGGTTGCGCTGCGGGGAATCACGAAGCGATTTCCTGGCGTCGTCGCGAACGAACAGGTGGACTTCGAGGCCGCGGAGGGCGAGGTTCACGCGCTCCTGGGCGAGAACGGCGCCGGTAAGACGACGCTCTCGAACATCCTCACCGGCCTCTACCGGCCGGACGACGGCGAGATCCGCCTGTTCGGAGAACCCGTGGAATTCCATTCCCCGCGCGACGCGCTCGATGCCGGGGTCGCGATGGTGCACCAGCACTTCCGTCTCGTCTCGCCCTTCACCGTCGCCGAGAACGTCGTCCTCGGCGACCACCGCGACATCGGACGCACTTTCCTGCTGCATCCGCGTGCGATCGAGCGGCGTGTTGCTGATCTCTCCCGACGCTTCGGGCTCGCCGTCGATCCACGTGCGCGCGTCTGGCAACTGTCGGTCGGTGAACAGCAGCGCGTCGAGATCCTGAAGGCGCTCTACCAGGATGCGCGGATCCTGATCCTTGACGAGCCGACAGCGGTGCTGACGCCGCAGGAGGCCGATGCACTCTTCGAGACGATCCGGGCGATGGCCGCCGACGGTCGCACGGTGATCTTCATCTCGCACAAGCTGCACGAGGTGAAGGCGGTCGCGGATCGCGTGACCGTCTTGCGCCGCGGACGGTCGATCGCAACCGTTCCGGCTGCGGACGCGACGCGGCGTTCGCTCGCAGCGCTGATGGTCGGACGCGAGGTCGAGTTTGGTCGTCGGCAGGATGATCGAGGCTCTGCAGGTGAGAGGGTCCTGGAGCTCGAGGGCCTGTGGGCGGAGGGCGACCGCGGCGCACCGGCGGTCAGAGAGGTGTCGCTCGTGGTCCGAAGCGGCGAGGTCGTCGCGGTCGCCGGCGTCGCCGGGAACGGTCAGCGCGAGCTCGCCGAGACGATCGCCGGCATGCGTCCCGCGACGGAGGGAGAGGTGCGCGTGCGGGGACGCCGGCTGCGCACCGGCGATCCGCGGCAGGCGATCTCCAGCGGCATCGCCTACGTCCCGGAGGACCGGCTCGGCACCGGTGTCGCGCCCAGTCTGAGCGTTGCCTCGAACGTCGTGCTCAAGTCGTACCGAGAGCCCGCCGTGTCGCGCGGACCCATGCTGCGGTTCGGCCGCATCGGGGAGCTCGCTCAGCGTGTGATGCAGCAATACGACGTGCGCGCTTCCGGACCGCATGTTCCCGCCTGGCAGCTCTCCGGGGGGAACTTGCAGAAGCTCGTCCTGGCACGGGAGTTCTCCGGCGGGCCGGCGGTGCTCGTCGCCGCTTCCCCGACGCGCGGACTCGACGTCGCCGGGATCGAGACGGTGCACGCGTATCTCCGTGAGGCCGCCTCGAACGGCGTCGGCGTCCTGCTGATCAGCGAAGACCTCGACGAGATCCTCGCGCTCGCCGATCGAATTGCCGTCATGTATGAAGGCGCCGTCGTCGGGGAGTGCGAAGCCGAGTCGGCGACGGTCGAGGAGCTCGGCCTCCTGATGGCCGGCGGCGAGGAGGAGCCGGGCTGATGCGGATCGAGCGGCGCCTGCGGCAACCGCGGTGGCTCACGGTCGTCGTTCCCGTGGTGTCGATCGGCGTCGCCATCCTGCTTTCGGGGCTCGTCATGCTCTTGACGGGACATCCACCGGTGCACTCCCTGCGGCGCCTGTTCGATGCCGCGTTCATGGCCAGGGGCGCTCTCAGCGACACGGTCGTCTCGGCCACGCCGCTCGCGTTCACCGGGCTCGCGGCCGCCGTCGCATTCCGGATGAACCTCTTCAACATCGGCGGGGAAGGACAGCTCTACGCCGGCGCAATCACGGGAGCGACGGTCGGGCTGCTCCTCGCCGGCGCCCCCTCACCGTTCGTGATCGCCGGGATGATCGCAGCGGGTGCCGCCGGCGGGGCGTTGCTCGCAGCCATCCCCGGAATCCTGCGGGCGTTCTTCTCGACGAACGAGATCATCACGTCGTTGATGCTCAACTACGTCGTCGCGCTCGTCCTCGAGTACCTCATCTTCGACAGTCACTCGTACCTGCGCGACACCTCAGGGTTCGAGGCGAACGTGTTCCCGCAAGGGAAGATTCTCCCGGACGAGGCGACCTGGTCGAGCTGGACGGTGCACGGTCTCGTCCTTCCGCTCGGCTTTCTCCTCGCGATCGCCGTCGCGGGGTTCATGTGGGTGCTCTACGCCCGTACGCGGTTCGGCTTCGAGGTGCAGGTGATCGGCGACTCCGTGCGCGCAGGTCGGTACGCGGGCATGCGGACGCGCCGGAAGATCCTCGCGGTCATGTGCCTGTCGGGCGCGATCGCCGGGCTCGGCGGCGCCAGCCAGGACGGCGATTTCCGTCATCAGCTCGATCCACGCGGTCTGCAGCAGTCGAACTACGGCTACAGGGGCATCGTCGTGGCCGCGCTCGCACGCTACAACCCGTTGGCCGTCGTGCTGGTCGCGTTTCTGCTCGGCGGGCTGCAGAATGCAGGCTACACGCTGCAGGGTGCCGACTTCCCGGCCGGACTCGTCGGTGTCATGCAGGGGCTGATCCTCTTCTGTGCCCTCGGCGGAGAGCTCTTCGTCCGCTACCGGGTGCGGCTCGAGCGCCGCCCGCGCAGGGCAACGACACCGGCGATGGAGCCGACGCCGTGAACAACAGCCTGCTCGTCGTCGTGCTCGCATCCGGCGTCGCCTACGGGACGCCGCTGCTTTTTGCGGCGTTGGGGGAGCTGCTCGCGGAACGGTCCGGGGTCCTCAATCTCGGCGTGGAAGGGATGATGCTCGTCGGCGCCGTGATGGGTTTCTGGACGGTGCAGCGAGTGGGCGGTTCCTCGCCGCTGGTCCTGGCGGCGGCGATCGGAATCGCCGCGCTGGCAGGTGCGGTCATGGCGGCGATCCACGCCTTTCTCGTCATCACCCTGCGGGCGAATCAGATCGTCTCCGGTCTGGCGCTGACGATCTTCGCCGGGGCCGTGGGCCTCTCGTCGTATCTCGGCAACGACCTCGATCTCGCCGGCTCGCCGGCGAGGCACCAGTTCCAGGAGGTCTTCCCCAGGTCACTGCAGGACGCGCCGGTGATCGGGCCGATCATCTTCGGTCAGTCGATTCTCGTCTACGCCTCCTGGGTGTGTGTCGTCCTCGTCGCGCTCTACCTCGGTAGGACGCGCACGGGCCTCAACGTGCGAGCTGTCGGCGAGTCGCCGGCGGCGGCAGACGCGATGGGGGTCAACGTCGCCGCCTACCGGTATGCGCACACGCTGGTCGGCGGCGCGCTTGCAGGGATCGCCGGTGCTACGTTCAGTCTGTCGATCACGCCTCAGTGGGTCGACGGCATCACCGGGGGAGCCGGCTGGATCGCGATTGCCCTCGTCATCTTCGCCTTCTGGCGCCCGACGCTCTGTCTCGTCGGGGCATATGCCTTCGGGGCGTTCACGGCGCTTCCGTTCGCGCTGCAAGGCCACGGGGTGACGAGCGCGCCGGAGCTCTTCCAGACGCTGCCCTATGTGATGGCGATCCTCGCGCTGGTGCTCGTGTCCTCGCGAGCGGCGCGACTGCGCTTCGGCGCCCCGGCCGCGCTAGGGGTGCCGTACGTCCGCGAGGAGGGCTGATACCGCGCCGCCGTCTGCAGCAGCCAGGTGGCCGGTCAGGACGCGAGGTCGAAGAACGGGTACGCGCTGCGCGTGTCGAGGCAGTCTGCGGCGTAGAGCGCGACGCCGAGGTCGCCCGTCCACAGCGAGTAGCGGCCACCGCCGCGCTCAATCCTCAGCCGCTCCACCTGCTCGAGCGCGTGGACGGCAAATCTCTGCGCGCACTCGAGCCAGCGCTCGTCTCCCGTTCGTGCGAAGGCCTTGAGGAAGGCGTAGCCGTTCCCCGCGGTGCCATGGCAGATGCCGGGACCCTTCTCGAGGCTCAAGGGCCCCGTGTGCCACGCCAGCTCGGCGCCGCTAAGCAGCAGCTCCTCGTCGAGGTAGTCGGCGGCGGCGATGACGATCCCAGGCCCACCTGCGCACCACTGGAGGCGGATCTGTCCGTCGGCCCCGACGAGCTCGCGGCCCTCGCGCGTCGGCCAGTTCGCCAGACCGTCCTCGACTACGGCGGTTCGCCCGAGGAGTGCGGCGGTGTCGCGTTCGAGCTGCTTGCGCCGCTCGTCGTCGAGGAGTGGTCGGAGTGCTTGCACATTCCCGACCAGTCCGTGTGGCGGAGTAAGTCCGCGAAACTCCTGGCCGTACATTCGCTGCACCCAGAACCCGTCGCCGTCACGGCGCGACCACAGCGCCTCTGCGCCCTCGTCCCAGGCATCACGCCAGCGTTTGTCGCCGGTCCAGTCGAGCATCAGGCGCGCTGCGATCAGCGTCCCAGGCGAGCCCCACATCACCTCATCCGCCTCGTTGTCCACGTTCGCGCGGACGCGGCCGAGCAGATCGTCGGCGAGCTCGTCGCCGGGGGCGAGGCGGAACGCGACGAGGAGGATGCCGGTCTCCCCCGTGAGCAGTGCCGACTCCCGCGGACTTGGCAGCTTCATTCCTTTCATGTAGTCCGGCCGCGCGCGAAAGAGCTCGACGCTGCGCAGTGCAAGGTCGGCGAGGTCCAGCTTCGTCTCCGCGTGGCCGCGCCGGCGCAACTCGTCGAGGGCCCAGAAAACGCCGGCGGCGCCGACGTACAGATCCTTCATCGGGCTTCTGGCGTGCCAGCCGTCCCAGGCGTCCGCCTTCCAGAGCAGCTTGGGCCCGCGCAGGGAGGCGTCCGTGTCGGCGACGATCGCGCGAATCGCCGTCCGCACGCGCGCGGCGTCCCAGGGCTCGTCCGTCAGCGGCTCGAAGGCCTCCGGGCGGTAGAGCATCAGCCCACTTCGCGGAAGGAGATCGGCTGTGCGCCCTCCCAGAGTGTGCGGCGGCCGAGCTCCTTGAGGTGCGGCTGCCCCTCGACGAGCGTCGCGAAGTGGTTCGCCCACAGCTGGCCTGCCTTCGACGCGAACGAGCAATAGCCGTACGGGAACAGGAGCTCCGTCTCGCTCTGGCCGCCCGGGTACAGCGCGAGCTCGCCCGGATGGGGATACGAGGTCGCGTTCTCCGGGCCGATCCCGAGCTCCCGGTCGCCCCACGGAATCCAGTTCGACTCGCCGCTCCAGCGGCAGTGGATGATCCGGTCGTCGAACGGCAGGATGCGGCGGAAGGCGGCCACCGTCTGCGGCGCGAGCTCCTCCTCGAAGCGCGCGACGAAACGGAGGTCGCCGCTGGTGATCTCGATCACGACTACGGGATCTTTGCGCCTTGCGCGATCCAGCGCCCGAGGAGGTCGCGCTCGGCCTGTGTCATGTTCGTCAGGTTCCCGAGTGGCATCGCCTTGGTCTGCACCGCCTGCTGCTCGATCGCGTCGGCCTGCTCCTCGATCTCGGCCGGCGTGTCGAGCTTCACGCCCTTGGGCGCCTTCGCGACCTTGGTCGGCTGCTGCGAGTGGCAGGCCTGGCAGCGCTGCTCGACGATGCGGGCGACCTGCGTGAATGGCACCGGGGCGGAGCCCGCCGCGGACTCCTCCTGCGGGCGGATCAGGATCGCGAGCGCTGCGATCCCGAGCGCAGCCGTCACGGGAATGGCCCACACCGTCCTTCCCGCCTGCCGCAGGTTGAAGAAGTGCCGGACCCAGGCGCCGAGCACGAGCAGCACCACGAGGATCAGCCACGAGTAGCTGTGCCCGTACGTGAACGGGAAGTGATTCGAGATCATGGTGAACACGACCGGCAGGGTCAGGTAGTTGTTGTGCACCGAGCGCAGCTTCCCGCGCGCGTTCGCTGCGGGGTCGGGCTCGCGCCCCGCCTGCTTCGCGCGCACGAGCTCCAAGTGCGCCGGGATGATCACGAAGAAGACGTTGCCGACCATCATCGTTCCGAGCATCGCGCCGACCTGGATGTAGACCGCGCGACCGCTGAAGAGATGTCCGATCCCCCACGAAGCGAGCGTGACGAGCCCGAGCAGGAGCGCGGCGAGCACGACGGGCCTTGCGCCAAGCAGCCGGCACAGCACGTCGTAGACGACCCAGGCGGCCGCGAGCAGCGCGACGCTGATCGCGATCGCCGCCCCCGTGGAGAGGTCCGCGACGTCCTTGTCGATCAGGTACTGATCGGCGTTGACGTAGTAGAGGACGATCATGAGCGCGAAGCCGCTCAGCCACGTCGTGTACGCCTCCCACTTGAACCAGTGCAGTGGCTCGGGCAGCGTCCTCGGCGCCACCCGGTACTTCTGCACCTGGTAGAAGCCGCCGCCGTGGATCTCCCAAGACTCGCCGCCGACTCCCGCTTCCGAGTCGCGCTCGTCCTTCGGCGGCAGCAGGTGGTTGTCGAGTGCGATGAAGTAGAAGGACGAGCCGATCCAGACGATCCCGGCGATCAGGTGCAGCCAGCGCGTCAGCAGGTTGAGCCAGTCGGTGACATAGGGATCGACCGCTAGGAGCGACGCCACCGGTCCTCCGCGATCGCGACGAGCTCCTCCAGCGCCGTGTCCAGCTCTTCTTCGCGCGTGCGCTCGAGCCGCTCCCGCAGGACGTCGAGGATCTCTGCCTTCGAGCGGCGGTTGACGAACACGACGAAGCGGAACCCGAATTTCTCTTCGTAGACCTGGTTCTGGTAGGCGAGCTCGGTGAGAACGGCCGGATCGCCGCCGCCTCCCTGTTCTGCGGCAGAGCGCGGCGAGAGCGTGGTCGCGCCGATCGGCGGGTGCGCGTTCAGCGCCTCCAGCTTCTCCTCGTCGCTCAGCCCCGCGATGACCTGATGTGCCGAGCCGAGCGGGTCGTCATGGTGCGCGAGCTTCTCGACGAGCCGGGTGCGGCCCTCGAACAGCTCGGCGAGCTGGTCCTCGGTCAGTGGTCCGGACGGTGGCATTGGTGGATGCCTGGTTCGCGAGCACCAAGCGATGCAAGGACGCAGGGAGGGCTCGGGCTAGACAGCCCGAGCCCGACTGAGGACGCGGCAGCGCGCCGCGTGATCGCGGGCCAGGCGCCGCCGAATGTCGCCGTTCGGGCCACTAAGTGCCGCGGTAGGTCGTGCACGAGTAGGAGGAGACGAGGAGCGGAACGTGGTAGTGGCCCTCTTGGAGCTCGACCTCGATGCCGACGCTGCGGAAGAACGGCGACTGTGGGCGAAAGAGGAGCCGGTAGACACCGGGCTCGAGTTCCGCGGCGAGCTCGGCGATACGGCCGTCGGCGTCTGTCTCGCCTGCGACGACGAGATCGTCTCTCCAGAGCTCCACCCGGACCGCGCTCGCGGGGCGCCCGCGTTCGACGTCGAGGACATGCGTGGAGATGGAAACGCTCACGCGGCGAATCTTTCCGCGTGACGGCGATGCTCGCGCGCGACCTCGGCCTCGTCCGTCCGGACGAGGTGTCCGTCAGAGACGACTTCCTCGCCGGCGACGTAGAGGCGATCGACGCGGTGCGGCCCCGAGAACACGAGCCCGGCGACCGGGTCGTCCGCGCCCCCGAGCTCGAGGCCATCGGTTCGCCAGACCGCGAGGTCGGCGCGCTTGCCCGGCGAAAGCTCGCCGATGTCGTCGCGCCCCAGGACGGAGGCGCCCCCGCGGGTGCCGAGACGCAGCGCCTCGCGTGCAGTCAGCGCCTTCGGGCCGCCTCGAGCGCGGGCCACGAGCAGCGCCTGCTTGACCTCGAGGAAGAGGTCGCCCCGCTCGTTCGACGCGGAGCCGTCGACGCCGAGGCCGACTCGAACTCCGGCATCCAGCAGCTCGCGCACCGGCGCCAGTCCCGCGCCGAGGCGCATGTTCGAGGTCGGGCAGTGGGCGACCGCGACGCCGCGGACGCCGAACTTCGACACGTCCTGATCCGATAGGTGAACGCAGTGCGCACACCACACGTCTTCCGCGAGCCAGCCGAGCTCCCCCACGTACTCGACGGGCGTGCAGCCGAACCGCTCGCGGGCGAAGTCCTCCTCCTCGGCAGTCTCGGCCAGATGGGTGTGCAGGCGCAGCCCGAGTCGTCGCGCCAGCTCCGCTGACTCAGTCATCAGCTCCTGCGTCACCGAGAACGGGGAGCAGGGTGCCACGGCGATCTCGACGTGCGCCCCGTCCGCAAGGCCCGCAGCCTGCTCGGTCGCAGCGAGCACGTCGTCCCGCCTCTCGACGATCGCGTCCGGCGGCAGGCCCCCGTCCGACTCCCCGAGATCCATCGAGCCGCGCGACGCGACGATACGCACGCCTAGCTCACGTGCCGCGCGGATCTCGGCCTCGAGCAGGCCGGTGACGCCCGGCGGGAACAGATAGTGGTGGTCGAAGACGGTTGTGCAGCCAGACAGCGCGAGCTCGGCGAGGCCTGCGCGGGCCGCCGCGTACTCGGCCTCGTCGTCGAGCGCGGCCCAGACCGGGTAGAGGGCCTTCAGCCAACCGAAGAGGTTCTCCTCCTGTGCCCGGGCGCGCGTGAGATTCTGCCAGAGGTGGTGGTGCGTGTTCACGAGCCCGGGCGTCACGACGGCGCCGCCGAAATCCTGCACCTCGTCGGCGTCGGGTCGTTCCCCTGTGCCTACTGATTGGACGAATCCTTCGTCCAGGAGGATCCAGCCGCCCGGGTGTTCGGTGCCCTCGTCGTCCATGGTCACGACGTGCGCGTTGACGAGCAGAGTGCTCACGCTTTGAGCGGAACGAGCTCGAAGCGATCGACGTCGACGAGCCCTCGATCGGTGATCTTCAGGCTCGGGATCACCGACAAGCCGAGGAAAGAAAGCGTGAGGAACGGCGTTGCACCCGACCAGCCGAGTGCACGTGCCGCATCGTTGCAGGCGAGGCTCTGCTCGATCACGTCGGTGAGGGGCGCATCCGCGAGCAGGCCCGCGACCGGAAGCGGCAGCTCGGCCGCGACCTCGCCTCCGTCGACGACGACGATCCCGCCGCCGAGCTCGCCCAGGTGCTGGACCGCGTAGGCGATGTCCCCGTCGTGCATGCCCACCACGACGATGTTGTGCGCATCGTGCGCAACGGTGGAGGCGAGCGCGCCCCGCTGCAGGCCGGAGCCGCGCACGAACCCGAGTCCGATGCGGCCCGTCCCGAGGTGGCGCTCGATCACCGCGATCTTGGCGAGATCTCTCCCGGCATCCGCGACTGCTGTGCCGTCTTGCGTCGTCGGCTCGTCGATCAGTGCTTCCGTGATGATCTGGTCCGGGATCAGCCCGATCACACGAGCGCTGCCGCCGTCCCAAGCGATCCGAAAATCGCTTTCGGTGACCGGGCGATTTCGGACGGAATGCTTGACCCATTCAGGGACGTCCGGCTCCGGAATCTCCTCGACCGGCCGGCCGCTCTTGAGGACGAGCTCGGGCTGAAAGAGCTCCAGGTCCGCGAGGACGAGCATGTCAGCCTGATATCCCGGG
>WNGF01005117.1_pt1 | contig 21816 bp, 20 predicted proteins | sample 5400641 | NCBI WGS metagenome assembly WNGF01 (sample SAMN13153371, study PRJNA577476) | soil metagenome | isolation source: 80 cm soil or saprolite under grassland replicate 2 | place: USA:California | collected 2016-06-15 | reverse complement strand
AACAGCGTGACCGCTAACACTTGCATGCCTACAACACTGCCCGCCAGCAACCGCCGAAGTGACCGCTGACGTCGTCTTCCCCCGGCGGCCCGTCGCATTCTGGGCAAGCTAACGCAAGGACCTGTGGTCATGATCGGCCGACCGCCGCCACCCGCGGCGCCGAAGTCCGGTCCAGCATCGAACCGGCCGTGCCACTCCAAAGTGGCTGGTCAGAACACTGCCTGCAGGGTTGTGGAGGGGGCGTTCATGACGCTGCGCCCCCACAAAACTCAGGACAAGTGTCAAAGTCTGCGGGACCGAGGTGCCCTAGGCGGCGGTACGGCGGTCGGCGCTGGGAGATTCCGGCGCAGCAACTGGAGGTGCACGCCAGATAGCTCGCGGTCTGGCCGGACGCCGAGCTCATAAGCCAGACGCTGGCGGATGCCCTCGAACACCTGCAGTGCAGCGGCCGGCTGGCCGGCGTGCGCGAGCGCGATCATCAGCTGGGCATGTGCCCTTTCGTTCAGCGGCTCCGCGGCGGCCAGCCCGTACAGGTGCGGCAGCACCCGCTCATAGCGGCCTACGGCGAATCCCGCCTGCGCGAATCCCGATATGACGTTCGCGTGCTCTCGGCTGAGGTAGGTGATTGCCGGGTGGCCTCGCAGGACGTTCGTGTCGGCAAGTGGCTCCCCGTGCCACAGATCAAGCGCCCGCTCGTACAGGCGGCAGGCGGCGAGATGGTCGCCGGATAACGACGCAGCGCGGGCCCGGCCTCCGAGCTGGCGGAATGCCAGCAGGTCCAGCTGGTCGTGGCCGATGTGGAGCCGGTAGCTGGTGCCGGTGGACACGAGAATCCCGCGCGTATCTCGCGGGCAGGCACCGGGGTCCAGGATCTGGCGCAGCCTGCTGATGTATTCCTGCACCACGGTTACCACGGTGGCTGGGCAATCCTCGCCCCAGATCGCATCAACGACCGCTTCCCGCCGGATGGGGACGTTTGGGCTGAGGGCCAGCAATCCGAGCACCGCCTGCTGTTTGGGCCCGCCGAGCCTGACCGGTGTGCCGTTACGCCACGCCGCCAGCGGCCCCAAGATCCGCAACGTCAGGCCCATGCCGCCGCGGCGAGGTCCTCCGCACGGCCGTGGGTCTTGCGTATCCCGGGGTTCCTGGCTGCTGACGGCGGTGAGGGCCTGGCCGAGCAGGCTGGCCAGCCGGGTAATAGACCTGCTCAGCGGCTGGTGAGTGCGGCCCTGTTCCAGGTCCCGCAGGGTCCCGAGGCTGATCCCGGCCAGATCGGCGCACTGCTGTTGCGTCAGCCCCATGGCCTGCCGCTGGGCCTGGACCAGCGCGCCGAGGCCATCGTTCCGGTTCTGCTCTCCCCGTCTGGCATTTACCCCATTGTCTCGATCTTGCGGCATGAGTGTACCCACAAGCCGCTCCCCTGGTTGGCTCCCCACTCTCGGCGCGTGCCCCGCAACCATGAGAGCACTCTCCGTACCGGCCGGACAAGGATGCCCCGTAGCCGACCCGGCTTCCTGGCCCGGGCGCACCCCCTGGATTTGCTGGCTTTGCCCTATTTGACCAGGGCGGATCTGCTTCCCCGGCCGTTGGTGATGTACGGGACTTTGGTTGCAGCCAGTTTGCAGCGTGCCTGCAGCGCCCACCGGCAGCATGAACCCTTGGGCCTGTCCGGGGGCAGCGCGTCACGGCCATGCCAGCCAGGTATGCCGCGCAGCTCCTCCGCTGGCCGGGCCGCCGTGGAGGTGATTCAGCATGCCGCTGTGGAAGTGGCGCCTGGCTGGCCGGATACCTCGGCGCGCGGTAACCGAACCCCCGACCAGCGCGAGAAAGGACACATGGTCGTGAACAGTCGCAAAATCATCGCGATGCTGACCTGCCCGTTACTAGCCGCCTCCGCGATGACGTCATTCGCGGCGGTAACAGCAAATGCCGCTACTTCTGTCCCAGCGCGTCACGCAACGGCAATGGGAGTTACATCATCGGGGCAAATCATCAACCTGGCCAAGCCGCCATCCTGGCTAAAACCGAATACTCTCATCCGCCCACTGAATTACATCTCACCCGACAGGCTGTTAAGCGGTGGCCCCTACCAAATCTGCGACGGATCAGACCAGTGTATTAATGTCTGGGGCGGGGTCGCAGCCAACGCGCTCCGGTTCTACCGCTATGTTGAGGGAGAAAACAACAACGAGTGGAATTGGTGGTACGAAGGCACGGTATCAGGAAGTCAGGGATGGCCCTTCACGAATGGCTCCGGAGTCAACATTGTCTTTGATGGCAACCCGGTGTACAAATTCGCGTGGGCGCCGAACGGCAACGGAACCGGGAATTGCATCGACCAGGGGGCATTCCACCAGCTCTACCCCACCTCCTACACGTACCTTCAAACCTGTGTGTCCGGGACCAGCCAGACCACGTCAAGCTCCAAATGGCAGTATTTCGTGATCGACGGCTCCAGGCATCTAGTAGCAGTAGGCGCAACCAACTGGTGGATGAGCTACAAGAACAACAATGACCTCCGAGTATGGATCGGAGTCAAAACAAGCGATGCAAACGGCAACTATGTCTACCTGGAAACCGATCGGACTAACGCCCTGACCGGTTTCCGTGCCCTCGTAAGTTAAGCGTTTCACTTCCAGCGGAGCGGCAGCCTGGCCCGGATCTCGGCTGATCGCCCAGCGGCGACCACGTCGATCCAGGCGATGCCGCGGTCCAGTGCGGGCACGATCTCCAGCCATAGCATTACTACGCCGGTGTCCCTCGACGGCTCCACGCCGTTCGTGCGCGTGGTATGCCAGCGGCCGCTGCTGTCGCGGATCCACAGCACCGGCAGCGGCCTGACTACCCTGCTGTACGCCCAATCGTCCTCCTGGGCGACGCCCGTCGCCAGCATGTGCACGATGGTGCCGCCGGGCTCGCCGTGGTGTACGCCGAGGATCGCGAGCCGGGCTCCATCCAGCTCGGGCAGCTCGGCCACCGGAGCGGCCCAGCTGCCGGGCACCGGGGCCGGGGAAGGGTGGTGGCGCGTCAGCATGCTCTGCCACGGTTCGGGCAGGTCGCCGGCAGGCGGCGCGGTGATGCCGTGACCGCTGATACCGAGCCTGGCGCACAGCCCGGCGAGCTGGCCGGGGGACGGGCTGTCCGGGAGCAGCGCGCCGGCCGCGTGCAGCGCCGCGACGATGGCACCGGGCCCGCCGCCGACAAATGCGCGCAGTTCAGCCTGGGCGGCGGCCAGCTGCCCGGGGTTGTCCGGCGGGAAGCCCGCCGCCGAGGTGAGAATCCGGGCGGCGATGACGTCGAGCAGGAGCTCGCCGGGGCTGTGTGCCGCCCGGGTCACGGTGACCTCCGGCGGCGGACCCGGCGGGTCCTGCGGGTCCAGATCGATGCGGGCGGGCGGCTCGTCGGGGGTCATGGTGAGGTCAAGCCAGCGGATCTCGTGCGCCGGGTCCGGACGCAGCTCGACCACGCCGACGCCAAACCCGACACTCAAGCGGAAGCGATAGCTGGCGCCGTGGTCATCTGCCGCGGTGAACTGGCGGAAGGGCAACAGACGCTGCGGTCGCGGGCCCGGGCCCGGCTCAGATCCGCTCATGCCGGGCCGCCCGGCCAAGCCCGGCCCAGCGGCCGTGAACCACGCGCCGCGCGGAGTCTGCACGTAAGCCAGAAGAAGCAGCTCGCCGGGCACGCCGTCATTCCGGAACTGGATCACCTGACCTACCGGCACGACCCGCCACGATGCGCGCCGTGATGCCGTGTGCCCGGCACTGCTGCGGGACACCGGGGACGCTTCGGCGGCGGCCCGGGCGAGCTGATCCTGCATCAGCAGTTCCAGCCGTTCTCGCACGACCGGTGACAGTCCGTCCGGCCCGGGGCCGGTCGCATCGAGCAGACTGCGCAGCCGCCCAGCCACCGCAAGAGCAAGGCCCGCCTGGATCTGCCCCGCAACGCCAGCGCCGACCGCGCCCACCGCGCACAGCGCCTGCGCGGCCAGCGCCAGTCCCGGAGAATGCCACTGGCTCGGGGCGCTGTCCGCAGGCAATGCCGTCACGCGGCGCCGCTCGGCCTCGGCCAGCAGCCGCAGGTGCGCTTCCGCGCGCTCGCGATTCATGTCCTCAGTATCGGCCCTTGACCAACAACGGAACGCTCAATGGCGGTAGTGGGCAGAGGCCAGCGGGACAACGCCACTGACGGTTCCGATGTAGGTCGCGAACGCTGACGCTGTTTCACAGGCGGAGACCTGTGAAGCAACCCTCTCCCGACTCACCAGCTCGCGGCGCTGCCTCTCCATCTCGCCGATCGTCCCCGGCACAGGAGGCCTCCCCGTGTCGGGGATGACGTTACGAAGCGCCTGCCCGCCGAGGAAGAAGCTGGCGAAGAACGAGACGCTGTACCACCCGCCCTCATCACCAAGAGCGTCACCGTTCAGAAGCTCGATCAGACGACCGAGCAGCTCGCCCGGCAGCCCTTCGATCTCGTCCATTTGCTCACCTTTCAGTCCCCCGGCGCGGGGAAGCCTAGCCCACCGGAGCCACGCGGCGGGTGCACGTCCCGGCAGGGCCACGCATGGTGCACGCCCCCCGCAATCACTCCGCCCCGGCCGCAGCAGGTGCCGGAGCACCGACACGCGGCTGACTCCCGGCGCCCGGGGCGCTCGGCGCCGGCGGCGTCACGGAACCGCGCCCGGTGCCCGTAACCCCGGTTTATGCATATCTTGCTTCGCTCCGGGCGCACCGCCAGCCATCAGGTGCTGCCCGCGCTACTCCCGCCCTAGATGCTCCGGAGTGCCCGATCGCTCAGCGCCGTCATCTCGCAGCCGCCGCGCCCGCCGCCCGGCCGGTTCAGCGCCGCGAGGCCAGCGTGATCTGCTTCGCCAGGTCGGCCACCTGGGCGCACATCTCCCGCAGCGTTTCCTCCAGGCTGAGGGTCTCGTAGTCCGGGTGCGCCTGGTGGAGTTCCTTCACGCACGCCTGGTACGCCTCGCCGGGATCAAGGGCTTCCCGGTCGTCAGGTAATGGGCTCATGCGCGGCAAAGTACCCGGTATGGCGTGCCTCCGGGGCAGGGCACGTCAGCCGCCGCGGAGCGCGCCAGCGCGTCTCAGCTGATCGAGTAACCCGGCGAGCTCGGCGGCCGTCACCTCGGCCGCGCCGGTCCGCTGGTTGAAGTCCAGCATGGCCGCCTTCTGGCGCCACCCCCACCGCGCGGGCGGGATACCGTCCAGGCCGACCATATGCCGGAACACGGGCGGCGGATCCGGGGCGGCCCACCGGCCGAGCGGGTACCTGCTGACTACCGCGGCGGCACCCGGCCGAGGCGGATCAGTGACGGCCAGGGTGAGCCAGCCGCGCTCCCGCTCGGCGGTGAGCAGCTCGCCGGTTTCCGGATCGGTCAGCACGTACCCGGACGGGATGCGCTTTACCGCGGCCCAGAGCCGGCGCAGCATGACGTCCTGCTCGTGCCAGGCCCTCCCGCGGCGCAGGCCGGCGGCCAGCGATGCCGCGCCACCCACGACCAGCAGGCCTCCGCTATCAGCAGGCCGGATACCGGAACCAGAAGTAGGCGCCCGCGGCCGCGGCGCCGATGACGGTGATTCCGGCGGAATCACCGCGCGAGCCGGTCATGTAGTCAGTGTGCCGGTCATCGCGGCCCGCGCCGGCGGCCGGGGGTAGACGCTCCCGGCTCCGGCATTACGCCCGGTCCCGTCCTACTGAGGGAACGGCTAATTTAGTGCAGGACGCCTCCTAGCAGGTCACCGAGTCGGACAGCTCGTCCGGGTCGGAGTAGGTGCACCTGTCCCTGAAGAGGCCGGCGGCGTTCCTGATCGTCGCCCGGTCACCGGTGTTGTTCCAGACGTACGCCCGGCGGCCCCAGAACACGTTGAAGCGGGTATCGCTCCCGCGGCCGGTGTGCACCTTGACTGACCTGTGCGCCCGCAGGATGAAGTGCCCGAACGTGTAGACGTGGTGGGATGCATCGTGCAGAGTCCACCCGGTCAGGTGGACTCGGTGGCCGCTGCGGTTGTGCAGCTTGACCCACTCGCCGTTCAGGCTCGCGTTCGACCCCGTGTCCGATCCGGGCGAGTTGTAGAAGATCTCCCGGATCACTATGGCGTGCCGCCGGGCGGAGCTGGCGGGTAAGCCCCGCGCGCTGGCCGGGGCCACGGCGCCGAGCGCAACGGCCGCGGACGCTAACAGGGTGACGGGAATGGTCATCAAGGGTCGTCTCATGCGCTCATCATGCGCCCGCCGCCGCGCGCGGTCTAGGCAGAGCCTCGGTGCGCGAGCCCGCCAGCGCTGCGGTCCACCTGCCAGCCTCAGCCCAGGTTCGGGATTTTGCCGAGCGCGATCAGGTCGGCGGGCGCCACGTTGCGGAGGTAGCGGTCGGTGACGCCGAGCGCGTGCCCGAGCTGGTCGCGGATCACGTTGACTGACATGCCTTCGCGCACCAGCTCGGCCGCGGCCCTTGACCAACAACGGAACGGTCAATGGCGTTACGTAGCCGCGCGCCGGGTGGTTACGCTCGGCCGGGTGAGTGGTGAGCGCGAGCAGAATTGGCACCCCATCAGCAAGGTTGGCTGGTTCACCCAGCACATCCGCGAGGGTATCGAGGTCACCGCCGGCCAGCTCGACCTAGTGCAGCCTGCACTGGCTCAGCCCTACCGGCTCGATGACGCCACCGTGGCCCGGATCAGCCGGGTGCACCAGGACCAGGCCGACGACCTGGTGTTGTTCCAGAACCAGGCCGACAAATGGAACGCCATGTCTGGGCTCGGCCGGGATCAGCGCGCCGCCGTCCAGGAATATGAGGCGGTAGTCGGCGAGCTGCGCCGACTCAATGCCGAGGTGCTGGCCGCCGCCGAGAAGCTCAAGCCGGTCACCATCGAGGCCCTGCTCACCAAGTCTGACTTGGAGGCGGGCATTGAGGCGTGGAACGACCAGTAGCGATACTCGTTTCATAGGGGCGTTTCAGCAGACCAGCCGTCTGCAACGACTTATAGAACGCCAACGGCCCTGCACAGCGCACGCCGCGCGGTACTTCGAGCTGATCCGGGAGCGGCTTGGCGAGCTGGTCGCGGACGGCCTGGAGGAGGCCTTCCTCGTGCGAAGCGTCCGCGACGCGATACGGCGCCAGCTGGAATCGCTGGCCGACACCGGGACGGGCGACCGTAACCGGGCGGAGATGCGTGCCCGGATCGTGCGCCTGGCCGACGACCCCGCCGAGATCGCAGCATTCCGGGCGCTGGTGATACGTCGGCTGAGCTAGCCGAAAACGAGTGTTAGCTGCCCGTCGACCCGGCCCACGGCCTTCGCCGCGCGATCAGGTCGACCCCGCCCTGTAGCTGGGTCCGTCCAGGTGTTCCGCCTGCACACCGAGACCCGGCCAGCGTCAGGCGCTGCTACCGGGCGCAGCTGCTCAGCCCTGGGACGAGGGGCCAGCCGGTAGGCAGCGATGACAGCCCTCAGCGATGATCGATGGCCCCTGGCCTAGTAGGTCGGGACCGGGATTCGCTGCCCGGCATCGTAGTAGCCAGCCGGGCGGGCCGAATGCGGCCACGTGGCCAGCTGTGCCTGTGTCAGTGAGCCCGGCTCGGCGCGTCGTACGACGATCGTCTTGGGCGCGTCCGGGTTCGCGCCGCGGGCCGGGTTAGGCACTCTCCGCGGCTTCACCGGCTGCGCGTTCACGTCCCGGCCGAGGACCGTGGGGGACAGCTCGGCGACCATCCGGCACCAGGGTGCCTCGTTGTGCCCGGGCTCCTCGCCGCGCAGCCGCAGCGCCGCGTGGATGAGCTCGTGGACCAGGACGTCGGAGACCATGAGCGCGCCGCCGTGGTTGAAGATCCCGGGAGCCAGGGTGATCCTGGGCGACTCCAGCCACTCCGGCCCTGAGAGGGTCGCGCCGATGCACTTGCCGTAGGCCGTGAGGCCGATCACGATCGGCAGCGGCGGGATGGAGCCGGCGAAGTGCTCGCGGTTGAGCCGGCCCGCCTCGGCGCAGGCGAACTCGCCGGCCGGCCCCCAGAGCAGGGCAGCGGCGGCCAGGTAGTCGGAGTACGCTGCCATGCCTTCATCGTAACAGCTAGCTAGAGGTTACGCAATAACGTTTCGTCATTTCGTTTCATTACATTACGTACTTGCATAACGAAACGAAACGGTATAGGCTTGAATCAGGACCCGCGCAGAGGAGGAATTCGCCATGACCGAGCAGCCCGCCACGACCGCGACGTGCAGATACCCCGGCTGCGGGGCCGCCCCGGCCCGCGCGGGCGGCCCCGGCAGGCCACCGGAGTACTGCGAGGACCCCGCGCACAACCGGGTGACCGCCTGGCGCGAGCGCAGGCGGCTGGACGCCGAGCAGCAGGGCACGGTGACCAGCGACGCCGAGACTGAGCAGCCTGTCACGATGGCCCGGGTAACCGGCGCCGAGCTGCTGCGCTCGCTGCGCGCCGAGGCGGACCGGGTTTCCGGGATCGCCGACCGGCTGCGCGAGGCGATCGCCACCGTGGGCGACCCGACCGCCGCCGAGGTCGAGCTGGAGGCCATGCGCACGGCGGCCGAGCAGCGCGCCGCCGCGGCCGAGGCCCGCGCGGCATCCGCGGAGCAGCGCGCCAGCCAGGCCGACCGGCTGCGCGTCCAGGCCGACGAAGCCGCCGAGGAGATGAGCGAGCACCTGGGCGCCGCGCAGGCGCGGGTCACGCAAGTACAGGAGGCACACGCGGAAGCGGCACGCCAGCACGCGGCTGAGGCCGACCAGATCCGGGCCGACGCCCGGGCGCAGATCACGGCCGCCGAGGCCGACCGGGACACCGCGGTCAGCCAGGCCCGGCAGGACACCGCCGCGGCGCAGCGTGATGCTGACGAGCGCGCCACCCGCGCCGAGCAGCAGGCCCAGGCCGAAGCGGCGCGGGCACGCGCTGAGGCTGAGGCCGCAGTCACGGCCGCCGAGGCCGACCGGGACCAGGCGCGCGAGCTTGCCACACGTGACCAGGCAGCGCGCCGCCAGGCTGAGCAGGAGGCCACCCGGGCAACGGCGGCCGAGGCCGCCGCCCGTGACGAGACGGAGAGGGTACGCGCCGATGCTGCGCGCGAGCGCGAGGAACTGCGTGCCGCGCTCGATGCCCGCGTCCAGGCCGCCGAGGCCGGGCTAGCCCGTCGCGAGCGCGAGCATGGCGCCGCGCTGGAGCGCATCCAGGCCGAGGCCGCGCAGGCGCGCGCCGATGCCACGCGCGAGCGGGACGAGCTGCACGCGGCGCTGGAGTCCCGCGTGGCCGCGATCGAGGAAGCACGCGCCGAGCTGCGTGCGCGCGCGGCCCGCGCAGAGCAGGACCTCGACGCCGTCCGGGCCGAGCTTGCGCAGCAGCGCGCCGCGGCGCAAGCCTCACCGCCGGCGGGAGATGACACGAGGAGCGCCAGGCCGACGAGGCGCCGCGCGCCCCGAGACGCGGGGGCATGAGCTGGTGCGGCTATCCCAGCAGCCTGTTCGCCGAGGTCGCTACCGGCTGGAGCTGACCAGACAACTCGGCCCTGCTGCCTCTGCCGGGTAGCGGGGCCGAGTCATGCCGCTCAGCCCGCTGCCTTACCCGGTGGCGGGGGTTTCAACGTCGCCCACGGTAGCTCCGCGCGCCTCGCGTCGCTGGGTGATCCACTCCCGGAGCTCGTTCTCCCCGACCTCTTCGATGCGGCCCTGGAGTTGCTCTCTGGCCGCCTGATCTCGTTGTTCCTTGGGGAGTAGCCGGTATCGGTTGACGGCGCGCCACAAGACCACCCATCCGCTGGCGGCAAGCTCCCATCGTCCTGCGGGGTTGAACACCTGCCTAAACCCGTTGGTGAACAACGTGACGCTGGCCGCGAGGGCGGTGACCAGCGCGGGAGCCCCTAACCCAGCAGCCATGACCGTCGCCGCCGCCGAGAGCAGTGCGGTCAGCTCAGTGATGTAATGCCACCGACGGGCCGAGTTACGTGTCCGCTCGTAGAAGGCCAAGTCGCGCAGGGCCAAGGCCAGCAGAGGGTCCGGCTCCTTGATCCATGAGTGTGGGTCAGCAGATTTGTTGCGAAGCGGCACACGCCAATCGTGACCTTGCCAGAGAGCCGCGGCTGACGATTCCACGAACACGAACGCCCCACTTTGCCCGCGCGCACTGGGGCGCACCATGTCGGCCGCGATCGTGACGCCGTGCTCGGCGGCCAGCTCCAGCGCGGCGAGGCGTGATCTTGTCGCGCTTGGCGATGTTGCAGGCGGCGTGGAGTAGCTGCCGATTCCACGGCCCGCTCGGGCCGCCGCGGGATCTCAGGATGATGTGGTCAAGGTGCAGGCGGGCGAGGTTCTCGGGGAGCGGGAGCCAGCACCAACGGCAGTAGCCGCCCTGGATCACGGAAAGGTCGGCGCGCTGCGCGTAGCCGACCCACGAGACGGCGTCCGGATCGCGGCGGCGAGGACCCACCGGCAGCCCGTATCGCCTCTGACCGGCGCTGCCGTTCTCGCGCTCGCAAGCGCCGTAGCGGGGGTGCAGACGCCGGCCGTGCCGGCCGTGCCGGCCGGCACGGCCGGCCGCAAAGCTCGCATGCGCTCACGGCGCGCAGCGTACTTAAGAGTCCTGACAGCTACGCGTAATCTGACGCCATTGTGCCTAGGTGCTTATGCGCCTGTGTCCCTATACACTCGCGTACCACTCCTGTCAATTACCGCGCTTGCCTCGCTCTACTCGCTGTGCTTATCCTGATCCCTAGGTGCTTTTAGGCAACCACACCTATGCATTATTAATGATCATGGTCAGAACTGTTAAGTTCAAGATCACCGGGAGGGGCTACGGCTGCCATCGCGACCATCGCGACCGGCCACGATCCGGAGTACTACACGCAGGCGGGCAAGGGGCCTGAGTACTACTCCGCCGCGGCCGGGCAGTCTGGCATGGAACCCGAGGGGACGTGGACCGGCACCGGGTGCCCGGACCTGGGCCTGGCCATCGGGGCGGCAGTAAGCCCGGGCGTGTTCGTCAGGCTCTTCGGCGAGCATGTGGACCCGCGGGACGGCTCGCGGCTCGGCCGGGCGATGTCGCGCTACCAGGACTGGCGGGCCGGCTACGCCGCGGCGCTGGCCGCAGAGCCGGAGGCGACCGCTGAGCGGCGGGCCGAGCTGAAAGACGCAGCGAAAGCGCAGGTCAGGCAGGCCGTCCAGTATTTCGATGTGACGTTCTCGCCGAGCAAGAGCATCACTCTGCTGCACGCCTCGTTCATGGCCAGCATGAGCGCGGCCCTGGACGCCGGCGACCTCCAGGGCGCCGGCTACTGGGCGATGGCCGCCGATGAGGTGTGGGCGTGCGTCACGGCCGGGAATCAGGCGATGCTCGACTACCTGCAGGAGCACGCCGGGTACACCAGATCCGGCTACCACCACGGCGCGGTTGCCGGCGAGGCCGGTTCCGGCCGGTGGGAAGACGCGCACGACTGGGTCATCGCCACGTTCCGCCAGCACTCCAGCCGCGCCGGCGATCCTCAGTTGCACTGCCATAACACGATCCTTAACCGGGTGAAGCGCGAGCGGGATGGCCAATGGCGGACGCTGGACGGGAAGGCTATTTACCGCGAGCGCGCGGCAGCTGCGGCGCAGGGTGCGCTGGTAATGGAAACGGCGCTGACGAATGCGCTCGGCGTCGCGTGGGTGCGCCGCGAGGATTGCCACGGACGAGAGATCAAGGACGTTTCCCAGGCGCTGATGGACGAGTTCAGCAAGAGGACGCGAAAGGAAATCGCCGCGCAACTCGCCCTGCTGGTGGAGGCGTACAGGATCGACCACGGGCACGACCCGGACGCGCGCGCGCTCGGGAGCCTGCGCCTGCGCGCCAACAAGATGAGCCGCGCGGCGAAGCCCGATTCTGAGCCTGGCGAGCTGCTGGCTCACGTGCGCGACTGGGCGCAGGAGGCGCGCCGCGCCGCCGGTCAGGCGCTTGAGCCGCTCGGCGCGCAGGTGAGCAACAGGAAAGGCCCTGGCGTGCCGCAGCCTGAGCCTGAGCCCGCGCTCGCGCGGCCGGTGCTGACGGCCGGGCAAGAGTACCGGCTCATGACCGGCGCGCTCGATCTTGTCCAGTCGGCTCAGTCGGCGTGGACGCGCAGCGCGCTGCACCGCGCGCTGGGTGAGCTGCTGCCTGCGTATACGGGCCCGATGGACGATGACGACGCGGCAGCCCTGCTGCCCGGGCTCACGGACCGGGTGCTGGCCGGCGAGGCCGGCGCGGTCGTGATGCTGGAGGCGCCGGAGTGGCCGCGCGTGCCTGACTCGCTGCGGCGCAGGAACGGCGAGAGCGTGTTCACGCCGCATCAGGCCGAGCGGTACGCGGCCGAGGCGCAGATCCAGACGGAAGAGCGCGTCAGCGAACTGGCGGCGCACCGGGGGGCGGGCGTGCCGAGGCTTGCGCCGGACACTGCCGCTGAGCTTCTCGGCGCAGGCGTGGCGCAGCTAGAGGCTCAGCTCGACCATGACGCGGCCGCGGACGTCACTACCGGGACCGGCTCGGGACTGCATCTCGACCAAGCCGCTGCGGCCTACCGCCTGCTGACGAGCGACCGGCGGGCCGAGGTGATGATCGGGCCGGCCGGGACGGGCAAGACGCGGACGGTCGCCGTGATGGCGGACGCCTGGCGGCAGGCCAACCCGGGCTCGCGGGTGATCGGGCTAACGACGACGCAGCACGCCTCCCAGGTGCTGCGGGCCGAGGGGCTGGCGGACTCCCACAACATCAAGATGTTTCTCACTGACGCGCGGCTGCAGGTCATCCCGCCGGGATCACTGATCGTCCTGGACGAGGGCTCGATGATCTCGATGAGCCACTACGACGCCGTGATGCGCCTGGCCGCGGCGGCGGGCGCGAAGGTGGCCGTCACGGGTGACCCGCAGCAGCTGGGCGCCGTCGAGCAGGGCGGCGGGATGATGATGCTCGCCCGCCAGCTCGGCCGGGTGCAGCTGGCCGAGCCGATGCGATACCGGGAGCCGTGGCAGCGTGAGGCAAGCCTGCGGCTGCGCGGCGGTGACGTCAGCGTCCTGACGGAGTACAACACCCGCGGCCGGTTCCGGTTCGGGACCAAGGAGGAGATGACCGAGGCCGCCTACCGGCACTGGCTCGCGGACTACCTGGACGGCAGGCACTCCGCCCTGCTCGCCTGCGAGCAGGCCGACGCGGACGAGTTGTCACGCCGCGCGCGCGAGGACCTGAAGCACTACGGCCGCGTGGCCGCCGGCGGCGAGGTGCGGCTCCGCAGGGGCGCGACCGCGAGCGCCGGAGACCGGGTCATGGCGCGCAAGAACCGGCACCGGCAGGCAGTCGGCGTCCCGGGCCGCGGCCTGGCAAACAGGGACGTACTGGAGATCCTGCGGACCGACGCAGGCAAGAACAGGCGCACTGTCGAGGCCCGGCTCCTGATCGGGCGGGACGCCGGCGGCAAGGAGATCTGGGGCCGCCCATTCCTGATCAGCCCGCAATACCTTGAGGCGAACTGCCAGCTTGCCTACGGCCTCACGGCGCACAGCGTCGAGGGCAGCACGTTCGATCACAACTCCTACAGCCTGATCCGGCCATCGGACACCCGCAAGACGCTGTACGTCGCCATGAGCCGGGCCCGCGGCCAGAACCTGGCGTTTGTCGCCGGCGAGGCGGCGCTAGCCGACGAGCACGGCGCGCCTGAGCCAGACCCGGAAGTCGCCCGCAGCCGGGCACTTGCCCGCGAGCGGGCCGGGAGCAGCGCGGAGGGCCCGGCTGCGGAACTGGACGGCGACGCCGTGACGGTCCTCGCCCAGGTGGTCCGCCGGGACGACGCTGACCGCGCTGCAAGCGAGACACTCCGGCAGGCGTACTCCGACGCCGACCACCTGGCCAGCTTCGGGCACCGCTGGACGGAACTCATCAAGAGCGAGTCAGCCGGGCGCTTCGCCCAGGTCCTGCGCGACACCCTGCCGGCGCATCTCGCCGACGACGCGCTGAAGGACGCCGCGTCCACGTGGCTCTTCCGCGAGCTGCGCGCCGCCGAGCTCGCGGGGCGCGACGGCGGCCAGGTGCTCGCCGACGCGGTGGCCATGCGGCCCATGACCGGCGCCCGGGACGTTGCCCGCGTCCTGCACGGCCGCGTCCGGATCCTGCTCCGCGGCGCCCAGCCGCAAATCGGCAGGTCCTGGGCGGAGCGCGTGCCCGAGGTCACCGACCCCGAGATGGGCCGTTACATGACCGAGCTCGCCGAGGCGATCGACGCGCGCGCGGCGCGGCTCGGCGAGCACGCCGCAGATACGGCGCCGCTGTGGGCCACGCGGACGCTTGGGCCGGTGCCGGAGGATCCGGCCGCGCGGGCGGACTGGACGGCCCGCGCCTCGGTGGTGGCCGCGTACAGGGAAATGCACGGCTATGAGAACCCGGGTGACCCGATCGGGCCGGAGCCGTCGAAGACCTCGCCGGAGACCCGCGCGGACTGGCACGCTGCCCTGGCAGCGCTCGGCGCGATAGACGGCATGGACCTGCTGGGCGTGCCCGACGAGGTCCTGGAGGTCCGCCGGGGCCTGTACGAGCGCGAGACGGCCTGGGCGCCAGCGCACGTGAGCGAGCAGCTGCGCCTGGCCCGCATCACCGTCACGGACGCCGGGGCGCGCATCAGCAGGGCCGAACATGAGGAACAAGCCGCCGCGACGGATGGCGCGCGCAGCGAGCACGCGCGGAACAAGGCCATCTGGGCGGCCATGAAGGCCAAGGCTTACGAGGAGATGGCCGCATACGAAAAGGCCGAAGTGGCGCGGCGGGAATGGGCGCGGGTGACGGAGTCGACGCGCCGGGCGGCGCTGGCCGCCGACCTCGAGCTGCAGCGGCGCCACCCTGAGCGCGTCCGCGAGCCGGTCCGCTCCGCGGAACCCGAGCGTGTCCGGGTGCGGGCCACCGCGGCGGCGCCGGAGGCACTGCCCGGGATGCCGGAGCGCGAGGCCGAGCCGGAGATCAGGGCTGCGCGCCAGGAAGACGCCCGCATACTCGGCGAGCTCGGCCTCACCCCGGAGAAGGCGGCCGAGCCAGTGCCCGAGCATGTGCAGCGGGTTGCGGAGAACGCCGCGGCGACCGAGGAAGTGCTGGCCGGCCTACGGTCGATGCCGGAGCCGGGCGAAGCCGAGGACGACGCCTCGCCTGGCGAGGCGTGGGCAGCCATGGCCGGGCGGCAGCGGGACTCGGTTCTGCAGCCACCCGAGCCTCTGGTGCCGGCGGCGCCGCAGCTCGCGGAGCCGCAGATCGCCGAAGCGGAACTCGAAGCGGAGGCGTGATGGCCATTGTCGCTGCGGGTGCTTACCCTGCAGGTATGGACGCGGAGGGCATCGTCCGGTCCGGCGACGAGATACGCCGGGTACTCGCGCGCGCCAGGGGCGGGATCAGCCGTTACGGATTCGGCGAGGAACTGAGCCGCGAGGACCTGGCCCTGCCGTGGAAGTCCGGCGACCGCGGCGGCCAGTGGATGGATAACGCCTGGCTGCGCGGCGTCAGGGACCTACTCGAATGGGTGCTCGCAGGCCGCGCAATCGCGGACCTGTATGACGCGCTGCCCGACCTTGACGAGATCATGCAGCAGGGCTCCCGGCGGCCGGTAGAGGCCGGCTGGCCTCCGCCCCAGTCAGCCGAGGCGATGGACGCGACGGAGGACTGGCTGACTGGCGAAACCGACGCTCCGCCCGCCTGCGAACATGGCGGCGTATATCGCTGCGGGTGCTCGTGGATCGCCGGCCTGACATCAGAGGAGCGTGCAGCCCAGTGGTGGCTCACCGGCTAGCGCCGGCGTTTTCGTCCCCCTGAGCGCCCGCGCCGCGGCCTGCGGCCGGGAGGGCGCAGTCTCGCCATGCGCGCCGGTCGGGACCCCGCGGCTGACCGCTGGCAGCTAGCCGCCGGACAGGCGGTCGGCGGCCTTGCGGGCGGTAATGAGCAGGAACAGCGGGCGGGGGAAGTTCTCTCGCCACCATTGGCTCGCGGCGAGCTGCGCGGCCGAGGGGTGCGGCTCGGCCAGGCCCGTGATGCACAGGCCGCTACCTGTGATGGCATCCGTGTAGGCCTCCAGGGGCCGCACCCAGGTGACGGTGGGATCGGGAGACACGAGGCCGTCAACCTCGAATCGCTGCTCGATCACCCGGGACGCGAAGTAGTCGGCAACCGGCAGCGTGCGGCGGATCTCCTGCCGCTCGGCGCGGTACCCGTAGAAGCACGGGTGCAACATGAGAATCACCAGGCGGCCGCCCGGGCAAAGCACGCGGGCCAGCTCGGCCACCGGTGCCGTGATATCGGGCAGGTCATTGAGCACGTGATTGACGACGGCCAGGTCAAAGGAACCGTCGGCGAACGGCAGCGCGGCCAGGTCGGCCTCGCGAAAGCGCGCGGCCGGCTGCTCGGCAGAGGCAGCCCGGGCGGCGGCGATGAGCGCGGGGGAATTATCAACCCCGGTTACCTGGCGTGCTCCCCGGGAAGCAATCGCCCGCGTCAGGTAGCCCTCGCCGCAGCCGGCGTCGAGCACGGCCAGGCCGCGGCAGGGGCCGGCTGCCGCCAGGACGGCCTCATCGGTCAGCTCAGTCCGGTACCGGTCTCGGCGCTCGCGGATGATCCGGAGCCAGAAATCCGCGTTGGCCTCCCAGTGCGTCGCGGCGGCTGGGGGGATGGCCGGGGCCTCAGTCATTCAGTCCTCCGAGATCCCGCAGTGTGCGTGCGCACACTGCGTGCAGGGCGGGGTCGTCGTCGCGGTCCAGGCGCTCGCGGATGGCATCCCCGAGAACGGGCAGAGCCAGGCCGAACGTCGGGTCGCGTGCCAGTGCGCGGGGCAGGTAGACGGACAGAAGGTAATGCACGTAGGCGGCCCCGTAGCAGCCGATCTCGCGGATCACCTCAGCGGCGGTGTTCCGCAGGAGCAAGGACCGGGGCAGCGCGAACCCCGGCTCTGGCCGCACGTCCCTGGTGTAGGTGGGGAATGCCCAGTCCTCGATGACGGTGAGCACCGGGGATTCGGCGACCAGGCGGCCGTAGCGGGAGGCCAGGTCGAAATCATCGTGACCGATCAGGACGCCCATGACGTTGCTGCGCAGGCTCATGGCCTCTTGCCGGTCCCGGGCCGGGGCCAGGTCCAGAGCATCTGGTGCTGCTCGCTGGGCATGGTGAGCAAGGACGGCAGCGGCGAGAATCGCGTGGAATGAATACCCCGGGCGGCGCAGCCGGGGGGCGAGCTCGGCCGAGGCGCTGAGCAGCTTGCCGGGGCGGATCAGCAGCCGCCCGTCGCCGTCCGAGAACAGCCGCTCCAGCGCGCGGTCCTGGTCACGGCCCCAGAACTTCGCCAGGTATGCCGCCACCTTGGCATCATCCCCACGAACGGTGTGCAGGGCCGCTTGCAGTGCGTCGGCAATGTACTGGACCGGCACACCGTCAGCCCGGCATGCCTCGACGGCGCTTTCGTCTACGTCAAGGCCTTCCGCTGCCAGCTCGGCGGACAGCGGGGAGAGGCGGGAGGCGATCGAGCGCGCCGCCACGTACTCAATGACACCGGGCACTGATGCGATTATCCGCTGCAGCGATGCGCCGGTTGCGCGGTCCAGCCAGTGCGGGTCGGCCCACAGCCGCGAGACCGTGCTCTCATCCAGCCCAGACGTGAGCGCCACGTCAGACGGGTACAGGCCTGCGGCCTCGGCGATTTCACCTAGGGTGGCTGGCTCTCTCATTACGTCCCATTAAGCGCGGCGAGCTTGCGCCGGGCCAGGTGACTTGCACCGGCGCAAGTCACCCTGCGGGCCCGCATTGTCCCTATTGGCGCCCCGGCCCGCGGACCTATGGTCGTGGCCGTGAGCCGTAGCGAACTGCAGCGCCTGGCCGCGCTGCTCGACGAGGCCACGCGGCGGCTGGAAAGCGCCGAGCGGCGGGCCGACGCAGTCACAGCCGCCCGCATCATGGGCCGCTCTCCAGCCCGGCAAGCCGATCTTCAAGCTTGTCCAGCCTCCGCAGCACGTCCCGGAGCGCTGACTCCAGCCTGACAACGTCAGGGTCGGGCTCAGGCTCGGCCGCCGCCCTGAGCACGAACGTCCCGCGCGTCGACTGCGTTGCGACCAGTCCCTCGTCCCGGAGCTTGCGCAGCGCATTCCGGATGGTCTCCGAGGCGCTGCGGTACTCCGACGCCATCACCGCGTTGGACGGAAGCCTGTCCCCCGGCTGATAGCGGCCGACCCTGATCTGCTCCCGCAGGTCATCGGCGATCTGCAGGTAAGGGGCTCGCGGGTCGGCGAGGTCGGGTACCGGCACGGGCACCAGCCTAGATCAGACGACTCACCTAGCAAAGCTCTGGCTTGACTGACCTAGGTAAGACGCTTAACCTAGATTAATCGTGTACCTGAACACCTACGCACCGACGCACGACGAGGAGTGCAGATGGCCGAGAAGCCACACCGCCTAGCGGTCCACATCCCGGCCGACGTCGGCAGGCGGCTGCGCCTGCTGAGCGCGGCCAGCGGGCTGCAGCAGGGCCAGATCGTCACCGAGGCGCTGGACAAGGAGCTGCCCTCGGCCGAGGCCCTGGCAGCGCAGATCACCGGAAAGGAAACGGCCGATGTCAGCCACTGACTCGCTGTTCGGGCTCACTGACCCGGTCCTCGGCGCCCGTACCAACGGCAACGGGCACGTAGTGATCACCAAGCCGTCACGAATGCCCCGCATGGGATGGCTGAGCACGGATGCGGTCCTGCTGTCCGCAGCGTGCGTCCTGCTGGCCGCGCTGGCCGCCGCGATGGGCATCGTCAGCTGGCACGCCCAGTACGCATTCATATTCGCGGCGAAGCACCAGCACGCGGCGAGCGCCCTGGAGGCGTTCGGGCTGGACGCCGGCGCGGTCATCTTCTCCGTGCTCGGCATAGCCCTGGCGCGCCTTGGCCGCCGCGCGATCATTGAGCGGGCGCTGGTGCTGGCCTGCGCGCTGGGCAGCTGCGCGATGAACCTGCTGGGCGCCGAGCTTGGCTCCCCGCGCTCAGTCGTCGTCTATGTGATGCCGCCGTTGCTGTTCGCGGCTGGCAGTGACCGGCTGATTGCCGTGATCCGGCGTTCCGCGCTGGGACGGCGGGAAGACGAGGAAGGGCAGCGGTCGGCATGGGTGGCTGCCGGTCACGCGTTGCTGTACCTGCTGCGTTTCCTGCTGGCGCCTCCGTCTACGGCATCCGGTGTCCGCCGGATGGTGCTGAACGCCGCGCCGCTGCCCTCCGCGACCGCGGTGCCCGCGGCGCAGCCTGCCAAGGCCATCAGCGCGTCGGCTCGCGGTCCGCGGGCGGCAAAGCGCGCCGATGGCGGCGGCAAGCAGGCGCGGCTGATCGAGCTGGCCGGCAAGCGGCACGATCTCGCCACGCTGCCGCTGGCTGACGTGTCACGCGCCGCGACGGACCTGGCGGCCGAGGCGGAGCTTCACCCGGGGACGGCGCGGAGGGTGCTCCTGGCTCACGTCCGCAGCCTGCAGAGCGCTAACGGGAGCATCTCATGAGCGCGGCCGTAGTCTTCATCGCCGCGGTGCTGATCGTGGCCGGCCTGGTGGCCGTGGCCGGGCTCCGGGCGTTGTCCCGGCATCTGCCGCGGAACCGGGTGCGGTCCATGCGCTGGCGGCTGCACCTGCGCCGCCGTCCGGGCCGCGGCCACGCCACGGCGTTCGAGCTGTGGCTCCGGTGGGGGCGGTTCGCCGCATGGCGGCACAGCGGCCGGTCGCGTCGCTCTCTCACCGCCTGGGACCGGTTCCGGCACCCGCGCGAGCACAGCATCGCCCTGGGCCGCGCCCAGTACCGGCTCGGCCTGCGGCTGCCCCTGGAGGAGCACGCGGTCATTCTCGCCCCGCCGCGCCAATTCAAGACGGCGTTCCTTTCCACGGTGGTCCTGCACTACCCGGGGCCGGTGCTGTCCACGACGACCAAGGCGGACGTTTTCGGGCGCACCTCGGGTGTCCGGTCGAAGCGCGGCCCGGTCCACGTCTTCAACCCGCAGGGCATCGGCAGCGTGCCGTCGACGTTCCGGTGGAATCCCGTAGAGGGCTGCGAAGACCCGGCCGTTGCGATCCGCCGGGCCGATGGCTTCGCGAACGCGCTCAAGGTCGAGGGCGACAACGCGTTTTTCCAGAACGCTGCCCGCGGCTACCTGCGGGCCCTGTTCCACGCGGCCGCGCTGCTCCAGAACGGCGACATGCGGCTGGTCAGCCACTGGGCGCTGACCGGCACCAAGGGCGGCGCCGTGGACGCTGAGAACATCCTGCGGCGGGCCGGCGCCGGGCGGTGGGCCGATGAGCTGAGCCAGCTCCGCGGCGCCGCCGAGCGCACCAACGCAACCAACGAGATGGTGATGACGCAGGCGCTCGGGTTCATGTCGGACCCGTCGCTGGCGGTCTCGGTGCTGCCCGCGCCCGACGCTGGCCTGGATATCGGCGAGTTCCTGCGGCAAAGCGGTTCGCTGTACCTGATCGCGGACTCCGACAACGACGAGAGCCCGCTGGCGCCGCTGTTCGCGTCCCTGGCCAGCGAGATCCACTACGTCGCGGCGCTGCAGGGCCAGGCGTCGCCGGGTTCGCGGCTGGACCCGCCATTGCTCATGGCTTTGGACGAGATCGTGCAAACCTGCCCGGTGCCGCTGCCGAAGTGGGCCGCCGACTCCGGCGGCAAGGGCATCCAGATCATCACCGTCGCCCATGGTGAGGCTCAGCTCACGAGCCGGTGGGGGAAGACCGGCGCGCAGGTCATTCTCGACACCGCGGGCGTCCTGATGCTGCTGCCCGGCATCAAGGACAAGGACACCCTCCGGATGGCCTCGGAGTTGTGCGGCACGGCTGCCTACCGGGTCCGCGGGCAGGAGCACGACAGCGACCACGACGTGATGACGTCGGCCATGATCCGCCAGCTGCCGAAGGCGCGGACGCTGATCATCCGCGGCGGCCTGTCCCCCGTCATCTCGAAGCTCCCGCCGGTCTGGCGTGAGCGCGCCTATCGCAAGGCACGGCGCCGGAACGAAGCGGTTGCAGTGCTGATGCCGGCTTCCGTGGCTGCCTTCGCGCTGGGCGAGCCAGAGCGTCAGCAGTTCGCTCCGGAGCCTGTCGTCCGGCTGCGTCCGGCTGGCTCGCTGCCTGGTGATATCACGCCCGCGGGCTGGGACGGCGAGCCGGCCGAGGACGGCGCTGAGCTGGCTGAGGTGCTCCCGTTCCACGGCGCCGCCGATGACGCCGCGCCGCGGCCCTGGAGGTCGTCATGACGACCCCTGGCCAGCCGGACATGAGTGACGTCCTGCGGCTCACGGAGCTAGCGGAGCGGCTCGGCGCCCTGGACGCCCGCGAGGGCGAGCACTTCCGCCAGGTCGCCGAGCAGCTCGGCGAGCTCGCGGAGACCGTCACGGCCGCCGGGACGCAGCTAGGACGCCACGGCGAGATCCTCTCGGCACTGGAGGGCCTGGACGAGCAGGTCCTCGGGCTCGCCCGGGCGGTGGCCTCGCTGACCGAGGGCGATGACGGCGGTGAGGAGGACGGCGGCGCCGACAGCGACAAGCCGGCGCCTTACAAGCCCGCGGCGGCCGCCAGGTGGTGGCACCTGCGGGGCCAGGAGCGGGCCGAGGCCATCGCCCGCCTGCGGGGCTGGGTCCAGGACATCTACGTACCCGGCTACGGCCACCTAGCCGCGGCTCTCCCGCCGTGCTGGCCCGAGCACGATCTGATCCTCTACGCCCTGGACGTGCTGTCCGAGCTGTGGATGGTGCTCTACCTCCAGCCGCGGCGCAGCACGGCATCGCTCGCCGGGCAGGCCGAGTACCAGACGAGGATCCTGCCGCTGTACGTCGC
>WNGF01003372.1_pt1 | contig 21821 bp, 21 predicted proteins | sample 5400641 | NCBI WGS metagenome assembly WNGF01 (sample SAMN13153371, study PRJNA577476) | soil metagenome | isolation source: 80 cm soil or saprolite under grassland replicate 2 | place: USA:California | collected 2016-06-15 | reverse complement strand
TGCACACCGTCGCGACCGCGGAGGCGATGCTGCTGGCCCGCCGCAGCGGCCTGGACCTCGAGCTCGTCCAGCGCACCCTCGACGACTCGATCGCCTCGTCGGCGATCTGGCAGCGCCGCGGCCCGCTCGTCCGGGAGCGCCGCTGGACGCCCGCGCCCGGGCCCATCGCGACGCTCCACGAGATCCTCGAGCAGATCGAGGACCAGGCCGAGGCGATCGGGACTGCGCTGCCCCTGTTCGCCGTCGCCAAGCAGCTGTACGACAGAGCGCTCGCCGACGGGTGGGGAGCCCTCGACATCGCCGCCGTCCACGACGTCCTGTCCGGCCAGAGCCCGGCGTCCGCCGAGCCCGGGAGCACCTCATGACCACGTGGTCCCTGGTCACCGTCGCCGCCGGTTCAGAGCCGTTCGTCGCCGCCCGGGTGGGCGACGGGAGCCTGCGGGAGGTTCCCGCGCTCAAGGGGTGGGCGAGCCTCACCGAGCTCGTCGACGGCTGGCCCGCGGCCACCGAGACCCTTCGCGCGATGGACGTCGAGGCCGCGGCCCCCCTCGCCGGCGTCCGGCTGCTCGCGCCGCTGCGCTACCCGCGCAAGGTGATCTGCGCCGGCGTCAACTACCGGCGGCACATCGCGGAGATGGGCACCGAGCCTCCGCCGGCGGACTGGACGCCGTTCTTCTTCCTCAAGCCGCCGACGACCACCGTCGTGGGACCGTTCGACGACGTTCCCGTCGACGGCCCGGAAGCGGCGCGGCTGGACTGGGAGGCCGAGCTCGCCGTGGTCATCGGCGTCGGCGGCCGGGACGTCCCGCGCGAGAAGGCCCTCGCGCACGTCGCGGGCTACTGCGTATCGAACGACATCACCGCGCGCGGGTACCACCGTCGGGCGAGCGTGCCCGCACCCGCCTTCCGCTACGACTGGTTCGCCTCGAAGGCCCGGGACGGCTCGCTGCCGCTCGGCCCTGGCCTGACCCCGGCCTGGCTGGTCCCGGACCCGCACGACCTGCGGATCCGGCTGTGGGTCAACGACGAGCTCCAGCAGGACGGCAGCACGGCGGACATGATCTGCGACATCCCCACGCTCGTCGCGGCGGCGAGCCAGGCCGTGACCTTGGAGCCGGGTGACGTCATCTCGACCGGGACGCCGGCCGGGGTAGGCGCCGGCCGAGGCGCGTGCCTGCGGCCCGGCGACGTGGTCCGTACCGAGATCGAGCACCTCGGCGTCCTCGTCAACCGCATCGTCGCCGCTGACTCGCCGGTGCACGCGCACCGTCCGCGAAACCCGCCCCGCTCGCGCCTGGAGGAGCCATGATCTTCGTCAGCCACGCGCTGCCCGCCAACGAGGACGGCCAGCCGCACCTGGACCGCACGGCCGTGTGGAACGGCCTGGTGCTCAAGGCCGACAACGCCTTGCCCTTCGTCCCCGCCATGACGCGGTGCGACATCGTGGAGCGGCACGGACCGGCGAGCTTCGACCGCGACATCGAGTTCCGCGGACAGCAGTTCCGAGAGCGCATCACCCTCGAGGAGCCTCACCGCGTCGTCTTCACCCGCATCTCGGGACCCGTCCTCGGCACGATCGCCAACGAGATCGAGGGCCCGGACGACGACCTGCGGCTGCGCTTCAGCTTCGCCCTCGTCGTCACCGGCGTTCAGGGCGGCTCGCAGGCTGAGCGCGAGTACGCCGAGGGGATGACGGCGGACTACCTCAAGGCCGTCGCCGCCACGCTCGACGCGATGCGCCGCATCGCCCGCGGCGAGGCCGCCTGACCATCAGAGGAGGAAGCATGGCCACCTGGATCGACGATTACTACGCCGACGTCGACGCCATGCGCCTGGAGGCGTACGTCGAGCGGCACAGCGACGATGCGGTCGTCGCGTTCGGCAACAACCCGCCGGCCGTCGGCAAGGAGGCGATCGGCGCGGCGATCGGCGGCTTCTGGACGATGATCGGCGGTCTGCGCCACGAGCGACGCAACCTCTGGTTCGTCAACGACGGCGACACGGCCGTGCTGGAGGTCGTCACCCACTACACGACCAAGGGCGGTGCGGAGGTGGCGGTGCCGTGCGTGTCCCTGCTCGACCGGAACGCCGACGGCAAGGTCACCTCCCTGCGTGTCCACATCGACCTGGCCCCGCTGTTCGCCCAGATCGGCGCCGAGCAGGCGGCTGAGCGGCCCGAGACGCTGACTGCGTGAGCGGGCGGCACGACCCTGTCAAGTACCCGGGAGGCAAAGTCACATGTCATCGACTTCATCCTCTGGCACAACGTCAGTGGCACCTCCTGGCATCGACCAGGAGATGCAGCTCCGCATCGCCGAAAAGCTGGGCGCGCGGTTCAAGGGCGACGCAACACCCTGAGCTGTTCTGGGCCCTCAAAGGCGGCGGCGGCAACTTCGGGGTGGTCACGCGATTCACCTTCAGGGCGCACAGGTTCGGCCCGATGATGCGCGTCGGCGTGTCCCTGTACGAGCCGGAGGACGCCGCCAGGGCGCTGCGCGAGTACGCCGCGGTCGTTCCCACCCTTCCCCGCACCGTCGGCTGGCACGCGGCGCTCAAGGACGTCATGCCGGCGTTGCCCTTCGTGCCGCCGGAACTGGTGGGCCGCAGGCTGTTGATGCTGGTCGCGATGTGGCTCGACGACGCCGACGACCCGGCAGGCGCCGAGCTCGTCGAACGCCTCGACGCCGTCGGACGGCCGTGCGTGAAGGCCACGACCGTGATGCCGTTCGCGGCCCGCGTGCAGAAGCTGCTCGACGAGGAATTCGCCGACGGCCACCGCTACTACACCAAGGAGGCACACGTCTCGGAGCTGGCCGACGAGGCGATCGACACCCTCGTCGCCTTCTGGAAGGACATGCCGATGCACGGCGAGGTCGAGATCATCGGTCTCGACGAGATGGACCGGGTCGTCGAAGCCTTCGGTGGGCCGGAGAAGTACGCAAGGCTCGGCCGGGTCAAGGCGCAATACGACCCGCAGAACTTCTTCCGGATGAACTACAACATCACGCCAGTGTCCTGATGCCAGTCCTGCGTCCGCGGCCTCGCCGGCGCCGGCGAGGATCGGCGGCCCCACCTCGTGACTGCGATCAGTCGCCGGGTTCGAGGTTGCTCAGAAATGTCTCCGGCGGTGGCGCGCCCCACAGATGCGGAGGTACGTCCCAGTCGCGTGCGACCCAGTGGTCGTCGATCTGGTCGATGTCTGAGAACCATTCGATCCAGGAGCCCCAGGGGTCCGGGTTGTAATGGAAGAAGTTCGAGCCGATGGTGTGACGGCCCAGGCCCCATCCGGCCTCGCGTCCCTTCGCGCGCATCCGGTCGGCGCCGAGCGCGATCGCATCGATGGACGGCACCTCGAAGCTGGCGTGATGGAAGCCGCGGTGGCTGCTGGCGATGAACCCGAAAATGTGGTGGTCGCCGGGCCCGGCGTTGAGGAATGTCACCAGGCCGCGGATCCGGTCGCTCACGCGAAGTCCGAGCACCCGGGTGTAGAAGTCGGTCATCTGCGGCGGCTGCGCCGTGAACAGCAGCGTATGCCCCAACCGGCGCGGCATGACGTCCGCGTTGGCCTGTTGCCATTGCGCTACACCGATCCGCTGCCGGCTGGCGCCCATGTTGGTCAGCACCTCGGCGACCGGACGGGCGGGTGCTGGAGCCTCATCGAGCAACTGCACCGCGTTGCCGTCAGGGTCGCGCACCCACAGGCCGTCTTCGGTAGCGCCTGTCGGAGGAGCGATGACGGGCGTGCCAGCACGCTCCAACGCTTCGCGGACCGAGTCCAGCGTGCCCGGGCGCAGCGTGAACGAGACATGGTGCAGTCGCTTGGCCGGCGCCTGCACCAGTCGAACCTGTTCCTGGTCACGGCCGGGACACTGGGCGATCAGCTTCCCGTCCTTCTCCCCCGTCTCCAGACCGAAGTCCTGCAGGAACCCTTCCGCCACTTCCAGGTCCGGTATCTCCAGCGCGTAGTGGTGCAGCCCTGAGATCACAGCTCTTCCCCCTCCCCTAAGAACTGTATACAGTTTAGGCACTGGCTGGTCATCCGGCAAGGCAGGAGAGCGCACGATGAGTGCAGTGTCGATGCAGCGAAGCGACCTTGTCGAGGCGGCGCGCGTGCTGTCCCGTCTCGGGCTGGTCACCGCGTACGGGCACGTGTCGGGCCGCGCCGGGGCGACGGTGCTGATCACGCCAGCCGCCGATCTGGCGACCGTCACCGAACCCACCGTCGTGGACGTGCCGCTCGAGGCTTCCTCCCTGCCGCCGGCCGCTCCTGCAGAGGCATGGGCGCACCTGGCCCTCTACCGCGCCAGGCCCGATGCCGAGTCGATCGCGCGCGCCCAGCCCGCCAGCGCATTCGCCGCAGCAGCCACGGCCACGTCGCTGCCTCCGCTGCACGGACAGGCCGCTTGGCTCGGCGAGTCGATCCCCGTGTACGACAGCGCCCACCTGCTGCGGTCGGCAGATCTCGCCGAGCGCGCAGCCAGGAGCCTGCCGACCGGCGAAGCGCTGCTGCTACGCGGAAACGGCGCGCTCACCCTCGGCGCGACGCCCGGCGTCGCGGTGGCCCGCATGTGGCTGCTGTCCGCCGCCTGCGACACCTACCTCGCCACTCAGGCGGCCGGTCAGGTCAAACCACTGACCGTTGAGGAGATCGCGTCGTGGCGGGCTGTTCGCGACGAGCTCCTGCCGCGGCTCTGGCAGCACCTGCAACGACACGGCACGCGCGATGGGGTCAGGCGCTGCTGACGAGGTCGCGGCGGCGGAACCCGGCCAGGCCGGCGGCGACGAGCACCGCAGTCATGGCGAGCAGCCAGGCCAGGGGCGTCGCGGACACGTCGGCGCCTGGGACCTTGGGGATGTGGGTGAACGGCGCGGCGTCCAGCAGCCACTGGTTGAGCTGCATCAGCGGACCGAGCAGCACCAGGAACGCGAACCCCGCAAGCGCCGCCCAGCTCACCGAGGCAAGCCGGGGCAGCAGGCCGAACAGCGCCATCGCGATGCCGGACAGGACCAGGACGGCGGGCAGTTGCACCAGCGCGCCGGCCAGCACGCGTGGCAGCTCGCGCCCCACGTCGCCGCTGACCAGCCCGTAGACCAACCCCTCGGCCAGGCCGGAGGCCAGCAGCGCAACCGCCGGGCCGAGCAGCCCGAACAGCAGGTGGCTGGTCGCCCATTGCAGCCGTCCGACCGAGGTGGCCAGCACCGGCTCGGCGCGCAGGCCCTCCTCCTCGGCGCGCAGCCGCAGCGTGGCCTGGATCGCGTACCCGGCGGCCGCCAAGGCGAAAATGACCATCGCCCCGGCGATGTAGGCGTCGCTCAGCGCCTTCTCGCCACCCAGCCGTTCGAGCATGTCCTTGAGCTGCGAGCTCTCGCTGGCCATGTCGTTGACGCTGTCGGCGACGCTGCCGATCACCGCCCCCATGACGGCCAGCCCGGCGGTCCAGCCGAGCAGCATGCCTCGGTGCAGCCCCCATGCGAGGGCCAGCGGGCTGCGCAGCGAGGGTGCTGCCGTGGCCGGGCCGAGCCGTGCCGGCAGGACGCCGGCGCCGACGTCCCGCCGCGCCAGCAGGGCGTAGGCCGCCGCGGCCAGGACCACCACGAACGCGACCGCGAGGGCGAAGACCCACCAGCGCTCACCGGCGTAGGAGCGGGTCTGCTGCGCCCAGCCGATCGGCGACAGCCACGACAGCCACCCCAACCCGCTGTCGCTGCCGCCGGTGTCGCCGGCGGCGCGCAGCAGGTAGGCCAGGCCCAGGGCGCCGAGCCCGAGGCCCCTGGCGCCGCCGGCGCCCTCGGTCAGCTGGGCGGCCACCGCCCCGACCGCGGCGAACATCCACCCGGCGGCCGCCACCGACAGGCCCAACGCGACCGAGCCGGTGGCCGGGAGCCCCAGGCCGAGCATCCCGGCTGCGAGGACCGCGCCGAGCACCAGGTCGGCGGCGACGGTGACCAGCAGCGCCGCGGTCAGCGGCGCGTACCGGCCCACCACGGTGGCGCCGAGCAGCTCGCGCCGTCCCGCCTCCTCGTCGGCGCGGGTGTGCCGGATGACGGTGAGCAGGCTCGCCAGGCCCACGATCGTGAAGACCAGCCCCGCCCGCCAGGTGGTGAGCGCCCCGAGGGTGGCGCCGAACGCCGGCCCGAGCATGGCGAGCAGCCCTGGGGTGCTCACGATCGTCCCGTAGAGCTCCCGGAGTGCCGCCGGGGTGGAATAGAACTGGTCGAGGGCTGCCGCCGTCTGGATCGGGAGGAGGGCCAGCACCACGATCCAGAGCGGCAGCAGGAAGCGGTCGCGCCGCAGGATCAGCCGGATCAGGCTGCGGGTGCCTGCCAGCGCGCTCATCGCGACACCTCCTCGCGGGCGCCGCCCCGGCCGTCGCCGGCCGGCTGCTCGGCCTGGTAGTGGCGCAGGAACAGCTCCTCAAGGGTCGGTGGCTGGCTGACCAGGCTGCGCACCCCCACCGAGGTGAGCTGGCGCAGCAGCGCGTCGAGGTCGTCGGCGTCGACCTGGCAGCGCACCCGGGTGCCGGTGACCTCGAGGTTGTGGACGCCCGGCAGCCCGACCAGCCCGTCCGGCGGGGCGGCCAGCTCCGCCTGGACGGAGGTGCGGGTCAGGTGGCGCAGGTCGGCCAGCGTGCCGGACTCCACGATCCGCCCGGCGCGGATGATGCTGACCCGCTCGCACAGCGCCTCGACCTCGGCCAGGATGTGGCTGGACAACAGCACGGTGCGCCCGCCCCGCCGCTCCTCGGTGATGACCTCGCGGAAGGAGGCCTCCATCAGCGGGTCGAGGCCCGCGGTCGGCTCGTCCAGCAGCAGCAGCTCCACGTCGGAGGCCAGCGCGGCGATCAGCGCGACCTTCTGCCGGTTGCCCTTGGAGTAGGTGCGGGCCTTCTTGCGGGGGTCCAGGTCGAAGCGCTGCAGCAGCTCGGCGCGGCGCTCGGGGTCAAGCCCGCCGCGCAGCCGGCCGAGCAGGTCGATGACCTCCCCGCCGGACAGGTTGGGCCACAGCGTGACGTCACCCGGGACGTAGGCCAGCCGGCGGTGCAGCGCGGTGGCGTCGCGCCAGGGGTCGCCGCCCAGCAGCCGCGCCTCGCCGGCGTCGGCGCGCAGCAGGCCGAGCAGGACGCGCAAGGTCGTGGTCTTCCCGGCGCCGTTGGGGCCGAGGAAGCCGTGGACCTCGCCGGTGTCGACGGTCAGGTCCAGACCGTCGAGCGCGCGTGTCGGGCCGAAGGTCTTCACCAGGCCGGACACTGCAATGGCGGTAGCAGTCATAGTGTTCACATGCTACACTCACTTCACAAAGTTGTGAAGTTAAGAGCTCGTATAAAGCTCAGAGGAGCGATCGGTAGGGGTAGGGAGGGTGTGGGTGTGGTTGAGGAAACCGGCGCGGGGCGCGACGAGGAGGCGGTACGGCGGTTCATCGAGCGGTTCGCGCTCGACCTGGAGGAGGCGGGCATGGCTCGCATGCCGGCTCGGGTGTTCGCCGCGATCCTCGCCGACGACGAGGGCCGGCTCACCGCGGCCGAACTCGCCGACCTGCTGCAGGTCAGCCCGGCGGCGATCTCCGGCGCCGTGCGCTACCTGACCCAGCTGCGAATGGTGGCCCGCGACCGCGAGCCCGGCGAGCGGCGTGACCACTACCGGTTCTCCAGCGATACCTGGTACGAGGTGGTCACCCGGCGGGACGAGATACTCGCGCGCTGGGAGCAGGACCTGCAGGAGGGGATCAAGGCGGTGGGGCCGGAGACGCCGGCGGGCGCCCGGCTGGAGGAGAACCGCCAGTACTTCGAGTTCCTGCACCAAGAGATCCCGCGGGTGATGGCCAAGTGGCGGGCGCTGCGCTCGGCCAAGCGCTCCGAGTGACAGGCCGACCTGCTGCTCCACAGCCAGAACGCCTCGCGAACGGCACCGCGGCTGCCGCCGCGTGGCCGCGGTCGATGTGTCGCTGGCATGCTGGTGCGATGCCGCAGACCTTCGCCGCCGGACTGCGAGCCTTTAGTTCCCGACCGGTCCACCCCGCCACGTCGGCAACGTCCGCTGGCCGACGGCCACTTCGAACGCGGCGCGGGCAAGCAGGCGCGTCGAGTCCAGGGTGGGCAGCGGCGAGCTATCGGGCGTCACCAGCAGCGGGATCTCGGTGCAGACGAGCGCCACCGCGTCACATCCCCGGGCGCGCAGCCGCTCGATGACGTCGACGTACTCCTGGCGCGAGGCGTCGGAGAAGATGCCGTTGACCAATTCACCGAAGATGATGTCGTCGATGACGCGACGCTCCTCCGCTGCGGGCACCTCGGAGGTTATTCCACGGGCGGCGAGCGCCCGAGGGTAGACCGGACCGTCCATGGTGTAGTTCGTGCCGAGCACGCCGACGCGCCTGTGGCCGTCGAGCGCGGCACGGTCGGCGACGACCTCGGCGATGTGCAGGCCTGGGAGCGCAAGGTCGTCGCCCTTGGCTTCGAGCGCGATGTGGGCGGTGTTGTCCGGGCAGACGAAGAAGTCCGCACCCGCCCGCGCAAGCCTGGCTGCGCTCTCTGCCAGCGTGACCCGGATCTGCGCGTAATCGGCTGCTTCCCATGCCGCCATGCTGCGGGCCAGCGCGATGCAGTCGAGGGTCACGTCCGGGTGCTGGTGGGGGCCCAGCTCGCGGAAGCCTTCCTGGCAGAATGCCCGGAGGCACAGCGCCGCGCCCTCCACGCTGTGCGCGAGAATGCCGACGTGCTTCGTGCTGACCCCCTCGTGGTGCCCGGGCGTCGGCGTCCAGGCCGGTCATGGTACCTTCGACCAGCGGCAGCCGTCGCCGTGGTCGTCGGAGTCGGGCGTCCTCCCGCGCGGTCTGCTCGGCGAGCAGCGCGCGGACTCACTCGCCGGTCTCGCCGTCGATGAGCTCTCGTGCGACGTCGAGCTGACCGACGTGCCGCGCGTACTCCTGGAGCAGATGGAACAGGATCCGTCCGAGTGAGGGCGCTTGCTCCGGCGTCTTGAAGCGGCCACCGAGCCGGGCCGACTCGGAGAGACCGGCACGGGCCGCCAGCGACCGCGACCGCTGCACCTCGTCGAAGTACGCAGCCATGACGCTGTCGGTGGACGCCTCGGCGGGCACGCGCCACTCGTCCTGGTCACCACCGGGCGGGTAGGCGACAACCTCTTCGGCGGCAAACCCCCATCGCATCCACCGCCGCTCGACCCAGCCGAGGTGCCTGATCATGCCCAGCGGCGACCAGCCCAGCGGCGCCACCGGCGTACGGAGCTGGGTGTCGGACAGCCTCGCGATCTTGCGCACGAGGGCCTCGCGGTACCAGTCCAGGTAACCGAGGAGCAGTGCCCGCGGATCGGAGACGCCGACACCTGGGCCGTCGAGGACGGCCGGAACTCGCTCTGGCGGCGTCTGCATTCGTCGACTGTAGAAGAGCGGGAACGCCCCAGCCAAGCATGCTGATCCCGCCGCCGCACCCACGGTCGGGGTCTGTGCGAGCTCGGCGTCGACGCCCTATTCTCGTCCCACCACCGGGCTGACCCTGACGGAGGCGGGAGGGATCGAGGGATGCAGGTCTTCCTGGAGACCGACCGGTTGGTGCTGCGCCGGTTCACCGAGGCCGACGTGGACAACCTGTTCGACCTCGACAGCGATCCCGACGTCATGCGTTTCATCAACGGAGGCAGACCGACCCCGCGCGACGTGATCCAGAACGACACCCTGCCAAGGTTCCTCCACTACTACGAGCGCTTCGCAGGCTATGGCTTCTGGGCAGCCGTCGAGAAGGCCACAGGGGAATTTCTGGGCTGGTTCCATTTCCGGCCGCCGCAAGGCGCCAGCCCCGACGAGGCCGAGCTGGGATACCGCCTGCGCAAGTCGGCCTGGGGCAAGGGCTACGGCACCGAAGGATCGCGCGCGCTGATCCGCAAGGGCTTCACCGAGCTCGGCGTGCAGCTCGTGGTCGCGTCGACGATGGTGGTCAACGTCGCCTCCTGGCGCGTGATGGAGAAGGCCGGCCTGACGCTGGAGCGGACCTTCCACCAACCGTGGCCGGACCTGATTGATGGCGCCGAGCAAGGGGACGTCGAGTACGCGTTGCGCAAGGCTGACTGGGAGCGGCAGGAAGCCGAAGCCGCCGCGCACCGGGCGTACAACTATCCGACGGGTGCACCGGCCGGACACGGGGCCGGGCGAAGAGCGAGGGGCGGTACCGGGATGGCGCAACTGTGGGCAGGCGAGACCGAGAAGGCCATCAGGAACTTCCCCATCTCCGGCGAACGGGTCCCGACCGAGGTCGTCCGGGCGCTGGCCCAGATCAAGGCGGGGGCCGCCCGGGTCAACGCCGAGCTCGGCATGCTCGACCCCGAGCTGGCGCGACGGATCGGCGCCGCGGCCGACGAGGTGGCGCGCGGCGAGCACGACGACCAGTTCCCCGTCGACATCTTCCAGACCGGCTCGGGCACGTCCACCAACATGAACGTCAACGAGGTCGTCGCCACCCTGGCCGGCGACGGCGTGCACCCCAACGACCACGTCAACATGGGCCAGTCCTCCAATGACGCCTTCCCGTCCGCGGTGCACCTGGCCGCGCTCGAGGCGACGGTGAGCCAGCTCCTGCCGGCCCTCTCCCAGCTCGAGGCGTCCCTCGCGGCCAAGGCGGCCGAGTTCGCCGAGCTGGTCAAGCCCGGCCGGACCCACCTGATGGACGCGGTGCCCATCACCCTCGGCCAGGAGTTCGCCGGGTACGCGGCCCAGATCGGGCAGGGCGCCGACCGGGTGCGGCAGACTCTCGGTCGGGTGGGCCAGCTCCCCCTCGGTGGCGCAGCGGTCGGCACGGGACTGAACGCCCACCCGGAGCTGGCCACCCGGATCCGGCAGCGCCTGGCCGCCGCCACCGGGCTGGCGCTCTCGCCGCCCGCGCACCCGTTCGAGGCGCAGTCGGCCCGGGACGCCCTCGTCGAGCTGTCCGGAGCGCTCAAGGTTGTCGCGGTGAGCTGCACGAAGATCGCCAATGACCTCCGCTGGATGTACTCGGGCCCGCGGGCCGGGTTCGGCGAGATCGTCCTGCCCGAGCTGCAGAAGGGCTCCTCGATCATGCCGGGCAAGGTCAACCCGGTCATGGCGGAGGTCCTCACCCAGGTCGCTGCCCAGGTCATCGGGAACGACGCGGCCATCACGGTCGGGGGGCTCTCCGGGGCCTTCGAGCTCAACGTCTATGTCCCGCTCATGGCGCGCAACCTGCTCCAGTCCATCGCCTACCTGGCCGCCGCCTGCCGCGAGTTCGCGGCCAGGTGCGTGGACGGCATCACCGCCAACGCCGACCGGATGCGCGCGCTGGCCGAGAGCACGCTGGTCACGGTGACCGCGCTGAACCCTGTGGTCGGCTACGACGCAGCGGCGGCCATCTCCAGGGAGGCCGCCGCCACGGGCCGCACCATCCGCGAGGTCGCGCTCGACCACGGCGTGCCCGCGGACGTGCTCGACAAGGCGCTCGATCTGAGGGCAATGGCCCGCGGCAACGGCTTCGCCGGCTGAGCAGCCGGGCGGGACCCGGCCCGGGTGGGGTGGGTCCTGCACCTCAGGCTCGCCGTTGGAGCTGCTGCAGGATCGTCGGGTCGGTGATCTTGTCGTCGGCGGTCAGCAACAGCGCCTTCGACAGGATGACGCTGAGGACTTCGTCGCCCTCGAACGGCAGCATGACGCGCTTCGCGCGGCCGGAGCCGGCCGGCACGATGCAGAGGTAGCGGTCGTCGGGCTCCACGAGGACGTTCGCCGAGCCGAGATGGACCTTGTAGGTGCCTCGGTTGCCCAGGACCCGGAGGTAGCGGTCGCCGAGCTCGACCCGGCCGGCGATCTTCGTCTTCGGCAGCAGGCGTGCCAGGACGTCGCGGCGAACCTCGGCGGTCGCGCTGAGCGGGCCGAAGGACGCATGCAGCCGGTAGTCGCGGTACGGGTCATCACCGCGCTCGGTCCAGGTCGGATCGAGCGCGATGGAGGTGACGCCGACGAACAGGTCGACGTCGCGCATCGCCTCCGACAGCACCAGCGGCGGCACGCGCCCGAGCGGGACCGCCGCCTTGGCCGGGTCCGCCGTCCCGAAGAACCAGACGCGGTCGGTGCTGCACAGCTCGACGCGGTCCCGGTTGGCGTCGGCGTCGACCTGGAAGTGCTCGAACACCGCGGTCAGCCCGGCGTCGGGGAAGTCGTGGCGTGCTCGCCCCTCGTAGCCGCCGCTGTAGGGACCGAGGTAGCCGGCGGTCCAGCCGCGCTGCTTGAACAGCGCGTACGCCTGCTGATAGTGGAGCACGTGCGCCGCGAACCGGTTGGAATAGGTGCCCGTCACCAGCTCGGCCGGGGTCAGCAGGTACACCTCGCGGAACGCCTGCTTGAACGGTTGCCGCACCGCGTGGTCGAGCAGCCAGGACCGCCACGCGTTCACCTCGTCCGTGGTCGCGGTGGCCGGATGCCACAGCGCGACCGTCCCCGTCGCGGGCAGCGGAGCCTCGGCGTCGAGGGCGCGCACCGTGCCGGTCGCGGTCGGCATGCCGGTCACCTTCGTGCCGTCGCCGCCGACGACGCGCCAGATGAGCCGGCGAGCGAGGCGGCCGGTGACCGGGTGGTCGAGGTAGTACCGGCGCCAGTCGGCCATGTCCCAGCGGCGGTCCACCGCGAACAGCCCCTCCACGCGCCGCCGCTCGGCGCGGAGCGCGTCGCGGAGCTCCTTCACCTGCCACCTGACGGCCTTCACGTCACTTGTCGAGGCGTCGGTGGGCGGCCTGGCGGCCCACCCGCCGGCGACCGCCCACGCGACCGTCACCTTCAGGTCGTCGTCCACGCTCGCCCGCGCGGTCAGCGTCCCGGCCGCGACGTCCACGGTGCCGTCCTCGCGCAGCCCGCCGGTTGGCACCATCCGCTCGGCGAGCTGGCCCGGCGTGAGCCCGGACGCGACCGCCGCCACGGTGAGCGCTCGGGCGATGCGCTTGCGGAACCCGTTGTGGCTGGTGCTGTCCTGGAGCCGCCGCAGCGCGGCGCCGGCCTCCGCGCCGCCGATCTGGCCAAGCGCAACGATACACGCGTTCGCCACCTTGTCCCCCGACAGCCATCCGTTCAGGCCCGAGGAGCCGATGGCACGGAGCGCAAGCCGGTGGAGGGTGGGAACGACCCAGCGCTCCCGCAGACTGATCGTCGCCCACACGGCGGCGCGGGCGACGCCGGTGTTGCGCTCGTCGAGCACGAGCGGGAGGGTGCCCCACCGTGTGGCCCTCGTGACGGGCTCGGCGTCCGTGAGCCGCTCCAGCAGGAGCCGCAGCACCCCGCGTGCCGACGACGGCTCGAGCAGCGCGTCGCTGGCGGCCAGCCACGCCCGGGTCGGCTTGCTGCCGGTCGCCGCGGCGAGGTGGCGCAGCAGCGCCGTCACCTCGGCGGCACCCTCGGTGACGGTCGCCAGGCGCGGCAGCACCGCCGCCGCCCACCCGTCGGCCGGCGCGATCACCGACCTGTAGGTCATGACCACGTCCATCCGGCCGACCTCCGCAGCTTGTGAGGCGAGCCGACCGCGCCCGCCGCGGCGCCCGCCCAACTGCCCTGAACCGTAGCAGGGGGGCGTGACATCATCGTCGTGGCGCGCCGCCCGGCGGTGCGCAGAGGGGGCGGTGCGCGGAGGAGGAGTGGTCGATGCGCTACGTGCGGTTGGGCCGCACCGGCCTGGAGGTGTCGGCGATCGCGCTCGGGTGCGGCAACTTCGGCGGCATCGGCTCGGTGCCGGAGCTGTTCGGGCAGGGCGAGGACGAGCAGGCGGCGTTCGCCCTGATGGACGCGGCCCGCGAGCACGGCGTCACGCTGTTCGACACCGCCAATTCCTATGGCGGGGGCCGGTCGGAGGCCACCATCGGCCGCTGGCTCGCCAGCCGCAGGGCGCGTGACGAGGTCGTGCTGACCACCAAGGTGCGCAACCGCGTCGGCCCGGGGCCGGGCGACGAGGGGCTGTCCGCCCGCCACATCCGCGAGCAGATCGAGGCCAGCCTGCGCCGGCTCGGCACCGACCACGTCGATCTCTACCTTGCGCACGAGCCCGACCCTTCGGTGCCGCTGGAGGAGACCATGGCCGCCTTCGACGGGCTGGTCCGCGCCGGCAAGGTGCGGCAGGTCGGCCTCAGCAACTACGGCGGCCGGCAGGTGCGCGCCGCGGCCGAGGTCGCGGCGGCCGGCGGGCTGGCGGCCCCGGCCAACCTCCAGAACAGCTACAGCCTGCTCGGCCGCGCCGCCGCGGACGACTGCTTCGGCGTGTGCGCCGCGCACGGCATCGCCTTCACCGCCTACAGCCCGCTCGCGGGCGGCTGGCTCACGGGCAAGTACCGCGCCGGCCAGCCGTACCCCGCCGGCTCCCGCATGACGCTGCGCCCGGACCCGTACCGCGACCTCGAGCAGCCGGCCACCTTCGCGGCGCTGGCCGCGCTGGAGCAGGCGGCCGCTGGACGCGGCGTCCCGATCGCCACGCTGGCGCTCGCGTGGGTGCTCACCGACCCGGGCGTGACCGCGGTCATCGTGGGGCCGCGCCGGCCCGAGCAGCTCGCGCCGGCCCTGGCCGCGCTGGACCTCGACCTCGCCCAGGACGAGCGCGCCACCCTCGCCGGCACGGCCGCCGCCGGCGCTGCGACGCAGCCGTCGTGAGCGCGATCGCCTTCAGGCGGAGCTCGGCGCGAGGCCGAGGTGCAGGGCCATGGACTCGGGTGGCATGGGCCGGCCGAAGTGGTAGCCCTGGCCGATGTCGCAGCCGAGCTCGAGCAGGCGCGCGAGCTGCCCGCTGGACTCGACCCCCTCGGCCACGGCCTTGACGCCGAGCGTGTGGGCGAGGTTGACGACCGCCGCGACGACGACGGCGTCCTCGGCGTTGCCGAGCAGCCCGGCGACGAAGGAGCGGTCCACTTTCAGCTCGTCGACCTGGACGCGCTTGAGGTGGACGAGTGAGGAATAGCCCGTGCCGAAGTCGTCCACGGCCAGCGAGACCCCCAACGACTTCAGCTCGCGCAGGACCGTCCCGGTCGACTCGGCGTGCTCCATCAGCACGCTCTCGGCGATCTCGAGGCACACGCTGGCGGGGACGACGCCGGTGTCGCCGAGCACGCCCGCCACCACCTCGGTCAGGTTGGGGTCGGCGACCTGGCGGGCGGACAGGTTCACCTTGATGCACAGCGGCTCCCGGCCGGGCGAGGCCGCACGCCAGCGCTCCGCCTCCTGGCAGGCCTCGCGCAGCACGTAGCTGCCGATCGGAACGATCAGGCCGGTCTCCTCCGCGAGCGCGATGAACTCCTGCGCTCCCAGCAGCCCGCGGTCGGGGTGCTGCCAGCGGACCAGCGCCTCGGCGCCGACCGGTCGGCGGTTGGCCAGCCACACCAGCGGCTGGTAGAAGACGCGCAGCTCGCCCCGCTCGACTGCGCGGTGCAGGGCGCTGTGGACCGCCAGGCGGCGCTTGGCACGTGCCCGCATGCCGCGGTCGAAGACCTCGCGGCGGTTGCCGCCGCGGGCCTTCGCACGGTACATGGCGACGTCGGCGTTCTCGATCAGCGCCTCCGGCCGGACGCGGGCATCGCTGCCCAGCGCGATGCCGATGCTCATGGTCACGAGCACCTCGGCGTCGCCGAGGGCGAACGGCGTGGCCGCCACCCGCCCGACGCGCTCGGCGATGGCCAGTGCGTCAGCCTCGTCCGCGATGCTCTCGCAGAGGACGGTGAACTCGTCGCCGCCGAAGCGCGCCACGGTGTCGCCCGGCCGGACCACCTCCTGCATCCGCCTGGCCAGCTCGCCGAGCAGCCGGTCGCCGGCGTCGTGGCCGAGGGAATCGTTGACGACCTTGAAGCCGTCGAGATCGCAGAACAGCACCGCCACCGAGGAGTGGCTGCGCCTGGTGCGGTCAAGCGCGTGGCCGGCGCGGTCCAGGAAGAACACCCGGTTCGGCAGGCCGGTGAGCGCGTCGTGGGCGGCCTGGTGGGCGAGCCGCGCCTGGGCCTGGCTGCGCTCGATGGCGATGTCGGCCAGGTGCGCGGCCGCCTCCAGCAGCCGGGTGTCGCTCGGCCCGGGACGGCGCGCGCGGTCGAAGTAGATGGTGACCGTGCCCAGGATCTGGCTGGAGTCGGCGGTCGTGATCGGCATCGCCCAAGCCGCCCTGAGCCCCTGTGCCAGCGCCGCCTGCCTGGTCTTGGACCATAAGGGGTCGGCGGCCACGTCGGCCACGAGCACCGGGGCGTGGCGGTGCACGGCGGTGCCGCTCGACCCCGCCCGCGGCCCGACCACCATGCCGTCGGCCTCGTGCAGGCCGGCGTCCGCCAGGCTCGGCGCGGCCCCCACGGTCAGGGTCCCGCCGTCCTCGTCGAGCAGCAGCACGGCACAGCGGGCGCCGTCGGCCTCGGTCTCGATCAGTCTGGCCAGGGCGGACAGCGTCTCCATCAGCGGCGCGTCCCTGGCGATCAGGCCGAGCACGGCCGCCTGGCCCGCCAGCAGCCCCTCGGCGTGCTTGCGCTCGGTCACGTCGCGGGTGTTGAACACCACTCCCCCGACGGCGGGGTCGTCGAGCAGGTCGTTGGCCAGGGCCTCCAGGTGCCGCCAGCGGCCGTCGCCCGCCAGGCAGCGGAACTCGAAGCTGGCGGTCTGGCCGGGGCCGGCGAGGTGCTCGCCGAAGCGGGTCCGCAGCGCCTGCGCGTCGTCCGGGTGGACCAGGTTGAACAGGCTCTGCCCGACCCGGGCGTCGTCGGGGTGGCCGAGCGCCTGCCAGAAGGCAGGGCTCGCATAGGTGATGCCGCCGCTCGCGTCGACCACCACCACCATGTGGGAGGAGCTCTGCACCAGGGCCTGGAACCGCGCGGCCGAGGAGCGCACGCGCGCGGCCCGGTGCACGGTCGACAGGTGGACGGTGAGCGACACCGCCAGCATGGCGGCGAGCAGCGCGAGCAGGATGACCATCGCTCTTCCTCCCCCCCACTCACCTCAGCCGGTGCCTGCAAGCTCTCCGTGCCGGCCCCACAGTGTCCGCAGTGTCCGCTCGCCAGGACATATTGCTCGGATAACGTGCATCGCCCAACTCTATTTAATAGAAGCTACGTTAGAATACCGACAGGCATGCGGGGCGAGTCAACACGAACCCGGTGAACACGCAGAAGATGCTCCGTGCAGTGGCCGGAGGGGCACGGACGACGCCGGGGAGGTGGGGCCGGGGTCAGCTCGCCGTCTTCGGCGCGGCCGCCGCGGGGTCGGGGGGGTCAGCGGGGTCGGGGCGGTCGGTGGCGGCGGCCGCGCGGGCGGACCGTGACCGCTGCCGCCGGTTGGTGCGGAGCTTGGTCACCTCGCCTACGGGGCGGCGGCCTGTCAGCTCGCGCTGCATCGCGAAGGTGGCCGCCTCGAGCTTGGAGTGCATCCCCAGCTTCTGCAGGATGTTCTGCACGTGGGTGCGAACGGTGTGCGGGCTGATGTACATCTCCTCACCGATGCGCGCGTTGCTCCAGCCCCGACCGAGCAGGGTGAGCACCTCGCGCTCCCGCGGCGACAGCCGGTTGAGCGGCGTGTCCGACGCGCGGTCGCCCAGGTCGACCAGGCGGCGGAACAGCTCCGGCAGCATCGCCCGCGGCCACACGCCCTCGCCGTCCAGCACCGCCTGCACCGTGCGCAGGACCGTCTGGGTGCCGCTCTTCTTGCTGACGACGCCCAGCGCGCCCGAGCGGATGGCGAGCAGGAGCAGGTCGATATCGGTGTCCTGGGCGAGCAGGATCACCTTGGTCTGGCCCAGGTCCTGGAGGATCGTCTCGACCAGCGTCGGCCGGCTCGTGAGCCCGAGGTCGGCGTCGATGACCACCAGGTCGGGTTTCAGGTGGACCACCGACTCGCTGACCTGCGCCGCCGTGGAAGCCTCCCCGACCACCTCGTTGCGGCCGTCGCGAGCGATCAACGCCTGCAGCGCCTCATTGAACAAGGGCTGACAGTCGGCAAGGAACACTCGAGCCATTGGCTGCCTCCCGATACCGCGACAAGCGAAGATCGCTAGTGGACGCGTGCCACCGCGCCGTCAACAGCTTGGCGCAGCAGCCTGCGCGATTCATACGTGATTCGCAGTCTCGCGTACTACGTAATCCAGCGCAACAATCGCTACGTTGCTCCCCAATCCCGAGGACTTACCGCGCCGTTGCGCCGATCTGGCCAGTCCCGGCAGCACCCGTGCGCCATTACGGCCACCTGGAGCTGATCTGGCGAACGGAACTCCTCACTTCTCCGGATAAGCACGCTGCGACAGATACCGTAGTCTCTTCGCGCTGGAGCAGTCATCGCACACCTACACGGCGCGATGGATCACTTTGGCCAATTACCGCCACATGCGCTCATTGGGGGGGAAATGATGAAACTGGTGCTGGCCGATGACCATCAGGTCTTCGCGGAGGGCCTTGGGATGGTCCTCGACGCCGAAGACGACATCGAGGTCCTCGGCGTCGCGCCGGATGGCGAGGAGGCGCTCCGGCTGCTGGCCCGGCACCTCCCGGACGTGCTCCTGCTCGACGCGCACATGCCGCGCACCGACCTCTGCAAGGTGGTCGGCACCGCCAAGGCCAGCGCGCCCGGCACGCGGGTAGTGGTGCTGTCGGCCGACACCCGCCGCCAGCTCGTCGACGCCGCGATCCAGGCCGGCGCTGACGGCTTCCTGGCCAAGGACCTGATGGGCTGGCAGGTCGCGAGCGCGCTGCGCAGGCTGCTCGACGGCCAGGTCGCGCCGGTCACCCCGGCGCTGCCGGCGCGCCCGCCCAGCGACCCGAGCGTGGAGCTGCGCGTGCGCACCCTGAGCGGGCGCGAGCGGGAGATCCTGGGACTGCTGGTCGAGGGCCACTCCAACCGCCGCATCGCCGAGGAGTGCTTCCTGTCGCTCAACACGGTCCGCACCCACGTGCAGAACGTCCTGGTCAAGCTCGGGGTCCACTCCAAGCTGGAGGCGGTCGCCTTCGCCCTCGAGCACCAGGTGGTCCCGGGCCGTGCCGGCTGGGCAACCGCCTGGGACGACGGCGACCAAGCCGTCTAGCCGCCAGCCGCGGACGCGCCCCGCAAACCTGAGCCCCGGACGCTAGGCTGAGGCTGACCCGCCGCGTCGCGCGCGGGGACCTCAAGCCTTCGTCGAGGACGGCATCATGAGTGATCGACCAGTTACCCGCCTGGCTGGGCTCCCCGAGGCGCTCGTGCGGGACGCCCGGCTGTCGCGCCGGGACCTGCTGCGGTCGGCGGCGCTCGCCGCGGGCACCGTTGGCACGTCCGCGCTGCTGGCCGCCTGCGGGGGCGGCTCCGGGTCCCGGTCGGGCGGCTCCGGGCAGCAGGCCAAGGCCGGCTCACTGCAAGCCCTGGTGGCCAACCTCCCGCAGCTCTCCCTGCTCAACGCCCAGAGCGACCTGCCGGTCGGGCGCAGCCGCTTCACCTTCGGCCTGTCGAGCCCCGACAACCGCCTGGTGCAGGGAGGCTCGCCGCAGCTCTGGTTCGCCAAGGACCAGACGAGCAGGGCACTCGGCCCGTTCACGGCCCGCTTCCTCGAGATGACCGCCTACAGCAAGCTCAAGGACCGCTCGCCCCGCAGCGAGCTCACCGGCTTCTACGCCGCCGAGGTGGACCTGCCCACCGCGAGCGACTGGCTGGCCGTGGCCGTGATCGACGTGAACGGCCAGCGCGCCGCCGGCCAGGGAGGGATCCGGGTCACCCAGCGCGTGGTCGCCCAGGTCGGCAGCAAGGCCATCTCGGGCCCGACACCGGTCGCGACCAGCCGGGCGGGCACCGCCAGGATCTGCACCCGCCGGCCGCCGTGCCCGTTGCACTACATCTCGCTGGACCAGGCCCTGCGATCGGGCAGGCCGACGGTGCTCTCGTTCGCGACCCCACTGCTGTGCTCGAGTCGCATGTGCGGCCCGGTGGTCGACGAGCAGATGGTGGCGTTCCAGAAATTCGGCAAGAGCAGGGCCAACTTCATCCACTTGGAGATCTATCCGCAGCGCGACACCAGCAAGCCGGCCCGCCTGTTCACCGAATGGGGCTTCCAGAGCGAGCCATGGCTGATCGTGATCGACCGCGCCGGCGTCATCCGCGGTCGTCTCGGCGAGGGCCCGGTGGTCGCGTCCGAGATCGAGGCGGCGCTCGCCCCACTGCTGTCTTGACGCGAGCGGCTCCTACGGGGGTCCCGGGCCCTGCCGCTCGACGGTCGTGCTCCCCTACTCCTGCCGGGTCGGTGCCGGCCCCTGGTGGCCGGCCGAGGCGGTGAAGCGCCCACCGCCGACCGCGCGCCGGTACAGGCCCGGGAGCAGCAGCCGCAACACCGGGACCACCGCGTAGGCCCGGGGCACGTAGCGCTCGGGCCGGTGCCGCCGCGCAGCCCCGACGATGGCGTCGGCCACCTTGTCGGGCGTCGACACCATCCAGCGGGTGGCGGGACGCGCCAGCAGCTCCCGCTGAGGGAAGCCCTCGGTCGAGGCGAAGCCCGGCAGCACCAGCGCCACGTGGACCCCGTGGCGCCGCTCCTCGATCTGGAGCGCCTCTGTCCAGCCGATCAGCGCGTACTTGCTGGCCGAGTACGCACCGGAGCCGGGTCGCGACACGCGGCCGGCAACGCTGGCGACGTTCACGACAGTGCTCGGCGCCGAGCGGCGGAGCAGCGGCAGCAGCGCCTCCGTCAGGCGCACCGGCGCGTCGAAGTTCACCGCCATGGTCCGCTGGACCTCGGCCCACCCGCTCGAGCCGAAGCTGCCCCTGCCACCCACGCCCGCGTTGTTGACCAAGAGGTCCAGGCGGCCGTGCTCGCGCTCGACCTGCTCGGCCACCCGGCCCGGCGTGTCCTCCTCGGCCAGGTCCGCGACGATCACGCTCGCCCGGCCGAGCTCGCCCGCCAGCGCCTCGAGCCGCTCGCGGCGGCGGGCGAGCAGGATGACGTGGCTGTCAGCTTCCCTGGCCAGGCGCCTTGCGGTCGCGGCCCCGATGCCGCCCGAAGCGCCGGTGACGAGCGCGATCACGGCTCAACCTCCCGTTGATGGTTACCCTCTCGTTGATGGAGTCTCCTCGCCGGCGAGCGACCGCTCACGGGTAGCAGTAGAAGCGGAGCTGTTCGCTCCGGCCCACCAGCCGCATGCCGGCACGTTCCATCACGCGCCGCGAAGCGAGGTTACCGTGGGCTGTATCGGCCTCGACCCGCCGCACGTCCGGCTGAGCCAGGGCCCAGTCGATCACCGCCCGCAGCGCCTCGGTGGCGTAGCCCTCGCCGCGTGCGCTGGGGGCAAGGCCATAGCCGACCGTGACCGTGCCGCTCGGGTCGGGTGGCGCGTGGAATCCGATGTCGCCGACCACCACGGCGTCGACCCGCCGGACGATCTGGTACATGCCGTAGGGGCCCAGGTCGACGCCCGAGGCCACGGAGCGCAGGAATGCCTCGGCCGCGATCATCGTTCCCTCGATCGGGTAGCCGCCGATCCAGGGCCGCTCCGCGTGCGCGCGGCCCGCCAGCAGGGCCCGCGCCTCAGTGACGTCGAGCTGGTGCAGCCGCAGGCGCTCGGTCAAGATCTGGTTCACCATCCCGGTCCTCGAATGCATTGGCCAGGCCGGCGCGAGCCGGGTATCCTTCGCATCGCTTACGCGTGGTGATCGTAGCTCAGTTGGTTAGAGCGTCGGGTTGTGGTCCCGAAGGCCGGGGGTTCGAATCCCCTCGATCACCCCAGTGGGCCGCGCCACCGCGGTTCCGATTTGAGGCACTTGGCCCTGTGGTAGCCTTGCGCCTCGTGCGCCGCTAGCTCAATTGGCAGAGCAGCTGACTCTTAATCAGCGGGTTCGGGGTTCGAGTCCCTGGCGGCGCACC
>WNGF01003498.1_pt1 | contig 21826 bp, 16 predicted proteins | sample 5400641 | NCBI WGS metagenome assembly WNGF01 (sample SAMN13153371, study PRJNA577476) | soil metagenome | isolation source: 80 cm soil or saprolite under grassland replicate 2 | place: USA:California | collected 2016-06-15 | reverse complement strand
CGCCCGCCCCAATCAGCGTATGTGCTTCGTCGACGAAAAGAATAATCGGTCTGGGGGAAGCCTGCACTTCGTCAATGACCTGCCGGAGCCGATTCTCGAACTCCCCCTTCATGCTCGCGCCCGCCTGCAGCAGGCCGATATCGAGCGCGTGGAGCGCCACGTTCTGCAGTGGCGGCGGCACGTCGCCGCGGACGAGCCGCGCGGCAAACCCCTCCACTACCGCCGTCTTGCCCACGCCAGCCTCACCGGTGAGGATTGGATTGTTCTGACGGCGCCGCATCAGAATGTCCACAATCTGCCGGATCTCCTCGTCGCGTCCGCTGACCGGATCTATTTCTCCCTTGCGGGCCTTTTCCGTCAAATCCATCGCGAATCGTTTCAGGGCTTCCTGCTTGCCCATCTGCGCGGGCGCCATCGCGCTGCTGGCTTCACCTGGTTCCGCGAGAGCGGAACCATCGGCGGCGCCGAGCTGATCCTCCGGCGAACCGCGCACGATCTTGTTGAATTCCTCTGTGAGCGCATCCACTTTCACGTGCTCGAACTGCCTCGAAATCGCGATCAACGCGTTCCGCATCGACGGGGTCTTCAGAATTCCGATCATCAGATGCCCCGTTCGCACGCGCGATTCGCCGAACATCAACGTCGCGTAGACCCATCCGCGCTCCACCGCGTTCTCGACATGCGACGAAAGGTCCGAGATCGACGTGGCGCCGCGCGGCAACCGATCCAGAGCATCCGTGACGTCTTTCGCCAGACGCGACGAGTCGAGCTCGAAATGCCGCACAATGCGATGAAGGTCTGAATCCGGCGCCTGCAGGATCTGTTGTATCCAGTGCACGAGCTCGACGTACGGATTACCACGCAGCTTGCAGAAAACGGTGGCGCCCTCGATCGCCTTATAGGCCAGACTATTCAGCTTCCCGAACAGTGTTGAACGATTGATCTCGCTCATGCAGCCGCTACTCCGGCCGGAGGGACGAAACTTTCGGCATGGAGGCACAAATCGTCTGCGTCCGTACCGGATGGGCGGATCCCAAGCCACGTCGTCCAGCCCAGTTGCCCGACTTTGCCCAGCATCAAGCGAGGCACCTCAGCGTGCGCGAGGCGCAGTCGAACATCCCAGTCGAGTTCCATGGTTTGGTAAAGCCTGACCCAGTCGACGAGTTTCTCGAGCGCAGTGGGACCGCCGGCGGCATTCCCCCCGTGCGGGTCGGCGGGCAAAAAGCTCTCGTACTGTGCGAGCGTGAGCGGTCCCACTCGAATTCGAAACTTGTGTTGGCGATCCCACACGCTGCGCCCGAGCACCGCTGCCGTGCCGAGCGTCGCGCCCTCCCATGCCAGGTACGTCCGTTCTCGCGGCCCGAGCCGCATCCAGTGGCCAACGAACTCCTGGATCGTGACCGGTACGCGAAAAAAATGCGCGAGTATGTTGGCCAGCCCCTCCGCATTGCGAACCTGTCGGATGAGCGAACCGACGTGGAAGAACTTCGCGACATCAGGAATCGTATCGCGGTCGCGAAACGCCTCGGGTGACAGTCCGATGAAGGCGCCGATGTACGCGGCAAATCGGTCCTGGTCGGGACGGTCGCGGTTCACATGGGGCTGCGCCTGCGCCCATGCGCGGTAGAACAGCGCAAGGAAGCGGTGATTGAACAGGTCGAGAAAACGACTGAGGGTCGGATCTCCAGCATTGCGCAGTCGTTCGCGCGCATATTCGGTCAGGTGAAGCGGAAGTGGCCCGTTCGGCCCGAGCAAACCGAACAATCTCACCTGCAGCCGCGGCGGACGCCCCTCCTGGCCGGGATCGAACGAGGCGAGCGGCGCCGGCGCGAACGACAGATCCGGATCCTGGCCCAGGCGCACCCGCTCCTCGATCGGCCGGAGCGCTTCACCCCAGCGCGGCGTATCGGCGTACACGCACTCCAGACGGCGCAACGTCTGATAGAAGTCAAAACGCCAGGGCGCTTCCGCCAGTTCAGCAAGAAACGCTACAGCGTCGGTCGCGCGCCCCACTGCGGCATCCATCGAGTGATTTCCCCCCCGCTCTCCGCTCGCAGAACGGTTTCAGTAAAGGAATTGATCGTGACGTAACGCGCGAAATAGTGATGGAGCACCGCGCCCAGCAGGTATGCGCTTCCACCTTCAAAGGCCATCTCGTCGACACCGACGCGGATCTCCAGCCCACGCCCGAACGCGAGCGGACCAGGAGTGGGCAGCCGCCGCACTACCGGGTGAACGGTCATCGATCTGACGCCTTCGAGCTGTCTCCTGGCACTCGCGTCGGCGCTCGGCGCATAAAGCGACAGCAACTCCCGCAACGCCGCCGCCCCTTCCGTTGCCGAAGCATTCACAAGAGACAGGTAGTTCAAGGACAGGTGGTTGATCGCCCGCCATGAGACCGCGCCATCCGCCAGAGGAGCGTATGGACGGCTCGGTCCTGTAACCACCCTGATTCCCGCCACGGGTGCCGCAATGTCGAGCGAGAGATCGGTCTTCCCGAGGCCCATCGGCATCTGCAGCACGAGATCGCGGTTCGTGCAGAGGACCTGAATCGAGAGCTGGCGCAAGTCATCGCTGTACGGCGCTTGCATGGCATCGACCAGCGAGAGAAACACTTCCGTTCCTGCGTAGCTTGATCGAGGGCCCCGCCGCTTCTGCGTCGACGAAGTCAGCCGCGGCTCACGACGAGTCGTGAAGTACGCCGACTGCTGATGCGCCTCGTCTGTGCTGTATGCCGCATAGAACGGGAGGAACCGCTGTTCGCTGTCTGCCCCCACCCCGTGTCCGACGACATCGGCGACTTCGTACACCTCGAAATCGAGCGGGCGTGTGCGATCCGGGATGACGTGGAACTCGTGACCGGTGTCTTCAACGTGGATCCGGTCCGCGCGTCTTGGAAACAGGTTGATCGCCGGTGTGCAAAACAGCGCAAAGTTGGAGGCGTCGACGACGCTCTCGAAATTCGTTTCTCCCCGGCCGAACAGAACGACGAGCTCGAGTTCCTGCGTGGCGGCGCCCGCGATCGCGGGCAGGAGTCCGGTCACCTCGAAAAAACGGAAGCGCTGGGGGAACGCGAAATACTCCTGCAGCAGCCGATAGCCCTGGAACGAGCGCAACGTTACCGGCAGCAGCGCTTCGTCATCGCCAAACCCCACCGACCGAACGTGTGTCGCCGGAAGGAACACGTGAGAGGGCGTTGTCGTTCTGGAGGGGACGACCAGTGCTCCGACCGCGGCGCCAACGCAGAGCTCGTGCAGCTTGTTTGCGACATCGTCGCGGCCGGTGAGATAGAAGGACAGTCGATCGATCGCTGTCTGGGCAAATCTCAGGCCTGCGGTTGTTTTCAGCCGGATGCGAATGCCACCCTTGATGCGCTGCGCGATTGGTAGCTGGTTGAGCGGCAGGTCGGGCGCAAAAGAGAAATAGCTCGCCGATACGATCTCCAGCGGCCAGAGCGTCACATCCTTGGCACTGCGGAACTCGCACGCGGTGACGTCGTCGCCTCCGAGAAGTCCGCGCATGGTGCTGCCACGGGGAATCCTTCGCTTCCCCGACGCGAGATTGGGCTCCTTAGTGTCCGGCTGCACCTGAGCGATGACCATGGAAGGGGTCGGCGCCAGGTAGTGTGGATAGACGATTTCCAGCAGCGCCTGTGTGAAACGCGGGAATTCCGCTTCGAGCTTCAACTGAACGCGGGCCGCCATGAACCCGACGCCCTCGAGCAGTCGCTCGACGTACGGATCAGCGACTTCGAGCCCATTCATCCCGAGCCGTGCGGCTATCTTCGGGAATTGCTGGGCGAATTCGGCACCCATCTCGCGAAGATGCTGCAACTCGAGGTTGTAGTGGCGCAGGAGACGCGGGTCCATCTAGGCGCCCCGCGGCAGAAGATCGGCGATTTCGACTTTGCCGGTTTCGAGATCGATCTCGGTCCGCACGAGCAGTTCGAGCGGTACCGGCTGGGCCCACAACTCACCGCGTATTTCTACTCCGATGACGTTATGGTGCTCGAGCGGGTTCGCATCGATCAGCGCTCGGACGTGCAACGTGCTCGGGCGAATACGTGGCTCGAAATCCACGATGGCCTGACGGATCGCGCGCTCGAGATCCACGAAATCCAGCGATGAGGCTGCGCGCCCGGATAGCGCCGGCAGCCCGAAATTGATCACGGACCGGCGTGCGTGCGGCACATGCGCGAGGCTGTCGGCGGTCTCGAGTCGCGTCGTGTTGAAGAGCCACGCCAGATCGCGAAGCACGGCTTGCCGCAGGCGGCTGCGCGACATGACGCGACGCTCGCGCGGCTCCGCCTGCTTATCCGGCTCTTCATCCGTGAGCCGATCGAGCAAGGCAGGCTGGAGCCGTTCCTGAGGTGTGAGTTCAGGCACGCGCCGTGTCCCGCGTGGCGTCGCCGTCCTGTGGACCGATCGAAATCCTGCGGACGTCCATGACTGCGCGCTCACCCATGTCCGTTGCGAACACCCGCTGTCCGAGTCCGACGTACACGCCCTCCGCCGTTTCGCTCCATACGGTCTTGCGGGCCAGGCGAATCTGTGGATCCTCCGCCGCTTCCGAACCCGGATAGCGAGTCGGAATCACTCCTACGACTTCCCCGCCGTTCGCAAACAGGAAATGTGCAGGACACCAGACGACGTCTCGAAGGTCCGCAGGAGCTTCGAGATCGATGCTGGACAATCGCGCGAACGGCAGCCAGTAGTACCTGCCGTTGATGATCGCCTCGCACACGGGGCCCAGGCGCATGTCCGCGTCGGCGATCCAGTCGAACGGTTCCCCGTCAACGGATCCCGGGGATGGCGGCGCAGCGTCGAAGGCGCGCTGCCGCAGTTCGTCGGCTTGCTGCCCTTTCGCACTGCCCGCCACGAGCAGCGACTCAATGAGGAGGGCCAGCCACTCGTCGGGTTCGCCAAAGATGACCGGCGAGCGCTTTCCTGCGAAGACCTCCGCCCGCAGCAGCTCGCAGCGGATCGCTTCGCGGTACATCTGTGCCATCGCCAGGGCCTTCGCGTCGAGATCGGCCGCCACGTTCAGCTGCGTGAGGGCGCGTTCCCATTGGCCCATGACGGCGAGCAACTGAAAGAGAAACACGCGGAGCTCCGCGCTCGCGGGCTCCTTTCTTATCTGCTCCTGCAGGTGGGCCAACGCCACGTCCAGGTCGCCGTCACGGACGGCGCGTTCCGCGGCTTCGAGCGGCAATCGACGAATCTCCGTAGTCATGGACGTGGCTCAGGAAGCGTGAAGATCAGCCTCGAACACGTTCGCGCCGCCCCCGCGCGCGCCCGTCGGGTCCTGAGGGGTGTAGCTCACCCGCACCTTTGAGAATCCGAGGCTGACGTGCTCGACGAGCTCGGGGCCCGCCGACTCGGTCTTGAGCGACGTGACGCGCACATTTTCCAGCTCGATCTTCAGATATTCGAGCGGGGTCTTACCGGCCTTGCGGACCGTCAATTGAGCCTGCGTGACCAGCTTGTTCTTGTTGAGGAACGCCATCAGCGTCGGCGAGCTCTGATCCACGCGTTTGACGATTTGCAGCTCGCTGATTGTGGACTTGCCGCTCGCGAGGCCGGTCGCGGCGGAGACCGAGGCCTGCATACCCCACGACCAGGAAACGACCTCAATCTCGCCCTTATGATCGGTGTCCGCGGCCTCGCCCGTGACGCCTTGCACTTTCAGAAACATGTCGGCGATCGCCACATCACACCCGGGCTCAGACCTTCTTGTTGGCGGCGAAGTCGTACTTCTGCTTCGCTTCTCCGCCAAGGCTTCCGTCCGGTTTCTGTTCCTTGTAGCTGATCTCGAGCTTCGCGAAGTTCAGCGACACCTGGTCCGTCGGGACCACGTCACCCTGAGCGGATCCTCCGACCTGATACGAGCTGACGAGCACATCCTCGAGTGTGATCTTGAGGTATTCCTGCTGGCCGCCACCGGCCTTGCGCGCCGTGAGCGTGGCGGTCTTGAAGTGCTCGCCGGTCGCGCAGGCGATGAAGAGCCTCGACGAACTCTTGTCCAGCCGCTTGACGAAGTGAAAGTCCTGCGGCTGGACCTTGCCCGCGCCGGCCCCGGCGCCGTGTCCCGCCGTCCCGGTCTGCGTTGCGCCCCAGCTGAAGGACTCGACTTCGATCTCTCCCTTGTGCTTGTCGTCGGTCGATTCGGAGTCGACCCCGGGAATTTTCAGGAAGTAGTCAACTTGTGCCACGTCATCTTCTCCTCAGCCGGTGATCCCGTCGTGTCGACGGCTACCGGCCCATTGAAAGGAGGCCTGTTCAGGCGGCGCCCTTCAGCGACGGCAGCTTCGAGACCAGCCGCAGCGAAACCGTCAGTCCTTCGAGCTGGTAGTGCGGTCGCAGGAAGAACTTCGACGTGTAGTAACCGGGGTTGCCTTCCACTTCCTCCACCACGACTTCCGCGGCAGCCAGCGGCTTCTGCGCCTTCGTCGTCTCGGACGAATTGGCGGGGTCCCCGTCCACGTAGTTCATGATCCAGTTGTTCAGCCACCGGTGCATGTCCGAGCGCTCCTTGAAGGAGCCGATCTTGTCACGGACGATGCACTTCAAGTAGTGCGCGAAGCGGCAGCACGCGAACATATACGGGAGCCGCGCGGCGAGGTTCGCGTTCGCCGTTGCATCGGGATCGTCGTACTCGGCCGGCTTCTGCAGCGACTGTGCGCCGATGAAAGCCGCGAAGTCCGAATTCTTCCGGTGCACCAGCGGCATGAAGCCGTTCTTGGCAAGCTCCGCCTCGCGACGATCGCTGATCGCGATTTCGGTCGGGCACTTCATGTCCACGCCACCATCATCTGTCGGGAAGGTATGGACCGGCAGACCCTCCAGCGCGCCTCCTGATTCCACTCCGCGGATCCTGGAGCACCAGCCATAGAGTTTGAACGAGCGCGTGATGTTCGTCGCCATCGCATACGCCGAGTTCGCCCACGTGTAGCGGGTGTGATCGGCAGCGCCGGTGGCCTCTTCGAAATCGAAATCCTCGACCGGATCCGTTTTGGCTCCGTATGGCAGCCGCGCGAGGAAGCGTGGCATCGCCAGCCCGATGTAACGGGAGTCTTCTGACTCGCGGAGGGACCGCCACGGCGCGTATTCCGGCGTTGTAAAGATCTTGGTCAGATCGCGCGGATTCGCCAGCTCCTGCCACGATCCCATCTGCATCACCGTCGGACTCGCGCCCGCGATGAACGGGCTATGCGCGGCGGCAGAGGTCTTCGCAATCTCGCCGAGGAGTTCCACGTCTGACGGGCTCTGGTCGAAGTAGTAGTCTCCGACCAGGCATCCGAACGGCTCGCCGCCGAACTGACCGTATTCCATTTCATAGATCTGTTTGAAGATCGGACTCTGATCCCACGCCGTGCCCTTATAGCGCTTCAACGTCTTCCCGAGATCGCTCTTGCCGATGTTCATGAAACGGATCTTCAGCATCTCGTCCGTCTCTGTGTTGCTGACGAGATAGTGGAGACCACGCCACGCGCCTTCGAGTTTCTGGAAGTCCTCGTGGTGCAGGATCAGGTTGATCTGCTCGGTGAGTTTCTTGTCGAGCTCTGCGATCATCGCCTCGATCGACTGGACCACGTCGGCGCTGATGAGCTGTGTCTCCGCAAGTGCCTGCTCAGCGAGAGTCCGGACCGCCCGCTCGACGGCCTCCTTCGCCTCATCGGTCTTGGGTTTGAACTCCTTCCGGAGAAGAGAATCGAAGTCGGTGACCTCGAGGTTTCCCGTCGCCGGCGCGCTGATCTGCTGAGAATTGGGGTCGGCCATAATGTGCTCCGCTCAGTGCTTCACGGGTTAGGACGCGGGTTCCGGCGTGTTCTTCTTGGTCGTCGCAAGCGTCTGCATCAGAGCAGGATCCTGCAGCAGTTTGCTCACGAGATCCTCGGCGCCGCTCTTGCCATCCATGTACGTGATCAGGTTCGAGAGCTGCTGCCGCGCCTGGAGCAGCTTGTTGAGGGCATCCACCTTGCGGGCCACCGCGGCGGGTGAAAAGTCCTCCATGCTTTCGAACGTCAGCTCCACGTTCAAATTGCCTTCGCCGGTGAGCGTGTTCGGAACCTGGAACGCCACTCGGGGCTTCATCGCCTTCATCCGGCTGTCGAAATTGTCCACGTCGACCTCGAGGAACTTCCGGTCCGCGACGGGCGGCAGGGGCTCCGCAGGTTTCCCGGACAGATCCGCCAATACGCCCATGACGAAGGGCAGCTGGATCTTTTTTTCCGCGCCGTAAAGTTCAACGTCGTACTCGATCTGCACACGCGGTGCACGATTACGCGCGATGAATTTCTGACTGCTTGCCTTGGCCACGCAACACCTCCCGGCGTCCCCGCGACGCGCTATTCGGTCTGCCTCAATCCGCCTGCCGCTCGCGCCTGCCCAAGCGCCTCAGGGGCAACGTCAGCGAGCACTTCGAGAAAATCTTTCGACACCAGACGCTTCGCACGGTCGACGAGCAGAGGAATTGGACTCGACGGCTCGTTGCGACGGAAGAACTCGGCGACGGCATCGAGGGCGCGGATCGCGTCCTGTCGTGACGTAATAGCTCCAGGCGCCGTCGCCTTCAGGTTCGACGGCAGAGCCTGAGCCTGATCGGAATCGTCGCTGCCGTTACCGGCTGTCGCGCTTTGACGCACCGCGAGGTGCGTCCGAAGGAGGCGCTCAATCTTCGCAAGCTGGGTCGCGAGCGGATCGAAGCTCGGCACAGCGTCCGGTCCCGCGCCCTCACCCATTGCAGCGCCGATCTGTTTGAGCGACGCCAGACCAGCGGCCACGCTTTGCCGCAGCGCCTGCAGTCCCTCCAGCGGCATCTCGGCAAATGCGGCATTGATGTTCGCCTCCTCGGGCCGCGGTTCGTCAGAACCCGCTGCCGCCTGCCCCGACGCAATTTCGATGTCCCGGAGGGTGAACCGCCCGTGCTGCCGGCTGGTCACGAGTGGCAGCCGTCTCAACGCGTCGATGACTGCCATCTGATCTGCGAAGCAATTCAAGACGTTCCGCCGCAGCATGCCATCACCGTCGACGAGCGGATAGGCCTGCGTCCAGTACGCGTTGAGCCACTCTGAAGCGACCTTCAGTGTGTCGCAGAATGCCGGAATGCCATCGGTCCGCAACAACGCTGCACTGAGATGCGCGAGGAGCCGGAAATCCTTACTCTTGCCCAGCGCGTCGAGCGCCTGATCCCGAATCTTCGCCCATTCGGGCGAGTCCGCCGGTTTCGCGATCCTCGTCTCGCCGGGCTCCGGCGGCGTATCGAGCGGAGTTGACTGCCCGAAGAGACGGAAGGTGTCGAACGACGCGAGTAGTTGCGTGTCTTCGAGATCTTGACCGCAAGGCTGCTCCGCGGTGACCGGCTGAAGCAGTTGCTGGGCGTCCCAGGCAGTACTCATTCGCAGACCCATTGCCCGATCGAAGGCCCTTAACTCCCTACGACGAGACGCCGCCTCACGCGAGGAGAGTGTCCACCGTTATCCCGACGTCAGCTCGGAGGCAGCCCTCCAGCCTCGTTCAGAGTGAGAGGGATTCTACAGTTTTCGCGGTGAAAGTCCACCACGCAAACTCGTCACTCGCGACGTGGCAAGCCCATCCGTATCCGTCCTCATGCGCATCGCCGAGCGTTCGTCACCTTAATACGCGAACAGGAGTGCGGAGGATTCCGGCAGGTCCCATATATCGTGACGTCAGCTTGCCACGTCCGCATATGTTTCAACGACCAGCGCGGTCACATTATCGGGAGCTCCGCCGTCCAGCGTGGCCTTGACCAGACCGTCCGCGCTGTCTCTGATATCCGTCGCCTGCATGAACGCCGCAATCCGGGCCTCGGCAACGACGCGAGTCAGACCGTCGGTACACAAGAGGTACCGATCTCCCGGTCTCGCCCGCTCTCGGCAGACATCCAGTTGCACATTTGGCTCTGCGCCAATCGCACGCGTGATCGCGTGCGATTCGGCGCGCCCGGCGGCGCCTGCTGCCGCGACGCTGTGATCGCGCGTGAGCTGCTGCAGCCGGCCGGATCGCCACCTGTATACGCGACTGTCGCCAGCCCACAGGACGGCGCAGCGGCTGTCGCGCACGAGCAGCGCCACAACCGTGCTGCCGCTGCGATCAGCGAGCAGGGAACGCGCAGCCGCGCGTACGAGCTGGTCGTTCACCGCGTGCATGCGTTCGCAGGCAGCGGCGACCGTCTCGTCGAAGCTGCCGGTCTGAAGAAAATCCGCAAATGCATCGCAGACCATTCGGCTCGCGGTATCACCGGCGGCATGGCCACCGAGACCGTCGGCGACAGCCCAGAGGCCGCTCTCCGGGAGTTCAATGAACGAGTCCTGGTTGGTCGCGCGGATTTTCCCCACGTGCGTCGCCGCGGCAGAACGGTACCGGAGGGCTGCGTCTTGCGTCACCATATTCGTGTCGGGTCTTGTGGGTTCGATCTGGCCGGCGACCGGGCGCCAGTGATGCTCCGACCACGAGCCGTCAAGCAGCGCAGCAAACGACTGAGGGTGCGGCAGTCCTCTGACGATCAGACAACTGGGTTCGACCATCGATGACCCTTCCGTCCACCACAGCGTGAGCGGGTCATACATCTGCGAAAGAAACGTCGAGAACATCCGCTCCAACACAGAGCCGATCTGCTCGGGCGCGCCAATCGGGAGTTGCCACTGGTGTTCGTGCTCCTCGGTCAACACGGCAGCCGCTGAGCCTTGAAGGAGTACGGAAGGCGGCATGCTGAGGCTCGCCAGATCATCGGAGAGGTGAACCACCCGCTCGTCGAAGCTTTCGAAATCCACGCGTTCAGCCTCGAGCGTTTCGATCACAAGACGCTCGGCGCGATCGAAGAACCCGCCGGCCGACACCGCGGCACCGATCGGGCTCGCGTGCGAGGGCAGTTCGGCAACGATCGTGAGGGGAAAATAACGACCGACGCGGTCCACGCTGGGCGCCATGAGCCCTATCACCGCCGCCGGGCCGCAGACCCCTGCAGCGGCGGTGAAACGCCACGTGGGACTCGTCAGATACACGTCGAGCCAGCGGTCGCCGAGCGCGGCGCGACTGGCCGTCATGCACTCCTGCAGCCATGTGTCCCAGGCGACCACGAACGCTTCGGAGGTCCGGCGGCGCAGGAAGTCTCCATGACTGGGCAGCTTTCCGTATAGTCCTACTTCCACCACGGCCATCCCGGCCCGTCAGAAACGAGCCGTCAGCGTGCGCAGCTGAATCGCTGCCAGTCACGACTTGCAAAGGGGTTGTCGACCCGATCCGCGTCGATAGTGACGCGCGCCTCCTGACCGGCGATGTCGAAGCCGAGCACGAACCGCGTGTCCGTCACGCGCTGTGCGTGCCGGTCCAACAGACGGAACCAACCCCACGCACCAAGCGCATCGTCCTGTGTCTGTGCTCCGCCGGGCGCCCCGATTCGCGCGGAGGCCCTGCCGGGCGTGGGTCCCGGCCACATCGCCTGACGGATCTGCCGCGGGTCGTGAGAATCGAAATATTGTCCGTCGATCTCGAGCACGAACCGTGGGATCCGCTGATCGATGCCAGCCGTGTTGACCGTGAAATGCACATCGGGCGCCGGTGAACCACGCCGGAAGAACAATTCGCGGATGCGCTGCGCCGCCTCGAATTTCTCGAGCATGTCGCGGGACCCGGCGACGGCGCCGGGGCGCCATGTCCACGACGCCTGCGACGTGTCCACGAGAGAGTCGAGGTTCTCTGCGAAGAACCTGTCGAAGAGACCGCCGTAGGCAAAGATCCGGGCGAAATCGACCATCGGCAGCTCGCGAGAACTCGTCACCGTGAATGGATAGCGGTCGGCCAGCACCGCGTGGCACGGCTGCAGCACCTCCTGTCGATACCGCCTCTCCAGCTCTGAGCTGGCACTTGACCCGACACTGACTTCAGCCTTGCGGCCGATCTGCGCAACGATCCCTTGAACCACGGGCGGCATCGGTGCTGCCTCTTCGCGAAGGGACTGAGCAATCTCTCGGAAGGCGGGATCCGACAGCGCGTCCGGAGGCGTCGAGTTCGGATCCGTGGCCAGCGAGCCGAGATGATGCTGCAGCTGGCCAATGCGCAGCAGGATCTGATCGAGCGGCGTATTTCCGGGTTCGCCGGCCAGCAGCCGGTGAATCGGCTGAAAGTGAGCGGTGACGAGCGCTCCGGGTAATGTCGGCGCGCCTTTCATCTGTCCCGGCAACTTGCCGAACAGTCCGCCGAGTTTGTCAGTGATCGCCTTCTTCGCCGTCGCAGCGGCACCCGAAGGGGCGCTGGGTTGCTCCACGAGCATCGTGTTGTCGGCAACGGCGCCGAGGAGTCCCTTCAAGGGGGAAGTCGGTCCGGCAAGAATGCCGAGCGCGTCGGCCGCCTGCGCCAGCGTGGAGAACGGCACCAGCTCGATATCGTTGAGGACACCATCCCACGTCGCGATGTAGTCGCGCTCGTACAGGTCTGTGACTTCGCCGTTCAACTTCCCGGACACCGAAAAGTAGCCTTTGTCTTCACCCCATACCCAGTCGTCGGCGGCGAACTGCTTCACGAGCGCGCCGATGCTGCTTCCAGTCACGTCCTTGAAGACGGGGCGCACGAAGAAACTCGAGACCGGCTCGGCGAGGCTCGCGCCACTGCGGCGCCTGATCACCTGCTCCACTCCGACCCCGGCGACCTGATCCAGGCGCACCGCCCGCGCGGCGTCCGGTTGAAACGTGCGTTTCAGGCGGCCGTATACGATCTGCGGTATCGAAGCCTGCCGGATCGAGCTGCGCGCCTGCGCCACAATCCGTGTGTTCAATGCAATCGGACGCAGCGTATCGGCGTAGTCGAGCAGACTCGCAAAGTGCTGCGCCAGCGTCGCGCCAGCTTCCGGAGCCGCAGTGTCCGCGGCGTGCCACTCGAGTTCCGCCACGAACTGGAGGTGCTTCTTGTCAAGGCGGCTGGGCTGGCCAAGCATCAAATACGCCTTCAGGTACTCGAACAGTTTTTCAGGTTCGGCACCGTACTGTCCGAGACGCTCTTCGATCCGAGCTGCCGTGCGGGGCAACAGGGTGCCATCCAGCTCTCGCACATATGCGTCGCGCGCAGCATTTCCGATCGCGTTTCCCTGATACAGGCCCCACCGCATCAAGAACGGTGTGTGCTGTCGATACTGGTCGGCCACAGTGACGACCGCACGTATGACATTGAGGCGCGGCAGAAGCGCTTCGACGGGATCCGCAGGGCCGGCCCGAACGACGTCATTGATCTTCGCTACTTCCTGTCCCGTTTGGGTGATGTAAGCGCGATTGCGGCCGTAGCTCACCGACAGCAGGATGACGCCGGCAACTGCCGCGAGCGCCATCGCCGCATACGCGCCCAGCTGCAGCCCGGCTTTCTGCATCTCGAGACGCCGGTTCACGCCGGCGAGCCCGGACTCCGCGATCAGAACGTTTTTGAGCAGTCGTTCGACGAAGTACGCCTTGCCGCGGCCCGTCGGGGGAGCCACAGCCTCCGGCGTGACGCCATACCGCCGCGCGATCGTTCCGAGCAGCCGATCGATAGGCGTGCCTTCCTGTGTGCCGCTCGTGAAATAGATCCCTCGCAGGAGGATCTGCCGATCCATCCGCGTGCTCGCAAAGACGTCGCTGAGAAAATGCGAGAGCGTCTCGCGCAGCGCGGCCATCTGTTGCGGGAACGCGAAGATCTTCGTGCGCCGCCGCACGTCCCGGTCCTCCTCGATGCGTGCAAACACACGCGCGTTCAGACGCGCCATCAGGTGATCGAATTCGGACGGGAAGAGTGATGCGGCGTCCCCTTTGAGCGTGTGGTCGTACGGAAACGTAACGCCCCACACCTGCGCGCGCGTGTCTTGTGCCAGGTCTTCAAAGTACTCGGTGAAACCGGAGACGAGGTCGCACTTGGTGACCATCACGTAGACGGGCAGCTGGATCCGCAGCTGCTCGTTCAGCTCGTTCAGACGGCGCCGCGCTGCTTCGACGTGAGCTTCGCGCCCGAGCTCACCCTGCACCATCAGATCCGGCGCGCTGATCGTCAGGATCACGCCGTTCACCGGACGGCGCTTTCGATACTTGACGAGCAGGGACAGGAACTCCGCCCATGCCGCGCTATCCGACGCTGCATCGGAATCCTGCGTCGTGTACCGCCCGGCGGTGTCGAGGAAGACGGCTTCATCGGTGAACCACCAGTCGCAGTTACGCGTGCCCCCTACGCCACGAAGAGCCCCTCTGCCGACGCGCTGCTCCAGGGGGAACTTGAGTCCGGAATTAAGGAGTGCCGTCGTTTTCCCGGATCCGGGCGCACCGATGATGATGTACCACGGCAGCTCGTACAGGTTCTGCCCCGTCCGGCGGGAGCCCTTCAGCGTTGTGACCGCTTCTTCGAATCGTTCGCGCAGCTGCGCTGCTTCAGCGCTGGGACGCGCCGGCTCCGCCTCAGCCTGTCGCACGACAGCTGCGGCGAATTGTCCTGTGGCCCGCGCGGCGCGGAGGCGTCTCACGAGCCTGGCGACGAGCCACAGCGCCACAATGACAACGAAGAGGATGATTCGCCCGCTGGCCGGCTCGAGCGGGTAATAATCGGCGAAGGCCACGTACGGGCCGGCATACCAGACGACAAGCGCGAGCAGCAGAAACCCGAGCAGTGTCACAAAAGTGCGACGTTTGACGAATCCCAACATGGCGTTGACCGTCAGGCCTCTGGTGGCCGGAAAATGACCAACTGGCGTTCGCGTGGTTCAGGAACCCACGACATGAATGATCTCCACGCGGCGGTTCCTCGAGCGATTCGCCGGGTCCGATTCAGGCTGGTATTTGGGCTTGGTCGAGCCAACGCCGGTCCCCTGCACCCGTGCGGGGTTATCGAGGCTCCGCTGGAGAATCTTCACGACACTCATCGCACGTTCGCGCGACAACTCAAAATTGTCACGGAACCGCAGTGAACGGACCGGTTGATCGTCGGTGTGGCCTTCGACCAGCACGCGCCCGGCAACCTGGTTGATCGCGCGGGCCACACGCTGCAGAACATCGTAGTACGCCGGGTTGATCGTCGCGCTCCCGGACGCGAAGAGATCAGGCGCGAGCAACGTAACCACCGAGCGACCGCCCTGCTCGTCTACGGTCAGCAGGCCGGCTGATTCTTCAGGCGCGAGCAGTTGTTTGAGGCGGGGTCCGCTGACGGGAGCAGTGACGGGACGGGAAAAGTCCTCCGTCCCGATTTTGGACAGCTCCGCCTGCACAGGCGCCGCGAGGCTCGCGAGGTTCGCATAATAGATGATGTACGCGACAACCAGGACGGCCAGCGTCGCTGCCCCGACGACCCACCACGGCACGTATCGAATCAGCGGGTTGCGGCGATCCTCGAGTCCGCGCCACCGCAAGGACAACTCAGGTGGCGCCGCGCTTCGATGCGCCCGAATCTTGCGGTAGAGATCCTGCTGAATGGCTGCAAGGCGTTCGTGGCCGCGATCGAGCACCTGGTACTTTCCGCCAAAGCCGAGCGCGAGGCACAGATACTGGAGTTCCATCAGATCGAGATAACGCTCGGGATCTGCGGAGATGCGATCGAGCATCTCGAAAAACTTTTCTCCTCCCCATGCCTCGCGGTGCAGCGTGACGAGCAGCGGATGCTGGGCCCATTCGCTCTGCGAGCCCCAGGGCGTGGACAGTACGGCCTCGTCCAGATGCGCGCAGAGCGCATACCGTGCCGCGATCACCGTCTCGTTCGAGACGCCGCCAGCGCGCGCGAGTTCCTCGAACCGCCGTATCTCGTCGAGCGCATGCCGGCGCAGGCCGTCGATGTCCATGGGCGAAGTGGACCCGCGCAGCTGTCCACCGAGCAGCAGAAGCGGGCTCGCGGCGCGAACGAGCGGATTCAGTCCGACGCCCAGTAGCTCGCGCGCGGTTTCGGGGATGGGCTCTGCATCGACGACCGGGGCGGCGGGACGCAGACGAGACGGCTCGCTCCAGCCGCGTCTGCCGGCGCCCGGACGAGGCCGCATGCTCGTGCCGTCCGGCGGCTTGAACGGATCCTGGTCCGACATGGGGTCACCCGCGCAATCAGCCGCGAACTGCCCAGAACTCCATCGCCAGTCCCGGAAAATCGCCGGCGATATGCAGGGCCAGACCTCCCGAGGTCTTCAACTGTTCCCACAGTTCGTTGTTTTGATCGAGCTCGAAGTACGCAAATCCCGCATGAAACGGGATCTGACGCGGCGCAACCGGGAGCGCCGATACGGGCACGCCGGGCAGTTGCAGCGTGACGAGATCGCGAATCTTTTCAACGGGGCCGATCTTCAGTTGCGCGGGAAACCGCCGGCGCAGCTCCTCGGCCGGAATGTCCGCTCGCGCGGCCAGGATGAACACTGCACTGCCGTACAGCGTTCGATCCGAAACAATCGCCACGCTGATGCCGAACTTGCGTGACTCGAGCGGAATCGGAATGGCATTCTGCTCGAGCACGACACTCAACGATGCTCGCAGTGACGCGATCACCGGCTCGAAGGACTCACGCAGGCGATCGTGACGATAGGTCGGGAACGCCGGGGGCCGCTTCGACGTGGTGGTAAAAGTCGCCATCTCCCCCGCCGCCGCCACACACGCCTGGAACAGCTCCTCCGGATGCATCACGCCGACACCGGCGTAATGCGCAAACAGCGGTTCACATCGATTGATCGTCTGGAGCATCAGGAAGTCCGCGAACTCCGCCGCGGCGCCGCGGCCCGTCGCCATCACGCGGCCGCCGAGCGCCTCGCCGCGCTGGTGGAGCAGTCCGAGCAGCTCGGTCGTGATCGTCACCAGCCGGGCGGCGGCGCGGGCGTGAAGAACGGTCGGGATGAACCGGTCTTCCAGGACCACCTGCTTGTCGGCACGCGATTCAACCACGTGCGCGAGCGGCAGAGCGGCGTAAGCGTCCGTGAGCTCGTTGGCCGTCAGCAGCCGCGTCCGAAGCGCGGCAACTTCGAGCAGCGCGGTGTCGCCGCTGCCGGAGGCGGCATCGCGCGTCTGCAACTCGCGAATTTCATGGCGAACCAAGCCGTCCGAGCCGGCGTTGCGATTCACCTCCGGTTCCCCCGGCCGGCGCAGCGGAACGGCGAGATAGAGAAGCTGATCGCGAAGATTCGCATCGATATCGAGCGGCGGTGGCAGAGGGTCGTCGTCCGGCATCCGGAACGGGGTTCCGTCGGGAAATACACCCGCCAATCGGCGAAGACCGAACTTGCCGATGCTCAGGAAGTCCCGTTCGATTTCTATTTCCGTGAAGCCCCAGCTGTGTCCCGCGAGCGCGTGGCAGCGCGTTTCGATGTAACGTTCGAAATGCCGGTCCTGCTGCTGGAAGTGCTGCGGCTGCAAGAACAGCCCCTCAGACCAGACGACTTTGTTATGGATAGACATTCGCGCACATGGCCGCGATCGTGGAGCAACGAGCACGTTCCGACTCGTGCTCCTCCCGCGGCGGGCTAAATCTACATCAGACGACGGTAGGCCTGCATCCGAAGTTTCAGCGGGAGCCCGAAGGCTCGGCGTCACTTCGTTTTCCCGCGGCGGCCCGCGCGCGGCTCTCGGCCTTCAGCCGATTGAGCTGCTCCTCGTACGCTCGCCCGAACTGTTCGCCGAAGAGTCTCTTGAAGCTTGTCTCCGGATCCTTGACGATTTCCTCGCGCCGATCACGGTAAAGATCCCAGTACCGCAGCCGCGCGATCGCACGCAGGAGCGGTACCCGCTTGAGCTGACGATTGAAATCCTTTTCGAGGCGGTCGGGATCGAACTCGGCCAGCATCGACTCGAAGGCCACACGCATGCCGGCCAGCGTCGCCAGTTGATGGTTCCGCAGATCTTCGAAGGCATCCTCGAACGCCTCAACCGGCCCGAGATACGCTGGATTTCGTTTCACCAGCAGATTGTGCAGCGCATCGTCCGCGTTCGCGGAGAACTTGAGCGGATTATTGTCCGTTGGCCGGAACTGCGTCATGCGCATGCGGAACTCGTCTTTCACCTGCTGGCGAGACCGGAGCACGTCCATCATGCCGGAGACGACAACACGAAAGATCTGGCCGATGCTGCGCGCGAGTTCTGGCGTCGGATGAACGTTTTCCATGCCCGCGGCTTCGAGGAGTGCCACCACGTCGGACGTTGCCTGCTGTTGATGGCGCGCCGCGGGCTCCCCTTCGTCGCGCGACAGAGCGGTACCTGAGTCCGGCGGTTGCGCGACAGGCGGGGCGGCTTCTGGCTGTGGTGGCGGCGTCGCCCGGACAAGGGGCGCGGGCTGCGGTGGCTCTGCCTCTGCGTCAACCGGGACGGGCCGCGCGAGACCGGCTGCGCGTGGCAGTTCGGGGACTTCGATGAAGTCGTCGCGGAGCGGGTCGTAGTCTGCGGGGATCAGGAAGGGTTCCGGTGCCCGGGCCGGGGTTGGGCTGACAGGCGGCGGTGTCACCACTGCCGGGGGCTGATAATGGCCGGAGATGATAGGTCGATGATCCAGGTCCTCTGCCGTCGGCGCCTGCCGTGCCGGGGTGCGCTTGGCCTCTCCCCCGAGCAGTCTGAGCGGATCCACCTCTTCATTCGGAACGGGTTCCGGGGTCGAGCGGTCTCCCACCGGCGGAATTCGCCGCGCTATGAGCGGTGGACCCGCGGCGAACGGATCTTCAGCGTCCGGGTCTGCTATCAGCGGGTCTGCTGATCGGATGCCACGCCGTTCGTCACTGCGCGGCGCAGTCGCTTCTCCTGCGGACACAGAGACTGCGATCTCGAATGGATCGATCAGGATGCGATCGCCGGACTGAAGCGCGTAGCGGCGCCCCGTGACGAGCCGATTGCCCGGGGAATTAATGCAGATGCCGTTCGTGCTCGTGTCCTCGATATAGAAGACGGCATCGAGATAGGTGATCACTGCATGCCGGCTCGAAACCTTGGGATGCGGCAAGACCCAGTCGTTGGTCTTCGCTCGCCCCAGCGTTCCTCCGTTGGTCGAGAACACGGCACGGCTGTGCTCTCCAAGAGCCGCGGCCTGTGCGCCAGTCGCTTCGAGCGTGAGAATCATCGCTTCGGCGCAGTGTACCGCATCCGCCAGGTGATCGGATCAGACGGTGCGAGCAGTGGATTTGCTCAGAGCGAGAGCGAGCGGACAGCGTCAATTCGTCGAGTAGGCAGGGTTCTTCTTGCCCTGCAGCCACTGATCCATCCAGCCGACGATGTGCTGGAGGCGCTCGACGCGGTGCTTCGGCTCCCCGGACCGTGAGAGCTCGTGGTTCTCACGCGGAAAGCGCACCATCACAGTGGGAATCTTTCGATACTTGAGTGCGCGGAACATCATCTCGCCCCCATCGGACGGCGGCGTCCTGTAATCCTGATCCCCGAGCACATACATCGTCGGCGTGGTCACGTTCGCGACGTGCGTAATCGGCGAGCGCGCGGCGAAGTCCTGCGGGTCTTCCCACGGCGCTTTGTGGAACCAGGTCGGCTGCGAGAGCCAGAAGTCGGCGGTGAACCAGAAGCCGTACCAGTCCGCGATGTCGCGCTGCGAGACCGCGGCCTTGAAGCGTTGGGTTTGCGTGATCGTCCAGTTCGTGAGCAGGCCCCCGCCGCTGCCGCCAGTCACACCCATACGATTCGCATCGACGTACCCGCGCTTCACCAGCTCGTCGACGCCGGCCATCAGATCTTTGTAATCGTCACCCGGATACCGGAACTGGATCATATTGCCGAATTCCTGGCCGTACGACGTGCTGCCGCGAGGGTTCGTGAACAGCACGACGTAACCCTTCGCCGCCATCCACTGGAACTCGTGTGTGTAGACGTTGCCATAGGCCGCGTGCGGACCGCCGTGAATCTCGAGAATCAGCGGGTACTTCTTCCCAGTTTCGAAGGTCGGTGGCTTCAGAATCCAGCCTTGAATGTTCCTGCCGTCGAAGCTTTTGTACGAAATCTCCTCCGGCTCGCTCTGCTGGATGTCTTTGAACAGTTCATCATTCACCTTCGTGATCTGGGCGGGCTTCGCCTCGATCATGAACAACTCGCCGATGCTGGTTTGGGTGGATATAACCGCGGCGATCTTCGACCCGCCTGGCGTGGCGGCGTACGCCATCACAGCCTGATGTCCGTCGGTTACCGCATCGATCTTGCCGGTGGCGATCGTGACGCGCTTCAGGTTTGCGCTGCCATGTTCTGCCGAAACGGCGATCAGCGATGCGCCATCCCTGGACCACACGATCGGGTTGCGGCCCTGCCCTCGCGGTGCTGACTGATCGCTCCCGATCCCGGCAGGGATGTCGAAGTCATACGCCGCAGTGAGATTCCGGGGCGTGCTGCCGGGCGCTGTGTCGACGACGAACAGGTCCGGCTGGCTGTAAGAGCGGACGGGATCGCCGTGCAGCGTCCCGGCGAACGCGATGCGATTTCCATCCGGCGAGACGCTCGGCGCGCTGATCACGCCATCGATGCTTGCGACCTTCGTGATCGTCCCGCCGGCCGCCGGGACGCTATATAGATCGGAGTCGTTTGGCTCGTAATACGCCTCGGGCACGCGCGTCGACGTGAAGTAGATCTTCGAACCATCCGGCGCCCACTCGATCTCGCGCTCGTCGTACTCGCCGTCCGTGATCTGCTTTTCCTGTGGCCTGTCGGCGCCGCTCATCGCCGTGATCGTGAAGACGTGCGTGTGCCGCGCGGGATCGACGTAGGTCGGATTGCCGTTCGAGCGATACACGGCCCGGGTAATCACCTGCACGTCGCTCCTGACCTTCTGTCCCTCCTGCTTGTCCGCCTCATCGCCGCCGACTGGCGCCGTGAATGCAATGGTCTTCCCATCCGGCGACCACGCAATCGACGTGACGCCCTTTGTGTCCTCGGTGAGCGGATTTGCCTCGCCGCCGGTCATGTCGAGCAGGTACACCTGCCCGGGCTGCGGCTTGCCGTCCTTCTCAATCGAGCGCACGAAGGCGATCTTCCTGCCGTCCGGAGACCAGCGCGGCATCGTGTCGCGCACGTTCGACGTGAGCCGCCGCGGCGCGTCGGCGCCGCTGCTGGCGACGGTGAAGAGCGATGTTTCGTAGCGGTTCTCTTTCTCGTTCACCGTCACGCGGACGAATGCGATCGCCGAGCCGTCCGGCGCGACCTGTGGATCGGCAATCCACGTGAACTTCACGAGATCGTTTTCGGTGATGAATCGCTTTTCCGCCGCGCGCGGGACCGCCACGAGCCGGTGATGAATCGCTTTTCCGCCGCGCGCGGGACCGCCACGAGCAACAGGACGGCGACAACGAGGAACGAAGTCCGGCGGACCATAAGTCCTCCTTCTTTAGTTTCGCGATATTAACCGCTGAATGGCCTTTCCACAGCCGCAAGCCCCTGGCCCGCGAGTCTCTCGCCCAAAAAGCGGACGGCACGGGAGTGGGCTCCGCGCTGGCCGGTACTCTGAAGCCCGAACGGCGGGTGGCCGTTGACGGGGCCGCCCCGCGCCGCACGCCCGAGCCTCTCCCATCAACAGTGCTTTTGGCTCGGCATCGGCGTGGGGCTGCCAACGGCCGGACCCGCACACCGCGTTGGGAAACGGCCTCTAGCCAGTTTTCCTCGAACCGTCGCATTGGGTTCCAGAAGCGGCGGAATGGCCCGGCCGCGCAGGAGTGAAACGAGGGAAATGGTGATGTTCACATCGGCCCAGAAACAGCTGGTGCAGGAGAGTTTCGTCCAGATCGCCCCTATTGCCGACGACGCGGCGGCACTGTTCTACCGGCGGCTGTTCGAGCTCGATCCGCGCCTCAAGCTGATGTTCCGCGGGGACATGACGGAGCAGCGGAAGAAGCTGATGCAGATGCTCACGGCGGCGGTGAAAGGCCT
>WNGF01006802.1_pt1 | contig 21828 bp, 29 predicted proteins | sample 5400641 | NCBI WGS metagenome assembly WNGF01 (sample SAMN13153371, study PRJNA577476) | soil metagenome | isolation source: 80 cm soil or saprolite under grassland replicate 2 | place: USA:California | collected 2016-06-15 | reverse complement strand
GTGACATAAAAATTTACCAAACGTAGGCCAGCAGTTCGCCACCGACCTTTTGCTTCCTCGCTTCGCGTCCCGACAAAACGCCGCGCGATGTAGAAAGAATCGCCAAACCCATTCCACCAAGAACCCTCGGAACCTCATCTGCACCGACGTAACGGCGCAATCCCGGCCGGCTAACCCGTTTCAGGCCTGCAATCGCGCTCGAGCGATTCACGATTTTGTTAACGATCTTGATGCGTGGATGAGCAGCGCTGGTGTCGATGGAGTAATCGGAGATGTAACCTTCGTCCTTCAGGATGCGGGCGAGTTCCGCCTTGATCTTCGAGTATGGAACGAAAACCTCAATCTGTTGCGCACGCGTGCCGTTGCGCACACGCGCCAGAAAATCGGCAATGGGATCGGTCATAGTACTCATGAAAAAATCAGGCGGGTTGCGCGGCGGGCTTCCTTGCCCGGTCGCTGAACGGCATTCCCATTTCGCTCAAGAGCGATTTGGCTTCCTCGTCCGTCCGTGCCGTGGTGACAATGGTAACATCAAATCCAATGTTGCGCTTGATTTTATCGAGCTCGACTTCAGGAAAAATCGACTGATCCGAAATTCCCAACGTATAGTTACCGTTATCGTCAAAACACCGCGGCGACACGCCGCGGAAATCGCGAATCCGGGGGAGCGCTGCTTTGATGAAGCGCTCGAGAAATTCGTACATACGCTCGCCGCGCAAGGTCACCTTCGCGCCAATCGCCTGGCCTTTTCGTAATTTGAAATTGGAAATGCTTTTCTTGGCCAGCGTTTCCACCGGGCGCTGGCCAGTAATCAAGGCAAGTTCCGCCTTTGCCTCCTCCAGTGCCTGCTTCACGTCCGATTGCGAGCCGACTGAAGTGTTAATCACGACTTTCTCGACTTTCGGAATCTGGTGAACGTTTTTGTAGCCATGCGCCTTTTGCAGCGCTGGCATCACCCGGTCTTTGTAATGGCTATAAAATTCGTTTTCCATTTCAACAGGCTCTCATCTAGCTTTTGCTCTTGTCCTTTTTCGCCCTCGATTCCGCGGCCTTCACCGGCTTTCCGTCCCGCTCAATCAATTTCACGTTGGAAATATGAATCGGGCCCTCGCGTTCAGCGATTTTACCGCTTGGATTGTCCTGCGATTTCCGGAGGTGTTTCTTGATGATCCGCACGCCTTCCACCAAAACACGCTGCTTCTGTGGAAACACCGCCAGAACCTTCCCAGAAGATCCTCGGAAATTCCCCGAGATCACCTCGACATTGTCGCCTTTTTTTACGTGACACTTGATCCGATTCATAAAACTTCCGGAGCGAGCGAGACAATTTTCATAAAATTGCGCTCACGCAATTCACGGGCTACCGGCCCGAAAATGCGTGTGCCGCGCGGATTCAAATCTTTGTCGATGATGACGATCGCGTTGTTATCGAATCGTAGCAGGGAACCGTCTTCGCGCCGGATCGGTTGCTTCGTGCGAACAAGAACCGCACGCACGACTTCGCCCTTCTTGACTGTCCCATTCGCGCTTGCTTCCTTCACGTTCGCGGTGATCACATCGCCGATTCCGGCAGAGCGCGTGGACTTGCCGATCACGCCAATCATCGTCGCCATGCGCGCGCCGCTGTTGTCCGCCACATCAAGTCTGGATCGAAGTTGCACCATAAAATCGGGAATTTACTCGCAGATCATTGCGAAGTTACTTCTGGATCACCTCTATCAGGCGCCAGCGCTTTAACTTGCTCAACGGCCGCGTTTCCATGATCCGGACTGTATCGCCGGTTTTTGCCTGGTTTTGCTCGTCGTGCGCATAAAATTTTCTCATCTGTTTAACGATCTTGCCGAATTTGCGATGCGGCACGCGCGTGACCGTCCGCACGACAATCGTCTTGTTCATGCTGCTCGAAATCACTTCGCCGGTGCGCGTTTTGCGCGAACCACGGATGAGAGACGCGGGCGGCGGCGTTTGTAGAGACGTTTGTTGATCCTGGGCACCCATAAAATTTACTTTTTCTCAGTCTGTTTCGTGCGTTGGGAGAGCGCTGTTTCGATGCGAGCCACATCGCGCCGCAGCAAATGCAACCTGCTTGGCTGCTCGAGCTGGCCACTCTGCTGCTGCAAACGCAGATGAAGGCTCTCCTGGCGCAAGTCGCGTCTCTTGGTTAGCAACTCGTCCGTGCTCATCTCGATGATCTCTTTCATTTTCATGGCTCGTTAAGCGGCAACCACGTGATGCCGGCTCAGAAACTTCGTGCGCACGGGCAGTTTATCCGCGGCCAGCCGAAGAGATTCGCGCGCAATGGATTCAGGCACACCATCCAGTTCAAACAAAATGTTGCCCGGTCGCACCGTTGCGACCCAGAATTCGGGCTGGCCTTTGCCTTTGCCCATGCGCGTTTCCGGCGGACGCCCCGTGACTGATTTATCGGGGAAGATGCGGATCCAGAGTTTGCCTTTGCGTTTCATATTGCGGGTAAGGGCCACACGCGCCGCTTCCAACTGCGTGTTGGTAATCCAGGCGCGTTCGAGAGTCTGCAAACCAAACTCGCCAAAGTCGATTCTGAGATTGCGCGAAGCGGTTCCCTTGCGACTTCCCCGCTGGGACTTCCGATACTTCACGCGTTTTGGCATCAATGGCATAACGACTTCTCCTTAAACTACCTCAGGAACCGGCAACGGTGGTGGTGGAGGCGGTGGTGGCGCAGCCGGCTGGGCTGCCGGTTCTTCCTTCTTACAGACCCAACATTTGACCCCAATTTTGCCGTAAACCGTATTGGCCTCGGCGAATCCATAATCGACTGCCGTCCGCAGCGTATGCAGAGGTACTTTGCCTTCCCGATACCATTCCGACCGCGAGATCTCCGCGCCATTGAGACGCCCCGAACATCGCAACCGAATCCCCTGCGCACCGAAATCCATCGCGGTCTGCACCGCTTTTTTCATCGCACGGCGATATGCGATGCGTCGCTCAATTTGCAGCGCGACGTTCTCTGCCACCAGCTGCGCATCCAGCTCCGGCGTCTTGATCTCCTGGATGTCGATCTTGACTTGCTTGCCTTGCGCCATTTTCGCGATCTCTTCCGTCATCTTTTCGATCTCCGCGCCTTTGCGCCCGATCACGATCCCCGGACGAGCGGTGAAAATCGTAACGCGAATGCTGTTCCACGCCCGTTCGATCACAATCTTCGAGACGGCGGCGAACTGCAGTTTTTTCTTCACATAACTGCGAATCTCCAGATCGCTATGCAAAAACGCCGGCAGTTCCTGCGGCGACGCGTACCAGCGCGAACGCCAGTCGCGGTTCACGCCCAGGCGAAACCCAATTGGATTAACTTTTTGTCCCATAAAAAATCAGTGTGTCATTCCGAGCGAAATTATTCCTTCGCTTTCTTTCCAGCGGTCTTTTTTGCCTTCGGCGTTTTTTCCGTCGCGGCTATCGAGTTTTCAGCTGGTTCCCCGCCTGCTACCTGCTTCCTGGAGGCTTTCTTTTCCTGTTCTCGTTTCTTTTTCCTCGTTTCCCGCGTTTCGATTTGAATCTCGTCGCTTAACACGATGCGAATATGACTCGTGCGCTTTAAAATGCGGCTGCCACTGCCGCGCGCACGCGCCATCATCCGCTTGAACGTCGGGCCTTCACCGACAATCGCCTCCTTCACGACCAATCCATCCGGTTTCAGGTTGGCGTTGTTCTCTGCATTGGCGATTGCGCTCTTGAGCGTCTTGTTGATCAGAAATGCCGCTTTTTTCGGCGTGAACGCGAGCAGATCGAGTGCGGCCGAAACCGGCAGACCCTGGATCTCACGCGTGACTTCACGCACCTTGAAGGGCGAAATCCGCGCATACTTATATATCGATCTTACTTCCATCGCTTCGTTTTCGTTACAAAGTTACAAGGGTTACATCGTTACAAAAGTGATCCCCTTTACCATTGTAACCTTGTAACTCTTGTAACCTTTCATTTCAAACTTACATTGGGTTGCGCATCCACTTGGAGACGGTCCCCTACTCTTATTTTTTCCTTCTCCGAATCCATTTCTTGAATCACGGCGCCACAAATTTTCTGCCGCACATCAACCACTCGCAGTGTCGCGATCTTGCGGTCATCGCGCAGCACGCGCATCGGCATCCCGATTTTCACACCCTGTTTTTCGCCGAGGTTGCCGACCACGAACGACCACTCGTCCTTCATGCTGATGACGCTCCCATCCATCAAGCTCGGCTCCGGTAACTCCGGCGGGCCGGTGGACCTTGTGACGAGGTTGTTTGTGCTGCGCAATTGCGTTTCAACGTCCATCCGCGCCTGCGCATCGCCACTCTGCGACGTTTTCAGGTAACGCAACATCGCCTCGTTCAGTCGCAGCATCTGATCGCGATACTCGTCGCGTTCCCTCTGCGCGAGTTGAAGATCGCTCACCGCCGCCAGCAAACGCTGTTCCAGCTTCGCGCGATCCTTGTTTGCTGAAGCCAGGCCGAGCGCCTCCATTCGCAATTCCAAATCGGAATACTTGCGGCGAAACAATTCCGCCGCCGCATTGGATTCCGCCAGACTGCTCGTCAACGCCCTGAGCGATTCCTGCTCAATCGACAATTGCCTTCGCAGCTCCTGGCTTTGCGCCAGCAACGTTTCAGCCGTCACTGCGTGCTCCGCATTTTCAATTTTGGATTCTGACAAAGAACTATTCCCCTCTGCCGCCAGCCTTCCGACGGGCAACAGACCCACAAACATGATCATCGATCCACGACTCATTGCCCATTTGGGCAATCGAAAATCGAAAATCGAAAATCGAAAATTCACATTACTTGGTCACCTTCGCCGTGTGTGACCCATGTCTCTTAAACACGCGGGTCGCTGAAAATTCACCGAGCTTATGACCGACCATGTTCTCGGTGATGAAAACAGAGATAAAAATCTTTCCGTTGTGCACCAAAAACGTGTGGCCGACAAAATCCGGCGTCACTAACGAACGCCGCGACCACGTTTTGATCGGTTTCTTTGCGCCCGCACTATTCATTTTGTCGATCTTCTCCAGAAGATGCGACTCGACGAAGGGTCCTTTCTTCAATGATCTAGCCATAATAATCAAGTAATTTATGAAAAGTGAATAGCGAGAAGTAACCATACTGTTTCTCACCTCTCACTAATCACGTCTTCACGCCTTCTTCTTCGACCTTCTCCTTTCCAAAATAAAACGATCGCTCGGCTTGTGTTTGCTACGGGTTTTAAATCCTTTGGCCAGTTGTCCCCATGGACTGACGGGATGATGCCGGCCTCCGCCGCCTTTCGATTTTCCCTGACCGCCTCCCATCGGATGGTCGATCGGGTTCATCGCCATGCCACGCACATGCGGACGACGCCCCTGCCAACGAGTCCGCCCTGCTTTACCACTCGATACATTCATGTGATCGACATTTCCCACCTGGCCGATCGTGGCGAAGCAGTTCTTGTGAATGCGACGGATTTCTCCAGAGGGCATCTTCACAAGCGCGTAATCTCCTTCGAGGTTATTTAGCGTTGCCTGCTGCCCGGCGCTGCGCGCAACCTTGCCGCCGCGGCCCGGACTCAATTCAATATTGTGAATATTCGTGCCGAGCGGAATCGCGTGGAGCGGCAGCGCATTTCCCAGATCGGGCGCGACATCATCCCCGGCGGCGACGGTCAATCCAACTCGAAGTCCATTCGGCGAGAGAATATAACTCAGCTCGCCATCCGCATATTTAATGAGAGCAATCCGCGCGGAACGATTTGGATCATATTCGATCCCTATCACCTCCGCGACAATCAACGAGGCTCTTAGCCGGCCGCCACTTCGTGATTTCATCGAAGCCCGGCAATGACTTGAAGCGCAGCGTCGGTGTAAGCGGGCGATAATCTTTCAGCGCCATAATTTTTCTCTCATCATACCAGGTCGATTTTTTCTCCTTCTGCGAGCGTCACGATAGCTTTCTTCCAGTGCGGGCGTCGTCCCAACGGGCCGCGCACGCGTTTCTCTTTGCCGGCGTAATTACAGGTGTTCACATCGAGCACTTTTTTTTGGAACAGCCGTTCAATCGCATTCTTAATTTGAATTTTATTGGCGCGCGGACTCACGCGGAAGACATATTTGTTCTGCTTTTCGCTCATCAACGTTGACTTTTCAGTCAACGAGGCAGTTTGAATAATGTCGTGCGGCTCGTGCATTTTATGGCGCCGAAGTCCCGCGACTGCGAGACGAAGGCGGGTTGGTCCGTTCCGCAAGGCGTTCGAGAGCCTTGTGTGTGACAAGAATTTTCTCAAACGACAGCAATTGCTCTGTGTTTACATCGGCAGCGGTCGCGAGCCGCACCGGTTTGACGTTGCGCGCTGATTTGAACGTTGTTGGATCGAACGCATCCGAAATGAGCAAAACTTTCCGCGCATCCGTCTGCTTTTTCAGCAACGCCAGGAACGACTTCGTTTTCAGTTCCGGAACAACGAATTTATCGATTGTCAAAACATCCCCGGCGTTGATCCGCTCGCTCAGCGCTTTTTGAAAAGCGAGACGTCGCACGGATTTTGAGATCTTTTTGGAATAATCACGCGGCTTTGGTCCGAAAACGACGCCACCACCACGCCAAATCGGTGATGATTTGTAGCCAGCCCGGGCGCGGCCGGTTCCCTTTTGCCGCCAGGGTTTTGCGCCGGATAGATTCACTTCGGCTTTCGTCTTGCTGTTGGCCGATCCGGAACGGCGCGCCGCGCGCATGGCCACGACGGTCTCATGGACGGCCTGCGTACCGCGTCCATTTTCGATCAACTTGATCTTCGCTTCCCTGGCACCTGCTTTGGTTAAAACTTTTGCGCTCATTTTGCCCCTTTCTCTGATGAGGACGTCGCAGCTACCCTGGCGGCGGCGCCCTCGCCGCTGGTCTTCTTCAAGGCCGGACGAATGACAACAAAACTACCGTTTGCGCCGGGCACTGCGCCGCTAATCAGAATTACTTTTTCAGTCTCGCGCACCTGCATGACCTGAAGATTCTGCACGGTCACGCGCTCATCCCCGAGATGACCCGGCATCCCCATGTTCTTCCAAATGCGTCCCGGCGTAGATCGATTGCCTACTGCACCACTGCGCCGATGAGTTTTCGAACCATGCGACGCGCCTTGTCCGTGGAAGTTGTGTTTCTTCATCACACCTTGAAACCCTTTGCCTTTCGATCGGCCAATCACATCGACATAGTCGCCTGCCTGAAATTGCGTGACACTCAAATTGATCTCGCTTTCGGGAAGATCGCTGGTCAGGCGAAACTCGCGCACAAATTTTTGCGGCTCGACGCCGGCCTTCTTGAATTCGCCAAGCAATGGTTTGGTGACGCGCGATTCCTTCTGCGCACCGAACCCTGCCTGCACCGCCGAATAGCCCTCGTTTTTTTCGGTCAAGCGACGCAGTAAAACGTTATCGCCCGCCGCGATCACGGTCACGGGACACATTCGACCCTTGGCGTCGTAAACGCTGGTCATACCGATTTTTTGTCCAAGAAGCCCGATGCTCATGATCGTGGGTTTGCAAATCTTTCAGAAGTGCCTCCGCTTAAATCTTAATCGTAATATCGACGCCCGCAGGCAAATTAAGTTTTTTAAGTTCATCCACTGTTTTCGCAGTCGGCTCGATGATGTCGAGCAACCGCTTGTGGGTGCGAATTTCAAATTGCTCCATCGATTTCTTGTCAACATGCGGCGAGCGATTCACCGTGAATTTCTCGATCAACGTTGGCAGCGGAATCGGCCCGGCCACTCGTGCGCCGGTGCGCTTAGCGGTCTCGACAATATCGACCGCGGATTGATCGAGCATGCGATGGTCGAACGCTTTCAAGCGAATCCGAATGCGCTGCCCATTGCTCATTTAGCCTCCTTCTGGTCGAGAATCGCTGGGACCAGGTTCGGCGGGACTGGTTGGAAATGCGATGGCTCCATCGAATAACTCGAGCGGCCTTTCGAAAGCGAACGAATGGCGGTCGCGTACCCGAACAGCTCGGCAAGCGGAACCTCCGCGTGAATGATCGCCAGGTTACCTCGGGTCTCAATGCTGTTGATGCTGCCCCGTCGCCGGCTCAGATCGCCACAAATGTCGCCCTGAAATTCGTCCGGCGTGATGTTTTCGACTTTCATGATCGGCTCCAGCAAAATTGGCTTGCCCTGCCTGAAGCCATCCTTCATGGCAAAGATCGCCGCCATTTTGAACGCCAGCTCGTTGGAATCGACTTCGTGGAAACTTCCGTAAACGATATCTACCTCAACATCGACGACGGGATAACCGCCGAGGACGCCGTTGAGCACCGCCTCTTGGATGCCCTTTTTGACCGCCGGAATGTATTCGCGCGGAATAACGCCGCCGACGATTTTGTTTTCAACGACGAGGCCTTCGCTGCGATCGGCGGGCCGCATGTCAACTTCGACGTGTCCATACTGACCACGGCCGCCTGATTGCTTTATCAACTTGCCGACGCCGTGGGCGTTGGTGGTGATCGTTTCGCGGTATGCGATCTGGGGCTTGCCCGCGTTTGCGTCCACTTTGAATTCGCGGAACATGCGGTCGCGGATGATTTCCAGGTGCAGCTCGCCCATCCCGGCGATGATTGTCTGGCCGGTGTCTTCATGCGTGTAAACGCGGAAGGTCGGATCTTCTTCAGCGAGTCGCTGCAACGCGGTCGCCATTTTCTCCTGATCCAATTTCGTCTTTGGCTCAATCGCCATTGAAATGACGGGATCGGGAAAAGACGGCGGTTCGAGAAGGATCGGATGGTCCTCGTCGCACAACGTGTCGCCCGTGGTGATGTTCTTAATTCCAACGATGGCCGCGATATCACCTGAGTAACAGGTTTCGATGTCTTCGCGCTTGTCCGCTTGAATTTGAATCAAACGCGAAATGCGTTCGCGTTTGTTCGTACGCGGATTGTAAACCGTGTCGCCTTTGCTGAGCGTGCCGGAATAAACGCGGAAGAAAACAAGCTTGCCGACAAACGGATCGCTCCACAATTTGAATGCGAGAGAACAGAACGGCGCGTTATCGTCGGTCGGCGCCTCCATCGGCTCGTGCGTATCGGGCTCCATGCCTTTGGCCGGCGGAATATCGAGCGGGCTCGGCAGATAATCGACTACGGCATCGACCAGGTACTGCACGCCTTTATTCTTGAGTGCTGAGCCGGCAACGACCGGCACAAACTTGTTGGCGATGGTTTGGCGCCGAATTCCCGCTTTCAGCAGTTCGGGCGTGACCGGCTTTTCCTCGAGGACAGTCTCTGCAACTTCGTCGTCGAGATTTGAAATTTGTTCGACCAGATCGTTGTACGTCTTGTCCACAAGATCGACATACTCCTTGGGGACATCCGTCAATTCATACGTCGATCCAAGCTGATCGCTGTCCGAATAAATGACCGTCTTCCTATTAATGACGTCGATCTGGCCTTTGAACTGATCTTCTTTGCCGAGCGGGAGCAAAACCGGCCAGGCGTTCGCGCCGAGTTTTTGGCGCATGCTATCGATCGACATCTTAAAGTCAGCACCGACGCGGTCCATTTTGTTGATGAACGCGATGCACGGAACATTATATTTCATAGCCTGCCGCCAAACCGTTTCCGATTGCGGCTGCACGCCAGCCACAGCGTCGAAGACTGCTATCGCGCCATCAAGAACACGCAACGACCGCTCCACTTCCGCCGTGAAATCGACGTGACCCGGCGTATCAATGATATTGATGCGCTGCTTGATGCCCTCGAAAATTTTGTAAACACCGGGCTCCTGACGCTGCGTCCACGCGCAGGTCGTCGCCGCCGATGTAATGGTGATGCCGCGCTCGCGCTCCTGTTCCATCCAGTCCGTCACGGTCGTGCCTTCGTGCACTTCGCCGATCTTGTGGATCATGCCGGTGTAAAACAGAACGCGTTCTGTCAGCGTCGTCTTGCCGGCGTCGATGTGCGCGGCGATCCCAATGTTCCGCGTCCGCTCTAGCGGGAACTTGCGGTCGGGCGAGTTCGGGTTTTTCGCGGGGGCCTTTTTCTGTTCCATTGTCGCCGTCGCCATAATTGTTACCAGCGGAAATGCGCAAACGCGCGGTTCGCTTGCGCCATTTTGTGTGTGTCTTCGCGTTTCTTGATCGCATTGCCCTGACCAGCGGCCGCATCCTTGATTTCCTGAGCAAGCGCGTCGGCCATTCGCAATCCTTTACGATTGTCCGCGTACTGAACGATCCAGCGAGTCGCGAGCGAAATTTGGCGCGCAGGCGTCACTTCCATGGGCACTTGATAAGTCGCGCCACCGACGCGACGCGATTTTACTTCCAGCCGCGGACGAACATTCTCGACCGCCTTGTTTACAACTTCCAGCGGATCGACCGAATCAGAACCTTCGCGCGATTTGTCGATCGCCGTGTACACGATCCGTTCCGCGAGCGATTTCTTGCCGCGCTTCATAACGGTCGTAATGAGGCGCTCCACCGCCGCACTCCCGTAGCGGGAATCGACGCGCTCCTCTTTTTTGTAAACTCTCCTCCGTCGCGACATTGCTGATCTTTCTATCCAAAATTATTTCTTTTCGGCCGCAGCTTCCTTCCCTGCGCCCCCTCGGCCGCCGCCACCTTTCGGTCGTTTCGCTCCATATTTGGAGCGGCTGCGTCGACGTCCATCCACGCCAAGACTGTCGAGCGTACCACGCACAATGTGGTAGCGCACGCCGGGCAGATCCTTCACGCGCCCTCCGCGTACCAGCACGATGGAGTGCTCCTGCAAGTTGTGTCCCTCGCCTGGAATGTAGGCAATCACTTCTTGGCCATTCGTCAACCGCACTTTTGCCACTTTGCGCAAGGCAGAATTCGGCTTCTTCGGCGTGCGCGTCATCACCTGCACGCACACACCGCGCCGCTGCGGACAATCGGTCAGGGCCGGTGACTTCGATTTCACCGAGACCTTCCGGCGTCCTTTTCGAATCAATTGATTAATCGTTGGCATTTTCTAAAAACAAAGTGCCGCCGAACACCTCGTGGTCAGGGCGACAAAAAACCCGCTCAGGCCGCGTAACAAATTCCTCACGCGCCCTGATGCGGTGAGCGGCGAATATAGAGGGAAAATCGTCAGCCGCAACGAATTTTTTGCGCGCCCATTTTCTGGGTTGCGTGGCACACTCATTGCCTTGAGCGATGAACTAAAGCAACCGGAGATTTTTCTCAAAGAGCCTCACGACGGGCGTGCGGAGATGCTGTAGCCACAGCTGTGGCGGAAGCTGACAACTTCACGATTACTCCCAATCTTTTTTTACCAAGGAAGCTGTCAGCCTCCCCTACAGTTGCTACAGTTGGTGCGTGCTTGAGCTTCTCGGGCAAGATGGACAATCGCGCGCGCGCCGTGGCCGGTTGACGACGTCGCATGGAGCGATCGATACGCCTGCGTTCATGCCGGTGGGAACGCAAGGCAGCGTGAAAGCGGTCAGTCCGCGCGAGCTGCTCGAACTCAATGCGCAGATCATCCTCGGAAATACCTACCATCTATTCGTTAGGCCGGGTCTCGAGGTGATCCGGCACTTCGGCGGGCTGCACAAATTCATGAATTGGGACGGACCGATCCTGACGGATAGCGGCGGTTACCAGATTTTTTCGCTGGCGAAACTGCGCAAGATCACGGAAGAAGGCGTGCATTTTCAAAATCACGTGGATGGAAGGCCAGCATTTATCACTCCCGAGATTGCGATGGAAATTCAGAAGACGCTTGGCAGCGATATCGCAATGGTGCTCGACGAGTGTGCGCCGTATCCCTGTGAATACGATTACGCGGCGCGCAGCGCGGAGATGACAACGCGGTGGGCGAAGAGATGTAACGAGTGGAAAAAAGGAAACGCTGAACGCCCAACGCTGAACGCTCAATCTCGAACTGGAAGAGCTGTAGAGACAGGTGTGTCGCCTGCAAATCCGAAGAACGCAGTCGACACGGCTCCCACCACAGCAAGCCAGCTCCTTTTCGGCATCGTTCAGGGCGCCGCATTTGATGATCTGCGCCAGCAAAGCGCGCAGGCGATTGTCGAGCTGGATTTTGATGGCTATGCCATTGGTGGGGTCAGCGTGGGCGAGCCGGAAGAGGAAATGATGCGCGCCGTGGAAGCGAGCGAACCGTTTTTGCCGAGGGAGAAACCACGTTACGCGATGGGACTCGGTACCCCGCCGCAGTTACTGGAAATGATTGCGCGCGGAATGGACATGTTCGATTGCGCGTTGCCAACTCGCCTGGCACGCAACGGAACGGCGTTCACTGCGACAGGCACCCTCAATTTAAAGAACGCAGAGTTCGCGCTGGACAAGAGTCCGATCGAAGAAAGTTGCACTTGTCCCGCGTGTGGGGAATTCACGCGGGGTTACATCCGTCATTTAATCAAGGCTGAAGAGATTCTCGGACTTCGCCTGATTACGCTGCACAATCTGCATTTCTATCTCGACTTGATGCGGCATGCCCGGGAGCAGATCGAGAACCAGAAGTTCGATGAGTTTCGAAAAAGTTTTGTTTCGAAATACAAAACGCGAGACGTCGATCTCGAGATTAAACAGAAAGAGATTTCTCATCTCATTCGACCCGTTCGGCCCGTTCGGCTCCGCTCAGGGCAAGACTTTCGCTCAGGGCGGGATGTTCGCTCGAAATGACAGGAATTCAGTGGGAATGACAAAGAAGAATTGCAGCGGAGGCGTTCGCGCTTAAGGTGCGCTCTCCAATTCTTAATATGCTCCACACGTTCCTGGCACAAAGCGCCACTCCTGCAAGCAGTCCGGTCAGCGGCATCGGCTTCTTTGTGCCGTTCATTTTCATTTTCGTCATCATGTATTTCGTGATGATCCGGCCACAGAAAAAGCGACAGGAACAACAACAGAAATTGATCGCGAGTGTAAAGACTGGGGACCGCGTAGTGACGAACGCCGGCATTCACGGCCTTATCTCCAACGTGAAGGAGACCACCGTGATCGTAAAAGTAGCCGATAACGTGAAGATCGAGATGGAGAAATCGGCCATCGCAAATGTGCTCAAAGAAAGTTGATAGTTGATAGACGGTGAAATTGTTGAAGCGTTATCTTGAAGCGATGATCAGATCGAAGATCGAAGATCGAAAATCAAAAATCCGATGACCCCCGCGCTTACATTTTTCGTCGGGCTTGTCATGCTCGTTCTTTTCGGGTGGTACTTCGCCACCGATCAAGGGCTGCGGAAACGCCTGCTCGCAGCCACACTGATGCTACTTCTCGTCACATTCAGCATCATCACGATCTGGCCGCCACAGAAAAAGATCGCGCTCGGCCTCGATATTCAGGGCGGCACGTCCTTCCTCATTCGCTTGAAAGGGGATAAAGACGTGACCAAAGGCATGCTCGATCAGGCTGTCGAAGTCATTCGCAAACGGGTCGATTATTTTGGCGCAAGCGAACCGATTATCAGTCCGGTTGGAAATGATCGCATTCTTGTCCAAATCCCGGGACTCGATACCGCAAAAATTCAAGAGGCGCGCGATCAACTCTCACGCGTGGCCAAACTGGAATTTCGCCTGGTTTATCCGGACAACGGTCAACGCTTAAAAGCGATCGACGAAGGAAAAGACGTGATTCCGCCCGATTATCGCATCGAAACCTACAAACTGCGCAAAGAGGGAAATGAGCCGGCGAGAAATGAGCGTCTGCTGGTGAAAAAGAAAGCAGACCTCGGCGGCGATCACGTAACGCAAGCTGCCCCCAGATATGGCAACGAAGGGTGGGAAGTGCAGTTGAAATTTGACGGTGAAGGCACCAAGAAATTCGGCCAAATCACTGAAGCCAACGTGAATCACCGATTTGCAATTGTGCTGGACGGAGTGATTCAGTCAGCGCCTGTTATCAAGACAGCCATTTACGGTGGCGATGCGGTGATCAGCGGCGGGGGCATGGGCGAGGAGGAAGCGCGTGGGCTGGCGAGCGTGCTGGAGAACCCGTTACAGACGCCGGTGAGCATCGAAGAAGAGCGCAGCGTTTCGCCTACGCTTGGGATGGATTCAATCCGGTCGAGCATTCTTGCCGGTCTGCTGGGGCTAGCCATCACTCTCGTCTGCGTCGCGGTTTATTACAAAATTCCCGGGCTCGTCGCGAATCTCGCGCTCATCATCAACCTCATCCTGTTGATCGGAGCACTCACCATGTTCCGATTCGTCCTCACGCTGCCTGGGATCGCCGGCATTATTTTGACGATTGGCCTCTCCGTGGACGCGAACGTGCTCATTTACGAGCGATTGCGCGAAGAAATGGCTCTGGGCAAATCGCTCAAGGTCGCGGTTAAAGCAGCTTACGAGAAAGCTTTTAGCTCCATCTTCGACGCCAACGTGACGACGCTGATCACGGCGGCGATTCTTTTTTGGCAGGCAAGCGGCCCCGTGAAAGGTTTCGCTATCTCGCTTACGCTTGGCATCTTGGCCTCGTTGTTCACGGCCCTCATCGTTGGCCGGAATTTCCTCGGTTGGTTCGTCGATACCGAGCGAGTGAAGCGCATCTCGATGTTGCATTTGATTTCGTCGAAGCACATCGATTTCCTCGGTAAAGGTTTTCTTGCCTGCATGTGTTCGCTCGCGCTGCTCCTGGCCGGCGCGACCGCCTTTTACATTCGGGGCGAGAGAAATTTCGGTGTCGACTTCCGCGGCGGCGATCTGATAACGATGAGTGCGCCGAACAAGATCGACGTCGGACAAGTCCGTGACGCACTGAAGCCGATTGGCTTCGCCGACGCATCGATTCAGGAGTCGGCGCAGGGCGGTAAAAGTTACATCACCATACGCACGCCGCTGAACACAAGTGACAAGGCGGAAAAACAGATCATGCAGGCGATGCCGAATGTTGGTTTTAAAGTGGAAGGCTCAGAGCGGGTGGGCGCGCTTGTGGGTGGTGAGCTAGCGAAGAACTCGCTAATAGCGCTCGGTCTCGGCATCCTGGGAATTTTAATCTTCGTAACTTTTCGCTTTGAGCTTTCCTTTGCGGTGGGGGCGATTGTCGCACTCCTGCACGATGTCCTCATGACCGTCGGTATGTTCGCGCTGCTGGGCCGAGAGCTCACTCTCACCATGGTCGGCGCCGTCCTGACGATTGCCGGCTACTCGATTAACGACACAATTGTCGTCTACGACCGAATCCGGGAAGGCCTGGCCAGCGGACGCCGTGGTTCGATCGAGCAAATCATGAACGAAAGTATTAACCAGACGCTCAGTCGCACGATTCTTACCAGTACGGTGACCCTGATCCCGATTCTTTGCCTGTTTCTCTTCGGCGGCCCAGTGCTGCGCGACTTTTCCCTTGCCATTATTATCGGCGTGGTTGTCGGGACTTATTCCTCGATCTTTATCGCTTCGCCTATTGTGCTGTGGTGGACCCGCGCGCGAGGACGCAGCACCGTTTCGCTCCGTCGGGAGGTGACCGAAAAAGCGACCACGGCAGCAAATCCTCTTGCCCAGCGGTAGGCAGGGAACGCTGAGCCGTCCTTCCTGGGCGGTTTTCCGGAGAAAGTTGACGAGGCGGCTTCGCCCGAGTAGGCTCGGCCCGGTCAAGAGAGCCAATTTCTAAAACTGAGGACAGGAGTGATTATTGATGCCAGAAGTGATCGTTCGTAAAGGTGAACCCGTCGATCGCGCATTGAAGCGGCTTAAAAACAAGCTCGACGCTGAGGGCATTCTCGAGGAGGTCCGCCGTTTGCGCGCCTTCGAGACGCCTTCGCAAAAGCACCGTCGCAAGGCCAAAGCCAATGCTAAACGCGTCCGCACGAAGTTCCGCTTCAATGCGTAAGAGACGCCATAAAAGAGTTACAACGTTACAAAGCTAAAACGTTAACCTGCGAAGCATTACTCGTTGTAACGATTTAGCTGTCCTCGGCATTCTTCCCGGCAAAAAAATTCCGGATTGCCTCTACCAAACCGTCGATGTCGTGCCGGCGCGCTTCAATGGCGATCTTCAAGCCGTGATCGCGCGCAGTTTTTGACGTGATCGGTCCGATGCTCGCGACTTGCATTCCTTTCGGCCACGGCAACCCAAGCGCGAGAAAATTTTCCACCGTCGAGGAACTGGTAAACGTAATCAGATCGGCCCCTCCCTTCGCCAGTTGCCGGCGTGCACCGGTGGTATCGCGCGTTTCCGACACCGTCCGGTAAGCGAGCGCTTCGTCAACAATCGCGCCGGATACTGAGAGTTCTTTGGGAAGCACATCCCGCGCTTTTTCTGCGCGCACCACGAGAATCCGCAAATTTTCGATGCCACCCCGTTTCCGAAACTCTTTCACTATAGCTTCCGCCACGAATTCCTCCGGCTGAAGATCGATATGCAAATGAAATTCTTTCACCCGCTGCGCTGTTGCCGGGCCAATGGCTGCGATCCGTGCGCCGCCAATTTCGCGAGTATCGTTGTAGAGCTTGAAGAAAATCTCGAAGAACGCTTCCACACCATTCGCACTCGTGAAAACAATCCAATCGTAAACGTGCGCGTCTTGCACTAGCTCGGCGAATTCGCGCAGATCGGTTGGAGGTTCGATCCGGATTGTCGGCAGTTCGACCACTTGGGCGCCGAGCACGCGTAGCTTCTTGCTTAACGCGCTCGCCTGTTTTCGCGTTCGAGTAACTACAATTCGCTTTCCGGAGAGCGGTCGGTTTTCGTACCAGTTCAGGCTTTCACGTAAAGCCACAACTTCCCCGAAGACCGCCACTGCCGGCGCTTCAAAGCCGCTGGCAATAGCTCGCTCGGCAATATCCTGAAGAGTTCCGGTGAGTGTTTCCTGCCGTCCGGTTGTCGCCCAGCGAACGAGCGCCACCGGCAAATCCTCGCGCACCCCTTGCTTAAGCATTTCGCGCGTAATCGCTCCCAAGCGTTCTACGCCCATCAGCATCACCTGGGTACCGCCAAGCTTTGACAGCGCAGCGTAGTCAATCGCGCTTTCTGGTTTGGCTGGATCTTCATGTCCCGTAAAAAATGTGACATGCGAATTTTCGGCGCGATGCGTCACGGGAATTCCCGCGTAGGCTGGGCCGGCAATAGCCGAGGTGATTCCCGGCACGACTTCAAATTCAATTCCCCCATCAACGATTGCCTTTGCTTCTTCCGCGCCTCGACCAAACACAAATGGGTCTCCGCCCTTTAACCGGACGACATCCTTTCCTGCGCGCGCTTTTTCAATCAGAAGCGCGTTAATTTCATGCTGACTTAGTGAAGGCTCGCCTGGTTCTTTCCCTGCATAAATAATTTCCGCGTCATCGCGCGCCCAACCGAGCATCTCCGGATTTGCCAGATGATCGTAAACGATCGCATCTGCATTCTCGATGCACTCCTTTGCACGCAGCGTAACCAAACCAAGATCGCCTGGCCCCGCACCAACGAGATAAACCTTACCTTTCCGTTTCGGTTTCGTGCTCATGCTCGTAATCGTGATCGTGATCGTGATCGATTCTCACACCGCGTTGATCTGCCTCAACAATTGTGCAGCGAGACTCTCGCCATCGGGGCGCTCGCCTTCCACTTTGCCCTCACGCGGGGCCACCACGCCTTGATCGAAAACTTGTGCACGCAATTTCATCCTGCCGTTGTCGATCTTCGCCAAGACGCCCACCGGCGAATTGCAATCACCGTGCAACAAACGCAAAAATTCTCGCTCCGCCCGCAAACAAAGCAACGTCTCGCGATCGTTCACTGAATCGACGATCGCTTTTGCGCTTTCGTCGCCAACACGAATTTGCAAAGCAATGATCCCCTGCCCGCCCGCGGACAAGAATAGTTCGCTCGGAAGGACCTCAAGAAAGAATTGCGAGTCTTCAAAGTTGATTTCGTTCCGGGCTGGCGACAGGCCGAGCCGATCGAGCCCTGCACGCGCAAGCACAATCGCATCCCAATCGTTCGCCGAGAGCTTGCGCAACCGCGTCGGGACGTTGCCGCGAAGATCGACAATCTTGAGATCCGCACGTTTCCAAAGCAACTGGTGTTGCCTTCGTACACTGCCGGTAGCGACAGTCGCGCCATCCGGAAGGCCAGCCAAACCGCCCGAATGTTTTGACACCAGCACGTCATCGGTGGCTGCACGCGGAAGGATCGCCGCGATTTCTGCGCCTGGGTTCGTTTCGCTCGGCAAATCCTTCGCACTATGCACCGCAACATCGACATCTCCGGCGAGAAGCGCTCGCTCGATTTCCGCCGTGAACAATCCTTTCCGTCCCGCACGAAGATCGACAACTTTCATCTTGTCGCCTTTCGTCGCGATAATTTTTGTCTCGATCGTCAGTTTAGGTCGCGTCGTTTGAATTGCTTCCTCAACCAAACGGGCTTGGGCGCGCGCAAGCTCGCTGCCGCGCGTGCCGAGGACGATTTTCTGATTCATAGCTTCTGTAGGGGAAGCTGACCGGCTCCCCTGCAATTCTACAATTCCGACGTGCGCAGCGAACTATCAGCGACCGAAGGACGTTCGGCTGTTCGCGAGACCGGATTCAATCCACGCGAAATCGAAGTGACGAAGTCCGCGACATGCTCGGCAATGATCGCTTCCGCTGCGGCGATTTGCTGCCGGCGCAGCGCAAGCGATTGTTCTGCGACCGATTGCAAAGAGTCGATGTCGTAAAGATAAACGCCGTCCATCTCATTTACATTCGGATCGACATCGCGCGGAACGGCGATGTCGATGATGAAAAGCGGACGATCGATACGATCGCACAACATCGGCGCCAGATTCGCCGGGGTTAGCAACGGCGCTTCGGAAGATGTGGACGTAATCAAGATATCGATCTCGCGACATTCCTCCCGCCAATCATCAAATGGAACGGCCTGACCGCTGACGAGACGTGCCAGTTCCCCGGCACGATCACTGGAGCGATTGCTCACCCGAAGATCGCTCACGCCGCGTGAGACGAGCGCCCGCGCCGTGCGCTCGCTCGTTTCACCCGCCCCCAATACTAGAACTCTACATTTGCTGAGTTGACCGAAAATTCTTTGCGCAAGATCGACCGCAACCGACCCAACTGACACGGGGCCTCGCGTGATCTCAGTGTGCGTGCGCACTTGCTTCGCGACACGAAAGGCGCGTTGAAACAAGCGGTGGAGGCAGGGCCCGGCTGCGCCGGAAGCGCGCGCCGATTCATATGCCTTCTTGGCCTGGCCGAGAATTTCAGTCTCGCCTACCACCATCGAATCGAGTCCCGAAGCGACTCGAAAAAGGTGCTGCACGCACTTTTCGCCTTCGTAGCGATAGAACGCAGGTGCATACTGGTGGGCGTCCTTCTCGATCTCTCGCGCCAGGCAGCGCGCGATCTCATCGGTTGATACCCATTTCTCCGATGCGCCGTAGACTTCCACGCGATTGCAGGTCGTGAGCACCAATGCCTCTGCGCACCCTGCTCTGCGCAGGATGCAATCACTCTCGGCGTGGCCGGCGAAGCTCTCGCGTGTCTCCACGTTGGCGGTGTGATGGCTCAATCCGACACAGAAAAGATTCATGGCAGCGGCTGTGCTTGCGCGGTGAAGGTGATACCCCAAAGAAGTGTGAGCGCTGCGCTGAATCCGATGATGCATAACGCTGCCACGTGTTTCGGCGCAAGCCGGCGAAAATGCCGGCCTTGCAAAATTGCGCCGTAAAGCAAAGCCCCACCAGAGAAGTCGCGTGATTGCTGCGAAAAGATCGGTCAGCGGCGGGAGATGATAAAAAATCGAATGCAATTGATGCGTCTTGAGCTGGCGCTCTTGCACGAGATACATCATCGCTGCGATGCAGGCGAGCGCGAATGCTCCGTAGGACACGAGCGAAATCGAGGCGTGAAATTCCAGCCACGGATTGGCCGGCAATTTCACCGGATGCCTGACGTCGATTCGCGCAATCAAAGCAAGTCCTTGCAACAAAACCACCAGCGGCGCCGTGAACGCGCCCATGAGCGAGAGGCGATAGGCCGGGCCGACCAACATGTAAATCAGCGCCACCGACCACGCGAGAAAGATGAAAACCTCAAACAAATTCGTTAGCGGACAGCGTCCCAGCGCATGGCCGCGAATCGACAAAAATGCCGTCTGAAAAATAAATCCGAGGCCGATGGCCAGAAAATTAAATTGTCCCGGTCGAAAAATGCCCGCCCGTAAGGCCACAATCGTCCGCACGACTGCCGCGAGAAAACAAAGCGTTGAAACGATGAGAAGTAGTCGATCCACCGAGAGTAATCATTCTAAGGTGACGCATCGGGCTTGGCAATGCCGCGGGCGCCCTTAGAGACAGTTGAATCCGTAGCAACGGCCAGAGACCGCCGGTCGGACGTGAACCAGGGTTGACGTTTTCCGGGCCCTCACTAGCATCGCGCGGTGATGACCGATATGCTCGAAAAATTGCGCACGGGAGTCCGCGACGTTCCCGATTTTCCAAAAAAGGGAATCGTTTTCAAAGACATCACACCGCTCTTGGGCGATCCCGTTTTGTTTCGCGCGTCGATCGATCTGTTCCTGGAGCGCTGCCGCGGCAAAGAGATCGACAAAATCGTCGGAATCGACGCGCGTGGATTCCTCTTTGGATCAGCCGTTGCTTACGAACTTGGCGTCGGTTTTGTTCCAATTCGCAAGCGTGGAAAATTGCCTTACAAGGCCGAGATCGCGAAGTACTCGCTCGAATACGGAGAGGCCGAAATGGAGATGCATATCGACGCTATCATAGCGGGCGAGCAAGTTGTGTTGGTGGACGATTTGTTGGCAACCGGCGGAACTTCTGCCGCAGCGGCCGCGCTCATCCGTAAAGTCGGCGGGCAACTTCTCGAAGCACAGTTCTTAATTGAACTGGAGTTCCTTAATGGCCGCAAACAACTCGAGCCGACGCCGGTAATTTCGTTTCTGAAATATTGATTTGATTGTAGGGGCGCTCTGTGAGCGTCGCATTATCTGTTCAAAATCGAGCCACGATCATGGGCCGCCGCTACAGTTTGCTTCAGGCACCACAACTTCCATTTTTATTTCCTGGAACGCGAGCTGATCGTGAATCATGCCGAGCAACTCGAGTGCACGCGAATCTGGCATGTGAGCGCAGCGCACCTCAATGCGGGCCGGTTTGCCGGCGAGGTCCGGATGCTCGCTCGCCATTTCGCCGTCGAGCAAAAATGAAACATAAGCGTTGAAGCGCTCCTGTAATGCGAGCAATCGCGCATCCGAGCCGTCCCACTCATCAGGCACAACTTCGCCGGTTTTCGTATCGTGCGCGATCAAGTCAATCACGCCAATTCGATTTTTGATTTTGATGTTTGACATTTGATGCGCATCCACCCCGATCCGACGTTGGACGTTCGGAGTTTGGCGTTCGATGTTCAAGAGAAACAAATGACCGACGATCTAACAGCGGACGACATTCGGACGCTCCTGAAGCTCGAACCGCACGCCACGTGCGGTTTCGTGCGCGCCACCTTCATCAGTGAAAAACGGATCGCTCCGGGCGGGTTGCCCGCGCCGTTCGCCGACGGGCGGCCTGCTGGCTCTGCGCTTTATTTCATGGTGACGCCTGGCGCACCGGTCCGGCTGCATCGCATCCGTAACGACCAGCTATATCATTATTACCTCGGTGATCCGATCGAGGTGTTGATGCTATACATCGATGGCACGACCGAGCGCGCCGTGGTCGGGCCGGATCTACGCGGCGGGCAGCGCGTACAGCTTCTGATCCCCGGCAATACTTTCCACACTGCGCGTGTGATTAGGCAGCGGCACTGGTTTCTCGGCGCGAGCACCGAATGGCCAGGCGTAGAGCCCGCTGATGTCGAGATTGGCGATATCGACACGCTGGCGGCGAAATATCCGCAGGTGGCCGACGATCTGCGCACTTTTTCTGCGCCAGTCGAGGATTAGGAAAG
>WNGF01003659.1_pt1 | contig 21831 bp, 15 predicted proteins | sample 5400641 | NCBI WGS metagenome assembly WNGF01 (sample SAMN13153371, study PRJNA577476) | soil metagenome | isolation source: 80 cm soil or saprolite under grassland replicate 2 | place: USA:California | collected 2016-06-15 | reverse complement strand
GGCAGCATCGCGGCCACCTTGTCACCCGCCGCCCGGTCGACGGCGTAGTTGTCCTTGCCGCCCAGCCAGTAATTCCAGATCCGCGCCGAATGCGACACCGTCGTGTCCAGCTTAGGACCCGGCCCGACAGGAGCAGCCGCGTCGTCCGCCACCGACATTCGTCACGCGATCCGCCGAATCCCGTCCCGCGATGCATCAGATGCAACTCTGCCGGTTTGCGCTGTCATGTGGTCGGCTATCCGGCGTTCATGGAGCGGGATGCACCTGGTGGTGGCCGGTTCCGGGATACCGCGGATGCGTTCGGTCACCTCCCGGTGCTGTCAGGGCTGGCCGGGGGTTTGCTGTCGGTGCAGGTGAGCAGTGCTCCCCGCCCGCTGCCTCCTGAGCAGACCGCGTTGGGAGATTCGCAGTGGTCGGGGATGTCGGGTGGACCCGTGGTCGCCGACGGGCTGCTGCTGGGCGTCGTGACCGAGCACGCGCCACGCGAGGGCCCTTCGGCGATCACAGCAACTCCGCTGACCGCGCTGGAGGCCGACCCGGCGCATCCGGGGTGGGGGCCAGGTGTGGCGGATGGGGGTATTTGGTGGGCCCGGCTGGGAGTTCCCGGCGTGCATGCACTGCGGCGGCTGCCCGCCCCGCGGCGCCGGGCGGAGCCTGCGTACTGGGCAACGGTACGGGAGATCCACCAGCGCACCGCGACGCTGGTGGGCCGACAGAGGGAGCTGGCTGAGATCGCCTCGTTCGCTACCGGGGGCGGAGGGTTACCGGTGGCTGGCCGGGGGTGCGTGGGCGGGGAAGACGTCGCTACTGGCCGAGGCGGTGGTGGCACTACAGGGCAAGTGCGAGATTGCCTGCTATTTCCTGTCGCGGCGGGAGGCTGACGCGGACAGCTCGCGGTTTCTGGCTGCGGTGGTCCCGCAGCTGGCCTACCTGCTGGAGGAGGACCCTCCGGTCGCGGAGTTCCATCAGTTCCGGGCGCTGTGGCAGCGCGCCGCCCAGCGCGTCGACGCCGAAGACCGTCACCTGCTGCTGGTCGTGGACGGCCTGGATGAGGATCTGCACCCGCCGTGCGCCTGCCGCGGCGGCCACCGCGGCCCCGCCGGTCAGGCCGATCAGGACTCCGAGCGGAGCCGCATCCAGACCGCGCTCACACCGCCCCGCCTCCGATCGGCATATCGCAGCCTCATTGTCTCCGCACCGCCCCGCGACCGGGAAGCAAGTCAGCACCGCCATATCCGGTGGTGCTCACACCACCCCAAGCGCCCAGCCCCGGCGCGGCCGCTGCGAAGGGCCCGGCACTCGCGGGGCACCCCGGCCGCTGGGCCCAGGCTGCCGGCCCGCAAGCCCTGAAGCGACGACGGCCGCCTCTTCGCCACCGAACCCGGCTGCCGGGCGGCGCTGGCGGCCGGCAACGGCACGCCTCCGGCGGAACACGGCCGGGATGGCTCAGGTGCTCTGGACGCAAGCGCGAACGGCGAAAAGGCGTGCCGTCATCGCCCCCGCCCGCCCTCGCTGCCTCCGGCTCGATCTCAGCAGACCTGCCCGGCCCGGCAGCTCGCTCGTGACCGGACGTCGCCAAGTTCGCCGCAGGCATCGCGAGCGGCCCGGACCAGCCTTCCGCGATAGCTCATAATGACTTTGCACCGCTGCGGGGCGATCCCTGCTGGCAACGGCGAGCGCCCGGCCAGCCCTGGCTAGTGGCATGGTGGCCACACGTCGTAACCGGATACCAGCACCCTTGATGGCACCGGACGTCCCGCGCAACGCTGGTGTCTCCTAGGAAGGGAGACGCAATGCGCAAGATGCTTGCCGCGCTGATCGGCGCGGCCGCCACGGTCACGATGATCGCCGGAGCCGGGGTGGCTGCGGCCAGCCCCGCCCACCCGGGCAGCCCCGCCCATCCGGTCACCATCACCCACCCGGCCAGTGCCCAGCGTGCCGTTACCGGGATTGAGCATTTCCAGATCGTGTCCACCTCGCTGACATCCAACAGGAGCAAGGTGGTCGCCTACGGCGTGTTCAACGCCAGCGGCGTCGACATCGCCACCAGCAACACCAGGGACACCTTCAAGTTCCCCGGCGGCAAGTTCCGCGTCCGGCACCATGCCACCCACAGCCGCCAGCACTTCAGCACCAGGACCTGCGCGGGCACGTTCCGCGAGCGCGGCACCTACAGGCTCAGCCACGGCACCGGCAAGTACGCCGGCATCAGCGGCCACGGCCGCTACCGGCTCCGCGGCCTGATCGTCGCCCGGCACACCGCCCACGGGTGCTCCCGCCGGCCGATCGCGATCCAGGTCATCATCCGGGCACACGGCCCGGTGACCCTGCCGTAACAGCGCCCGCCGAGCTGGCTGGCCCGCCTCTCGGCGGGCCAGCCATCAGCGCATACGCCCGGGAACTGCCCGGGCAGCGGAATTGCCCGCGCTTGTCCAGGCCACGTCGCCTTCACTGCCCATCAGGCCTGGCAGAAAGAGCCCAGCCAGCCGGAGCGAGCGGGGCGCTCCGTTGACTGCTGATCAGCGCGGCGCGTCGCCGGCCTGGCGGATCTCGCGCGTCACCGGGCCGCGGAGCAGGTCCAGCCGGTGCAGCATGGCGTCGATCGCACCGACGGCCATGCCGCCCGCACCGCGTGCGGCGGCGTTGCGGTGGCGCTGGCGCGGTCAGCCCACTGCGCGAGCGCCGCGCCGGGCACGCCGAGTTGCTCGTGCCGGCGGCCTCGGTACCGGCCGCGTGGCGGGCGCCAGCCGAGATCGCCGCCGGCGGGCCACCAAAGGACGCTTGGCCCCTCGTTGGCCTGCCCTCTGGCACTCAGCGCGTACCTTGGCATGGTCAGCGCCGGCCGCGCGGCCCGGCTGCCGCCCGCCGGGCACCCGGAACCTGGGTCGCTGCAGCTCACGGGCGCGGAGTCTTTGTGCTCCCGCCTGCCGCTGTCTGCTATTCCGCGTGCAGGATGAGCGCCGGCCGGATCCGGGCGGCTGCCCATCCGGGACCGGCGGCCAGCAGGCTGGCGAGAAGCAGTGTCACCGGGATGACGAGCAGCACGATCGGCAGGGGGACATCAGCGGTTCCATGCGCTGTATGACAAGGTCCGCCGCAGGGACGTGCTGCGGCGCGCGTGGGTGATGGTGCGCGCGAACGCCCTGGTGCTGTTCACAGCGATCGCATTACGTAACGCATCGATACGCCTACGTACACAACCCGGCCTGCCGCGGTACGGATTGATCCTCATTCGGTCACAATCGTGCTACGACCCGTGGGAGGGTATGGCAATCTCGCCCCGAGGGGCAGAATGTCCGCATAGAGGACGGCGCGCCCGATCTCGGGTCTCTCCCCGCCCGCTGATGGACGCGCCGGCGCCGGTAGCCTGCCGCTCGCTAGCCACGCAGCGCCGCCAGCAGCTTGGAGACGTAAGGATGGCCGCACCGCTCGATATCTCGCCAGTCGAGGCACAGGCGCCGCCCGAAGCTGTGCTTGCGGGTGCCGGCCCGATCGAAGGGCTTTCGCTCGGCCGGATCGCGTGGCGACGGTTGCGGCGCGACAAGATTGCGATGGCCGGCGGCATAATCGTCGTATTCCTGATCCTGGTCGCGATCATCGGGCCGCACATCGTGCAGAACCCCAATGCCTACAACCAGAACCTCATCGACCCGACCTTCAGCAGGCCGATCGGCTCATTCGGCGGGATAAGCACGGCCCATCCCCTGGGCGTGGAGCCGGTCAACGGCCGTGACGTGCTCAGCAGGATCGTCAACGGTGCCCAGTACTCCCTGCTGATAGCGTTCCTGGCCACCTTCCTCGCGGTAGTCATCGGAGTCTTCTTTGGGATAATCGCCGGTTACTTCGGCGGCTGGCCCGACGCGTTCATCGCGCGCTCCATGGATGTGTTCCTCGCCTTTCCGCTGCTGGTCTTCGCGATTGCGCTTGCCGGCGTCATACCGTCGACGGCATTCGGTCTTTCCGGTAACACGCTGCGTATCGCCTTGCTAATCTTTATTATTGGATTCTTTAACTGGCCGTATATGGGCAGAATCATACGCGGCCAGACACTTTCGCTCCGAGAACGTGAATTCGTGGATGCCGCCCGAAGCCTCGGAGCGCGCCCCGGGTACATCCTTTTCCGTGAGCTTCTGCCCAACCTGGTGGCGCCGATCATCGTGTACTCGACGCTGCTGATGCCGACGAACATCCTGTTCGAGGCCGCGCTGTCCTACCTGGGTGTCGGCCTGTATGCGCCCACCCCGACCTGGGGTGGGATGCTCTCCGACGCGGTCCAAAATCAATACTTCCAGATAGACCCTGAGTTCATGATCGTGCCCGGTCTTGCCATCTTCATTACCGTGATGGCATTCAATCTCTTCGGTGACGGGCTGCGGGACGCGCTGGATCCGCGGACCCGGTGAGCCCGCCGACGCCGAGCCTCATCCATCCACATCCAGAGCAGGAGGCATTGTACTAAATGAAGCGAAGAAGGATATTTCCGTTCGCTGCGGCCGGGGTGGCGGTAGCGCTCGGGCTTGCGGCCTGCGGCGGCAGCAGCAGCAACAAGCAGGCACCTCAGCAGAAATCGTCGGCATACAACGCCGCGATCAACGGGGTTGTCAATCCCTCCAGCCATAAGGGTGGGACACTCACCTTCGACCTCAGCAGCGTTCCCGACTCGACAGACATGGGAAACACGTACTACGCGTTTATGTGGAACACGGTCCGCCTCTACAGCCGGGCCCTCGTGACATACAAGTCCGTGCCCGGCGCCGCTGGCAACACGATCGTGCCGGACCTCGCCACCAGCCTGGGCCAGGTCAGCAGCGACGGTTTGACCTGGACCTACCACCTCAAGCCGAACATCAAGTTCGAGGATGGCACCACCGTCACCAGCAAGGACGTCAAGTATGCGGTCGAGCGCACCTACGCCAAGGATGTGCTGCCCAACGGGCCAAGCTACTTCAAGCTGCTGCTGAAGGACCCCAGCTATCCCGGCCCGTACAAGGACAAGACGCCGGGCAAGATGGGCCTGACGTCGATCACCACACCCGACGCGAGCACGATCGTCTTCCACCTCGCCAAGCCGTTCTCTGAGTTCGCCTACGTGGTCGCGCTCCCGCAGACGGCGCCGGTGCCGCCGGCCAAGGACAAGGGCGCGAACTACCAGCTGCACCCGGTCTCGACCGGCCCGTACATGTTCCAGAGCTACCAGCCGGACAAGCAGTTCGTGCTGGTGAAGAACCCGAACTGGAACCCGGCTACCGACCCTAACCGCAAGCAGCTTGTGAACAAGTTCGTGTTCAACCTGAACGTCAACGCCGACACCATCGACCAGAACCTGTTCCACAACTTCGCCCAGGTCGACATGGCCGGGACCGGCGTGCAGGCGGCCGGGCGCGCACGGGTCCTGTCAAACCCGGCGCTCAAGGCCAACGCCGACGACGCGCTCAGCGGCTTCCTGTGGTTCACCTACATCAACACCAAGGTGAAGCCGCTTGACAACGTGCACTGCCGGCGGGCGGTGGAGTACGCGGCCGACAAGACCGCCTACCAGACCGCCTACGGCGGGCCGGTCGCCGGCGGAGACATCGCGAGCACCGTGATGCCGCCCACCGTCACCGGCTACCAGAAGTTCGACCTGTACGAGGCGACCACGAAGCCGCACGGCGATGTGGCCAAGGCCAAGCAGGAACTGTCAGCCTGCGGGCACGCGAGCGGGTTCAGCACCACCATGGCCTACCGTTCGGACCGGCCGAAGGAGAAGGCCACGGCAACGGCCGAGCAGCAGGCCCTGTCCAGGGTGGGCATCAAGCTCACGTTGCAGGGGTACCCGTCGGGCAAGTACTTCACCGACTTCGCCGGGGTGCCGAACTTCGTGCACTCGCACAACCTCGGGCTCGACGTCGGCGGCTGGGCTCCCGACTGGCCGACCGGGTACGGATTCCTGTACTACATAACGGCGGGTCCCGCCATCTCGCCCGCGGGGAACACCAACATCGAGGAACTGAACGACCCGGCGGTGAACAGCATGTTCGACAAGGCTGTGAAGACCACCGACACCACCGCGAGGAACGCGATCTGGTCGCAGATCGACCGTCGGGTGATGTCGGATGCCGTCATCCTGCCGGGCGTCTACGCCAAGTCGCTGCTGTACCGGAACCCGAACCTAACCAACGTGTCGCTGCAGCAGTACTACGCCATGTACGACTACGCCACGCTCGGCCTGAAGTAAGGCAGGCCGTGACGAAACATCGAGACAGCATCTAGCCGAGAAAGGTGAATGCTCCGGTGCCCGGGCTGCCCCCGGGCGCCGGGGCTGCGAGCGATGATCCCGTTCATTGTCCGGCGGCTGGTCATTACGGTCTTCCTGCTGCTCGTGGTCAGCATGATCACGTTCGCGATCTTCTTCCTTGTCCCGCGGCTGGCCGGGCAGAACTCCTATCAGCTCGCGGTTCAGTACGTGGGGCGCAACCCGACCCCGGCCGCGGTCCACGCGATCGAGCGGAAGCTCGGCTTCGACCAGCCGCTCGTGGTCCAGTACGGGCGGTTTGTGCGGGGTATCGTCCTCGGCGCGCACTACGACGCCGGCCCGGACAAGACCTACTGCCCACCGCCGTGTTTCGGGTACTCGTTCAGGAATCAGCAGCCGGTATGGCCGATGATGCTGAGCGACCTGCCGGTCACCGCCTCACTCGCGTTCGGCGCGGCCGTGCTCTGGCTGGTGTTCGGCACCGCGATCGGCGTGCTCTCGGCGCTCAGGCGCGGCACGGTTTTCGACCGCGCCGCCATGGGCATCGCGCTGGCCGGCGTATCCCTGCCGATTTTCTTCACCGGGCTGGTCGCACTTGAGCTATTCAGCTTTAAGTGGCCGATATTTCCGAACGTCCAGTATGCGGGGCTGACTCAGAACCCGCTGCTCTGGGCACGCAACCTGATCCTGCCCTGGACGACGCTGGCATTTCTCTACGCGGCCCTGTACGCCCGGCTGACCAGGGCCGGAATGCTCGAGACAATGGGCGAGGACTACATCCGCACCGCACGTGCAAAGGGACTGGCCGAGCGGAAGGTCATCGTCAAGCACGGGCTCCGCGCCGCCCTCACACCAATCGTCACGATCTTCGGCATGGACCTCGGACTGCTCCTTGGCGGAGCCGTGCTCACCGAGTTCACGTTCTCCATGCACGGCCTCGGCCTGTTCACGGTCCTCGCGATCCAGAACAACGATCTCCCCGAGATCCTGGGTGTGGTAATGCTCGCCGCGTTCTTCGTGGTAATCGCCAACCTGATCGTGGATATCCTGTACGCCGTGGTCGATCCGCGGGTGAGGTACTGATGGCGCGTGCAAAGCGGGACGGAGCCGGGGGAGCCGCACTCGCCCGCGACCCGTCCCCGGTCGTGAACTCGGCACCGCCGGACGGGCTTCTCGACGTCAGAGACCTGCGCGTCCACTTCCCGACCGACGACGGGCTCGTGAAGGCGGTGGACGGCGTTTCGTTCCGCCTGGACCGCGGCCGGACCCTCGGCATAGTGGGCGAATCGGGCTCGGGCAAGAGCGTCACGAGCCTGGCGATCCTCGGCCTGCACCACGGCACCAGCGCGTGGATCACCGGCGAGATCTGGCTCGACGGCAGGGAGCTTGTGTCCGCCGATCCGGCAAGGGTGCGTCAGCTCCGTGGCAACAAGATGGCGATGATCTTCCAGGACCCGCTGTCGTCCCTGCACCCGTACTACTCGGTGGGCAACCAGATCATCGAGGCGTACCGGATACACAATGACGTCAGCAGGCAGGCGGCCCGCGCGCATGCCGTGGAGCTGCTGGACAGGGTCGGGATCCCGCAGGCGGCGACGCGCGTCGACGACTACCCGCATCAGTTCTCCGGCGGGATGCGGCAGCGCGCGATGATCGCTATGGCGCTGTCGTGCGACCCGGAGCTGCTGATCGCCGACGAGCCAACGACCGCGCTGGATGTGACCGTCCAGGCGCAGATTCTCGACTTGATCTCCGATCTGCAGGCCGAGTTCGGGTCGGCCGTCATCATCATCACCCACGACCTCGGTGTGGTCGCCGAACTCGCCGACGACGTGCTTGTGATGTACGGCGGCAAGGTCGTGGAGTACGGAACCGCGGAGGATGTATTCGATAGCCCTCAGCACCCCTACACATGGGGGCTGCTTGGTTCGATGCTCCGGCTGGACCGAGAACGGGCTGAACGCCTGATACCGATCAAGGGCACGCCACCCAGCCTGATCAACGTGCCAAGCGGCTGCGCGTTCCACCCCCGATGCCCTTACGCGGAGCTGAATGGCGGCAGAAGCACCGACGAGGTCCCCGAGCTTCGTGCGGCAGCGCCGGGCCATCTCGTCGCATGCCACCTGTCGCTCAGCGAACGCCGCAGGATCTGGACGGCGGAGATAAAACCTTCGCTCGACGGCAGCGGCCAGGCTCGCGAGGCTAAGGAGGCGCCGTGACCGCTCCGCCCAGCCAGGGCTCAACAGTCCCGGCGGAGCCGACAGCTCTGGCTGGCTCGGCGGGCACGCTGCTCACGGTCACCGGGCTGCGGAAGTACTTCCCGATCTCGCGCGGCATCATCTTCCGCCATCAGACCGGGGCGGTGCAGGCGGTGGACGGCCTGGACTTCAGCGTCACCCAGGGCGAGACGCTCGGGCTTGTGGGGGAGTCGGGCTGCGGCAAGACCACCACCGGCCGCCTGCTCACCCGGCTGCTCGAGCCCACCGGCGGGCGGATCGTTTTCGACGGCCACGATATCACGCACCTGCGGGCCGGCAAGATGCGCCCGCTGAGGCGCGACATTCAGATGATCTTCCAGGATCCTTACTCGTCGCTGAACCCGCGGCACACTGTCGGTGCGATCGTCGGCGCGCCCTTCCGCCTCCAGCGGGTCAGGCCCGAGCAGGGGGTCAAACGATCCGTGCAGGACCTGCTCGAGCTCGTCGGCCTGAACCCGGAGCACTACAACCGCTACCCGTACGAGTTCTCCGGTGGCCAGCGGCAGCGCATCGGCATCGCGCGCACGCTGGCGCTGCGGCCGAAACTGATCGTGGCGGACGAGCCGGTGTCCGCGCTGGACGTCTCGATCCAGGCGCAGGTGGTCAACCTGCTCGAGGATCTGCAGGACGAGCTCGGCCTCACCTATGTCGTGATAGCCCACGACCTCTCCGTGGTGCGCCATATCGCCGACCGCGTGGCGGTCATGTATCTGGGGAAGATCGTCGAGCTCGCCAGCGGCGCGCAACTGTACGGCGCCCCGCGGCATCCCTACACGGTGGCGCTGCTATCGGCGGTGCCCTCATCCAACCCTGGCAGCCGTGGCCGGGGAAAGCGCATCCGGCTCATCGGCGACGTGCCGAGCCCGGTCACCCCACCGCCTGCGTGCCGGTTCCACACCCGGTGCTGGAAGGCGCAGGAGATCTGCCGTACCACCGAGCCGCCGCTCGCTGAGCTCGTTCCCGGCCACAGGGTGGCCTGCCACTTTCCGGAAAACACCTGACCGGTGTCCATGAAGGCTCTCACTCGCATGCGATCGAGTTGAGGAGCGCCGCCGACGCGTGCCGGGTGGCTGCCATGATCGGACGGGAGAACGCGCGCCGCGTCTACCGGCTCGGCTGACTGGGGATAGCCAAGAGCATTTGCTGCGCTGGCCATGAGGCTGTTGAGACAGCCCAGCAGGAAATAGAGTTCAGCCTGGTCCCGCGGCTACAGGCGGCGGTCCAGCGCCGCATACATCCGGCTGCGGACCCGTCGCATTTCCAGGAATAGCGTGAACGGCTCGACGCTGACCGAGATCTTCGGCGTTGGCCCGTCATCACGCCACCGTGATCGGCGGTGTCCGCGACGTCTCCCGCTTCCCCGGTCGGGATAACTTCGCGGCCTATAACGGCGCCGCACCGATCGAGGTGTCCTCTGGAAGCCAGAAGATCTACCGGCTGAGCCGGCGCGGGAACTGTGCGGTCATCCATTGGCCAACAACACCGAGATCCCGTTACCTTGGTGGGCAATTACCAGGTGTGACCTGGCTGCGCCGAGTGCTGCCGTAGCTAGGGCGGTCACTGAGCAGCTCAGCTGACCGGCCCGGGTGCTAGCCCGAACTGGGTCCCACACCAGTACCCGCCGGTCGGCCCCGCCGGTGACCACCCGCCCGTCGGGCAGCACCGCCACCGCCAGTACCTCGCTGTCGTGGTCGCCCAGCTCGGCTGGACGTGCGCGGGGATGGGCGGAATCCCACATCAGCACCCGCCGGTCGTCTTCACTGGTGACCACCCGCCCGTCGGGTACCGCCACCGCCCGCACCCTGCCGTGGTCGCGGCCCAGTTCGGCCGGGCCGGCGCCGGGATGGGCCGGATCCCACATCAGCACCCGCCCATTGCCCCCGCCGGTGACCACCCGCCCATCGGGCAGCACCGCCACCGCCCGCACCCAGCCGCGGTGGCGGCCCAGTTCGGCCGGGCTGGCGCCGGGATCGGCCGGGTTCCACAGCAGCAGCCGACCGTCGTCCCCGCCGGTCAGCACCCGCCCGTCGGGCAGCATCGCCACCGCGAACACGAGGCCGTAATGACGGGCCAGTTTGGCCTGGCTGGCGCTGGGACGGGCCGGGTTCCACAGCAGCACCTGACCGTCAAGCCCTCCGGTGAGCACCCGCCTATCGGGCAGCACCGCCACCGCGAGCACCGAACTGTCGCTCTGGCCAAGTTCGGCCGGGCTGGCGCCGGGATCAGCCGGGTTCCACACCAGCACCCGCCGGTCGTCCCCGCCGGTGACCACCCGCCCATCCGGCTGCACCGCCACCGCCATAACAGAGTCCTGGTGGCGGCCCAGTTCGGCCGGCCGACACCGGGATCGGCCGGATCCCACACCAGTACCCGACCGTCACCCCCGCCGGTGACCACCTGCCCATCGGGCAGCACCGCCACCGCGAGCACCGAGCCGTCGTGGCGGACCAGCTCGGCCGGGCCGGCACCGGGATCAGCCGGGTTCCACGCCACCACCCGCCCGTCGTCCCCTCCAGTGAGCACCCGCCCGTCGGGCAGCACCGCCGTCGCAGCCACCCGGCTGCCGTGGCGGACCAGCTCGGCCGGGCCGGCACCAGGATCGGCCGGATCCCACATCAGCACCTCAGGCCCGCAGGTGACCACCCGCCCGTCCGGCAGCACCGCCACCGCAAGCATCGCCAGGCCGTGATGGCCCAGTTCGGCCGGCCCGGCACCGGGATCGGCCGGGTTCCACAGCAGCACCCGCCCGTCGCCTCCGCAGGTGACCACCCGCCCCTCCGGCAGCACCGCCACCGCAGCCACCCCGCTGCCGTGGCGGCCCAGCTTGGCCGGGCCTGCGCCGGGATCGGCCGGATCCCACACCAGCACCCCATCGTCGCGCCCGCAGGTGACCACCCGGCCATCGGCTAGTCCCGCCGCCGCCAGCACCGGGCCAGCGTGTCGGCCCAGCTCGCCCGAAAGGGCCCAGCTGACCCGGCGTGTCGTCCACAGTGGCACAAGACCAGGGCCGGACCGAGACTGTAGGCGGCCGCGAAGATCATCGGCCACGTGGTCTTCAGGCAGCTCACATGCCTGCATGCACAACTGCCGCAGCACATAGCCCGGCTCGTCCACTGGCCGCGGGGGACGCAGGTAATGGGCCTGTCCGCTGACGATCGCGAGCATCGCCACAACCGACTCGCTGGCCGACTTAGCGGCAGCGGCCCGGCGCAGGTCGGCCAAGACGCGATCGACGCCTACCGAATGAATTGCCGCCTCGACCCAACCTATGTCGCTGACCAGCGCGGCCAGTCGCTGCTGGTCTTGCGCCAGGGTGGACGGGTAGTTTGCCAGCAGATATCGGGGAACGCCGACGGAGGGGTCGTCAACGATGACGGGCCAGTCGGCGTCACTCCAGCTGCGCGCCCAGCGATGGATGGCATCCCGGAACCTTCGATCACCCAGGTATCGGTCCTTCCGTGCATACTCCAGCAATGACTCATGGGCGTACTGGTAACGCTGGCGCTCCGGTACCTCGGACGTGCCGACCTGTTGCAGGCTGCGTGCGGCGTCCTCGGTCAGGAACCGGTCAGCGTCGAATACGTAGTCCAGGGACAGTTCCGCCATGGGTCGGCTCGGCCCGTCCGAGGAGGACACGCCCAAGAAGCGGGAGAGCCGGATCAGGTCACCGACCGCCAGTGGCCCGGCGGCAGCGGCCAGCAGGCCGAGCATGTGAATGGCGAGGTGCTCGGGACGGCGAACCAGCCCGGCAATCTCCTGGCGGGCTAGTTCCGCCAGTTCCCGCCCGCCCTCAAACGGCTCTACCTGCACCGGCTGCGTATGAGCCAGCGGGTGCCCGGGCGAAAGGTCGGGGGGTAGTGCGGGATAAGGTCGGCTGTTCACCAGCACGTGGGCGCGGCCGCCGGCCACCGGTGGCAGCAACGCTGCGACGCTGGGCAGCCCCGGCGCACCGAGACGGCTTATCCCCGGTTCGTCCAGGCGCAGAACGGCTATGACCTGGTCACCGGCGGGTTCGCCGGGAACATCGATCCGGGGCGGGCGCTGGCGAAGATCGAGGCGCTGCCCGAGGTCGCGCAGTGGGCCCGGGTGGATGTGGCGGCATCGTCGGCCATTTTGCCGTCCGGCCGGGTGGCGCCGGCACCGGAGCTTATGGCCGTCACCGATGTGAGGGGGCGGGCGGGCTTCCGGCTGAACCGGTTCAAGGTCATCTCCGGCCGGCTGGCGGATCCGCGCGCACCCGGCGAGGCGGTGATCGACTTCCCCGCCGCCGACCGTGAGGACCTGCGGGTGGGCAGCGTCATCAAGTTCGTCATCGGCGGCCCGGACGCCAGGCCCGTCAGGCTCGCCGCCGTTCACATCGTGGGCATCGTGGCCTCGCCCGGGCAGTTCCCGGCGGTCGGCGCCTCAGCGGCCTATGGCAGCGTCTACGTGATGCCCGCCTTCGTCCGGGGCAACGGCATCCGGCCATCGCCGGGCGATGCGGCGCTGCTGATCAGGCTCCGCCGGGGCGCCGCTGGCCGCGGCGCGTTCTTGCGCCAGCTGCGGGCCGCGGGCCTGGGCGGCGTGGACATCCCCGAAGTGCGGCAGGCCCAGACTGCCGGGATCCAGCGATCGATCCGGCTGGAGTCCCAGGCGCTGTGGGCGCTCAGTGTTCTCATCGGGCTCGCGGCGTTGGCCATCGTGGGGCAGTCGCTGGCCCGGCAGACCTACCTGGACTCGGCCGATCTGCCCGCCCTGCGGGCGCTCGGCTTTTCCCGCGCCCAGCTGTTCTCGCTAGGGATCATCCGGGCCGCGATCATCGGGATGGCGTCCGCGTGCGTGGTCGTCCCCGTGGCCGTCCTGCTCTCGCCGCTCACCCCGGTCGGCCTGGCCAGGATCGCCGAACCGGACCCCGGATTCGCCGTGGACGCCGGGCCGCTGCTCCTCGGCGCCGTCCTGGCCGCCTTCTTGACACTGCTGGCCTCCGCCATCCCGGCGTGGGCCGCGGTGCGAACCGCGACGGTGAGAAGGGAAGGCCCCGGGCCGGGCCGCGGGCGATCCCCGGCGTTCACGCACGCGCTGTCCCGGGCCTGCCGCTCGCCGGCCGCGGCCGCCGGAGTCCGGATGGCGCTGCAGCCCGGCCGGGGCCGGACAGCGGTCCCGGTCCGCTCGGCGATCTTCGGCGCCACCCTCGGCGCCGCCGCCCTCACCGCCTCACTGGTGTTCGCCGCCCGCCTCGGCCACCTGCTGAGCACCCCCCGGCTGTCCGGATTCACCTGGGACGCCTTCGTGTCCGCCGACGGCGGGCTGCCCAGGGCCGCCGCGGCGCTGCGAGCCGACCGGCGGATCGCCGGCTACACCCGCGGCGGCTTCATCGGCGTGCGCGCCGGCCGGGTCCAGGCCATGGCGCTGATTACCGGCGGTTCGGGACCCGCCCGGCCGGTCATCACCGCCGGGGTTCCGCCCGCAGCCGGCGACGAAGTCGCTCTCGGCGCATCGACCCTGCGCGCCGCCCGCACCGCGATCGGCCGGACCGTGGACATCGTGCTCGACCAGGCCGAGGGGCACCCCAAGCCGGTCCGGATGCGAGTCGTCGGAACCGTGATCGTGCCGCCCACCCCCTTCCAGGTGACCAGGCTCGGCGAGGGAGCCGCTGTTGCGCTGCCGGGCTATCTGCGGATCGATCCCAGCGGGCGGCCGGGCCAATTGCCGTTCCTGGTGCGCTTCGCCCCCGGCGTCAGCCGCGACGCCGGGCTCGCCGCCGTCACCAAGGACATCAAGGGCCTCCCGGACCCGTTCGTCGCTGCCGCGTGGCGGCCCGCGAACGTGGTCAGCCTGGCCAGCATCGCGGGCCTGCCGGTCGCCCTTTCCGGGCTGCTGGCCCTGATCGCCGCCGGGACGCTGGCCCATATGCTTGCCAGCTCCACCCGCAGCAGGCGCCAAGACCTGGCAATCCTGAAAACACTCGGGTTCGCCCGGCGGCAGATCCGGCGCGCCGTCGCGTGGCAGGCCACCACCATCGCGGTCATCGCGCTGGGTATCGGGCTGCCGGCCGGCATCGCGGGCGGCCGGTGGGCGTGGCGCGTTTTCGCCGCCCAGCTCGGCGTGCTGCCCGAGCCAGCCGTCCCGCTCGCCACCATCCTCATCGTCATTCCCGCCGCACTGGCCCTGGCGAACCTCATCGCAGCACCCCCCGCCCAGGCAGCAGCACGCACCAAGCCCGCCACCATCCTCCGGGCCGAGTAAGAACAAGATGGCTTCGCGGGTGAGAAATGGCCCACATACGGATGAGTTTCGGCCCGGTGTGGGTGCCGAAAGCCTCATCCACGTCATCCGACCAGGCGATATTCGCTGATCAGGCCACCGATGCGAGCCTGCCTTCGGACGTGGTACTGATCAAGATCGCCCAGCTCGGGTAGCGGTTTCAGCGGTGCCGCTGCGTCCAGCGACCGGTGCGGGCGGTGCTGATTGTGGTGGGTCTCGTACTCGCGCAGGACCCGCAGCAGATGGGCCTGGTTCCAGCTAAGGGTGCGGTCCAGGAGCTCGCGGCGGCATCCCCCGATCCAGCGTTCGGCGATCGCGTTCATGCGAGGCGTCTGGACGTTGCAGAGCACGGTCCGGATCCCGGCGTCGGCCAAGACCGCGTCGAAAGCGGCGGTGAAGTTCGATCCCCGGTCGCGGATCATGAACTTCATCCGCTCTGCCTGTCCGCCGAAGTCCATGATCAGGTTGCGGGCCTGCTGCGTGGTCCATTCCCCGGTTGGATGCAGCGTGACTCCGAGGATGCGGATCCGCCGGGTCGCGTGCTCGATCACGGCTAGGACGTGGGCCTGGGTGCCGTCGAGCAGGTCGGCTGTGAAGAAGTCGCAGGCCAGGATCGCGTCGGCCTGGGAGCGCAGGAACTGCGACCAGGTGGGCCCGGTCCGCCGCGGCGCGGGGTCGATGCCATTGGCCTTCAGGATCTCCCATACGGTTGACGCGGCGACCTTGACTCCCAGCCCGGCGAGCTCCCCATGGATCCTGCGATACCCCCATCCGGGATTCTCGCGTGCTAGCCGGAGGGCCAGGGCCCGGATGTTCGTGCGGGCCGCCGGGCGGCCGGTCCTGCCGCGCATGGACCTGGCCGCCCGCCGGCGCCGGATGATGTCGCGGTGCCAGCGCAGGATCGTGTCCGGGGTGACCAGCAGCCGCAGCCCGCTGCGGCGCGCTTTCGGTATCACGCCGAGCAGGGCCGCGAGCAGGGCCCGGTCTGCCCAGGTCAGATTCGGGCGGTGCGTCTGATGCCGCTGCAGGACGGCGAGCTGGTGGCGCAGGATCAAGATCTCCGCGATCTTCCATGCTTCGCCGCGACGGGACAGTCGGAGCCACATGGTTACCCGCGTGATCAGGAGGAAGACGAACCGCAGGCACATGACTGGTGATCATCACGGCCGGACAGCTGGGAGAGCAACTCTGCTGCTCACAGCCACGGATGGGATTCTCGGCACGCACACCAGCACAGAAACGGGCGCCAGCACACACCCGGCAACGATCAGCAGCGCCGCGGCCGGTGTCCGCCAGCTGAACCCGCGGCGGCGAGCCTGCCGCAGCCCTCCGCGCAGTTCAGCCGCCTCTGCCCGCGGGCTTCACCTTCGGCATGCTCGGCGGCGCCGTGGCCCTCGCTCGCGGCCGCCGGGCCCTGGCCCCGATCAGTGCCGGGCACTGGTCACCTCCCGCCTGTCCTCACCCCCCGGCGCGCCACCTCCCTGCGTCGGTGGCCCGCAGCGAGCCCTATCGGATCGTCAGATGCCCTCGACCGCTTCCAGCCGCCCGGATCGGACTGCGTTGACGAACTCCTGGTAGTCCTGCTCGTTCTGGTCGGCGTAGCGCTGGGAGAAGCCGGTGATCGATGTGTCGAATGCGTCGCTGTCGCCCAGGTAGGCGGCGATGGCGACCGGGTCGCCGGATCGGGCGTGCGCGCGCGCCAGTGTCCATCCGCAGGTGCGTGCGTAGAAGGTGAGCCCGAGCGGTGTCATGGACTCGACCAGGATCGAGCCCTTCATGTCGCGCAGCTGGCGCCAGTAGAAGTGGCGGCGCACATCCAGCCCCTTGGTCCAGCCCAGGTAGATGTCGCTGGCGGCCTGCATCATCCGCTGCCCTTGCACCACCCGCTCGCCGTGCTGCCGGTAGCGGCTCTTGCGCAGGTAGGCCTCCAGCACCGACGCTGTCGCCTCCTTGATCTGCAGGAACAGCGGGTCCTGCGCGTCGCGTCCCTGGAGCAAGACGATGAACGCCCGGGTGCCGACGCTGCCCACGCCCACCACCTTGCGGGCTATGTCCACGACCTCAAAGCGCTCGAGCAGGTGACGATCCGGTACTGGCCGTCGGCCAGTTCGCCGAGCTTGGACAGCGCCTGCATGCTGTCACGCGTGTGAGCCTTCGCGGCGGTCTTCTCCGCCCGCTTCTCCGCCAGCTTGGCCAGCTTCTCCTGCTTCACATCCCTCTTCTCCAGCTTCTTCTTCGCCCCTTTGGCCTCTTTCCTCGTCGCGGCCACCGTGTTGCGGATCGCGGCCATGAGCTCGTCCTCATCCAGGTGGGCGTACCAGATGTCCATCGTCGGCATCTGCGCGAAAGCGGCCATGGCCTCCCGGTAAGCCGTCACCGACGCCAGCGTCGCCGCCCGCGTGTCCGCCTTGGCGAACCCGTTGTTGCGGCCCGCGATCTCAAAACTCGCCGCCATCCGCTTCACGTCGTACTCGAACGGCCCGGGTAGCGTCTCATCGAAATCGTTCAGGTCGAACAGCAGCCGCCGTTCCGGGGAGGCGAACAGGCCGAAATTCGACAGATGGGCGTCGCCGCACAGCTGGGCCTCCAGGCCGGCCACCGGCGTGTCCTTCAAATCCGCCGCCATGATCTTGGCCGCGCCCCGGTAGAACGTGAACGGCGAAACCATCATCCGGCCATGACGCACCGGCACCAGGTCCGGCTCGCGGGTGACGTTCTGCTCCTCCAGCAGACCGACCGGGTCGGGGCGATCCGCGGCAGGCCTCCACTTCGCATGACTCGATGGAGACCTCCGATCCCGGGCCTCCAACCCCCTAGCCTTGCGATCGTCGATGCTCGGATGCGCGATCTTCCTTACCGCCATCCGGCCCACCTCCCCTTCTGGCCGTCAGCCCGCCCGGCCCAGGCCGCGAGCGCGCTCCCTATACGTGGCCCGGCCGGAAAGGCCAGGGTCACACAGGGGTTGAGTTCCGCGCTGGTTCGCTTCCCGGGCAGGCAGGTGCCCGCCCCGGCCAGTGCGCCCGGGCGCGTGGGAAAGCGGTCCCCGCCGGTTGGGGGCCACTCGCTGTGAGCCGTTACCTGCGGCGGGAGACACGCCGCGGTGCGCCGCCCAGTACGGCGGGCGACCCTGCGTGATCCTAGCATCTGGTTCCTCCTCCAGGCAGTGGCGAACGCTGGCCGGCATGGTCAGCCGGCGGCGGCCGCCGTTTCCATCTCGTGCAGTTCCTTGGCTTCCTCAGCCGACATCAGCCCGATCTCGATGAGGTCCAGCAGGCTGATAAACCCGTCGCTGATCCGGAACCCACCGGCCCGGGCGATCGCGTCCCGCAACGGCACAGCCCAGTGATGCTCCAGCAAGATCAGCGCCGCGGCGGAGTCGTTCGGGATGTCCTCGAGCACATCCCAGCCCTCCTCCTCGGTGAACACCCTCACACCGCCCTGCTCGGCGACCGCCTCAGCGCCGGCTTGCGCCCCGGCCTCCATGCCTTCCTCGCCCTCGAAGCCGAGGCCGATCAGCGCCCCGACCTTGCTGCCGAGCTCAATCGCCTCCCGCTCGGACAGGTTGCTGAGGTGCTCCACCTCCAGGTCGCCATCGGCGCTCTTGTAGACCGCCAGCGAGTCGATCACGCGGACGGTGTCGCTCGCCCGGAGCCGTTCGAGTTCTTCGATGATCTCACCGTGGAAGTCAGGGTGCCGGAACCCCAGCACGATGAGCTGTACTGGCCCGATTGCCATGTTCCACCTCTTCCCTCTGCCGCTCCTGCGCACCCGCCCAAAGCCGCCCAGTCATCTCGGGTAGCGGTCCGTGAGCACTGTCAGGAGGCGTCCATATCCCTGCGCCCCACACTGGCGCGCGCGGCACAGGTGCGCCTCATCCATGACGGGTGAGCGGGGGCGCCTGCCCTGCGGGCACGGGGCCAATCAGGGCCCTGCGGCCTTGGCCTTCCCGTGCCCGACCCGGCTGAGGTGGTGGCTTACAGCCTCATACTGTGAGCCGCAAGGACAAGCGCGCTCATGGCCGCTGGCCGCGCGGCTTGGCATGATGAGCGCACACTCCGGACCTCTTGGGCCGAATGATCCGCTCGGCGCGCCGGGCGATCAGCCTTGGGGAGCCGGTCCCGTGCTGCCCGGCAAGGCCCTGCGGCCGGCGGTGAGGATATCGACGCTCAAGGCCAGGATCCAGGCCGGGAACAGGAACTCCACCCAGGCTGAAATGCCGACACCGACCAGCAGCACCAGCGCGGTGGCGATTCCGGCAACGGTGAGCCATCGGGACACGATCTGGGTGCGCCGGGCAATGGTCACCGTGGTGAGCGTGAACACCGCCGCCATCCGCATCGCATAGACGTTCACCAGGGTCGCGGTGACGTCGCGGCCCAGCGTAAAAGTGTCGGCACCCGGCGGGCCGGACGGCTGCGCCGCCGCCGCGATAAGCCCGCCGGAGACCGCCGCGGCCACAAAGAGCATGCCCACGAACAACAGGCCGCTGCCCAGGAACACGGTTGCGAAAAACCGGTCCTCGCGCTCGCCGATCCGGTCCCGCAGCACCCCGATGAACCACAAGAAGGCGATGCCGGCGAACGGGACGAGGTTCAGCGCGATCGCCACCGCGGTCCGCCGCCCCGGCTCGGTCAGCCACGCGCCGGCCTCCCCGGGCTGGGCCGGGACAGACAGCCTGAGCAGCACCAGCGCTGCGATCAGGAACACAGAAAAACGACCCCGGCGACCGCCGCCGCCCGCGGTGTTCGCAGCGGGCTCCCGGCCCGCAGCGGACCCTGGCCCGCCGGTCCCTCGGTCATCGGTCTGCCCTTCCCGCCCGGTGGCCGGTCCACGGCATCCTTTCACCCGAACGCGCCGGCGGCAGTCCCGCACGACCGGGGCGGGGCCTGCTCGAGCAGGCCATCAGCGCCGATGGGCAACCCGTTGGGCCAGGCGCGTGCATCCACGGGCAGCCGACCGGGCCTGCGATGCCCTGGCCGGGCGGCCGCACCTACTCGCGGGCGAGCATGGCTGCGGCTTCGCGCTCCAGGTCGACGTAGGGGTCGCCGCTGACGTCGACGGCGACCCGTCTGATGGTGCCGCCGGTGAAGGCGTGCGGGTGCACGCCGGGGTAGTCGCCGGTGACCGGCTCGCCGCTGTCGCGGCCGACGCACAGGCCCTCGCCCGCGACCGAGAACATCCCTGGCTGGGTCTTGATCCGGCCCTCGCCGACCTTCGTGTCCCCGTGGTAGAGGGACAAGATGCCGGTGGACACGCCCGGGGGGTCCTCGCCGTCCTTGCTGAACGACGCGGACAGGATCAGGTTCTCCCCGGTCGGAATGTCCTGGGTTCCGTCGATCTTCTGCTCCATCACGCCGACGAAGTTGTTGACGTAGTGCAGCCGGTTGTCCTTGACGTACAGGGCGTGCCCGCCGAACCGCGCCCCCTGGGCGAACAGCACGCCGCTGGCGCCGGGGGCGGGGATGTCCACTACCGCGCCGATCACGTAGGACCGGTTCCGGACGTTCACCGCCTGCTGCTCGGGTATCTCGGCGGTGCCGGGGAAGTAGACATAGCGGTCGCGGGGGGAGGTCAGCTGCGGGCGCGGGGTGGTGAGGATCTCCAGCGGGGACCGGTCATCCAGCGGGAACGCGCCGTTGGCTCCGGCCTCGGCGAACCACAGGTTGACCAGTTCGCGCAGCTTGCCGGGGTGCTCGGCGGCCAGGTCGTGCAGCTCGGCGCGGTCGGTGTCGGTGTGGTACAGCTCCCAGGTGTCGTCGTTGAAGTTGCTCCAGCCGCTGATCGTCGGGTGCGTGGTGACGGCCTTCCAGCCGTCGTGCCAGATCCCGCGCGAGCCCAGCATCGAGTAGAACTGCGTCACGCGCGCCGACGGCGCGGACGGGTCCTCCACGCTGTAGCGCATGCTCACGCCGTCGAAGGCGCTCTGCACATGGCCCTTGATCGTCGCGGGCGGCGCCATGCCCAGGGTGTCCAGGATGGTCGGCACGATGTCGATCGCGTGGTGGTACTGGTGCCGCAGCTCGCCCTTACCTGCCGCGGCGCCGGGCGAGGCCGAGGGCCAGGAGATGATGCACGGGTCGGCGGTGCCGCCGTTGAACTCATACCGCTTCCACATCTTGAACGGCGTGTTGAACGCCATCGCCCACCCGTTCGGGTAATGGTTGTAGGTCTTCGTCCCGCCCAGCTCATCGATCATCGCCAGGTTCGCCTGCAGGTCATCGGGCACGCCGTTGAACATCTTGTTCTCATTCACCGACCCGTTCGGGCCGCCCTCGCCGCTGGCCCCGTTATCGGAGACCAGCACCATCATGGTGTTCTCCCGCTGCCCGGATTCCTCCAGGTAGTCAAGCAGCCGCCCGATGTGATGGTCGGCATGCGCCAGGAACCCCGCATACACCTCCGCCATCCGCGCGAACAGCCGCTTCTCCTCCGCATTCAGCGAGTCCCACGGCCGGGTGACGTCCAGCGGCGGGAACGGCTGGCCGTCCGGCCCGGTCCGGGTCTGCGGGGTGCCGATCGGGTTGAGCGGCGGCAGCTCGGTATCGGCCGGGACGATGCCCAGCTGCTTCTGCCGGGCCAGCGTCTGCTCCCGCATCGCCTCATACCCCATGTCGAAGCGGCCCTTGAACTTGGCGATCCACTCCTTCGGCACATGGTGCGGCGCGTGCGCGGCACCGGGGGCGTAGTACAGGAAGAACGGCTTGTCCGGCGCGACCGTCTTGGCGTCCTTGATGAACTCCAGCGCCTTATCGGTGATGTCGTCGGTGAAGTGATACCCGTCAGCCGGCAGCTTCGGCTGGTCCACCGGGTGGTTGTCATAGACCAGGTCCGGATACCACTGGTTGGTCTCCGCGCCCAGGAACCCGTACCAGCGCTCGAACCCCCGCCCGGACGGCCAGTTCCGCCGGGTGGAGGCGATGTTCATCTCGACCGTCGGGCACAGGTGCCACTTGCCGACCATGTAGGTGTTCCAGCCGCGCTCGCCGAGGATCTCGGGCAGCATGCCGTTCTCCGGCGGGATGGTCCCGCTGGCGTTCGGGAACCCGACCGCGGCCTCGGTGATGCACGCCATCGAGTTGCGGGTGTGGTTGCGCC